>Ga0181519_10002095_pt1 | contig 17174 bp, 18 predicted proteins | sample PEATcosm2014_Bin_26_FD_121102 | JGI IMG/M metagenome (GOLD analysis project Ga0181519, IMG submission 121102) | Peatland microbial communities from MTU Mesocosm Facility, Houghton, MI, USA - PEATcosm2014_Bin02_10_metaG | ecosystem: Environmental > Terrestrial > Soil > Wetlands > Peat | place...
CAACTCAGCGGCGATTGGCAAGGGAGCGTGGTGCTCGACTTCCCGCGGGAGATCGCGCGAGCCGCGGCCGGCGCGATGCTGGGACTCGCTCTCGAAGACGTCACCCTCGACGACGAATACGAAGTTGCCGCCGAGTTGACCAACATGATCGGTGGCAACACCAAGAGCGTGTTGCCCGGACAATCGTTTCTATCGTTACCGACGATCGTGTCGGGGCAGAAAATGGGGCTGGCAATGCGCGACACGTTGCTGGTTGATGACGTAGTGTTGGTAAGTGAATTCGGTCCAGTACGGGTGCGGCTGTACGCCGAGCGCACGTGCGCGGGCCAACAGAACGCGTGAACTGTTCCCCCTGCCTCTAGACAATGTCCCCCCTTTCTATGTTCGGAGTAATGCGATGAGCGGCAAGGTTCTGGTCGTGGACGATTCGGGTACGATGCGGAAGATCATCGCGCGGGCGTTGATGGCCTGCGGGTACAACGATATCGTCGAGGCCGCTGACGGCGTGCTGGGGCTGGACGCCTTCAAACAGGATTCGTTCGAGTTGGTCCTGACCGACTGGAACATGCCGAACAGGAACGGCTTGGACCTGGCCCGCGACATCCGGGCGACCGGCTCGAGCGTGCCGATCTTCATGATCACGACCGAAGGCGACAAGGATCGCGTCGTCGAAGCCATCACGGCCGGCGTCAACGATTACTTACTGAAGCCTTTCTCGGCCGACGCTTTGAAGGCGAAGCTGGAAAAGTACTGCGTCGCTTGATTCGTCCGGTCCGCACTTGCCCCCGCGTTGCCTCTGGAGTCATCTGTCGTGAATGTCGAATTCATCAACCCGTTCATTTCTTCCGCGTTGAATGTGTTCAGCACGATGCTTGGCACCAAGTTGGAACGCGGGCCCCTGTCGCTGAAAAGCGACCAGACGCCCGTCTACGAGGTCAGTGGGTTGATCGGCCTGTGCGGACGCTGCCAGGGAATGGTCGTGGTCAATGTCGGCACGGAGACCGCGATCGGGATCGCCGCGGCGATGCTGGGCTATCGTCCCGCGAGTGTCGATGGCGAAGTGATGGATGCCGTGGGCGAAGTGACCAACATGGTGGCCGGGGCCGCCAAGGTTCAACTGGCCAAATATGAGATGAGCATCGGACTGCCGACGGTGATCTTCGGCAGCTCGCCGGCGATCAAGTTTCCGGCTGCGACGACGCCGATCGTGATCCCCTTCACGTCGGACTTGGGCGCCGTGTCGATCGAAGTGGCCTTCGTCGAAACTCTGCAGCGGCAGCCTGCCGCCGGGGCGCTTTCTGCCGCCGCTCGCTGAGCAGCTTGCGAGCCTCGATGGAGCGCCGCAGCCGCGTTTGCCCGGCTGGAACTGCGCTGGACCGCTGCCAGCAAAATGCCCTACAATTCGCCGCGCGGCGCTGCGGAGCCGGACGCTCACGCTAGCACGCCACTGCCGAATGGGGCGCGATTCGCCATCCCTTCACGGACGATAGGATATCTCGATGCGCACGGTGCTGACGCACTTCCTGGTCATTGGCCTTCTCATGTCTTCGCTGAGCCCCCAACGCTGCATTGCGCAGCATGGCGGACATGGCGGAGGTGGGTTCGGGGGTGGTGGCGGCTTCGGCGGCGGACGAGGTGGTGGGGGCTATGGCGGTGGCTACGGCGGTGGCAGCCGATCGGGCGGATTCAGCGGCGCGCATTCGGCCGCTGCCGGTCATGCGCCCGCCGGCCATGCGGGATATGGCCACGCCGCAGGCGGTCATGCGGCGGGAGCCGCGCATTTCAACGGCCGGCCAGCCTACCACAGCGGTTGGTATCACGGCGACTGGGGGGGCCATTGGGGTGGCGGCTGGGGCTACCGACCCTGGGGCTGGGGATGGTACGGCGGATACGGCTTCGGCTGGGGGCTCGGCTTTGGCCTTGGTCTCGGCGCTGTGAGCATCGGGCTGGCCTCGCCTTGGTATTGGGGCTACTACGGCTACTACAATCCGTACTACGCTCCGGTCGCAGCGCCTACTTACATCAACTACTCGCAGCCGATCGTCTATCAACAGCCGGTCGTCGCGGCGTCCCCCGCGGGCCAGGCGCCGCCCCCTTACACAACCGCGACACCCTACACGGCCGCCAGCGCGCCGGCTGTCGACGCCAATGGCCAGCCGCTGCCCCCGCCGCCGCCAGGCATGGGGGGCGGTGGGCCGGGCTCGCCGGTGATGAACGTCTCGGGGACGCAGCAGACGCCCGCGCAGCAAAAGGCCTTGGCCACGTTCGACCAGGCCCGTGCCTTGTTTCGCTCCGGCGACTATCGAGGAGCTTTGTCGAAGACCGATCAGGCCCTGGCCGACTTGCCGAACGACTCGGTCGTCCATGAGTTCCGAGCGTTATGCCTGTTCGCGGTGCAGGACTACCAGCAATCCGCCGCGGCGATCTATGCCATCATCTCGGCCGGCCCCGGTTGGGATTGGGCCACGCTCTGCAATCTGTATCCCGACGTCTCGGTCTATTCGAACCAGCTTCGATCGTTGGAATCGTACTGCCGACAGAATCCGGAAGTGGCTTACACGCGTTTCCTGCTCGCTTACCACTACATGCTCTGCGGTCACAACAGCGAAGCAGCATCGGTCCTCAAGGACGTTTGCCGCTTGCAGCCCGACGACCAGCTCTCGGCTCAGCTCTATACCGGTCTGACCACTCCGGCCGATCAGCAGCCGACCGAACAGCCTTCGACAACGCCGGGGGTGCCGGTCACCGAAGGCAATCTGGTCGGCACCTGGCGATCCAGCCGTACGGACGGCTCGAAGTTCGAACTGAAGCTCACGAGTGACAAGAAGTTCGCTTGGAACTTCAGCCAACGTGATCGCAAGCAATCGATCACCGGCACCTACACACTGGCCGACGGCTACTTGATCTTGTCGGCCAACGACCAGAACGCGCTGGTCGGCCGGGTGACGCTCGACACGTCGGATCACTTGAAGTTCAAGCTCAATGGCGGCAACCCGGCCGAGCCAGGCATCACGTTCACACGCTGAACCGCCGCGGCTACCACTGCGCCGACAGCCCGGCTGTCGGGCCTTGCAGCAAGACGCTCTGCGAGTGGCTGAAACTGTTCAGTTGCGCGGGAGCGAGGGCCAGGCCTGGGATGTACAGGAACTGGTAGCCGCCGCGGATGCCGAAGTTCGGGGTGATCTGAAAATTGGCGACCAGCCCGAAGTCGAGCACGCTGGCGATGCCCAGTGTCATGTCCGTGCCGGCAAACGGCTGAAAGCCGGGGTAGCTACCGCTGAATCCATACGACTGCCAGAGCGTCGAATTGAGATTCGAATAGCTCGAGTGGACGAAGTTGCCCATCAGGGCGACCTTGCCGTTGAACTGCAGCGACAATCGTTCCCACTCGCGCCGCAGCGCATAGCCGAGCTGCCCGCCGACCAGCGTGTTGTGCGTCGAGATGTCGATGTTTTCGTTGTAGGCCAGGGCATTGTTCGGATTGTTGGCGTCGTTCAACGCATTCAAGTGGAACCGTTCGTTCCATTCGAGCACGCGGAAACCTGCCAACGTCTCGACGACCCAATCGCCAGCCGGCATACGCTGGATTCGCTGATTGAATTCAAGGTTCTGCAGCGACGAGCGATAAGTGTAGCCCAGGCTGTTGTCGAAGGGCCCGATGATCGCGTCGCTCTGCGTGTAGGGCGACGTGATGAGCAGTGGCCCGTTGTTACCGAACGACCACGGGCGCGGATCTCCATAGATCGTGTTCGACGACGTCCACTGCTGCATGCCGAGGTACACCATCTCGAGGCTGGCGATCTCGTCCAATCGATAACCGAGTTGCAAGCGCATCCCCGGCTCGAGACCGACACCGCCGATGTTCAACTGATCGATCACAGTCCCTGCTTGAGCCAGGATCGATTCCCCGAGTGAGCCGAAGTTGTTCGTGCTCCGCCCGAGCCACACGGCCTCGGCGGTGATCGACCACTGCGACAGTCGCTTCGACGCGACGATCGGACCGCCGGGAAAGTATTCCGGCTGCGAAGGCGTCAGCGCTAGCGACGGTGGCGTCGATGGTGGCGACAGCGGAGCTGTGCCGACGGCCGCGCCAAACGGACTCGCTGCAGGAGAATAGAGCCCGGCCGGCGGAGGCGCGGGCAGGGCCGACTGGGACGGCGGCTGCATGCCCAAGGGAGCCGCGGGCGGGCTGGAAGGCGCGCTGAGGGCCCCCTGCCCCGGATCCGGCGAGATCAGCTCTTGGGCCCAGGCAGTCGGCGAATCGATGGCGACGGCACACGCCAGTGCGGCCAGCAGTGCGCGCATCGACGATGAGGTACGCGTGACGAGGCGGTTCACGCCGATGTCATTATCAAGGCGCCGTCCCAGGGTCAAGGTCGCTGCGACTGCCCCTGCGCTGCCGCCGGGCTCACCCCAGCCACGGCGCGACGATCTCCTCGACCTGCTCCCCGTCGAGTGTATCGTGGGCCAGCAGATGATCTGCCAGCGAGGCCAAGGCTGCCCACAGCTCGTCATCCCGCAGCCGGTGATACAACTCGATTGAGACATCCTCCAGGTACTTGAGCCGGACCCGCTCATCGCGATGCAGCAGGGCCGCGGCCTCCCACGCTTCGCGCCAATCGGCGGCCCATTCGGCCACCAGGCTCGGATGATAGGGCTCGCCCGAGTAGATCATCTCGGCGACCGGTCCGGCCAGCGCGACCTGCACAGCCCGCTTGGCGTGAGCCCGATCGGCCGCGTGCGCGCGGCGCCAAACGACCTGGGTATCGCCCTGCCGCTCGGGTCCGTCGTCGCGATCGGGCTCGATCGTCACCAGCCGCACCTCGGCGCCGCACAGCCGCGCCAGGACGGCGTGCCCGGCTTCGTGGTAGGCGATCGTGTCGGACATCGTCGTTGCTCGGCAGGCGCTCGGGGGGCATCTCGTTGCTGGGGGGTGCGGCATATCGTAGGATGCAGGCACGTGACCCACAAGGCAGGCGGCCCCTTCCATGCAACCCAACGACTCGTCCCTACTCGAACCGCGCCCCGGCCGGTATCGACACTACAAGGGAAATGACTACACGGTTCTGAGCGTGGCTCGACATAGCGAAACGCTCGAGGAGTTGGTCGTTTATCGCCAGGAGTACGGTGACCACGGACTGTGGGTCAGGCCGCGGCAAATGTTCCTGGAAACGGTCACCGTCGAGGGACGCGCGCTGCCGCGATTTCGCTTGCTCGACGAAGTTGAATGAGCATCATGAACGAACCATTCGAGCAGCGCGTGCGCGCGGCGGCCGGCGCCACCTGGCGAGTATCGCTCGTCGTGCTGGCGTTTCTGCTGCTGCAATATGTGCTGTACCTTTGGTTCATGGGTACAAGGCCCGACTGGCTGCTGAAGCTTTGGGGGCCGGAGATCGGCTGGTCCGAGGTCCAGTGGGTCTGGTTCTGGGCGCTGGTCTGGATGAAGGTGTTCTTTTGGCTGCTGGCTCTCGTCGCGCTGTGGCTCACGCTCTGGGCGCGGCAGTTGCGTCAGACAAACAAGGGCTGAGCATGCTCAAGCGCACATGCATCGCCGTTTTGCTGTTGGCAGCGCCGCTGCCGGCAGCCGAACCCAAACTCTCGGCCGATTTGCCCTACGCCGAGCCGAAGAACGAGCTGCATCTGCTCGACGTCTACGCTCCGGCCGAAGGGCGCAACCACCCGATCATCGTCTGGCTGCACGGGGGTGGCCGCACCAAAGGGCAAAAGGCCGGCGTCGACCATAAAGCCCAGGCTTTCACCGACCGCGGCTTCCTGTTCGTGCCGATCAACTATCGGTTCATCCCCCAGGTGACGATGCCGCAAATGGCGGCCGATGCGGCCAAGGCCGTCCGCTGGAGCTACGACCATGCCGCTGAGTATGGCGGTGATAGCCAGGCCATCGTGTTGATGGGTCATTCGGCCGGCGCTCACCTCGCCGCCTTGATCTCGACCGACGAACGCTATCTCAAGGCCGAAGGGCTTTCGCTCCGAGCGATCAAAGGTTGTATCCCAGTCGACGTCGGCTATTACGACGTGCCCAAGCTGGTCCGCGATCACGGGCCGGAACTGCCCCCCGCGCTCAAGAACTTCTTCGGCGCGACGGACGAAGTGCAGCGCGAGCTGTCGCCGGCGAGCCATATTGCCCGCGATAAGCCGATCCCGCCGTTTTTGATCCTGTTCGTGGCCGATCGGCCGGAAACGCACGTCCCCTCGTGCTGGTTCGCCGAGCGATTGAACGAAGCCGGTGTGCCGGCCGAAGCACTGCGCGTTCGCGATAAGACGCACGACACGATCAATGCCGACCTTGGCCTGCCCGACGACCCCGCCACACAAGCCGTGTGGAAGTTCCTCGACAAGGTGCTGCAGCACGATTCGGCTGGCCAAAGCCACTGACGAAGCGCGGTCGAATCGGAAGGCGATTACTTGCCGCGAACGACAATTGCCGTCGGTTCGGCCGGCGGCCGACGCTCGCTCGATTGGGCCTTTTGCCCAAGCTCCAGCAATTGCTTCACTAGGCTGTGGATGTCGGCCGGGATCGTGGCTTGCGATTCGGATTTCGAGCTCATGCGATACGTCTCCCCTTACGCCACGCCAACCATTCGTTCGATCTTCCGCTCACCGAGCAGCGCCCAGTTTGCATCGTAGAACTCGACGATGTCGTGTGCCCGCAGCCAATACGCCCGGACCTCGTCGAACTCGAACCGGCGGCCGATCGGGTAGCCATCTTCGATCAGCCGCGTCTCCCAGTTCGGTTCGACGGCGTCGAAACCGAACTCGGGCATCAACTCGATCACTTGCTGACGAATGTGGTCATGCATGTGTCACCTCCTGGGTGCTGGCAGCTTCCAGTCACTGCGACCCCTATTCATCGGCAATCATCCATAGGCACGATTCCGGCCATCCAAGTTGACCTCAAAACCTTCGTCGCCTGCCCAGCTTGTTCATGACCAGGCCCGTTGCATTCGCGCCAGCAGCGACAGCTCCCGCCCCCAAAAAACCGATTCGAAAATCCGAACCTCAAATGATTGACATGCGTACAGTGCTTGGGTATATTTCGACCCGTGGCGAGTACTGAACAAATGAGCATGCGTTTTGAAGTCGTTCGTTCCGCTCTGCGCTCGCGGGCCAAGTCGGAGCCTGACGCCCGGTTGATGGCCGAGATTTCTCCATTGGAATTCACTTCGCATGCACGGTATGGGGTGAAACGGTTGCCCGTTTGGCGCGAAGATTGCTCTCCCTCGGGCCCTGCCGACCCATTCGAGCTCCGCCCGTTTGAGGTGGGCCTGTTCGCGGTTGGATAGCCTGTTCGCGGTTGGATCGATAGTTCTCAGTTCTTTTCTCTGTCATGGAGGACCAGTCATGCTCGTACTCTCGCGAAAGCTCGGTGAAACGCTAATGATCGGTGGCGAAATCACGGTCCGCGTCATCGAAGTCAAAGGCAACACCGTACGTCTGGGGATCGATGCCCCCCGTCAGGTGCCCGTACTGCGTAGTGAACTGCGCTCGAATGGGCAACGCAGCACGGCGGATTGCCTCTAGGCGTAATGACAAAGGTGGCCGCGCCAGCCTGGTCGGGATCGATCCACTCAGGAACCCGACTGGCCGGTAGGAGCCGTCGCATTCCCGCCGGCTGAGTCGAGCCGCTCGGATCGCAGCCGGATTCGGTACAGGCTGGTATCGACAGTGATGTAGAGCACGTTTCGCTCGACGCCACGGCCAAACTCGACATTCGAAGGCAGCCCGATCGCCTCGCCGACCTGGTCCGCGGGGCCCGTGGGAATGAACCCCACCTCTCGACCTTCCGTTGGTTCGACGACCAGCACGCCAGGCCGCCGAGGCGTCCGAAGCGACAGGTACAACCGACCCTCACGATCGATCGTCATGCCGTCGCAGCCGGGCTCGGGACCGAAGTCGATGAGCGTGCGACGCGGTCCGGCGACAACGCTGTTCTCGGAGCCTGGGCCGCTCGCGGAGAGCGAGAAGGCATAGATCCGCATCGGCCCCGGCTTGGGCTGCGGCTGCGTCGGATCCTGGCCATCGCTGCCGTTGTCGGTGTTGGCCACGTAGAGCGTCCGTTCGTCGGGCGAAAGGGCCACACCGTTGGGCTTGCTCACTTCATGCGTCAGCTCGCGCACGCCCCCGCTGTCGACCCGGTACACGGCCATGCACTCCTGCTCGCGCATCTCACGCCCGACGTATTTCGGGTCGGTGAAGTAGATGCGTCCCTTCGAGTCGAGGCAAAGGTCGTTGGGCGCATTGAATCGCTTTCCTTCATAGCGATCGACGAGCACGGTCCGCTGTTTCGTGGCAACATCCCAGCGGGCCAGGCAGCGGCCGCCGCCGTCGGCTCCTTCGCACGCCACCAGCCGGCCGGCCGCGTCGAATGCCAGGCCGTTCGACTTGTGGCTGTCGGCGGCGAAGACGGTCGTCTGCCGCGTGGCCGGGTCGAACTTCAGGATCATCCCAGGATCGGTGCCCATCGGAATGTCGGAGAAATAGATGCAGCCGTCGGGCGCGGAGGCCGGGCCTTCGGTCAGCCCACCATGCAGCGGCGCGGATCGGGTCCAGAGAAGTTCGAGCTTCGCACCGGGCGCGACGATCGCCTCGCCCGTCGGCGGCGGAATGTCGACGGGGCCAGCAGCCACGCAGAATACGAGCAGCGCGAGTTCAGGGAGCATCCGTCTTCTCCGCCTTGTGTTACGAATCGATCAATTCAGCCAGCCGGTCGAGCGCCGCGGCCGCGTTCGACGCGAGGCCGATCGCTCCGCGCGGAACTTGCGGCTCGCGCGGGTTGATACGCACGAGCAACCCGGGCAACCGCTCGCAATGGTGTCGAACGGTCGGCACAGCGGTGCCGGCGCCGCATTCGATGGTGACCAACCGGCAGTCGCTTGGCAACTCGCCCAGCCAATTCGAGTAGCATTGCCATTGGTCGTCGCTTCGCCGGCCGACCCAATCGCCGTCGCCGAACATCAATACGTTCGGCCGGGCCATTCGGCCGCAATGCGGGCAACGTGGGAGCGGCTCGCGAGCTCGAAAGTCGCGCTCGTCGATTGCCATCGACAGGTCATCGGCCGGCCAGATTGCGCTGCTGCAGGGATCCGCACACTGCAAGTGATGGATCGAACCATGGCATTCGACGGTCCGACGAGCGTCGAAGCCGGCCCGCTGGAAATGGCCGTCAACATTGCTCGTAAACACGAAGTAACCCTGCCGGCAACTGTTCGCCCAGCCCAGCAAACGGGCAAAGCCGCGATGCGGAGCCGTATCGCGATAGAGTTGCAAGCGGTGCCCGTAGAAGCCCCAGGCCTGGGCCGGATCGCGGTGAAACCAGACCGGGTTGGCCAACTCGACGAACGACAGCCCTCGCTCGCGAAACGGTGGGTAGGCTTTCCAGAAACCCTCGTTGCCGCGGAAGTCGGGCAATCCGGAATCGACCCCCATCCCCGCCCCGGCCCCGACCACCAGGGCATCGGCACTGGCGATCGCCTCGGCGGCGCGGCGTAGGTCGGTCTCCAGTGGCCCTGGCAACATCGCAATCCTCGAATCGAGCACGACTGGACGAACGATCCGGGCAACTTCTCAGCCTTTTTGCCGCCGACCGTGTACTCAACGGCCCTGCGCATCCGTTTATCACCTTAGCAGCCGAGAGAGGCAGAGGCATCCTCCGAAGTAAGGGAGATGGCCCTTCGCTTGTTGCATCCGGCGCCCTATCCTATCCGCTTCGCCAATTCGGCTCCCCTTCGGAGAACGCACCCATGGGTCGCGGAGATCGCTTGTCGCATTTGACGCTCAAGGACGACGGGTTCCTGTTCGACCCCACGACGGGCGACACCTACGTCGCCAACTCCACAGCCTTGTTCATCCTGCGGGCGTTGCAAGACGGCTGCGACGAGAGCCGGATCGTCGAGTCGCTGGTCGAGAGCTTCGACGTGACTGAAGGCGACGCCCGGCGCGACGCGGCCGACCTGTTGTCGCGTCTCAAGAGTTGGCAATTGCTGTAAGGGAGCTGCTGTGATGAAACCGCTGGTGATCGGTGTGTCGGGTATCAACGCCAACGACAACCCGGGGCCTGGGGCCGGAGTTGCCCGCAGCTTGAAAGAGGATCGAGAGCTGGGGGCTCGCATCGTGGGCCTGGCCTACGACGCGCTGGAGCCGGGCATCTACATGGACTGGCTGTTCGACCGAACCTACACGCTCCCCTACCCTTCGGCCGGCGGCGAAGAGTTCGTCGAACGGTTGCTCGAGGTGCAGGCCGAGTGCGGAATGGATTGGGTGATTCCGAACCTGGACGTCGAGCTGCCGCTCTACATCCGCTTTGCCGACACCTTGGCCAATGCGGGCATTCGCACGATCCTCCCCTCGATGAAGCAATTTCGCCTGCGGGGCAAAGACAAACTCACCCAGGTCGCCACCGCGATCGAAGTCGACGTTCCTGATACGATCGTCGTCTCCAGCGAAGATGAGCTGTGCACGGCCTGTCAGCGGCTCGGCTTGCCAGTGATGGTCAAGGGGGCATTTTACCAGGCGCATCGAGCGTACACGCAGCTCGAAGCCGTCGCCAAGTTCCGGGCCGTGGCTGCCGAATGGGGCTACCCGGTGATCGTTCAGCAGCGCGTCGAGGGAGACGAATTGAACCTGGTCGGCGTCGGCGATGGGCACGGTGGGCTGCTGGGGGCCGTGGCCATGAAGAAGATCGCCACCACCAGCCTCGGCAAAGTCTGGTCGGCCGTGTCGCTGAAGAACCCGCGGCTCGAACAGACCGCCGAGCGGTTCGCCCAGCGGATGAAATGGCGCGGGCCTTTCGAACTCGAATGTATCGACGACCCACGCACCGGCCGACTCTACCTGATCGAGATCAACCCGCGGTTCCCGGCCTGGTCCTACTTCGCGACCGGCGTGGGAGTGAATCTGCCGGCCCGGATGATCCGCCGTGCCCTGGGATTGCCGATCGGCGAGCGGCCTGACTACCAAGCCGGCCAGTTCTTCATGAGGTACACGTCGGAGATCGTCACCGACCTGGAACGCTTTCGCACCGTGATGACGCAAGGGGCTGCCCGATGAAACGTCCGTATGAAAAACCGATGGTCATGAAGCTGCAGAGCAGGCTGATGAACAAGTTCGGCGTGGCGGCAGCCAGCCAGCGCCGTGTGCGCAAGACGATCGACGAGGCCCGTGTGGCCGAGCTGGTCGAGCAGTTCGGCTCGCCCTTGTTCGTCTACAGCGAGCGGGCGTTGCGACGGCGGTATCGCGCTTTGCACCGAGCCTTCACGACTCGCTACCCGCTGGTCACCTTCGGCTGGTCGTACAAGACGAACTATCTGAAGGCGATCTGCGCTTTGATGCACCAGGAGGGAGCAGCCGCCGAGATCGTCTCGCGAATGGAGTACGAAAAGGCCAAGGGACTCGGCGTGCCCGGCGGACAGATCATCTTCAACGGTCCGCACAAGCCGGCCGAAGTGCTGGCCAAGGCCGTCGCCGACGGCGTGACGATCAATGTCGACCATCTCGACGAGATCGAAGACCTGGAGCGGATCGCCGAACGCCTAGGCCGGCGCGTCAACGTCGGCATCCGGTTGAACATGGACGTCGGCGTGCAGCCGCAATGGTCGCGGTTCGGCTTCAATCTCGAGTCGGGCCAGGCCGCCGACATTGCCCGGCGGATCGCGCGCGGCGGCAAGCTGACCATCAACGGGCTGCACTGCCACATCGGCACGTTCATTCTCGACGAGACGGCCTATGCCCGGCAGGTCGAGAAGCTGGTGAAGTTCGGCTACGAGCTGCGCGACGCGCACGGCTTCGAGATGGACTACCTCGACATCGGCGGCGGCTTCCCGTCGCGTAGCAAGCTTAAGGGAACTTACCTTTCACCCGACGTCGCCGTTCCCTCGCTCGACGATTACGCCGAGCAAGTGTGCGACGCGCTGGCCAACACGCTGCGTCCCGGCCATCGGCCGCGGCTGATCGTGGAAGCCGGCCGCACGCTGGTCGACGAGGCCGGCTACCTGATCACGACGATCCAGGCCACGAAACGGCTGGCCGACGGCACGCGGGCCTACGTCGCCGACGCCGGCGTCAATCTGCTGTTCACCGCCTTCTGGTACAAGTTCCAGGTCGAAGTCGATCGCGATGTGTCGGGCCCGAATGAAACCAGCGTGATCTACGGCCCGCTGTGCATGAACATCGACGCCTTGGACGACGGGCTGCCGCTGCCGCCGCTGGAGCGTGGGCATCGGCTGATTTTCTCGCCCGTAGGCGCCTACAACAACACGCAGTGGCTACAGTTCATCGAGTACCGGCCGAACGTGGTTATGGTGATGGAGAACGGCGACGTCGAACTGATCCGCGAGCGCGAGGATCTGAGCGACATCGAACGCCGGGAGATCTTGCCCGACCGGCTGACCGAAGGCTTGCCATTCGCCCCGCAACTCCGGGCGATCTGACGCGAAGGACGACTGTCGATGACGCTCGCCACCCATCTTCGCTCGCTCGGCCGCGGCAGTTGGGCCCTCCTGGCCGGCTTGGTGCGGGCCTATGCCGAGGTGCTGTTCCTCAGCCGCACGACGGTCGGGCTCGTGCTGCTGGTCGGAACGCTGCTGAACTGGGATGTCGGGCTCTCCGGGCTGATCGCCGTGGCTTCGGCCTGCCTCTTCGCGCGGGCAACGAAGATCGGCGAGCAAACGCTGGCCAGCGGCTATTACACGTACAATCCGCTGCTGGTCGGGCTGTCGCTGGGAGCGACGCTGTCGTTGTCGTGGCTATCGGCCGTGTTGATCGCCGTGGCGGGCGTGATGACGTTCCTGACGACTGCGGTCCTGGTCCATGTGCTGCGGTACTATCTGAACCTGCCGGCCTTGAGCCTGCCGTTCGTGATCGTCAGTGCCGTCACGCACACGGCCGCCATGCGTTACGCGAGCCTGGCGCCGGCGCCGCGGCAAGTGCCGGCATTTTTGGCCCGTGACTATGGCCTGCCGCTGGCAGCGGCCGGGTTCCTGAAGTCGATCGGGGCGGTGTTCTTCGTCCCCAGTGTGTTGATCGGCGCGATGTTCGCCACGCTGCTGCTGGTGCGTTCGCGAATCATGTTCGTACTGGCGGTCGGGGGCTATTGCGTCGGAACGACCTTGCGCGGCGCGCTGCTCGACTCCTGGGAGCAAGCGTATGGCGACATGATGAGCTTCAATTTCATCCTGGCGGCCATCGCGGTCGGCGGAATCTTTCTCGTACCGTCGGCGACGTCGCTGCTGGCAGCCGCGGTGGCCGTTGCCGTGGCGGTCGTGTTGGTCGACGCGGTGCAGGTGTTCGGCTACTTCCTGGCCGTGCCAGCCTACACACTCCCCTTCAACCTGGCCACGCTGGGCGTGACGTATGCCCTGGCGGTGAATCAGTTCCCAGGGATGACGAAGTTCTTCGGCCCCACGCCCGAAGACAATCTGGAGAACGACCTGGTGCGGCGGGCGCGGTTCGATCCGGCCGGCCGGTCGTTGAGCCTGCCGTTTCTCGGTCGGTGGTCGGTGTGGCAAGCCGCGGACGACGAGTGGACCCACCAAGGTCCCTGGCGCCATGCGTACGACTTCGTGATCGTCGATGACGACGGCCGGACGCACCGCGAAGGAGGCACGCAACCAACCGATTTCCATTGCTGGCGCAAGCCGGTCGTGGCACCTTGCCGCGGACGCGTGACGAAGGTCGTCGAGGATCTGCTCGACAACCCGATCGGGCGCGTCGACCAGACGAACAACTGGGGCAATCATATCGTGATCTACGACGATCGCGGCTTCTACGTCGAGTTGTCGCACTTTGCCTATCACTCGATCAAGGTGGCCGTCGGCGACCGCGTCGAACCGGGAACGCTGCTGGGTCTGTGCGGCAATTCCGGCTACTCACCGCAGCCGCACTTGCACATTCACGTGCAGGCGACCGGCCGGGTCGGCGATCCGACGCTCCCCTTCGCTTTCGCCAGCTATGTTCGCGGCAGCGAGCTGATCGCCCAGGGCCGGCCGGCCAAAGGCGAGTCGATCGAACCGGCCGAGAGCGACGAGTGCCTGGCGGCCGCGACCGATTTCCTGCTCAACGATGCTTTTCACTACGAAGTCCGTCGCGAAGGGCGGCCCACCGGCGCGTGGACCATCACCGTGCGGATGGCGCTCGACGGTACGTTTTTCTTCGAGTCGTCGACCGGTGGAAGGCTGTATTTCGGCAAGCTCGACGGCACGTTCTATTGCTATCGGGTCGAAGGGAGCGACGCACTGCTGGAGCTGATTCAGCGTGCGCTGCCGCGTTTGCCGCTCGTCAGCTTGCCCGGGCTCGAGTGGCACGACGTCGTGCCGATCAGTCTCCTGACCAGTGGCCTGCGCCGGGCCGCCTATCGTTTTGCGGCCATGTTCGCGGGGCGATTCGCGCTGGCACGCACAACACAGCGCTTCGTGGGGGCGAATCAAATCGAAACGAAGCTCGTTACGCCCGACGGGCAACGGCGCGTGGCCCGAGTGCTGCTCGATCCACAATACGGCTTTGCCGCGTTTCATGAAGGCCCGCTCGAGCTGCGACTGCTGCGAACGGAAATCGCCTCCGGCAACCCTGGCAGGCGAACCGTGTCAGAACAGCTACCGAAAAACCGTCTCGTACCGACGGGAGCGTCACCTTAGGGCCGATCGGCAAACTCCCCTCGCACCTGGCGGGAGAGGGGCCGGGGGCGAGGGGGCCCTCATTTTCGGATCGGCTCGTATTAGCCTTCGGCTTTGGAAGGAAGACTGCCATGCAAATGCTGATGTCGATGGTGCTGTTGGTCGTGCAAGCGCCGGTTTCGCCAGGAGCGAGCGATGCGACCGCGTTCGCCAAGTCGCTCGAGTTCGAGCGCTCTGGCTCCTACGCCGACGCGATCGACGCCTTGAAGAACGTCAATCGCAAGTCGACCTATCTCCATGAGCTGCGATTGGGCTGGCTGTATTACCTCAACGGCGACTACTTCAACTCTCGGCAGCACTACCAGATCGCCATGCGCACGGCGCCGAAGTCACTCGAACCTCGGCTGGGGATCCTGGCCCCGATCCTGGCGCAGGGCAAATACGACGAGGTGGTGACGACTGCCCATTCGATCCTGGCCCAGGATGCGAACAACTACACGGCCGCGCTACGGTTGGCGTTCGCCCTGCGGATGCAAGCCAAGCATCGGCCGGCACGCGAACTACTGAGCGAAATGCTCGTGCTCTACCCAACCGACAAGTCGCTGCTGCTCGAGCAGTTGCTCAACAGCGTGGCGCTGCAGACATCCGACGTCGGCGAATTGTGCGATCGGATCCTGGCGATCGATCCCACGAACACCTATGCCCTGCAATACGCACCCACGAGCGGCAAGCGATAAGTCCGGCCGTCAGTTCGGCTTGGGCTCGGGCGGTTCGCCCTTGCCGGCGATGACCTCGCGCAGGGCTTTGCGCAGTTGCTCGTCGAACGTCGCACTGCCGCCGACGAACACCCGGGCGACCTTGCCATCGGCTCCGATGATGACGGTCTGCGGGATGCTCGTCGCTCCGTAGCGCTCGCCGACGCGTCCTTCGCGATCGAGGGCCACGGCCAGCGTGAGCTTCAATCGCGAGAGCACCGCCTTGACGCGGTCGGGCGTCTCTTCCTGGTTGACCGACACCAACTCCACGGCCGGAAACTCGCCGGCCACCTTCTCGACCAGCGGCATGACCTGCAGGCAGGGTCCGCACCAAGAGGCCCAGAAGTCGAGCACCAGCACCTTGTTCTTGTGCTCGGCCAGGCGAAACTTCTTGCCGTCGAGCAGGTCGAGCTCGATGTCGGGAGCCGGCTTGCCGACCAGCGGCGATTCGAACCCCTCGGAGTCGCCGCCCGAGTCACCGTCGCTTGCGGCCAGGGGATCGGCCGCGGCCTTCAATTGCCATTGGTGGAAGGCCAGCTCCGAGGCCGCCAGGTCGATGGCCGGGCCGATCAGCAACTGGTCGACCTGATCGAGATCCACACGACACGGACCGAGCACGTCGCTGCTGCCCGAAAGCGTCGAGCCACTGAGCTGCTGCGCGAAGAACGTCAGGCGGTGGCCATCGCGCGGGAGCGACTGCACGCGCATCCCTTCGGGCTGTTCGCCTGGCGGCTGTTTCGCGGGAACATCGCTGCTGTGCAGCCAGATGATGCGGGCGATCGTGTCGCGAGGAATCGTGCGATTCTCGGCGCGGATCTCGACTTCGGCCTGCTTCTCGTCGAGCGACAGCAGCCGGGCGCGCAAGTAGTCGCCTTGCACCGAGCGGATGAGCTGGGTCGGCGGGTTGTCGCGCTGGATCCGCGGCAGCGTCAGGAGCCGCTCCTTCTTGCTCTTGAGGATCGTGCCGCCGGGAATGTCGGACGTCAGTTCGATCACCTGGATCCGGTCATGCGGCACGAACGTGGCATCGGTCGCCTCGGATGTGAACGTCACACCCTGCTCGTCGATGCTCGTGACGCGGCAAGCGATCACGTCACCCGATATCAGATGCAACAGCGGCTGCTCGTGGCGTGGTGGGGGCCTGTCGGGCGGTTCACCCAAATTGAACATGCGTTGGAAGATGTTCCCGCCGCCCTGCGCGACACGGACTTGGACCCGAGCATTGCCATTGTACGCGGTCGTCGTCGGCCGGGGCGGCGGCGGTTCGCGATAGATGACCCGGCCTGCCAGCGTCGGCACGAGCGCCGAGCCCGTGGTGCTCGACGTGATCTGCCAGACCAGACCGGCCTTACTACCGACGCGTCCCTCGACGAGCGCACCGTGCAGCGACAAGCCTTCGGCTTCGAGTCGGCCCCAGCGCCCTTTCGTTTCGACCGATCGCTGGCTCTCGCCGAGGACGTTCAGCCCGCGGAGCGAGGTCAGGGGCACCGCGACCGGCTCGCGAATCCCCGGCGAGCGGAGCCAGAGCCGGTCCTTCTCGATCTTGAGAAGTTCGCCGCTCACGCGCACGCCTGAGAGCAGCACGGCACTGATCGACCGCGGCTGCGGCTTGGTCGTGGCTTCGAAGAAGATGTCTTGGATCTTGGCGGCGGGGAACCGATCCTCCGGTTCGCCGGGGGCGAGGACGAACTCGCGCGACTGCGGGTCGAAGCCTTCGACTTCGCCCTGAACGACCTTGCCGTCGGCCTGGTGCAGGCGTGCGCGCTCGCCGTCGGCGGCAGCGGGCGGGCGGCCG
>Ga0181519_10002101_pt1 | contig 17142 bp, 13 predicted proteins | sample PEATcosm2014_Bin_26_FD_121102 | JGI IMG/M metagenome (GOLD analysis project Ga0181519, IMG submission 121102) | Peatland microbial communities from MTU Mesocosm Facility, Houghton, MI, USA - PEATcosm2014_Bin02_10_metaG | ecosystem: Environmental > Terrestrial > Soil > Wetlands > Peat | place...
CCTTTTCGGCGGTACTCAGGAACGATGTACATGCGCTTGAGTTCAGCAGTCTCACTGTCAAGGAGGCGGACAGCGCCACATCCGACTGCCTTCTCGTCCTCCCATGCCACCACGATCGCACCGTGCGCGGACGCCACTTCATCGGGATTGAGATTCAGCACGAAGCCTTCGACCGGCTGGTCGTATCGGCTCCGGATCTCCTTATCCAGTGCGTGGAAGAGCTGCACTACCGCTTGGTCGTCGATTGCGCTCAGTCGAAGGTCAGCCCGCATGAAGACCATTTCAGCATCTCATCCACGCTCCCACCGGACGAGTAGCCCCCATCAACCTACCTGCCCCGGTACGCCGGATGGGTGGGGCACCATTCGGGCCGTTCAGGCACCAGGTGCTTGCAGCCGCGAGCGCTACACCCCGCTCATTTCCGAAGAGCCGGAAACCCCGCTGGCATCCCATGCCGCAAGCTCCACTGCCCGAGCCACCCGAGCGATTCCGACTGAGTGGGACCCTCGGCGCCGTCTCCCTCGGTGTGCCGCTTGCCGCCGGTCCGGCTGGAAGGTGGCCCAGGCGCTACGTCGCCGATGACACCGACCTCGCGACCGTGATGGGTGCCTACGGCGTCCAATCCGGTTGGACGGGATCGGAGATCTCGGTGTGCCCGTCACGGTACGCGTTCGTCTTGCCGACGACGAAGCGTCGAGACGGCTTCCCAGAGGCCAACGGTCTGCTCATCGCGCTCGACCTGGCCCAGGACCGGGCTCGTGGTCGCCAAGTACTCGAGGGCTGGGACCATCAGGAGACCGTCCGTGTCTGGTGAGGTTCGCATGGCGAATGCCGGGGTGATTGAGACACCTTTGAGACATATCATGGGCAGCCGGAGGCAGAAAGTGCCTCTGACCTGGTGGTGACGGTGAGCCGGCCTGTAGGCGGGATTCTGTCCTCCCCCGGGTGGGGGAGGGGTGGCCATCCATCTGAGCGGTCTACCTGGGGGCGGCACCCCGGAGGGCACCGGACGGGCAGCCCGTTCCCCCGGTTTGACCTTGCTCCGGGTGGGGTTTACCGAGCCGACCGGGTCACCCCGGTCGCTGGTGCGCTCTTACCGCACCGTTTCACCCTTACCTGTGCGTGGCCCGGGGGCCGCGCCATCGGCGGTCTGTTCTCTGTGGCACTGTCCTGCGGGTCGCCCCGACTGGCCGTTAACCAGCACCCTGCCCTGTGGAGTCCCGACCTTCCTCGACCCGGACCCGGACGGGGAGGACCCCGCCCGGGACGGACCGCGGCCACCCGGCCGGCTCACCGTCGCCACCATGGTCGCACAGTCCGGATCGGCCCGGCGCCCGACCACCCTGTGACAGCCGCGCTCTAGTCTGACCCGGTGGCGCCACCCCGGATCCCCGACCCCGCCCGCCCCGCCGACGGCGGTCCCCCCGCCCTCTCGGTCACCGAGTTCTACAGCCGCGTCGACCGGGCGCTCCGGTCCGCCTTCACCGGCGACCTCTGGATCACCGGGGAGATCCGCTCGATGAAGGTGCTCCCCAAGGGCCACTGCTTCATCGACCTGGTCGACCCCTCCGGCGCCCGGGACAGCGGCGCCCCCACCCTCAACGTGAAGTGCTGGTCGGGCCAGTGGCGCCGGATCCACACCACCCTCGCCCAACTGGGCATCGAGCTCGACGCCGGCATGGTGGTCCGGGTCCGGGGCGAGGTCCAGTTCTACAAGGCCCGCGGCTCGGTCGACTTCATCCTGGCCGAGCTCGACACCGACGCCCTGCTCGGCAAGGTCGCCGCCGAGCGGGCCCGGCTGGTCAAGGCCCTCCTCGACGAGGGGCTCTACGACCGGAACCGAAGGCTCCCGGTAGCCACCCCGCCGCTGCGGGTGGGCCTGGTGGCCAGCCCGGGGACCGAGGGCTGCAACGACTTCCTGGGCCGGCTGGTGGCGTCCGGCATGGCCTTCGACGTCCGTCTCGTCCCGACCCAGGTCCAGGGCCGCGAAGCCCCCGCCCAGGTGGCCGCGGCCATCGCCGCCCTCCAGTCCGCCGACCGCGACGTCATCGTCGTGGTCCGGGGCGGGGGCTCCAAGTCCGACCTGGCCACCTTCGACACCGAGCCGGTGGCCCGTGCGGTGGCCGGCTCCGGTGTCCCGGTGTGGACCGGCATCGGCCACACCGGTGACCAGTCCGTCGCCGACGAAGTGGCCAACCGCGCCTTCATCACCCCCACCGAGTGCGGTCAGGAACTGGCCCGCCGGGCCACCGAGTGCTGGGCCTCGGCCGTCGAGTCGGGCCTCGCCGCCGCCCGCCTGGCCGCCGCCGCCGTCGAACGGAGCGACCGCCACCTCGAGCGCGCCCGCGCCCAGCTCGCCTCCGGCGCCCGGATGCAGCTGGGCCGTCACGACGACGGGCTCGGCCACCGTCAACGCCGCGTCCGGGTGGCCGCCGAGCACCAGCTGGCCGCCCACGCCACCCGCCTGGCCACTCGCGGCGGGTCCCTGGCCCGCCTCGCCCGGCGGTCGGTGGAGGAGGCCGGCCGCCTGGCGTCCCACCGCACCGCCCTGCTCGCCACCCTTCCGTCGAAGCGCCTCGAGCTCGAGGAGCGACAGGCCGCCCAGTGGCGACGCCTCCTCGGCGCCTACGACTACCAGCGCCAGCTCGAGCGCGGCTACTCGGTCACCCGGGGTCCGGACGGCGCCGTCCTCCGCTCCGCCGCCACGGTGGTCGCCGGCGACGCGCTCACCACCCGCCTGGCCGACGGCGAGCTCACCTCGGTGGTCGCCGCCGCACCGGCATCCGACGATCGACCAGAAGGAGAGGATCCGAGATGACCCCCACGAAGAAGGCCGCCGCCGACGACGGCGTCGACGCCCTCAGCTACGCCGAGGCGAGCGCCGAGCTCGACGGCGTCATCGAGGAGTTCGAGACGGGGGTGATCGACGTCGACCGGCTGGTCGAGCGGCTCGAGCGCGCCACCGCCATCGTCGACGAGCTCGACCGGCGGCTCCGCCGGACCCGGATGCAGGTCGAGGAGCTGGTGCCCCGGCTCGAGTCCATCGGTCGCGACGACGCCGGGGAGGGTGAGGACCTGGAGATCGTGGAGGTCGACCTGGTGGAGGACGACGGGGACGGCGCCGCCCCGCTCTTCTGAGGGCCTCCTGCGGGTCGGGTCACCGATCCGGCCGCGCGGGAACTACCCGACATTTCGCTGCCGGTCCGCCCAGTAGGGCTCGCGCAGCTCGCGCTTGAGGATCTTGCCCGACGGGTTGCGGGGCAGCACCTCGACGAAGTCGACGGAGGTCGGGCACTTGTAGTGGGCCAGCCGCTCGCGGGTTGACGCCATCAGGTCGGCGGCGAGGGCCTCGTCGTCCCCGGGGACGCCGGGCGCCCGTACGACGATGGCCTTGACCGTCTCGCCCCACCGTTCGTCGGGTACCCCGATCACCGCGGCGTCGGTCACCGCCGGGTGGGCGACCAGCGCGTTCTCCACCTCCGCCGGGTAGACGTTCTCGCCACCCGTGACGATCATGTCCTTGATCCGGTCGTGGAGGAAGACGTACCCCTCGGCGTCCACCCAGCCGGCGTCCCCGGTCCGGAACCACCCGTCCCCGGAGAGGACCTCGCCGGTGGCCTCGGGCTTGTTCCAGTAGCCGGCCATGTTCTGGCCGGAGCGGGTCCACAGCTCGCCGACCTTCCCCACGGGCAGCTCCGAGCCGGTGTCGGGGTCCACGATCCGGAGCTCGACGTGGGGGAGCGGGCGCCCCGCCGACTGGAGGAGCCTCGACCGCGGTCCGCTCGGGTCGTGGTCCTCCGGCTGCAGGGTGGTGATCGCCCCGGTGGTCTCGGTCAGCCCGTAGACCTGGGCGAAGTCACAGTCGAACGCCTCCATCGACCTGACCAGCAGGTCCTCACTGATCGGTGCCGCCCCGTAGAAGATCCGCCGCAGGGAGCTCACGTCGGTGGTGGCCAGCTCCGGCGTGGCCAGCACGAACATGAGCACGGCCGGCACCACGAACGTCTCGGTGACCCGGTACCGCTCGACGAGCCCGAGCATGGCCACGGGGTCGACGTCCCGCAGGATGACCGAGTGGCCACCCCTCGACATCCCCCCCAGGGCCCAGCCGGTGCCGCCGATGTGGAACAGCGGCATGGCCACCAACGACACGGTGTCGGCCTGGATGTTGAAGGTGGCGTCCGCCTCCACCAGCACGGTGGCGATGTTCCGACCGGTGATCATCACCCCTTTGGGGAGGCCGGTGGTGCCCGAGGTGTACAGCTGGATGACCACGTCATCCGGCTCCGGCTCGAAACCGGGGTCCGGCGGGTCGGGCTCGGCGTGGGCGTCGAGCCAGGCGTCGAGGTCCTCGAGGCCGACCCAGGACCGCACGCACGCCGCCCGTCCGGCGATCTCCTTGGCGGCACCGGCGTAGTCGGGGCCGACGAACGCCACCCGGGCCCCGGCGTCGATGACGATGTCGGCCATCTCACCCGGCGCCAGCCTCCAGTTCACCGACACGCTCACCGCCCCGAGCAGGGCGCAGCCGAAGAAGACCTCGAAGTACTCGATCCCGTTCCGGTCGAGGAACACCACCCGGTCGCCGGTCCCGATCCCCTCGGCGGCCAGCGCCCGGCTCACCCGCCGGGCCCGCCGGTAGAGCTCCCCCCAGGTCAGGGTCCGCTCACCACAGGTGAGCATCGGGGCGTCGGGCTGCGAGGCCGCCAAGGTCCGCAGCATGGCGGTGGCGCTGGCCAGCTCCGCCCGTCCGGCGGTGGGGGTGGTGGTCATGGTCGGTACCTCCTCGGACGGCGGCCGCCACGGTGTGGCGACCGGTGGGCGTCCCGGCCCCGTACGGTAGCCCGGACCCCCGGTCCGCTCCCGCCGCTCGCCCCCGCCGTGCCGATCGGCTACAACGTGGCGGTGACCGAGGGCCGGGTGGTGGAGCGGGTGGAGCGGGTGGCCCTCACCGCGGTCGGCGCCGACCGGCCCGGCATCGTGGCCGCCCTGACGGGGACGCTCGAGGAGCTCGGGTGCAACCTCGAGGACTCCACCATGAGCATCCTGCGCGGCCAGTTCGCCGTGCTGCTGGTGGTGGCCGTGCCGGCCGGCCTCGACGCCCCCACCGTGGAGGCGTCCCTCGCCCCGGTGGCCGACCGCCTCGATCTGGTGGTGGTGGTCCGACCGGTCCGGGGCGACCCGCCCGACCGGCCCGGTGCCGGCGACGGGGAGCTCTACGCCTTCTCCGTCCACGGGGCCGACCGGCCCGGGATCGTCCACCGGGCCACCGACGCCCTCGGTGCCGCCGGGGGCAACATCGTCGACCTCTCCACCCGGCTGGTGGGCTCCGAACACGAACCTGTCTACGTCCTCACCGTGACGGCGGCCTTCGCGCCGGGGGCGGACGCCGCCACGGCGGTGGACGGTGTCTGCCGCTCGGTGGAGGCGTTCGGTGTCCGCTGCCACGCCCACCGGGTCGAGATCGACGACCTGTAGCCGGCCGACATGCCCGTCCGACCGGTGGTGACCCTGCCCCAGCCCGTCCTCACCACGCCGTCCCGGCCGGTGGGGACGGTGGACGCCGGGGCGCGCCTGCTGGCCGCCGACCTGGTGGACACCATGCGGGTGTCGCCCGGCTGCGTGGGCCTGGCCGCGCCGCAGATCGGGGTCGGGCTCCGGGCCTTCGCCGTCGACGTCACCGGCCACCGCAAGGCGCGCTCGTGCCACGGCACCTTCGTCCTCTTCGATCCGGTGCTGGTCGCCGCCGCGGAGCCCCAGCTGGCCCGGGAGGGGTGCATGTCCGTCCCCGACCTGACCGGCGACGTCCCCCGGGCGACGCGGGTCACCGTGTCGGGCCTCGACGAGCAGGGGGAGCACCGGACCCTGGAGGTCGACGCCTTCGAGGCCCGGGCGGTCCTCCACGAGCTGGACCATCTCGACGGCCTGGTCTTCCTCGACCGCACGTCCGGACCCCACGCCGTCTTCCCCCGTAAGGTGTACCGGTGACCGATCCGACCACCGAGCGCCTCTACTTCCGCCAGCTCCTGGCCGGCCGCGACTTCGCCGTCGACGACCAGTTGGCCCGCCAGATGGTCAATTTCGTCTACCTGATCGGCGACCGGCAGACGGGTGAGGCGGTGGTGGTCGACCCCGCCTACGGCGTGGACGAGCTGCTCGACCTCCTGGCCGCCGACGGCATGCGGTGCGTCGGGGCCCTGGCCACCCACTACCACCCGGACCACGTGGGCGGCGACATGATGGGCTGGCGTGTCGAGGGCATCGCCCGGCTCCTCGAGACCGCCGACGTCCCCGTCCACGTCCAGGCCGACGAGGCGCCCTGGGTGGAGCGTTCGACCGGGGTGGGACCGTCCGCCCTGGTGACCCACGGCGGTGGCGACGTGGTGACGGTCGGCGAGGTCCCGGTCACCCTCCTCCACACCCCCGGCCACACCCCCGGCAGCCAGTGCTTCCTGGTGGACGGCCGTCTGGTCGCCGGCGACACCCTCTTCCTCGACGGCTGCGGCCGGACGGACCTGCCCGGCGGCGACCCGGCGGCGCTCTACGAGTCCCTCACCACCCGGCTCGCCCGGGTCCCCGACGACACGGTCCTGTACCCCGGCCACCTCTACTCGGCCGAGCCGTCGGCCACCATGGGCGAGACCCGGGCCCACAACTTCGTCTTCCGCCTCGGCTCGCCCGAGCAGTGGATGGCGATGTTCGGCCGATGAGCGACCCGCTCGACCGCCACGCCACCGTCGTGGTGGTCGGGGCGTCGCTCGCCGGGCTCCGGGCCGCCGAGGAGCTCCGCCACGAGGGCCACGCCGGGCCGGTGGTCATCGTCGGTGACGAGATCCACGCCCCCTACGACCGCCCGCCCCTCTCCAAACAGTTCCTGTCGGGGAAGTGGGACGTGCTCCGGATCCACCACCACGCCCCCGACATGCTCGACACCCTGGGGCTCGACTTCCGGCTGGGCACCCGGGCCACCGGTCTCGACACCGACCGTCGGGTGGTGGCGCTGGAGGACGGCACCGAGCTCCCCTACGACGGCCTGGTGGTCGCCACCGGGGCCACCCCCCGCCGCCTGCCGGGCACCGAGGGGGTGGCGGGGGTCCACGTCCTGCGCACCCTCGACGACGCGCTGGCCATCCGGGAGGGCTTGGCCGCCGCCGGCGACCGTCCGCGGGTGGTGGTGATCGGCGCCGGGTTCATCGGCGCCGAGGTGGCCGCCACCTGTCACGGCCTCGGGGCCGAGGTCACGGTGGTCGAGGCCCTGTCCGTCCCGCTCGGCCGGGTGCTCGGCGACCGGATGGGGGAGGTCTGTGCCGGCCTCCACCGGGACGCCGGGGTCGCCCTCCGCCTCGGGGTCGGCGTGGAGTCGGTGGCCGCCGGGGCGGGGGGCACCACCGTCCGACTCTCCGACGGCACCGCCCTCGAGGCCGACGTGGTGGTGGTGGGGATCGGCGTCGTCCCGGCGGTCGGGTGGCTGGAGGGCTCCGGCCTCACCGTCGGCGACGGCGTGGGCTGCGACGAGCGGCTCTTCGCCGGCGACCGGGTGGTGGCGGCCGGGGACATCGCCCGGTGGGTCCACCCGGGCCTCGACACCGAGCTCCGGCTCGAGCACTGGACCAACGCGGCCGAGGGCGGGGCCGCCGCCGCCCGCAACCTGCTGGCCGGGCGGGCGGGGGCGCAGGTCTACGACCCGGTGCCGTTCTTCTGGTCCGACCAGTACGCCTTCAAGATCCAGATGCTCGGACGTCCGGCCCCCGACGACGAGGTGGTGGTGGTCGACGGCACCGAGGAGGACCGCCGGCTGGTGGCCCTCTACCGACGGGCCGACCGACTGGCCGCGGTGCTGGCCATCTCGCGTCCGCGCCAGCTGATGGCCTACCGGCCCCTGCTGGCCGCCGGTGCCTCGTTCGACGAGGCGCTGGCGGCGTCGGAGGCCTGACCGGACCGGGTGACCCGGAATCGGTGGGCGAAGGCGAGGACGTCCGCCCGCTGGTCGGCCGACGGCTCCACCCCCCCGTAGGCGAACCGCTCCACGGTGGTGGCGGCCTCCTCCAGTTCGCGCCGGTGCGCCGGCGCCGCCCGGGCCAGCCGGTCGCAGTAGGTGACGAGGGTCTCGTCCACCCGGCGGCGGATCCCGGCCCGAGCCCCGGCCTGCTCGAGGTCGGAGGCGACCCGGTGGGCCCAGGTCGGGGGGCGCTCGGACCGGCGGCGCAGCATCGTCACCGCCACCACCACGGCGACCACGATCAGGCCCAGGGGGATCCACGGCACCTTCCGGAGGTCGTTCCCCACGCCCTTGGCGATGATGGAGCCGGGCGTGGGGTTGGCCAGCGGGACGTTGGCGGTGGGGTCGAAGCTCTGCCAGCCGTAGCCGGGGAACCACACCTGCACCCAGGCGTGGGCGTCCTTGGCCTCCACGTCGTAGAGGTCGGTGATCGGGTTGTAGGAGCCCGGCACGTAGCCGACGGCCTCGCGGGCGTCGATGCCCAGGGACCGCAGGAGGACCACGGTGGCCGTCGAGATCTGCTCGCAGTAGCCCACGCGGCTGCCGAACAGGAAGCTGTTGACGGCGTCCTGCCCGGGCGTCAGCGGGGGGATGTCGGTCGAGTAGTGGATGTGGTCGGCCATCCAGCCCTCGACGGCCTCCACCTTGTCGTAGGTCCGGGGGTCGAGGCCGCCCGGGCTGGTGATGCCGGCGGTGATCTGGTCGGCCAGGGCGGTGATGCGTGGGTCGGCGGCCGGCAGCTCGGAAGGCGGCAGCTGCAGGTACCGGTGGACCTGGTCGGGGGTGAGGCTGGCCTGGAGGGTGCCGTCGGGCACCGGGTGGGTCGACCGGCGGAGCTGGGCGGAGGTGGCGGTGTTGATGTCCGAGACGACGGTGTAGACGGTGCCCGACCCCATCCCGGCGCTGGAGGCGATGGTGCCGTCGCCGGTCAGGAAGAGGTGCTCGGACTGGAGGTAGACCCGCTGGGCGTTGTCGGCGTGGAAGACCAGGTTCGGCCCGGACTGGGCCAGGTAGAAGGTCTGCACGTCGGTGGTGCCGTCGGCCAGGTTCGCCTCCTGGTCGCTGGCCAGCGGGATGGTGTACGGGCTCCCCGAGGTCAGCTTGCGGACGGTCGGCCCGCTGGCCGGATCCGAGGACTGGACCCAGCTCTGACCGTTCCACTCGTCGTAGGTCTCGCCGACCCAGTAGCTGGGCACGCTGGCCCGGACCCGCATGACGACCTGGTTCCCGAGGGTGGACCGCACCCCGGTGTCGAGGGACTTGGCGAACCCGAGGTAGCCGCCGACCCGGGTGGGACCGCTGGGGGATGAGGCGTGGGCAGGCAGGTTGGGGCCGTCGGAGAGATTGGACGGACTGTTCACCGGCCCGTCGCCGGCCGTCGAGGTGGGGAAGACCAGGGAGGTGTTGACGTGGGGTGCGGGGAGCACGGCCACGAACACCACGGTGAGCACCGCGGCGACCACCGCGGCCGACCCCAGGGAGACCCACGGCACGCCCCGGGCCCCGACCATCGACTTCCACATGGCCACCAGACCCCAGACCCCGCAGGCCACCCAGGCGAGGACGTAGCCGGCCAGGGACAGGTCGACGGTCTGGGCGGCGGCCACCGCCATCAGGGCGGCGGACCCGGCCAGGGAGTAGGCGACGTCACGCCGGGCGGGCACGTCGAAGGCGTGGGTGGCGAGGACCCAGGCGAAGAGGACGGCCAGCGGCTCCTCGACGGTCGAGATGTCGCCCGGGGTGGCGGTGGCGGCCACCGTGACCGCGAACCAAACGAAGCCGGCGATGACGCAGACCGCCAGGATGGGCTTCACCACCACCCACGGCCGTTCGCGGCGCCAGTAGGACAGGACGTTGCCGATCACGGTGGCGGCCACCCCGAACACCGCCACGGCCGCGGACAGCTCGCCCTGGCTCCAGCAGGCGGCGATCGACACCGACACCGCCAGCGTCGACGCCACCCGGAACGGCACCGAGTGCTCCGGGGGGCCGGGCCGGTTGGCCTGGACGACCCGCTCCCAGAGGGTCACGGTGTCCCTCCGCCCGCGCCGACGGGGCCCGCCGGCACCGCCCTGGCCAGACGTCGCCCGAGCTCCACCCGGTCCACCACCGGGCGCACCACGGGACCGCCCGGCTCCCGGGTGACCAGCACCACCGGCACCCCCCGTGCCAGCCAGGCCGAGCCCACCGTCATCGCCCGCTCGGCCGCCCGCTCGGCGGCGTCGAGGTCGGGGGGCAGGTCCACCTCCACCACCACCGGCTGGTCGACCGGGCGCTCGGCCTCGGCCACCATCAGGACGCCGGTGTGGGCGGTGGCCGGCCAGTGGATGGTGCGCCGGAGGTCGCCGACCTGGTACGGGCGGATGCCGCGCACCTCGCCGGTGAGGGCGGCCACCCGCCGGTCGGCGTCGCCCGGCCGGTCGTCGGTGCCCGGCTCGATCGGCTCGGGGGGACCCAGGCGCGGCGCCACGTGCATCGGCCTCGACAGGGGGACCACCACCTCACGGGCCCACCAGACCAGTCCGAACGGCGCCGAGGAGGCCAGCTCCACCGCCACCGAGTCGAGCACCCCGCGGCGGGCGGGGACCACCTCCACGGCCACCTCCCGGCTCCCCCGGGTCCGCCCGACGGCGCGTGCCACCGGCCCGCCCGGCTCCAGCGGTCGGATGCGGAGCGGGCCGTTGGCCTCCAGGATGACGGTCGCCGGTTGGCCGGCGGTGACGTCGGAGGGACCGGCCACGCAGGTGACACGGGAGCGCCGGGCCGGGAAGCCCGGGGCGATCAACCCGGTGACCAGCACCGCGGCCAACAGGGCCCCGACCGCCTGCACCCAGCCCGAGCCGCTCGAATGGGCCACCGCCGACCACGCCACCACGGTGATGCCGCTGCCGAACACCGGCCCCACCCACGCCACGGGGTGGGTGCTCCGGCGGAGCCGCCTGCCGTTGGCCAGGCGGGGGGCGCGCTGCCGGCGGCGCCACGACGAGCCGGCCCACAGCGAGGCCGGGACCCCGATCACCAGGCCGATCGCCGCGCCGGTGAGGGCCTTGCCCGGCCCGAAGAGGACCCGGGCCACCACCACGCCGGCCGTGCCGGAGAGGAGGCCGACCACGAGGGCACTCACCCCGAAGGCGACGGTGAGTGCCGGGGGGTCGGCGGGGGGGGCCCCGGGGTTCACGGTCGGGGGACCGGGGTGGCGGCGATGAGCTGCGCCACCAGCTCGGCACCGCTGTCGCTCCCCGAGTCGGTGACCAGCCGGTGCGAGAGGCACGGGATGGCGACCGCCTGGATGTCCTCCGGCGTCACGTAGGCCCGGTTCGAGAGGATGGCGTAGGCCTGGGCGCACCGGAGCAGCGAGATGGTGGCCCGGGGGCTGGCCCCCAGCCGGACGGTGCCCACCGAGCGGGTGGCCCGGACCAGGGACACCGCGTACTCGGCCACCGGGGTGACCACCGGCACCGCGGCGGTGGTCTCGATGACCCGGCCCCAGTGGGCCGGCGTGCAGACCGGCCGGAGCCCGTCGAGGGCGTAGCGGCCGCCGTTGTGGAGCACCAGGCGCGTCTCGACCTCGGCGTCGGGGTACCCGATGGAGGTCGACAGGCCGAACCGGTCGAGCTGGCTCTCGATCAGGGGGTAGGTGCCGAGCTGGCCCACCGGGTTCTGGGTGGCGATGACCAGGTGGGGGCGGGGGAGGGGCCACGACGAACCGTCCACCGTGACCTGGCCCTCCTCCATCGTCTCGAGGAGGGCCGACTGCGTCCGCGGCGGCGTGCGGTTGAGCTCGTCGAGCAGCAGCACGTGGGCGAAGACCGGACCGGGGCGGAAGTCCCAGCTCCCGCTGTCCGGGGAGAAGACGGTCACGCCGGTGACGTCGCTGGGCAGCAGGTCGGGGTGGCCCTGGATCCGCGAGAGCGTGGCACCCAGGGTGGTCGAGAGGGCCCGGGCCAGCACGGTCTTGCCGACCCCGGGCACGTCCTCGATCAGCAGGTGGGTTCCCGACAGGGCGGCCACGACCGCCACGGTCACCGCCGTCGGGGTGCCCAGCAGCACCTCGGACAGGGAGTGGTGGAGCGCCCGGGCCAGGGTGGCCGCCTCGGTGAAGTCCGGCTCCGATCGGGACGGCACCGACAGGGGCTCCTGGCCCCCGGTGCCGGTGGTGGTCCCCGTGTCCGTCGTCATGGCTCCTCGTTCCCTCGCCGGCCGGGCCACGACCGCTGACCGAGGACCCTCGGAGCTGCCCCCCGGCGTGACCACGATACCGGTCGGCCCGGCCCGCGTCCCCGCGGCCGCCGGGCCGGCGGCCCCTCCCGCCGTCAGAAGTCGAGCGCGGAGAGCTCGGGCACGGTGGCCTCGGCCCGACCCCGGGCCCGGAGCCAGCGGCGGCGGCGCTCGGCCGTTCCGTCGGCGTCGAGCGCCGGGTCGACCGTGCGGAAGGGCGACCACGTCCCGGCCACGTCACGCTCGTCGCGCCAGGTGCCGACGGCCAGGCCGGCCAGGAAGGCCGCCCCCAGGGTGGTCGCCTCGAGGACCGGGGAGATCTCGACCGGGCGGCCGCAGGCGTCGGCCAGGGCCTGGGTGAAGACCTCGTTGGCGGACATGCCGCCGTCGATGCGCAATGCCCCGATGGGCAGGCCGGAGTCGCGCTCGGCCGCCTCCAGGAGGTCGGCTCCCCGGTGGGCGACGCCCTCCAGGACGGCCCGGACCAGTTCGGGGCGGCCCGTGCCCCGGGTGATCCCCACGAAGGTGCCCCGGGCCCCGAAGTCCCACACCGGGGTGCCCAGGCCGAGCAGGGCCGGGACGAACCACACGTCGCCGGTGTCGTCGCAGGCCGCCGCCACCCCGGCCGAGGCGTGGGCCGAGTCGATGATGCCCAGGTCGTCCCGGAGCCACTCCACGCACGAGCCGGCCGACAGCATGATCGCCTCGATGCCCCAGGTGATGGAGCCGGCCCGCTGCCAGGCGATGATCGGGATGGTGCCGCCCTCCCCCCGGGCGGCGAAGGCCGGACGGTCGGCACCGACGCACTGGTCGAGCATGCCCCCGGTGCCGAAGGTGGCCTTGGCCAGCCCGGGCCGGGTGCACCCCTGGCCGATCAGCGAGGCCTGCTGGTCCCCGGCCATTCCGCCGATGGGCGGGGAGCCGGCCAGGGCGGACGCCTCGCCGACGATCCCGGTGGAGTCGACGACGGTCGGGAGTATCGCCTCGGGGATCCCGAGGGCCTCCAGGACCCCGTGGTCCCAGTCGCGGCCGTCGCCGCGGAGCAGGCCGGTGACGCCGGCGTTGGTGCGGTCCGTGATGTGGAGGTGCCCGCCGGACAGGGTCCACGCCACCCAGGTGTCCACGGTGCCGAAGGCCAGCTCCCCCCGCTCCGCCCGTCGCCGGTCGGGGTCGGCCACGTCGAGGATGGCGGCCACCTTGGTGGCCGAGGCGTTGGGGGCCAGGCGGATCCCACGGCCCTGGAGCTCGAGGCAGGTGCCGACGGTGCGGAGGTCCTGCCAACCGAGGCCGGGGGCGACCGGGACGCCGGTGGTCCGGTCCCACACCACGGTGGACGCCCGCTGGTTGGCGATGCCCACCGCGGTGACCGGCCCGCCGGCGCCGAGGCTGCGGGCCGCCACATCCACCACCGCGGCAGCCATGGCCGAGGCGTCGAACTCCACCAGGCCCGGAAAGGGGGAGTCGGGGAGCACGGGGACGTGGTGGACGTGCTCCACCGCCCCGTCCGGTCGCACCACCGCCCCGCGCACCCCGGAGGTGCCGACGTCGACGACCAGGATGCTCACCGCCCGCCTCCCCCCGCCGGCCACGGGGCCGGCCCGAAGGCCGAGGTGAGCCCGAGCTTGCCCGGGTTGAGGATCCCCTTCGGGTCGAGCGCCGCCTTGACCGCCCCCAACACGGCGAAGGCGTCGCCGAGGGTGCCGGGCAGGAAGCGTCCCCGGTTCAGCCCGATCCCGTGGTGGTGGCTGATGGCGCCGCCGGCGGCGTCCACCGCCCCGGTGACGGCGTCCCAGGCGGCCACGTAGTACGCCTCCGCCCAGGCCCCGGTGGCGTCGTCGGCACTCTCGGGCGGGCGCCCGGCGAAGGTGAAGTAGAGACAGGCGCCGTCGGTGTAGGCGTGCGACTGGTGGGAGGAGGCGGCCAGCGTGCCCTCCAGCCCCCCGAGGGTGTCGACCACCGAGCGGTAGAGCCCGGGGAGGGCGGCCCAGCGGGCCGAGACCTCGACGGTGTCGACCACCACCCCGTTCCGCCACAGGGGGGCCAGGGCGGAGACGTCGTTGCGGTGGCCGAGCCAGCGCTCCACCAGTCCGTCGTCGAGGCGGGCGGCCCCGGCGCACTCCTCGTCCACCACCCGGAGGGTCGCCGTCACCAGGACGGGATCGGCCTCGTCCAGCACGATGAGCACGTTGGTGTCCGGCAGCTCGAACGACCGTCCCGACTCGGTGCCGTCGTACAGCCGGAGGACGGCGGGGGTGGCCCCCCGGCGCAGGATCCGTCGGCACGCCTCGAGGCCGTCGGCGAAGGAGGCGAACCCGAACGCCCGGCGGCCCCCGCCGGCGGGGACCGGGTGGACCCGGAACCGGCCCTCGGTGATCACCCCGAGGGTGCCCTCGCTGCCCACGAAGAGCTGGGTGAGATCGGGGCCGGTGGCCGACCGGGGGCCGCGGCCGCCGGTGTGGACCACGGTGCCGTCGGCCAGGACGGCCTCCAGGCCGATGACCATGTCCTCGATCTTGCCGTAGCGGTTGGAGTACTGGCCGGCCCCCCGGCACGCCAGCCAGCCGCCGACGGTCGAGAGGTCCATGGACTGGGGCCAGTGGCCCAGGGTCACGCCGGAGGCCCCGCGGAGCTCGGCCTCGAGGTCGGGGCCGAAGGTGCCGGCACGGACGTCCGCCACCAGCGAGACGGTGTCGACGTCGGACACGCCGGCGAGCCCGCAGCAGTCGAGGGCGACGCCACCGTGGAGCGGGACCGAGGCACCGCACACGCCGCTCCGCCCGCCGGCGGGGGTCACCGGCACCCCGGCCTCGTTGCAGGCGGCCAGCACCGCGGCGACCTGGGCGGTGTCGGTGGGGCGGGCCACCACGGCCGGGCGGGCCGGGACCCGGCCGCGGGACGCCCAGCCGATGGCCAGCGGCCACCAGTCACGGCCGGCCTCGGCCCGTTCGCCGGGGTCGTCGGTGACCTCGGCGCAGACGTCGGCCAGCCGCCGGCGCAGTGCGGCGTCCACGTCGACCAGGGTCCCGCCGAGCTGGTCGACGACCTCGCCGGCCGGGGCGTCGATCGGGGTGACGGGGGTGGGCCGGGTCACCGGGGGTCCCCTGCCCCGGCCCCGACCGTCGTCGGGAGCCCGGCCCGCTCCAGGGTGCCGAGGACGGCGGACGAGTACCGGCCGGCCTCGTCGGCGCACCGCACGGCGTCCCAGCCGAGCGCCGGTCCGATCAGCTCGGCGACCGAGCGGGCGGCCCCGGCGGCGGCCCGGGCGTCGCGCAGCACGGCCCGGGTCCGGCGGTCGAGCACGTCGGACACGGTGGTGGCCATCTCGTGGCGCACCGCCCAGAGCGCTTCCACCCGGAGGTAGTGGAGGCCGGGCACCAGCGGCTCGAGGAGGCCCGGGTCGTCGCCGGCCAGGGCCAGCACCTCGGGGGTCTCGGTGCCGTACCGCCCGGCCAGGTGGGCGGCGGCGGCGGTGGCCGGGTCGTCGGGGGTCCGTTCCCCGGCGGTCGAGGGGGGTGTCCGTCCGGCGGTGCCCGCCCCCCGGAGCCGCAGGGTGGCGGTGACGCAGCGCCGGGCGGGGCGTCCGAGCTGCCGGACGGTGGCGTCCACCGTGTCCTCGGCCATCTTCCGGTAGGTGGTGAGCTTGCCGCCGGTCACCGTGACCACGCCGGACGGCGAGGTGCGCACCGTGTGCCGCCTCGAGAGGTCGGCGGTCCGCTCGCTCGGGGCGCGCCCGCCGGGGCCGGGGGCGAGGAGGGGCCGGAGGCCGGTCCAGATGCCGGTGATGTCCTCGCGCCGGAGCGGCCGGGTGACCACGGCGTTGGCCGCCTCCAGCAGGTAGTCCACGTCCTCGGGCAGGCAGCCCGGATCGTCGAGGGGGCCGTCCCACTCGGTGTCGGTGGTGCCCAGGTAGACCTGGTCGCCCCACGAGACGACGAAGATCGAACGGTGGTCGTGGCGGACCGGGATCACCGCGGCGATGTCGCACGGCAGGGCGTCGGCGTGCACGGTGACGTGGATGCCCTTCGCCGGCCGGATGGAGCGGGGATCGTGGTGCTCGTCGAGGGTGCGCACCTCGTCGGCCCACACCCCGGCGGCGTTGACGACCACGTCGGCGTGGACGTCGAACGGCTCGCCGCCGTCGGGGTCGACGCGGGCACCGTCGACGGTGCCGTCGGCGCGCCGCGTCAGACCGGTGACGCGGGTGTGGTTGGCCGCCACCGCCCCGTGGTCGAGCACCGCCGTCCGCAGCACGCAGAGGGTCAGCCGGGCATCGTCGGTGCGGGCGTCCCAGTAGAGGAAGGAGTCGACCAGGCGGTCCGCCCGGAGCGTGGGGAGGTGGGCGAGGGTCTCGGCGCGGCTGATCCGCTCGTGGCGTCGTCCGATCCGGATCCCGCCGGTGACGTCGTAGAGCCACAGGGCCGTCCGGTAGGCGCGGGCCACGCTCCGGTCGACCACGCCGCCCCGGCCGAACAGGGGGATGAGGAAGGGGAGCGGGGAGACCAGGTGCGGGGCGTTGACCAGCAGGCGCTGGCGCTCGGCCAGGTTCTCGTAGACCAGCCGGAACTCCTGCTGCTGGAGGTAGCGGAGCCCGCCGTGGACCAGCTTCGACGACTTGGACGAGGTGCCCGAGGCGAAGTCGTCCTTCTCCACCAGCGCCGTCCGCAGCCCCCGGCTGGCGGCGTCGAGGGCCACACCGGCCCCGGTGATCCCACCCCCCACCACCAGGACGTCGAACCGTTCCCGGGCCAGTCGGCCCAGCGCCCCGTCCCGGTCGAACGCCGGGCGGTCGGGGTGGGGGCTCCGGGGGGTCACGGTCGAAGCCTGCCACAGGCGCGCCGGTGCGGCGAGGCCGCCGACCCCCGGTCGGGGACGGGATCCGCGCCCCTAACTACAATGATTGTGAAGATACAACTCTTGGTGATACG
>Ga0181519_10002107_pt1 | contig 17130 bp, 20 predicted proteins | sample PEATcosm2014_Bin_26_FD_121102 | JGI IMG/M metagenome (GOLD analysis project Ga0181519, IMG submission 121102) | Peatland microbial communities from MTU Mesocosm Facility, Houghton, MI, USA - PEATcosm2014_Bin02_10_metaG | ecosystem: Environmental > Terrestrial > Soil > Wetlands > Peat | place...
CGAGCCCCGGATCGACGCCTTGGGTGAACAGGTTCAGCGCCAGGGTGACGATGTCGACATTGCCGGTGCGCTCCCCATTGCCGAAGAGCGTGCCCTCGACCCGGTCGGCGCCGGCCATCACCGCCAGTTCCGCGGCGGCGACGCCGGTGCCGCGGTCGTTATGCGGATGGATCGACAGGATCAGCCGATCGCGGCCGCTTATGTTGCGGTCGAACCATTCGATCTGATCGGCATAGATGTTCGGGGTCGCCATCTCGACCGTCGCCGGCAGATTGACGATCAGCCGATGCTTTTGTGTCGGCTGGTAGACATCGGCGACCGCTTCGCAGATTTCCTTGGCGAAATCGAGCTCGGTGCCGGTGAAGCTCTCCGGCGAGTATTCATAGACGATCTCGGTCTCGGCGCTCACCGCCTCGGCACATTCCCGGATCAGCCGGGCGCCGCTGGTCGCGATGTCGATGATGCCCTGGCGGTCCAGGCCGAAGACGACGCGGCGCTGCAGGGTCGAGGTCGAATTGTAGAGGTGAACGATCGCGCGCTTGGCGCCCTTGATGCTCTCGAAGGTGCGTCGGATCAGCTCTTCGCGCGATTGCGTCAGGACCTGGATGGTGACATCGTCCGGAATCGCCCCCGTCTCGATGATCTCGCGCACGAAATCGAAATCGGTCTGCGAGGCCGAGGGGAAACCGACCTCGATCTCCTTGAAGCCCATGCGGATCAGCGTGTCGTAGAAGCGGCGCTTGCGCTCCGGCCCCATCGGCTCGATCAGCGCCTGGTTGCCGTCGCGCAGATCCACGCTGCACCAGATCGGCGGCTTGGTGATGCTGCGGTTCGGCCATTGCCGATCCGTCAGGCGGATCGGCTCGAACGGGCGGTATTTGGTCTTCGGATCGATTTTCGTCGTCATGATGGCGGCTCCTGCCAGTGCCTGCTCGTGTCTTGTCGTCGGCCGAAGCGTCAAGCCGCCGGTTGGCCGCGTCAGATCCGGCGGCCGCCGCTAAGTCGCGGGAACAGACGCAGCCGGAAGCCGGGAGTGCCGCAGGAAAGGAATGTCATGATTGCAACTTCAATAAGACGGACGAAGACGGACAGCTTTACCCGACGCTGTTAGAGCGCCGGGCCCGTAAGAAGCAGGCCGATCATCCGTGCGAAGTGCGACATGGCGATGACGGTAGCCGCGCAATCGGGCAGGGTCAAGGCTCGAAATTGCTCGGCCCGCGGCGTTGTCACTTCGAGAAATGACACGGGCCGGCTTCGGGGGCCGCTTGGCCGGGCTGCATGACCAACCGCGTATCGACCGGCTTCACCCGGGCGGTGGCGCCCTTCTTGCCAGGGAGTTCCGCCGCGCCGGTCACTTCGATCTCGTAATACCCGCCCATCTTGACGGCGCCGGGCTGCGGTACGACGGCGAGCCGCACCCGCTGGCGCTTGTCGAAATCGCCACCGGTCGCGATGCATTCGAGCGCGCCTTGCGCCACGATCGAATTATGGCTCGTGAGTTTGCCGTCATCGTCGTAGAAGTCGATCGCGAGTGCCTGGCGCAACGGATTGCCGAACACGCCCAGATCCCTGAAGCCCAACCTGACATCGAAATGACCGGGACCCGCGAAGAAGTAGTAATAGTGCGATCCTGCCAGGTTATCGACATTGCCTTTATTGACGCCCGGCGCCAGGGCCGCCGGCTGCTGCGCGTCGAGTGACTGCGCCGTCGCGGTCGGTGCGAGGATCGGGAAGCTCAGCACCGCAAGGGCAAGACACCAGCGCCGGAGTCGGCGGTGCGCGAATTTGGTCGGCGGCATGCCCTTCTCCCGGTTGGTGTTATAATTTAGAATATAACCGGAAGTTTGGCTGGCCAGCGCTACCGGACACGCCAGCCATGCGTCGGAGGCGAGGCAGCGAGAGACCGCGTCGGCGCGGCTGCGCCGCCGGAACTCAGCGCACCGGCAGCATCCGCCGGATCAGGCCGTCGCCGAGTACGAAGTGATGGCGGAAAGCCGCCGCCGCATGGAGCGCCACGATCGCGTAGACCGCCCATTGCAGCAGTTCGTGGATGCGCCCGAGCGATTTCGCCGCGGGCTTCATCTCGGGCAATGCCGGCAAGTCGAACAGGAAGAAATAGGTTACCGGATGGCCGAGCAGCGCCGAGGACAGATACCCTGTGATCGGCATGACGAGGACCAGCGCATAGAGCAGCCAATGCGTCGCCGCGCCCGCCTGCTGCTGCCAGACGGGAACGCTCGCCGGCGGCGGCGGCACGGCATGGGTCAGGCGCCAGCCGAGCCGCACGAGAGTGAGCGCGAAAATCGTGGTGCCGAAGGAGCGATGCAGGAAGAACAGCGTCGTGCGCAATTCGCCGCGCTCGAGCGAATTGGCGATCCAGATGTCGACGATCGCGGCGACCAGGAGGAGAGAGATCGCCCAATGCAGGAAGATCTGGACAAGATCGTAGCGGTGGCCGTCATAGGTTAAATTGAGGCGGGCAGGCGGCACGGCGTGGGCTCCTGATTCGGTCTGAACTTGATGGCGCGGGCGCTGCTATGATCGCCCGGCGGCGGCGTTTATTCCTCTGACCGAACTTCGCCCGGCGCGTTGGACGCAGCGGCGGGTCCGGCGATTTCCGCAGCACTATTTCGGCGGAGCGCGGTGCGGTGCAAGAGGGCGATTGCGTGCGCGGCAGGGTCGGCGGTTTTGTCGATGCGCGAATTGTTTGATTTGCGTCAAATATCTCTTGCAGGAGTTGTGGCATCCGTCGCCGTGACGGAAAGGCGGGTGAGCGCTCGCAAGCCCGGCGAGCGCCAAACGGGCCGGTCCGCTTGCTTTGCGCTCGATCTTGCCCGGTGCTGCGGCGGAGATGTCGATGGCGGACCTGGTTTCGGATTTCATTTCATGGGTCAGTTGTATGCGTCCTTTTCAAGGACGACGATATCGCCAAGCTGCGCAGCGTCGGACTCCGCGATGTTTTTGCCTATGCCGATACGAGGCCCGATGATCTGAAGGACTTCATCAGGGTCGTGCCCGGCCATAACGCCATCGTTAAGACTGATCCCGCCTATCAGCGATTGACGGAACTCCGCGACGCTCTGCGGCCCGGCAGCGCCGGCAGCGACCGGTTCCTTCTGATTCCGGCGGCCCTCGGCGAATAAGCAAACGAACGACCCGCCTCGCGATCTGACGCTTCCTGAGAGGAGAGAACCTATGTCGATGGCTTTCGCACCGCAGAGACTCTTGCAGAACCTCAACCCATGGTCGTTCTTCCGAGGCGCCCAGTTCGGCCTCATCAATGTCGAGGGCCGGACCGAGGATCCTGAGCAGGAACAGGAAATCCTCGACAAGGTGGGCAGCTACGGCAAGCAGCTCGGCCGCCTCGGCGACGCGCTGGCCGTGGTCATCGAGGTCCTGAAGCTCGAAGACCATAAAGGCCTGACGGCAGAGCAAAAGGAATGCCTGAAGAGCCTCACGGACCAGGTCAAGGAGATCTCGCACGTCAAGAACGAGTTCAAGGCCGGCCCGCGCCGCCATGGCTGGCCGTTCTAGATCGAGGTGATCTCGGGTGCGAGCAGCTTAAATCATCTTGATTGATCTCAATAAGATCGAGCGCCGGTACCCCGCCCGCCGCAGCGGTGCATATCCGGAATGGTCTCCGGTCGGATGCGTTTGCGCCTGGGCTTCCCCCGGCTCAGGCGGTATACGCTCCACCGGCGCCCGGTTCCTCCTCTCGGGCGCCTTGATCATCCCGGTATCGAGGCAAGATGACGCTCCTGCAAACCATTCTGCTCGCCATCATACAGGGCATCACCGAACTGTTCCCGATCAGCAGCGTGGCGCATGCCGTGCTGACGCCCTGGGCCTTCGGCTGGCCGCTCGATCCGGCATTCCTGAAGGAGCATTTCCTGCCTTTCGTCGTGCTCCTACATTTGGGCACGGCGGTGGCGCTGCTGCTGTTCTTCCGTGCGGATTGGCTGGCGTTCGGCCGGAGCCTGGTGACGCCCGGCGCCGGTACGGCCCGGCGCGAATTGGGGCTGGTCGCGATCGGCACGGTGCCGGCGGCGCTGATCGGCCTGATCCTGGAAAGCCGGCTGAGGGCGCTGTTCTCGAATGTCGAATCCGCGGCATTCTTTCTGATCGTCAACGGCTTCATTCTCTATCTGGGCGAGCGCTGGCGCGGCCGGGGCAGCAAGGATTTGGCCGAGCTGGGGTGGCTCCAGGCCTTCCTGATCGGCATCGCCCAGGCGCTGGCGCTGGTGCCGGGCTTCTCGCGCTCCGGCGCCAGCATGGTCGCGGGCTTCTGGGCCGGCCTCAATCATGAAGCCTCGGCGCGCTACTCCATGCTGCTGGCGACGCCGATCATCGCCGGGGCCAGCGTGCTCGAAATCCCGAAGCTGGTGCGCGGCGGCGAACCCGGCGCGCTTACGACCGCAGTGATCGGCGGCGTCGTCGCCGGCGCCGTCGCCTATGTCAGCGTCTGGGCGCTGATGCGCTGGTTCAAGCGTCACGAAATCGACGCGATGCGGCCCTTCGCCGTCTATTGCTGGGTGGTCGGCGCCTTGGTGCTCGCAATTGCTCGATTGGCGTGATACATGGCGCGCCAGACAGACGTTGCCGATCGCGAAAATGGTATGACATTTCGGCGACGGTATCGTTTCGGTTGGGTGAAATCGTCGTCGCCGACAGCGAAGCTACTGGACCGCGAAACCGATTTCCCCCTATCGAATTAGGTTCGGCGGCAAGAATTCCGAAGGGTCCCCCGATGGCAGTGGCGCGTACGCAGACCGCGATCAAGAAGGCGGTCTACCGCCAGGTTCCGAGCAAGAGGCAGGCGCTGCTCGACCGGCTTTTCGCCATGTGGTTCGCGCGCTTCGTATATAACCAGATCTGGGAAGATCCCGTCGTCGATCTCGACGCGCTGCAGGTCGGGCCGGGACAGCGGGTCGTCACGATCGCATCCGGTGGTTGCAACATCCTGAATTATCTGGTGGCCGACCCGGCGGCGATCGACGCGGTCGATCTGAACCCGGCCCATATCGCGCTGACCCGGCTGAAGCTGGCGGCGATGCAGCATCTGCCCGGCTACGAGGCGTTTTTCCAGTTCTTCGGCGTCGCCAAGAACAAGGAGAATGTCGATCTCTACTGGAGTCATCTGGCCGGCCAGCTCGATCCGGCGACCCGGAAATTCTGGGAGCATCGCTCGCTGCTCGGCAAGCCGCGCATCGAGTTCTTCGCCAAGGGGCTTTATCGCAAGGCGCTGCTCGGCAAGTTCATCGGCTTCCTCCACGCCGTGGCGCGCCTGGCCGACCGCAAGCCGTCGAAGCTGCTGGCCGCGACCTCGCTCGCCGAGCAGATCCAGATCTACCGCACCGAGATCGAGCCGCTGTTCGAACTGAAGCTGGTCCGCATGCTGTGCCGGCAGCCGGTATTGCTGTACAGCCTCGGCATTCCGGCGGCGCAATTCGACCAGATGAAGCAGGATTCCTCGGGCAATCTGGCGGCGCTCTACCAGGACCGGATCCGGCGCCTGGCCTGCGATTTCTCGCTGCAGGAGAATTATTTCGCCTGGCAGGCCTTCGGCCGGCATTACGACGTCAAGGGGCGCCGCGCCGCGCCGCCCTATCTGCAACGCGAGAATTTCGAGCAAATCCGCGAGCGGCTGAACCGTGTGCACACCCATACGATTTCGATGACCGAGTATCTGGCCAGCCAGGCGCCGCAGAGCGTCGATCGCTATGTGCTGCTGGACTCCGTCGACTGGATGGATGCGCCGATGCTGACCGCGGTCTGGGAGCAGATCTGCCGGACCGCGGCCGACGGCGCGCGTGTGATCTTCCGCACTGCCGGCTCGCGCTCGCCGCTCTCGCATATGGTGCCGCAGGAGCTCATGCAGGGCTGGCGCTACCACGAGGCGGAATCGAAACGCTATCTCGAACAGGACCGGTCGGCGATCTATGGCGGCTTCCATCTTTACTCCCGCACCGAATGACGGGAATGCGGCCGATCCGGCCGCCGGGCGCATGGATGCGATGTACCGCCACCAGCGGCACATCTACGACCTGACCCGAAAATTCTATCTGTTCGGCCGCGACCAGCTATTGGCGTCGCTGCCGGCCGGGCCGGGCGCGCATGTGCTCGAAATGGGCTGCGGCACCGGGCGCAACCTCGTGAAGCTCGCGCGTCTGGCGCCACAGGCGCGGCTTTACGGCGTCGATGTCTCGGAAATGATGCTCGAGACGGCCTCGGGCGCGCTGAAGCGCGCCGGCCTTGCCGGACGGGTCGGGCTGGCGCAGGCGGGCGGGCAGGGCTTCGATGCGCAGGAAGCCTTCGGCATCGCGCAATTCGATACGATCTATTTCAGCTATGTGCTGTCGATGATCCCGGGCTGGCGGCCGGTGGTCGAGCGCGCGCTCGACCAGCTCAAACCGGGCGGCATGCTGGCCGTGGTCGATTTCGGCGACCAGTTGCAGGCGCCGGCCTGGCGGCGGACGATCATGCTGGGCTGGCTCGCGCGGTTCGACGTGCATCCCAATGCCGAGATCGAGCAGGGCTTGCGCGAGATCGCGGCCGGGCTGGGCGGGCTCGTGCTCGACCAAGATATCTTCAACGGCTACGCCTATATCCTGGGCATGCGCAAGCCGGGGTGATCGTACCGATGCGAGCGAGGTTTCTTGCCGCAGCACTGGCGTCGGTCTGCTGCCGGCGAGCGGCCGTGCAGCCGATCCAGACGCAATCGTCGATGCCGCGGTCCGGCCGGCAGCATGCGCACTTATGCCAATCCGAGTGTCGCCCTGCGCGGGCTCGTCGCCGCTCGGACCCTCGATGGCGATTTCGACGCTCTCGCAGAACGGATCCTGTTCGCCGGGCTCGGCCTGCGTTCGACCTTTCTCGAACTCCCGGCAGCGGTGGCGGATGACGACGCCCAAGGCTACAGCCGGGACGATGTGCCGATCCGGTTGAGCCCCGGCGTCTTCGCCACCGAGACGTACGGCATCCGGACGAATGCGCGTGATTTGCTCCGCTCCGTCGAAGCCAATCTGGGGATGCTCGACCTCGAACCGATGCTGCAGCGGGCGATCGCCGACAGGCATATCGGCTATTATCGGGTCGGGCCGATGATTCAGGAACTGATCTGGGAGCAGTATCCCTACCCGGTCAGCGCCGCCGACCTCGCAGCCCGGAATGCACCGGAGATGCTTTACGAACCGCACAAGGCGAGCGCGATCGATCCGCCAGTGCCGCCCGAATCGAGCAGATCCTGCTCGTCCGCCGGCAGTTCGGGGTCGCCGTCGGGGAATTGCGGGGAGAGCGTTCCGCTGGCCGAGATCACGCCGAACACGACCGGCAGCGGCACCGGCGGCGCCGACATCACGGTCGGCACCGGCAAGGTCGCGTAAGGGATCTTGGGCTCCGGCGCGACCGCGTATTTGCCGTCGGTCGCGGTCACTTGATATTGCAGGGCCTTATCGAAATTCGGGCCCGGAGTGCCATCGGCATTGACGATGCCCTTGGACAGGAGATTGGCCACGGCCTCGCCCGGTTTCGGCACGTAAGTGGCGAAGACATTGTCGAAGCAGCGGTTCTCGCCGATGATGTAGATGACATGCTTGATCGGCGAGCTCGTCTCGCCCGGCCGGTCGAAGGCGGCGGCGCCGGTGGCGACGAATCCCTGGACGGCGGCGGCCAGCGCCAGGATCGACGCGGTAATCCGGCGACGCCTCGTGCTCGTGAACATGGAATTTCCCTGCGGCTTGGATCGAAAAACGGAGCATAGGAGCGGCCGGACGACATTTCGCTCACCGAACGATGACAGTTGCCGGAAAGCCGCGCTGCGGATCGTCAGGCGCCCGCGTTCAAATGGGCCATGGACGCGCGGGAAACCGGCGGGCTAATATGCAAGCACGAGGGGAGCCAGCCGGCGATCATGGCGGTTCGACGGGGCGATGTCGCGTCCCGGACAGCGGAATAACAAAGGGACTGTCCGAGTCGTCACCCGCGCGCTGTTAAGCAGGTCTGGCCGCCGGGCGAAGTCATCGCTGGCGGTACAACGGGGGGATTGATGTTCAAGCAGCTTTTGACGCCGGTCGGCGACAGTCTCGGCTTGTCTTTTGCCGTCGCTATTCTACCGATTATTGCTGTTCTCGTCATTCTCGGCGTGCTGCGCCGGCCAGCCTGGCAGGCGGCGCTGGCCGGGCTGATCGTCGCCTTGGTGATTGCGGTCGGGGTTTGGGACATGCCGGTCGGCCTGGCGCTCGATTCGGTCGCGAACGGGGCGGTCTTTGCGCTCTGGCCGGTCATGTGGATCGTCGTCAATGCGCTGCTGCTGTACAATGTCGCGGTCAAATCCGGCCGCTTCGACGCCTTCCGCAACTGGATCCTGGCGCATATCCCGAATGACCGCAGGGTCGTGCTGGTCGTCATCGGCTTCTGCTTCGGGGCGTTGCTCGAAGGCGTCTCCGGTTTCGGCACGCCGGTCGCGATCACCTCGTCGCTGCTTATCCTGGTCGGGTTTGAGCCGCTGGAAGCGCTGGTCTATGTGTTGATGTTCAATACCGCGCCGGTCGCCTTCGGTGCCCTGGGCGCGCCGATCCGGACGCTGGGCGCGGTCACCGGCCTGCCGGCCAGCGCACTTTCGGCCATGGTCGGGCGGCAGCTGCCGGTCATGGCACTGCTGCTGCCGTTTTATGTCATGTATTTCTACGGCGGATCGCGCTCCCTCAAGGCGCTGTGGCCGATGCTGCTGGTCGCCGGCGCCAGCTTCGGCATTTCGCAATTCCTGGCCTCGAATTTCCTCGATTATTCCTTGACCGACGTCCTGTCGGCCTTGGGCTCGCTGGCGGCGACATTGCTGTTCCTGCTGGTCTGGAAGCCGAAGCGGGAAGCGGAATTTGCGATCGCGTCGAACCGGCTGCCGCATGACGATCCGAGCCGTTCCGCGCCCGCCTGGCAGGGCTGGGCACCCTGGGTCATCGTTTCGGTGACGGTTATCCTTTGGACAAATTTCAATGTTGCCGCCACCTTCCGCCAGGCGATCGCGTGGCCTGGCCTCGACAAGGCGATCTCCATCACCCTGTACAACGACAAGCCTTATGGCGCCGTCTGGACTTTCGAACCGCTCAGCAGCGGTACGGCGATCCTGCTCGCCGCTATTGTCACGGCCGCGGTTTTCGGCCTCACGCCGCAGAAATTCGTCGCCTGTGCGGTGCAGACCTTGAAGCAGACCTGGATCGCCATCGTGACGGTCATGTTGATCGTCGGCTTGGCCTATCTCATGAATTATTCGGGGCTGGCCTATACGCTAGGCCAAGGCGTCGCCTCGACCTCCTACGCCTTCGTGCTGCTCTCGCCCTTCCTCGGCTGGGTCGCGGTCATGCTGTCGGGCAGCGACACGTCGGGCAATGCGCTGTTCGGCAATCTTCAGGTCGTGGCCGCGCGCCAGCTGAATTTCAACCCGGTGCTGTTCGCCGCGACCAATTCGTCGGGCGGCGTCATGGGCAAGATGATCTCGCCGCAGAACATCGCCACCGGCACCTCCGTCACCGCGCTGAAGGGGCAGGAGGGCAAGGTTTTCGCCCGCACTTTCGGCCACAGCGTGCTGCTGACCCTGATCCTCGGCGTGCTGGTGGCGCTCCAGCAATTCGTCATCCCCTGGATCATCCCGGTGGTCGCAGGGAACTGAGGGCCGTTAACGGGCCGGGTGCAGGATCAGCTTCTGCACCCGCCAATTCAGCAGTTCGGCGACATAGAGCTCGTTCTCGGACGGGCAGGCGAGTTCGTGGATCCAGCCGAACTGCTTGAGCGATTTGCCGGACTTGCCGAGCACGCCCAGCACCTTGCCGTCGAGGCTCATCTTGTAGATTCGGCCGGGATAGCCGTCGGACGCGTAGAGCACAGGGTGCGCACCCCGGGTAATGCACACCGTCCAGGGCGCCCCCGGCGCCATGGTCTGCGGGCTGCCGTCAGAGATCGGCAGCGCCGGCTTGTTGCCGATCGCGGGCTTGGCGTCCGGATCAAAAGGCACGTCGATGGTGAATTGGCGCAGCGCGTTGCCCTCGGTATCGAAGACCTGGATGCGGCGATTGCCGCGATCGGCGACGAAGATCTCGTCTTTGGGGCCGACCGCGATCGAATGCGGCGTGCGGAACTGGCCGGGGGCGCTGCCTGGCCCGCCCCAGCTCTTCAGCCATTCGCCGTCCGGGCCGACCTTGGCGATGCGCGAATTGATGTAGCCGTCGCTGATATAGGTGTTGCCGGTGCTGTCCCAGGCGATGTCGGTGACCTGGCGGAAATAGCCGTCGACGGCGGCAAGCGGCGGCTGAGGGTGCTTCAGCGGGCCGGTCTCTTCGCCAGATGCTTCCTGCTTGCGTCCGAGCACCATGGCGACACGGCCGTCCGGATCGAATTTGACGACGAGATCCGATCCCTTGTCGGTCACCCAGATATTGTCTTGCGTGTCGATCTTGACGGTATGGGCGAAAGACCAGCCATAGAGATTACGGCCGATCTCGCGCAGGTACTTGCCCTGCGCGTCGAATTCCAGGAGCTGCGCCGCAGCCGCACCATAGGCCGGGCCGCTCGCATTGCTGCGCGAGAAGACGAAAACATGCCCTTTCGAATTCACCGCGACACCGGATACCTCGCCCAGATAGAGGTCCGGCGGCAGATGCAGCGGATTCGCCACGGAATCGAAGGGGATTTCCGGCACCGTCTGGGCCGCGGCCGGCAGCGGCCCGGACGCGATGAGCAGGGACAAGATGCGGGCTGCGCGGCGCATGATCTTCCTCCCGATTGGTCGTACTTTCCCGCATCATAGCGCGCGGCCGGCGATGGACGATGCCGCAGGCGCATGGCGCAGTTGCCGCGAAGCGCCTGGACCGCGCGTGGGAAAGCGCTCTCCTGGCGACGCCGGCCATTGCCCGCTCCGGTTTCCGTGACGGGGCAGCCGGCAATCCCCAAACGCGGAGGACTTCATGCCCGTGGAGAGATTGCTGCCGAGCCGTTATGGCTACTCGCATGTTTCGGTAACCGACGGACGTCTGGCGTTCGTCTCCGGACAAGTTTCGGAAGACGAGCAGGGAGCCTTCCTCGGCGCCGGTGATTTCGCCGTGCAGGTCGAGCAGGTGTTTCGCAACCTGCGTTCAATTCTGCAGCACCTGGGTGCCGATCCCGTCGACGTCGTCAAGCTCAACTACTATATCGTGGGCTTGACGCCGGAGCGCTTGGCGGTGGTCCGCGCGGCGCGCAATGCGCTGTTCGCGGCAGATCCGAAGCCGGCCTCGACACTGGTCGGCGTCGCCGCCCTGTTTCAGCCGGAAGCCTTGATCGAGATCGAGATGGTTGTGCGCCTGGGATAGGCGAAGGGCAGGCCGGCATCGGGCGCCGAAACGCCCGATGCCGCACGGCGCTATTGCGGTTCGCGCCCAATCAGGCTGGGCGATTCCCCGGGCGACAGGAGGAATGTCCAGATCAGCGCGCCGATCGCCGCACCGGCCAGCGGGGCCAGCCAGAACAGCCAGAGCTGGCCGATGGCGCCGGTCGTGGCAAACAAGGCAACGCCGGTCGAGCGGGCCGGGTTCACGGAAGTATTGGTGACCGGGATCGAAATCAGGTGGATGAGCGTGAGTGCCAAGCCGATGGCGAGCGGCGCGAAGCCGGAAGGTGCCGCCTTCGAGGTCGAGCCCAGAATGACGATCAGGAATCCCGCGGTCAGCGTGACCTCGGCGACCAGCGCCGATATCAGCCCGTAATGCCCCGGCGACAGATCGCCATAGCCGTTCGACGCGAATCCGCCCGCGGCGAATTCGGGCTTGCCCGAGGCGATGACATAGAGCACGGCGCCGGCGGCGATGGCGCCGATGACTTGCACGACCCAATACGGGATCAGCTCGGCCCAGCGGAAGCGCCCGGCGACAGCGAGGCCCAGCGAGACCGCCGGGTTGAAATGGCCGCCGGAAATGCCGCCGACCGCATAGGCCATGGTGAGGACGGTCAGGCCGAAGGCCAGCGACACGCCGGCAAAGGCGATACCCAATTGCGGAAATCCGGCGGCCAGCACGGCGCTGCCGCAGCCGCCGAAGACGAGCCAGAAGGTGCCGAAGAACTCGGCTGCGAGTTTCCTGGTCATTATTTACCCCCGATTGAAGCGCTATCGCTTTGTATCGCGTCGTGCGGAGCATTGCCAGGGCGGCGGTGCTATGATGCTAACGGCGCCGGCACCTTCGCGGTTGCCGAGAAAAGTGCCGGGTACCCCAAAATCGTGACGCGGGGGAGGAGCGTCGTGCGCACTCAATCTGTTCTCGCCGCCCTCGATGCCGCCCGCGCATAGCGCACTTGCCCACATACAACTGGACCGCGCCCGCAAATCCGTTCTCCTACCGCACCAGCCCTCATGTCGCCGCGGAGCCGCCATGCCGAACGAGAACGTCGAGGCCGTCACCTACCGGCGCATGGAGTCCGGCGAATTCGCCGGCTGGCATTACTGGCCGCATGATCGCTACGAGATGCATAGCGGCCCGTATTTCTTCCGCCGCGATGCGGGCGCCCGCGTGCAATGCGCCTTCCGCGTCACGGAGCAGCATTTGAACGGCGGCGGCACGGTGCATGGCGGCTGCCTCGTCACTTTCGCCGATTACAGCCTCTTCGCCATCGCCCAGGATGCGCTGGCCGCACCCGGCACGCGCGGCATCACCGTCTCGCTGAACAGCGAATTCATCGGCGCGGCGCTCGCCGGCGATCTGGTCGAGGCGACCGGCGAGGTCATCCGGGCCGGCGGCAGCCTGATCTTCGTGCGCGGCCTCGTCACCGCCAATGGCAAGCCGGCGCTCAACTTCTCCGGCGTCATCAAGAAGCTGGAAAGGCGCGGGGCCTGATGCCGCGGCTGCTGGGCGTGCTGGGCGGCATGGGGCCGCTCGCCACCGTCGATTTCCTGGCCAAGCTGATCGAGGAAACACCGGCCCAGCGCGATCAGGACCATGTGCCGGTCGTGGTCTACGGCGTGCCGCAGATCTCGTGCCGGGTCGCGGCGATCCTCGGCACGGGCGAGTCGCCGGCGCCGGCCATGGCGGCGGGGCTCGACATTCTGGCGAAAGCCGGGGCGGAGGCCGCGGTCATCGTCTGCAACACCGCGCATCACTGGTACGACGAACTCGCCGGCGCCAGCGCCATCCCGATCCTGCACATCGCCGACACGGCCTGCGCCGGCTTGGCGCCCGGCGGCGCCGTCGGGCTGCTCGGCACCGAAGCCGCGCTCGAAGCCGGCATCTACCAGACGCGCCTTGCCGCGCTGGGCGTGCCGAGCCTGGTCAATGCGCCGCTTCTGCGCCGGGCTCACGTCCTGCCGGCGATCGCGCTGGTCAAGCAGGGCCGGACGGAAGAGGCCGGAAACCTGCTCGAACCGGCGATCGAGGACCTGCTGGCGCAGGGTGCGGCAACCGTCATCCTCGCCTGCACCGAATTGCCGCCGGCGCTGGATTCCATTCACTCCGCCTATCGCGGCCGGACCGTCGATCCGACGCGGGCGCTCGCCCGCGCCGCCATCGCCTGGTCCTTCGCCTGAAACCTGGCATCGGCGAGCATCTTCACCCGCTCAACCCTCGGAGCCCCCGATGAATCTCGCGCGTTTCCCCCGCATCCGCCTGGCCCACCTGCCGACGCCGATCGAGAAGATGGAAAATCTCTCGAACCATCTCGGCGGCCCTAACCTCTACATCAAGCGCGACGACTGCACCGGCCTCGGCACCGGCGGCAACAAGACGCGCAAGCTCGAATTCCTGATGGCCGAGGCGCTGGCTCAAGGCGCCGACACGGTCATCACGCAAGGGGCGACGCAATCGAACCATGCGCGTCAGACCGCGGCGGCGGCGGCCAAGCTCGGCCTCGATTGCCGGATTCTGCTGGAGCAGCGCGTCACCGGCTTCGGCGACGAATACGAGGAATCCGGCAACGTCCTGCTCGACCACCTGTTCGGCGCCGAGATCGCGGACCGCCTGCCCGGCGGCACCGACATGGCGGCCGCACTCGCCGGCCTCGAGGAGGAACTCCGCGCCAAGGGCCGCAAACCCTATGCGATCCCGGGCGGCGGCTCGAACCCGGTCGGCGCGCTCGGCTATGTCGCCTGCGCCACGGAATTGCTGCAGCAGAGCTTCGAGCTGGGGCTGCGCCTCGACCATATCGTCATCGCCACCGGCAGCGCGGGGACTCAAGCCGGCCTCGTCGCCGGCTTGCACGGCGCCAATGCCGGCGTGCCGCTGACCGGGATCAGCGTGCGGGCACCCAAGGCGCGGCAGGAGGAGAATGTCCATCGCCTCACCGTGGCGACGGCCGAGCTGCTCGGCCTCGCCGCGCCGGTGCCGCGCAGCGCGGTCATGGCGGAGGATGGCTATGTCGGGCCCGGCTACGGCATGCCGACGCCGGAAATGATCGAAGCGGTCACCTTGACCGCGCGCCATGAGGGTATTTTGCTCGACCCGGTCTATACCGGCAAAGGCATGGCCGGGCTGATCGGGCTGATCCGCGCCGGGCGGTTCGCACGTAATGAGAATGTGCTCTTCATCCACACCGGCGGCGCCGTCGGGCTGTTCGGCTATCGCGCCTGTTTCGGCTTCAACTAAAATCGCGGCCAAACACATTCGTGTGATTTTCATGCGTGCCGAGCGATTTTCTTGGAATGATCGCGATGGTCTGTGTATGTAGGTCGTAAGAAAAATACAAGCCCGGTCTACGGGCTCGCCCGGAGTAAGGGCAACAGGGAAGCAAGTCCCGGAAAAGGGACGTAAGGATAATAGTGTAGCCGAAGCGCAGGAGATGGCGGCCGCCCCCCTCGGCCGCCATCGCCATTTTCGGGCGCGGGATTAGGCGTAGCAGGGCGCGCGGCGCGCCATTCCGTCGAAGGCGTCCAGCAGCCTTTCACGCCAGGCATGGATCGGATCGCCCGGCTCCAGCACCTCGAAAGCGGAGACCATGCGCACCCATTGGAACATGCCGAAGACGGCATAATCGGCGTGGAGCGGCGCGGTGCCGCCCAGATAATCCTGTCGCGACAGCGTGGCATGGAGCGGTGCCAGCAACTGGCGCAGGGCCGGCAGCCGCGTCTCGCGATCCGCCGACACGGCTTCGAGGCTTCGGCCGAACCGTGCCTCGCGGCTTTCCCGAAAATAGGCGACATCGCCGGGATCGAGATGCCGGACGATATCCGCGACGACGCAGGGCACGAGCGCCGGCGCCAGGACCTGATCGGCCCAGCAGGTCATGAAGGTCGTGAGCGCCTGCGCCGCCGCGCCGCCGAAGAGGCTCGGCCGCTCGGGAAATTTCGCTTCGAGATAATCGGCGATCTGCATCGAATCGAAGACGATCGTGTCGCCGTCGACCAGCACCGGCACCTTGCCCTGGCCGGAAGCGGCGATCGCCGCCTTCTCGGCGAAGCGCCACGGAATGCACTCGACCGGGATGCCCTTATGGGCGAGGGCGAGCCGGACCCGCCAGCAATAGGGGCTGAACCGATGTTCCGGATCGCGCCCGGCCAGATCATAGAGCCTCATCATGCCGCACCCTCCTTCGCACGCAAGCATTGCACCGGGTCGAATACGCCACAGGCGGGCGTAAGGCGAGGCGGATCCGCGTCGGTCGGGCCTGCATGCGCCGACGCTTCCGTCCGGCGCCGATGTCGCCTAAGGTGACGCCTTGGAGATCAATGGCGATGAGGTACGAGATGAAGAGCGTGCGTCTGGCCTTGGTGGTGTTCGGCACGATCGGCCTCGGGGCATGCGGCTTCCTGCCGCCGAGCCAGCAGCAGGAATTCGCGGTCAGCGCCGCCGCCCCGTCGCAGGGCGTGTTCCGCAATGCCGATGCCGGGCTCAACGACAATCAGGCGGCCAATCTCTGCGCGCTCGGCTACGACAAGCTGAACGAGGCGACTCTGCCGGCCGATCCCGGCTCGCTCGAAGTGTGGCGCGTGCGCTGCCAGCCCTATCCGATCTGGTACGAGACCCTGTTCTGACGCGCGCGTTTCCTCAGTCGCGGATCGACAGCAATACGCCCGAGGCCAGCAGCACACCGAAGAACGGCAGCCCCACGGTGATTTCGCCGAGCGCCGCGCCGACGATGCTGGCCGTGATCGTCAGCCACCCGATGACTTTCTGCATGATCGCCTCTCACGACGCCGAAAACACTGCTACGGCGTCACAACGGGTCGAAAGGCGAGATATTCCGTGGCCGATCCGCTGACTCCGCCGGACGAACCCGCCTGGGTCCCCTTGCTGCGCGAAGTCGCCGCCATCGCCGAGACCGGGCTGGCCTATGGGCGCGATCCTTTCGATCGCGAGCGCTACATGCGCCTGCGGGCGCTCGCGGCCGAACTCGTCGCGGTGCCGACCGGTACCGCGCCGGATGTCGCGGCCGAACTCCTCAGCGATGCGCCCGGCTATTGCACGCCCAAGATCGATGTCCGCGCCGCGATCATCCGCGACGGGCGGATCCTGCTGGTGCGCGAGGCCGCCGACGGTTTGTGGTCGCTGCCCGGCGGTTTTGCCGATGTCAATCTCGCGCCGTCGCAGGCGGTCGAGGCCGAGATCGAACAAGAAACCGGCTTCACCGCGCGCGCAACCAAGCTCGCGGCGCTGTTCGACCGGCGCCGCCACCATCCGGCCAATCCGCGGCTGCTGCATTGCTACAAGGCGTTCTTCCTGGCCGAGATTACCGGCGGCGCAGCGCGGCCGAGCCTGGAGACGACGGAAGTGGCGTTCTTCCCGGAAGCGGCACTGCCGCCGCTTTCGACCGGACGGGTGACGGCGGATCTGATCCGGCGTCTCTACCGGCACTGGCGCAGGCCTGAATTGCCGACGGAGTTCGATTGACGCTGCCCGTCGCATCGTCCTGACGGTACTTCAATACCGGCGCCCGGGTGCCGGGGTTCGCGAATTCGCTTGGTGCCGCCCGGTTTCCCAGGTAATTCTGGTTGCGGTCGAAGCGGCGCCTCGTGCCTAGCGGGTTCGCAATCGTCCGGAACGTGGCGGCTTTGTTCCGCCGGCAGGGCTGTTCAGTTCTGACTGATCGGCTCGCGGTGCGATTCTGAGCGCGGAATAGGGAGCGTAAAACGAGTCTACCAATGAGCGGGGAAGCCTGAATCTATATCCGGCAGTTTCTGCGGCC
>Ga0181519_10002110_pt1 | contig 17115 bp, 15 predicted proteins | sample PEATcosm2014_Bin_26_FD_121102 | JGI IMG/M metagenome (GOLD analysis project Ga0181519, IMG submission 121102) | Peatland microbial communities from MTU Mesocosm Facility, Houghton, MI, USA - PEATcosm2014_Bin02_10_metaG | ecosystem: Environmental > Terrestrial > Soil > Wetlands > Peat | place...
CGGAGGGGGGTGGGGAGGGGGCAACGGTGATAGAGGCCAGCCCCCTCCTCCTTAGTTCGAACTCGACCGACGAAACCCAGACGTTGGGTTCCTTTGGCTCGTCCAACCTGTACGGGTCAGTGACAGGCACCGTTCAGCTCCCCGATCAGTTCGCCGCCCCCGATCCGGCTGCGTTATGTCCACCGACGGTCGACCAGTTGCAGGACCTGGGTCCCTGCGCCCTGATCATCAGTGACGTCGGTGGAGACAGCGATCTCATCCAACTCAACTACATCCAGCCGTCGTACCTCTATACCGGCATGGCGTCGACTCCCGATGGCGGCGGCTACTGGCTCGCTCAGTCCAACGGAGCGATCAGCACCTTTGGCAACGCCACGTCCTACGGTTCGACCGCCAACCTCACGCTGAACGCGCCAATCAGCCACATCGTCACCACGCCGGACGGCAAGGGGTACTGGTTGGTGGCCGCTGACGGGGGGACCTTCGCCTTCGGTGACGCTGGATTCTACGGCTCGATGGGCGGACTGCCCCTGAACGCCCCGGTGGTGGACATCGCTCCGACGGCCGACGGCAAGGGGTACTGGTTGGTGGCGAGCGACGGCGGAATCTTCGCCTTCGGTGACGCCGCCTTTCACGGGTCGATGGGCGGGATCCCCCTCAACCAGCCCGTTGTCGGGATCGCCCCCGACTTCAGGACCGGGGGTTACTGGGAGGTGGCCAGCGACGGAGGGATCTTCGCTTTCGACGCCCCGTTCTACGGCAGCACGGGAGCCCTCAAGCTGAACGAGCCGGTGAACGGGATGGCGCCGACGCGCGACGACCTCGGGTATTGGTTCGTGGCCTCAGACGGTGGGATCTTTGCCTACGGCGACGCCACCTTCTCCGGATCCACAGGCGGCCAGAACCTTCTGGCACAGATCGTTGGGATGACCACGGACCCGGCGAACGAAGGGTACTGGTTCCTCGGTGCGCTGGGCACCGTGTACAACTTCGGTGGCGCGCCCTACTTGGGGTCAGGCGTGCGCCCGGGTTGACCACGAGCCGGCCGCTCCTGACCACCCCGGCGCCCGGCTTGATGCCCCGGGGCCGGTCGTCGGACGGCACCGGCTGACGCTCGCCAACCGGTCGCGGGCCGCCGCCGCCACCGCCTCTGTCCCGGCGCTCACGACCCTTCCTGCCGGACCCGCCCGGACCCTCGATGGACCCGGCGGGTCACCGGGGCTACCGTCGGCCGAGGTGTCCCTGGGAACCCGGCCTCGACGAGGCCGCCAGCCCGGGCCCGGCAGGGGGAAACGATGACCAAGCTCGTATTGACCCGGGCCCGGTTGATCGACGGGGTCCGGCCGGCGGTGGACGACGCCACCGTGGTGGTCGAGGACCAGCGCATCGCCGAGGTCACCACCGGCCCGGTGGCCACCGGGCCCGAGGACCAGGTGGTCGACCTTGCCGGTCGCACCCTCATGCCGGGCATGTTCACCTGCCATTTCCATTCGACGTACCACGAGCTCGGGTCACAGCCCAACGTGCCCTACGGCGACGAGTACCCGCCGTCGTACCTGGCCCTGCTCTCGGCCCACAACCTCAACACCGCGCTGCGCCTCGGGTACACCGGTGTGGTCGGCGCCGGGGGTTCGCACCACGTCGAGCCGGGCGTGGGCCGGGCCATCGAGGACGGTCTGATCCCCGGCCCCCGCTTCTGGCCCTCGTCGAGAGAGCTCTCGACCACCGGGCACAGCAACGACGGCGTGCCCTGGCACTGGAACATGCCCGCGCCCGGGGCCGTTCGGATCTGCGACGGCGCCGAGGCCTTCCGCCTGGGCGTGCGGGAGGAGATCAAGCGGGGGGCCAAGGTGATCAAGCTGTTCGTGACCGGCGGCCACGGGACCAGCTCACCCAAGCACCGCATGGAGATGACCCCCGAGGAGTTGGCGGCGGCCATCGACGCCGCCCATCAGCGCGGCGTACTGATCCGGGGCCACCTGGTCAACAAACGGGCCATCATGATCGCCCTCGAGCTGGGCATCGACATCGTGGACCACTGCGACGAGATGGACGACGAGGTGATCGCCGCCCTGGTCGAGACGGGGGCCTTCGTGGTGCCGTCCCTGTACTTCCCCAAGCACTTCCTCGAGACCTTCGGCTCCGGCCTGGGCTTTGCCGCCGAGGCCATCGCCGCCGACCTCGAGCACATGTACGCCACCATCCCCAAGGCTCAGGCAGCCGGGGTCCGGTTCGTGCTGGGCGACGACTACGGGGCCGTGGGCTTCCCCCACGGCACCTACGGCGGGGAGCTGCGCCTCTACTGCGAGCACGCCGGCGTGTCGCCGCTCGACGTGATCGGCTGGGCCACCGCCAACGGGGCTGAGCTGGTCGGCCGGAGCAACGACCTGGGGACGGTGGAGGCCGGCAAGCTGGCCGACCTCCTGGTGGTCGACGGCGACCCGAGTGTGGACATCGCCGTGCTGGCCGACCGGGCACCGGCGGCTGTCCTGAAGGCCGGCCGGGTGGTCCACGGCAGCATCGACCCCCGACCTACCTGACCCGCCCCGGCCGGCCCGCCGCCTCCTGACCAATCCCCCCGTCCACGCCCGGAGGCCGGGGCCGGATCCGTTGCGCCTAGGCTTCGGCCCCGTCTGGACCCACCGGGCCCCGAGTCGCTCATCGAGGTGGCCGTGCACCGCTCCACCGACACGCCGATCGCCGACGGGCCGACGGCCTCCGACGTCACCGTCCGGCGCGACCTGGTGGTCCTGGTCCACCGGGTGCCCGGCCCGGACGACCCGGTCACCACCTGGACCGATGCTCCGCCCTTCGTCGACCTGGGGGAGCTGGGGACCGGGCCGGTGCTCGACCTCCCCCACCCGAGCGCCCGGGCCCGGGCCCGGTTCGGACGACGTCCGGGCGTCCCGGTCGACGCCCTGGTGTGGCTGGCCCCGGGCCAGCCCATCCCCGGGTCGCTGGCCGACACCTACGACGAGGCCTTCCGCATGACCGTCTCGACCCACGTCGGCTGGCGTCCCGGAGACTGGGCGACCGCCGATCCGGCCGACGTGGTCAAGCAGGTCTCGCTGCTGGCCGCCGGCGACGGCTACGGCCCCGACCGGTTCTCGGCCCACTACCGGCACCACGTTGACCTGGCCCGGCGGCACATGCCGGCCCTGTGGCAGTACGCCCAGAACGACGTGATCAGCTCGACGGCCACCACCGACGCCGGCCGGGCCATCGTGGCCGTGTCCGAGCTGTGGTTCAAGACGACCGACGACTTCTGCCACCGGTACTTCCCGAGCCAGGCCGATCAGGACGAGTTCTCGTCGCACGAGGGCTTCTTGGACCTGACCAAGGCCGTGTCCTTCGTCGGGGCCAGCCACCGGCTGGCCACGGCGTGATGCGCCTCGAGACCCAGCGCCGGCTGGTGGGCCAGATCCTGGCCATGAAGGCGGCCGGAACGACCACCCTGGCCGACCAGGTGGCCCGGATCCCGGCGGCCACCTACACCTCCGAGACCCACGCCCGGCGGGAGGCCGAGTCGTGGTTCGCCGGCCAACCGGGCCTGGCCTGTCTGAGCGGCGACCTGGCCGAGGTGGGCGACTTCGTGACCCGGGACCTGGGCGGCGTACCGGTGGTGGTCGTCCGGGGGACCGACGGTCGGGCCCACGCCTTCGAGAACATCTGCCGCCACCGGGCCTCGCCGGTGGCCACGGGCTGCGGCCACGTGGCCCGCACCTTCACCTGCGTCTTCCACGGCTGGGTCTACGACTCCACCGACGGCCACCTGGTGGGCCAACCCCGCTCCAGCGAGGGCTTCGCCTCGGTCGACCGGTCGACCCTCGGGCTGCGCCCGCTGGCCGTGGCCGAGCACCACGGCCTGGTCGTGGTCGACCCCCGGCGGGCCTCGGGCGCCGAGGTCGACCTGGAGGCCTGGCTGGGCGGCCTGGCCGGGGAGCTGGCCGACCACGACTACCGCCGATTCGTCCCCTTCCGCACCCGGGCCGAGACCTGGCGCTGCAATTGGAAGCTCCTCCTCGACACCTACTTCGAGTCGTACCACGTGTTCTCGCTGCACCGCGAGTCGCTCGGCGCGGCCTACACGGGCATCGCCTCGCCGGCCCAGGGGTTCGGCCCCCACAACCGGATCGTCGTGCCCATGGCCTCGATCTTCGCCCTGGCCGAGCAGCCCCCGGAACGCTGGGAGCTCCTGCCCCACGCCGTGGTCCAGTACTTCATCGCCCCGGACACGATCCTGAGCCACCTCTACGGCCACCTCACGCTGTGGCGCTTCGTGCCCCGGTCGGCCGGGGTCACCGAGGTGATCCAGTCCCTCTACACCGACGGCCCGCTGACCGGTGACGAGGCCCGGGCCCGCTACGACCGCCAGTTCGACTCCGAGCACGCCATCACCGCCGTCGAGGACTTCCCCGAGTCCGAGCTGATCCACCGCAACCTGGAGACGGGCCGGGTGGACGCCACGGTGGTCGGCCGCAACGAGGCCGGCGTCATCTTGTTCCACCGGGCCCTCGACCACCAGCTGCGGTCGGCCGGAGCGGCCGAGGAGGCCGCCCGGTCCTGAGGGAACCGGCGGCCCCGGATCCGGGCCCCGACCACCCGGCGAGGGCCGGCGGTCCGGGGATGCCGCCGGTCAGTGGATGCCGCGGGCCTGGTCGGGCCAGTGGGCGGCCCGGAGGGCCTTCTTGTCGGGCTTGCCGATGGCCGTCACCGGCAGGGCGTCGACGACATAGATCTGCTTGGGCGTGTGCACCGGACCCTTGGCCGAGCGGACCATGCTCCGCAGGGCCTCGGGATCGACCGCGGCGTCGGGCGACGGGACCACGTAGGCGGCCACCGCCTCGCCCCAGTCGTCGTCGGGCACGCCGATGACGGCCGCCGCGGCGACCGTCGGGTCGGCGGCCAGCACGTCCTCGACCTCGCGGGGATAGACGTTGAAGCCCCCGGTGACGATCATGTCCTTGGCCCGGTCGACCAGCGTCAGGTACCCGTCGCCGTCGGCCACTCCCAGGTCGCCGGTGTGCAGCCACCCGTGGCGCAGCGCCTCGGCCGTGGCCTCGGGCTCGTCGATGTAGCCGTCCATGACCAGGGGGCCGCGCACGCAGACCTCGCCGACGGCTCCGGGCGCCACCTCCCGCCCGTCGGGGTCGAGGAGGGCCACCTCCAGGCCGGCCAGCGGCCGGCCGCACGAGGCCAGCCGTTCCAGGTCGTCGGGCACGTGGTCGGTCACCTTCAAGGCGGTGATGGTGTTGGGCGCCTCGACCTGGCCGTAGAGCTGCATGAGCACCGGACCCAGGCGGTGCAGGGCCTCGTTCAGCCGGGTCGGCGAGATGGGTGAGGCCCCGTAGATGACCAGCTCCAGGCTGGAGAGGTCGGCGGCCGCCGTGGCCGGGTGGTCGAGGAGCCGGTAGATCATGGTCGGCACCAGGAAGGTCGCCGTGGCCCGCCGGGTGGCGACGGTCTCCAGCAGGTCGTCGACGTCGAAGCGGGGCCGCACGTAGATCGTCCCGCCCCGGACCAGGATGGCCGTGACCATGCTGCCGGTGGCGTGGGAGAGGGGGCCCACGGCCACGAAGCGCAGCTCCCGGGGCCAGTCCCACTCGGCCAGCATGAGCATGGTCATGCAGGCGATGGCCCGCTGGGACCGGAGCACGCCCTTGGAGCGGCCGGTCGTCCCGCCGCTCCACGAGATCGAGCACGGGTCGGCGTCGCCCACCGTCACCGGGGCCAGCTCGGCCGGCTCGGCGGCCGCCCGGGCCAGCAGGTCGACGGCGTCGGGATGGGGACCGAGGGACAGGAGCCGGCAGCCCAGGGCCACGGCGTCGGCGGCGATCACCGAGACCGTCTCCCCGGTGGTCGCCGGGTCGAAGATCAGGGCGTCGGCCCGGAGCGTGCCGAGCGACGACCGGAGCTCGTCGGCCGGGGCCAGCTGGTGGAGGCCGCTGTAGGTGGCACCGGCGACCACGCACGCCAGCTGGGCGGCGGCGAAGTCGGCCGAGTTGGCCCCCAGCAGGCCGATCCGGGAACCCGGTCCGAGGCCGAGACCGGTCAGGGCCCGGGCTTGGCGGGCCACGTGCTGGCGCAGCTCGACCCCGCTCCACGTCACCTGGTCGTCGACCAGGGCCGGGCGGTCGGTCCCCCGACGGAGCCCGGTCAGCACCAGCTGCTGCTGGGTGGGCCACCGGTCCGGGCTGGCCGTCCCCGGGCCGTCGGTCATCGGCCGGTCCGCTGCCCCTCGATGACCACGGCGATGGCCTGGCCCACGCCGATGCACAAGGTGGCCAGGCCCCAGCCCCCACCCTGGCGGGCCAGCCGCCAGGCCAGCGTGCCCAGCACCCGGGCCCCCGAGCACCCGAGGGGGTGGCCGAGGGCGATGGCCCCGCCACCCGGGTTGACCAGGGCCGGGTCCAGCTCCGGCCACTGCGAGAGGCAGGTCAGGACCTGGGCGGCGAAGGCCTCGTTGAGCTCGACGGCGGCCAGGTCGGCCCAGCCGATGCCCGCCGCCTTGAGCGCCTTGTCGGCCGCCTCGACCGGGGCCATGGCCCACCACTGGGGCTCGACGGCGTGGACGGCCCGGGAGGCGATGCGGGCCAGCGGCCCCCGGGCCAGCGTCCCGGCCACCGCCTCGTTGCCCAGGAGCAGGGCGGCCGCGCCGTCGCTCAGCTGGGAGGCGTTGCCGGCGGTCACCGTGCCGTCGGGCCGGAAGGACGGCCGGAGCCGGGCCAGCCCCTCGGGCGTGGTGCCCGGGCGGATCCCCTCGTCTCGGACCAGGTCCGAGCCGGTCACGGCGATCACCTCGTCGTCCATGTCGCCGGCGTCCCAGGCGGCCAGAGCCTTGGCGTGGCTGGCCGCCGCCCAGGCGTCCTGGTGCTGGCGGTCGATGCCGTAGCGGTCGGCGGCCAGCTCGGCCGCCTCGCCCAGCGACACCGCCCACTCGGCGGGCATCCTCGGGTTGACCAGGCGCCACCCGAGGGTGCTCGAGTGCATCGTCAGGTCGGAGCGGTCGTAGGGCCGGGCCGGCTTCATGACGACCCACGGAGCCCGGCTCATCGACTCCACCCCGCCGGCGATGACCAGGCTGGCGTCCCCGGTGGCCACCTCACGGCTGGCGCAGGCCACCGCCTCGAGGCCCGAGCCGCACAGCCGGTTGACCGTGGCCCCGGGCACCGACGTGGGCAGGCCGGCCAGCAGCGTGGCCATGCGGGCCACGTTGCGGTTCTCCTCGCCGGCGCCGTTGGCGTTGCCGAACCACACGTCGTCGATGCGGGCCGGGTCGAGGTCGGCCGACCGGCTGACCAGGCCCCCGATGGCGTCGGCGGCCAGGTCGTCGGGACGGATCTCGGCCAGCGCGCCGCCGTGGCGGCCGATGGGCGTCCGACAGGCGTCGAGTACGAAGACGGCGGTGTCGTCCATGCGGCCACTATAGGGGGCGCCCCTTTCGGGCTCCCTGGGCACGCCACGGCCCATCGGTGCCAAGGTTGGGGCCGTGACCGCCGTGACCCTCGCCATCGTCCGCGCCGAGGAGACCGATCGAGCCCGGGCCTTCGTCGACCACGGGCGCCGCCGGCCCGGCGCCGACACCGGCGACGGCTGGCCGCTCTACGGTCGCCCCCGGTCGGCCGCCCCACCGGCGCTCTCCTGGGGCCCGGTGGTGGTGGCCCCGCTCGACCACCCGGGGCCCCGGGGGGCCGAGAGCACCGTCGCGGTCGAGAACCGGGGATCCGGCCTCCTGGCCCGGCCCCGGCGCCCCGCGGTCACCATCGCGGAGGACGGAGCCCCCCATGACTGAGGTCTACGACAGCTTCGCCGCCGGCCTGGCCGACGTGCGCCCCCTCATGGCCTCGGACGCCGTGGCCGAGGCCTGGGACCGACCGAGCGCGGTGGCCGGGCTCACCGTCGGCGGGCTGGCCGCCCACCTGACCATGGCCGTCAAGGCGCTCATCGGGGTCTTCGAGGCCCGTGAGCTGGCGGCGCCCGAGTTGCGGGCGGCGGCCACCGGGCCGGCCACCCGGCGCACGGCGGCGGCCTTCGTGGGCTCGGCCCGGTTCCGGGGCCCCGAGGACCGGGAGACCGACATGTCCAGGTGGGTCCAGGACAAGGCGGCGACGGACGCGGCCAAGGGGCGCGACGTGGTGCTCGACCGGTTCGACCGGGGCGTGCCCGACATCGTGGCCCTGCTCGGGACCGTCCCTCCCGACCGCGAGGTGACCGTGCCGGTCAACGTGGTCATGTCGGCCGGTGACTACGTGGGCACCCGGTTGATCGAGCTGGTGGTCCACGGCGACGACCTGGCGGCCAGCGTCGGCCTCGAACCGCCGCCCTTCACCGAGGGGGCGACCGGCGCCGTGCTCGACATCCTGGTGGCCTCGCTGCGCCGGGGCTCGGGCGACATGGCGGTCATCCGGGCGCTGACCCGGAGCGAGCGGGCTGATCCCGAGGTCCTCCGGGCTCTCTGAAGCCTGGGCGGACGTTCCGGGAGGTCCGCCCTCGGGCCACCGCGGGGCCCGGCGGCCCCCGGACCCCGAGCACCGGGTTCCGCCGGACCAACGGTGCCGGCGGTCGGCGGTCGCTACGACCGGGACTGGCCGACGACGGCGGTCGCCGCCGCGTAGGCCTGGCGGGCCGCCTCGTCGGGGGCCAGCTTCGAGAACTCGTCGCTCAGGATCTCGACCGAGATCGGGGCATCGGCCCCCATGGCGTCGAGCTGGCGCAGCAGGCCGACCAGATCGAGCTCCCCTTGACCGGGCAGCCGGCGACGGGTCGAGGTGTCCTCGGCCAGGTCCCCCTGGGGCGGTCCGGCGTCGTCGAGCTGGACGACGATGATGTGCTCGGGGGGCACCGCCGCCAGCTGCTCGGCGTCGGACGGACCCCGGAAGTAGTGCCAGGCGTCGACCAGCAGGCCCCCGTTGGCCGCGCCGGCCCGGCGGGCGATCTCCCAGGCCGTGGCCACGTCGGGGATCTCGCTCCACGGGAGGAACTCGATGGCCACGTTGAGACCCACATCGGCGGCCCGGGCGCAGATCCCGGCGAACCGCTCAGCCACGTCGTCGAGGGCCAGCATCGGCCCGGTCATGCCCACGTCGCCGCAGTTCAGATGATCGGCCCCCACCACCTCGGCCAGGTGGAGCAGCTGGGCCTCCTGGGCCCGCCAGTCGAAACCCGGGTCGACGCTGGACCAGCCCATCAGGAACTCGATCTCGGTCACCCGCATGCCGTAGTGGTCCAAGATGGCCCGGATGTCGGCGTCGGTGCGCCCGGCCTCGAGCTCGGCCCGGTAGCAGTCGGCCAACAGGCCCATCGACGAGAACCCGGCCGCCGACACGGCCGAGGCCCGGGTCTCGAGGTCGGCGGTGCCGGTCAACCCGCCCAGGGTGAAGTAGGCGCAGATCAGTTCGTCGCGGGTCAGCCCCCCGGCCCGTTCGGCCACGCTCCGATCTTGGCACGGCCGCCCCGACGGCGCTCGGGAGCGGGGGGCCGGGCGCCACGCGGACCAGCCCGCCGGCCTGTCGGGACCGGCGGGCTGGTCACACGGGCCAGGTCGACGTCGGTGCGTCCGACGCCGGTGACCCGCTCGAGACGGGTGTGCTCAGCCGGCGATCAGGGCTGGGCGCAGTCGAGCACGGCCCACGCCGACGTCCCGCCGTAGATCGGCGAGCCGTCGTAGGTGAAGATGAGCTGGCTCAGGAAGTCGTTGGGGCCCCCGGCGTAGCACGGCGCATAGACGTTGAAGGCGAAGTCGGGCGCATAGACGGTGCCCCCGCCCGAGCCGATGGTGTGGGCCCCACCGACCCAGTCGTCGAGCACCCCGTAGGCCGAGATGTTGTGGTACTGGCCGCCGAAGCAGTCGATGAACATGTACCCGTCGATCAGCGGACCGTAGATCGAGCCGATGACGATGGGGTTGGCGATCACCTCGAAGCAGGTGCCGGTCCCCGAGTTCATGGGCGTGACCCCGTCGCTCGCCACCCGCTGGGTGGTGCCGTGCACGGTGAGCGCCTGGGACACATGGGCCGTGCCCGGGCTCAGCACCAGGATCGTGCTCGGCGTCCCGAGGATGGTGACCACCAGCTGCTGGCCCCCGAGGAGGGCCAGGTTGACGACGTAGGAGCCGCCGCTGTCGGCCGCCTCGACCGTCTCGGTGGCGCTGGTCACGGTGGCCCCGCTGGCCAGGGTCATGGAGCTCCCGGTGGCCGGATCGGTCAGCACCGCCGTCACGGTCACCGGCCCGTCGTGCCGGGCGCCGGCCACGGCGTGGACCGCCAGCTGTTGCAACGCCGCCCAATTGGGTGACCCCGGCGCGGCCTGCGGTGCCGCCGACGCCACCTGGGGCGTCACGGCCACCATCGCCCAGGCGATGATGGCGATGACCGAGCAGAGGCCCGTCTTACGAGCGAATTTCATGATGAATCGCACTCCCGTCTCCCTCAAGAGGAGAGCGCGATGGCAGGCCCGCTCCCCTCGTGAGAAGCGACGGTGTCCAAGGGACGGCGAGAGGACGGACGGGAGAGGACCCGTCCGAATCCGAAGCCATACCGCTGGCACCCTGGCTCCCGCCGCTGCCTGCCACGCCGGTCCATACGACCGGCGCGCGGGAACGTGACAGCAACCCCGGGCCGGGCCCGGGGTCGTCGTCGAGTCAGGACGCCGGAACACCGTTGTGACCTGCGTCTTCAGGGAAAGTGGCCATCCGGTGAGGATGGCCGGCTCCCGCTCGATGGTGGGCCTCAGGCCGTCAGGTCGCCAGGGCAGCCTCCACCGGCACCGGTGAACCGATCACCGTGGCCGAGAACCCGTCGCCGCTCGGGCCGGCGGCCCAGCACTGGCTGGTGGCGCCCCGGCAGGCGTAGACCACCCCGGTCCCCGACAGGCTGGTCCCGGGCTGGCCGTCGATGATGGCCAGGGCGGTGTTGGCCGCCCCCGACAGCGGCGGGCAGGCGGCGCCGTTGCAGGGCAGGAAGGCGGTGTCGAAGTCCCCGTCGGCCACGGTGGTCAGCGGGAGGTTCGACGTCTCCCACGCCGTCGAGGGACCCTCGCTGGTGAGGACCCACGTCGAGCCGGCGGCGTCGAAGCCCAGGGCGTAGCACAAGGTGGTCGTCGGGCACACGACCCCGGTCACCGTGGTCAGGGGGGCCGCCGGCGTGCCGCCCGGCCCGGTCGAGAGGGCGCCGGCGGTGACACCGGTGAGGGGCTGGGTCGACCACGTGGCCCCACCGTCGCCCGTCGAGGCCACGGCGGACCGGCCGCCGCCGCCCGATCCGACGGCGCACTGCGCCGGACCGGGGCACGAGATCGACGTCAGGTCACCCGGCGCCGACGGGGTGCTCTCGGTCTGCCATCCCGCACCGCCGTCGGTGCCGACGACGGCCGGTTGCGTGCCCGCCCGACCGACGGCCCGGCAGCTGGTGGCCGTCGGGCAGTCCACCGACACGAGCGACGTCGCCCCGGCTGGCGCGGCCACGGTCGACCACGAGACCCCGCCGTCGGTGGATCGCAGGATCGCCGCCACCCGTCCGGCGGTGCCCACGGCCCAGCAGTCGCCGACCGTCGGGCAGTCCACCGCGGCCAGGTGGGTCACCCCGGTCGGGGCCGGCACCACCTGCCACGTCGTCCCGCCGTCCGTCGACGTGGCCGTCATCGCCCCCTGGGCGTTGTGGCCGACGGCGACGCATGACTGGGCCGACGAACAGCTCACCGCGGTGACCCCGATCGAGGCGATCGGCGGGCCGGGAGCCGCCGTGGGCAGGGGGGTCAGCCGGACCTGGTCGTCGACCAGGGACATGCGGGCCCGCACCGGGCTGGCCGCCGGGCCCGGGTGGCCCGAGGTGGTGGTGAGCGACACCACCGAGACCGCCCCGACCAGGACGACGATCACCGCGGCCACGGCCAGCAGCCGGGATGGATGGTTGGGCCGACCGTCCGGTCGGCGGACCCGCAGCTGCAGGCGCACCACCGGGCCGGCCCCGGGGTCAGGTCGGACGGCCGACGGCACCGGCGACACGGCGACCGGTTCGCCGAGCGGTCGGGACCGGCGGAGGGTGGTCTCCTCGGGCCATTCGTCGGGCTCGAGCGACAGCAGGCCCTCGATCACGCCGGTGAGCTCGCCCTCCTGATCGAAGTCGGCCAGGACGAACGGCCACTCCCCGGTGCGCAGGCGCAGCTCCAAGATGTCGTCGACCGCCCGAGCGGCCGCCGTCTCGGGGGTCGTCGGCTCCTTCTCCGGCCACTCGGCGGCCCGGAGGGACAAGATGCCCTCGACCAGACCGGCCAGGTCGCCCACGTCGTCCAGGCCGACCTGACCCAGCGGCCACTGGCCGGTGCGCAACCGGATCTCGAGCACGTCGTCGAAGGCCCGGGCCTCGGCCAGCGTCCGGGCGGCGTCCGGAGGGGTGTCCGGCCACTCCTCGACCCGCAGCGCCAGCAGGCCCTCGACCAGGCCGGCCAGGTCCCCGGTCTCGTCCAGGCCGACCTGGCCCAGCGGCCACTGGCCGGTGCGCAACCGGATCTCGAGCACGTCGTCGAAGGCCCGGGCCTCGGCCACCGGCGTCGGCGGTCCGGCGTCGGCCGGCCACTCGTCGAACGGCAGCGCCAGCAGGCCCTCGACCAGGCCGGCCAGGTCCCCGGTCTCGTCCAGGCCGACCTGGCCCAGCGGCCACTGGCCGGAATGCAGGCGGATCTCGAGCACGTCGTCGAAGGCCCGGGCCTCGTCAAGGTCCCCGGCCCCGCCCGGGCGGTCAGGAGCCGGCGGCGGACGGCGGCGGGGATTGGGCCGCCGGCCCCACCGACGACCCGGGGCTCGCCGATCTCTCTCGTGCTCAGCCATCGTCCACCGTCGATCCGTCGCTGGTCAGCCCCATGTACTCCTGGCGAAGGCGGACGAGCGCCCGGTGCTGGATCTGGCGGACGGCGTCGGCGTTGCGGCCGATCCGCACCCCGACCTCGGCGGCCGGGAGACCGTCGACCAGGCGCAGCCGCAGGACCCGGCGCTGCTCCTCGGGCAGGCGGCCCAGGGCGGCGATCAGGACACCCCGGTCGGCGCCGTCGAGGGCCCGGGCCTCGGGGTCGGGCTCGGTGCCCGGTGCGTCAGGGACGCCCTGCTCGATGGTCACGTACTGGCGGTGGCGCCACCGGTCGCGCAGCAGGTTCCGGGCCGTCTGGGCCAGGTACGCCCGGTTGCGGTCCTCGTCGTGGCTGCCCACCAGATGGGGCAGGGCCCGGGCGAAGACCTCCTGGGTCAGCTCCTCGGCCTCCCAGGGCTGACGGACGCTGCTGGTGATGATGCGGTGCACGAACGCCCAATTCCGGCCGGCCATGGCCTCGATCTCGTCATGGCTCGGGACGCGGGGGGGCCCGGCGTTCTCACCGTCTCCCGGCTCGGCCGGTCCTGGGCTCACTCGTACGTCCGTCTGAACCGGCACACGTCCAGTTCCACCTCGATCCGACACGGGAGTTCTCCGTGTCCCATCTACAGACGGTGGGCCGCGCCAAATGTGACACCCACGGGGCGAAACGAGGTACCGGACAACGCCGGTTCGACCGCCCGACACCGGTCGAAACACGTGGACTACGCCCCACCGGTGTACCACAGGGCGTTCGCCGTTGCGGAATTCGTCGTTCGTCTGTCACATTGGTGGTCGGGGTTCGTCTGGAACTCTTGTAGAGGGACGCAAGTTCCGGGGCCGTTCGCCTGGAGGGGCCGGCGGCACGGGACGCACGCGGCGCACGGGACCGGAGGGGTTCCGCGGTCGTCGCCCGAGGAGGACGAAGTGCGCACTGACCGCACGCATGTGCTCGGTGTGGGGCTGCCCGAGGCGACCATGGGCCCGGCCGAGCTGGGCATCCGCTGCCGGGACGTCCATCTGGCCCTGACCGCCCTCGATGCCGGTGGGGCCGGCGTCCTCGGCTTCCGGGCCACCCGGCTGGTGGGCATGGCCGCCGGCCTGGCCAACGGCATCCGGGGCCAGCGCACGGTGCTCGACGCCCGCTCGTTGCGCGACGCCGCCCGGGCCGAGCTGGCCGTCAACCCGGCCCGCTTCGACGAGGTGGTCCGGTTGCTCCACGAGGCCGGCTTCGTGCACCAGGTGGAGAGCCAGGGCAGTGCCACCGTGACCTTCCACGAGGACGTCCCGGACCACGAGGTGCTCTGGTCCACGCTGGGGCAGCTGTGGCTGGACGCCCGGCCCAGCCTGGCCGAGCGCCTCTTGATCGAGATGACCCACCTGCTGGCCAGCGGCCCGGTCCGGGCGGACAGCCTGGCCGCCGAATTGGGCGTGACCCCGGGCGATCTGGCCGACGTGTTGGAGCTGGGCCGGGCCTGTGCCCTGGTCCGTTCGGTCCGCACCCACGACGGGGTCACGCTGTACTCCCCGCTCATGGCCTTCGAGCACCCGGCGGTCGTGGCCACCGCCCTGGCCGCCCACGGCCCGGCGGCGTTCGCCGGCGAGATCCCCTTCGTGCGCCAGCATCAGGGGGTGGACGTGGCCCACTCGGCCGAACTGGCCGACGCCGTGGTCCGCGGGCTCGTCCTGGCGGTGTCCGTCGTCGGATCGTCCGGCCAGACCCACCAGGTGGCCTTCGTCCCCGATCCGGCCGACCCGACGGTGGTCGACCGGCGCAAGGACGTGCTCGACAAGGCCCTGGCCCTGGCGGCCACCCTCCGCCTGGCCCAGTGGGCCGGTCTGAGCGCCCGGGGGGCCGGGCAGGTGCTCGACCACCTGCGCGACCACCGGAACCACGCCGCCTCCATGTCGACCTCGCACCGCCACAGCCAGCCGGCGTTGCAGCGCCTCCAACTCGTCGACTTCGTCCCCGGACGGTCGGGCCGGGGACTCGACGTACGGCTGGTGGCCACCGAGGACAACCTGAGCGCGCTGGCCCTGGCCGACGATCTCCTGCGGGACTGGCCCTCGCACGCCTCGTGGGAGTCCGGGGCGATCGACGTGGCGGCCGTGCTGGCCGGACTGGAGAGCTACGCCGGGCCGGTGCCCGCCCTCCAGCAGTGCCCGCTCACCTGCCGGGTCGAGGACCGGGCGTTCTCGGACGCCGTGGCCGTCCTCACCGGACGGAGCCGCCTGGCCAAGGCGCTCGAGTGCATGGTCACCCCGGGCGGCCCCGCCGACTGGATCATCCCGGCCGCCGGGCGCGCCTGACCGCCGCTCAGGCCAGCTTGCGGTGGTCCCAGCTGACCGTCCGGTCGACCTGGAGCCGGACGACCAGCCGCTTGCGCAGCATGAAGTCGAGCATGGGACGCTTCTCCTCGGTGAACCCGCCGTAGTAGCGGTCGACGATCTCCACGCCGAGGGCCTGGAGATGCTCGGGGTCCTCGAGGATCTCGGCCCGGCCCACGAGCTCGACCCCCCGCAGCTCCTCGTAGGTCTCGCCGGCCTCGAACAGACAGGTCAGCCGGGGGTCCCGGCGGAGGTTCTGGACCTTCTGGGACTTGAGCTTGGTCTCGACGGCCACCAGGCCGTCCAGCCGGCCGTACCACATGGCCACGGCGTGGATGGACCCGTCGTGGTTGATCGAGCACATGGTCATGGTCCGGCACTCGTCGAGGAAGGCGTCGACCTCGGCCGGCGTCATCTTGATGGCGGCCCGCTGGTTCCCGCGGCCGGCGGTGTCGGTCATGGCTACCTCCTGGTATGGGTGCCGACGGTGCCCGACCGGTGCCCCGTCGGGGGCCCGGCGACAGGCCTCGGCGCAGCGTAACGGGCCCGACCGGGCCGGCCGGCGCCGCGGCCGGTCAGAGTTCACTTCTGGATCATCTGGCAGTCGCACGCCATTCGCGAGGCGTTCACCTGCCCCCCCTAGCGTGCCCGTCGTGCCCCCGAACGACCGCGGCCGCCGGTGCCCCGAGAGCCGTCCGTGACCACCTCGGTGACCGACGCCCACGACGGGACCCCGGCCCCCCGCGAGCGGGACGGTCGCCCCCTGGTCCTGGTGGTCGACGACGAGGAGTCGTACCGGCAGGCCCTGGCCTCCGGGCTGTCCCGGGAGGGCTTCGCCGTCGAGCTGGCGGCCGACGGCCACGAGGCCCTGCGCCTGTTCCACCGGCTCCATCCCGACCTGGTGCTGCTCGACCTGATGCTGCCCGACCAGTCGGGGGTCGAGTTGTGCCAGCGCATGCGGGCCCTGGCGCCGGTGCCCATCATCATGGTCACCGCCCGGGACTCCGAGGTCGACGTGGTGCTGGGGCTCGAGCTGGGGGCCTCGGACTACGTGGCCAAGCCCTTCCGGCTCCGCGAGCTGGTGGCCCGCATGCGGGCCGTGCTGCGCCGGGGCTCCACGTCGCCGGCCCCCCGCGAGGAGGTGCTCCAGGCCGGCCCGGTACGCCTCGACACCGGGCGGCGGGAGGTGACGGTGAGCGGCCAGCAGGTCGACCTGTCCCGCAAGGAGTTCGACCTGCTGTCGCTGCTCATGTCCCACGCCGGGCAGGTGGTGACCCGCGAGTGGTGCATCGACCGGCTGTGGTGGGACCAGGACCTGTCCGACACCCGGACCCTGGACACCCACGTGAAGCGGCTGCGACGCAAGGTCGAGCCCGACCCCGGCCACCCCCGGCACCTGGTCACGGTGCGGGGCGTGGGCTTCCGCTTCGAGCCCTGACCGGCCGGCCGGGGCCCCCCGGGCCGCCGACCGGTACCATGCGCCCATGAAGCCCGGCGACGTCGTAGATGATTTCCAGCTCCAGGACCAGGACGGGGAGACTCGACGGCTCAGCGACCTGCTGACCGGTGGACCGGTCGTGCTCTTCTGGTACCCGGCGGCCATGACCTACGGGTGCACCAAGGAGAGCTGCCACTTCCGCGACCTGCAGGCCGAGTTCGCAGCCGTGGGGGCCCAGCGGGTGGGCATCAGTGCCGACAAGGTGGACAAGCAGAAGAAGTTCGCCGACAAGCACGCCTTCGACTACCCGCTCCTGTCGGACCCCGACTTCACGGTGGCCGGGAAGATGGGGGTGAAGCGGGCGATGCCGATCATGGGCAACCGCCGGACCACCTTCGTCATCGACACCGACCGGACGGTGCTGGCCGTCTTCAAGAGCGAGTTCTCGATGAACTCTCACGCCGACCGGGCGCTCGAGTTGCTGCGCCAGCGCCAAGCGGCCACCTGATC
>Ga0181519_10002112_pt1 | contig 17113 bp, 16 predicted proteins | sample PEATcosm2014_Bin_26_FD_121102 | JGI IMG/M metagenome (GOLD analysis project Ga0181519, IMG submission 121102) | Peatland microbial communities from MTU Mesocosm Facility, Houghton, MI, USA - PEATcosm2014_Bin02_10_metaG | ecosystem: Environmental > Terrestrial > Soil > Wetlands > Peat | place...
GCCTTCATTTCGTCGAGCACCACGGCGTAGTCGGCCGGATCGACGATCACGGTGACATCGCGATGGTTCTTCGCCGCCGAGCGCAGCATCGTCGGGCCGCCGATGTCGATGTTCTCGATGGCGTCTTCGAGCGAGCAGTCATCGCGGGCAACGGTCTGCACGAACGGGTACAGGTTCACGACGAGCAGGTCGATCGTCGGAATGTCGTGCTTCTCGAGCGCGGCCATGTGCTCGGGCAGATCGCGACGGGCCAGAATGCCGCCGTGAACCTTCGGATGCAGCGTCTTCACGCGCCCGTCGAGCATTTCCGGGAAGCCGGTGTAGTCGGCCACTTCGGTCACCTTCAGGCCAGCTTCGGCCAGCAGTTTGGCGGTGCCGCCGGTGGAGAGGATCGACACGCCCTGGGCAGCGAGCGACTTGGCGAAGTCGACGATGCCGGTCTTGTCGGAGACGGAAATGAGAGCTTGCTTGATCATGACGGACGGTAGTGAAGCGGCAAAAACGGGCGGGTTGGGCGAATGACTGGGCGCAATGCTCAGAGCAGGCCATGCTGCTGCAACTTCTTGCGCAGCGTGTTGCGGTTGATCCCCAGATATTCGGCGGCGAGCGACTGGTTGCCGTCGGCCTTGCCGAGCACGAACTCGAGCAGCGGCTTCTCAACGACCGAGACGACCATATCGTAGACATCGTGTGGCCGTGCGCCATCCAGATCGCGGAAATACGAATCCAGACTGTCGCGCACGCATTGTTCTATGTTTGTTTTGCTCATGCGGCTAATAGCTCCCTCGGCGATTCTTGTTCATAGCAGAGACGGTCCGAGTGCGCCTTCTGCTGTTCGAAAAACTCGTTGACCGCAGCCAACTGTTCCTGCGTGGTGTCGAGCGTATTCATACGCTGGCGGAACGTGGCTGCCCCCGGCAGTCCACGCGAATACCACGCGATATGCTTGCGCGCGGTCCGCACACCGGTGTACTCCCCGTAAAACTCGTAATGGTCCTCGAGGTGTTCGTTCATGATCTGCTGGATCTCGTCGACGCGCGGCGGCAAGGCGATCTCGCCCGTCGTGAGAAACAATTCGATGTCGCGGAACAACCACGGGCGCCCCTGCGCGGCACGGCCGATCATGATGGCGTCCGCTCCCGTGACTTCCAGCACGTGCTTCGCCTTCTGCGCCGTGGCGATGTCGCCGTTGGCGACGATCGGAATGCGTGCGGCGGCCTTCACGGCGGCAATGGTCTCGTACTCCGCGTCGCCGTGATACAGGTCGGCGCGCGTGCGGCCGTGAACCGTGAGCATGCTGATGCCGCAGTCTTCGGCGATACGCGCGACCGTCAGCGCGTTCTTGTGCTCACGATCCCAGCCCGTGCGAATCTTGAGCGTGACCGGCACCACGTCGCCCACCGCGCCCACGACGGCGGACACGATTCGGGCGACGAGCGGCTCGTTTTGCAGCAGCGCCGATCCGGCCGCGACATTGCAGACCTTCTTGGCCGGGCAGCCCATGTTGATGTCGATGATCTGGGCGCCACGCTCCACGTTATAGCGGGCAGCCTCGGCCATCATGGCCGGGTCGGCGCCGGCGATTTGCACGGCGATCGGGGCGACTTCGCCGGCGTGATTGGCACGGCGCATCGTCTTCTCGCTTTTCCAGAGCTGTGCGTTAGACGCCACCATCTCCGAGACGGCATAACCCGCGCCAAGTCGTTTGCACAACTGGCGGAATGGCCTATCCGTCACACCCGCCATGGGGGCGACAAACAGGTTGTTGCGGAGTTCGTGGGGACCGATACGCACAATGAAGGGAAAAGCCGGGAAAAAGTTTGTATTTTACTGTGAAAACCCGTTCTCGTCGCCTAAAAAATGAGCAAATTATCCGGGCGTGCCGCGGGCAAGCCCGGTGCTCAGCCGCGTTGGCCGAACATCATCTGGCGGGCGAAGGCAGTTTTGACTGGCGGGAGGAGGTCGAGACTGGCGAGTGCCATGCCGCGCAGGAGGGCGACAGGGGCGGCGTCGATGCCGAAGACGCGAGGCAGCAGATCGGTGATGCGGATCGTGAGGCCGCGGTCGGCCCGACGACGGCGGGCGAACGCGGTAAGGGCAGCCGGGCCCGGCACGCCATGAGGGGAGGTCGAGGCGCGAGCGTCGCGAACGAGCGTGTCACAAAGGTCGAAGGCATCGCGCAAGCCGAGGTTCAGCCCCTGTCCGGCCACCGGGTGGAGGGTTTGTGCGGCGTTGCCGATGGCCGCGACCCGGCCGTCGACGACCTGGCCGAGGGCGTTCATGCCCAGCGGGAATCCCGCGCGCGCGGCAACCGACGTGAAACGGCCCATGCGGTCGCCGAACGCGGCGTGCAACTCCGCAAGAAACGAGGCGTCGTCCATCTCGCGACGGCGCTTCGCCTCGGCATGCGAGCAGCACCACACCAGCGCGTAGCCGTTTTCCTGCGGTAGCAGCGCGAGGGGGCCGTCCGGGGTGAAGCGTTCCCACGCCCAGCCGATGCGTGGCCGCTCACAGGTGACGAAACCGACGAGCGCCGTCTGGCCATAGTCGCGGGCACGCGGACGAGCCGTCTGGCTCTCGAACAGACCGCCTTCCGCATTCACGACGAGCGTGGCGTGCAGCGTGTGCGCCTGATCGTCGAGCGTGGTGCCGAGGGTGATCGTGACCTGCTGCGAGTCCTGACGCAGGGCGATCGCCCGCACGGGGCGGAAGTGATGCAGGCCCGGGGCGTCTTGCGACGAGGCCGCGTCAAGTGATGACGGTGCGTGCTCGATGCGGGCGGGGACGCGCGACATCGCGGCGTCCAGCGCGCGCATCAGCGCGCCGTATCGCACCACGTAACCCAGCGCGGGCACGTGATGATCGAGATAGTCGATTTCCGTGCTGCCGAAGCGTCGCGCCTGCGAGACGTGGATATGCTGAATCGGTGTGCTGTCCAGCCCCGAGCCGCTGTGCGGCCACGCCCCGGCGCGCGCCAGAATCTCGCGGCTGCCATGCGAGAGGGCCAGCGTGCGCGGGTCGTCGTAGCCGGCCTGCGCGCCCCGGCCATCCACCAGCGCGATGCGCAACTGCGGCGCGCGCTGCGCGAGCATCAGCGCGAGCGTCGTGCCGACCGGGCCGGCGCCGACGATCGCCACGTCGAAACGTCGCGTGGGCGGCTTGTCCACCGTGGCGGCGGGGGTGGCCGGGGATGTGAGGGTTGCGGCGGTGGCGGACATCGCGAATGTCGGGGCCTGAGCGTGCGTCATCAGCCGCGCATCAGCGCTTCGATCTCGTCGGCATCGACCGGCACGTCGCGCGTGAGCAGCGTGCAACCGTCAGCGGTCACGACCGCATCGTCCTCGATACGAATACCGATGTTCCAATAGCGCTCGTCGATGTCCGGCGCGGGCCGTACATAAATGCCCGGCTCGATGGTCGTGACCATGTTGGCGCCCAGCGTACGCCACGGGCGCTCACCATTCGGACCGTCCTCGCGGTACTCGCCGCAATCATGTACGTCCATGCCGATCCAGTGCCCCGTGCGGTGCATGTAGAAACGGCTGAACGCCTTGTCGGCGATCACGTCGTCGAGGCTGCCGACGACGTCGCGCTTGAGCAGGCCGGTATCGAGCATGCCTTGCGCAAGCACGCGCACGGCGGCTTCGTGGGGCGCATCGAAGCGCACCCCGGCGCGCGTGGCGTCGATGGCGGCTTGCTGAGACGCGAGCACGATGTCGTACAGCTCGCGCTGCGCCGGGGTGAACTTGCCGTTCACCGGGAACGTGCGCGTGATGTCCGACGCGTAGCCATCCAGTTCGCAAGCCGCGTCGATCAGACACAGATCGCCGTCGCGCAACTCGGCATTGCCCGCGCGGTAGTGAAGTACCGTCGCGTTTGCGCCGGTGGCGACAATCGATGTGTAAGCCGGGAATTGCGCGCCGCCGCGGCGGAACTCGTACAGCAGTTCGGCTTCGAGATGATATTCACGCAGCCCCGGGCGCGACGTCTTCATCGCGCGGACATGGGCATCGGCTGAAATTTTGCCGGCGCGCGCCATGATGTCGATCTCGACGCTGTCCTTGACCAGACGCATCTCGTCGAGAATCGCGCGCACGTCACGTGCGGCCGACGGGGCGGACACGCCCGTGCGGCTTTGGGCGCGCACCGCGCTCAGCCAGTGACGCACCTGACGGTCCTGCTGGGCAGACGCACCGAGTGCATAGAAAAGGGCCGGGGCGTCGGCGAGCAGTTGCGGCAGGCGCGTATCGATCTCGTCGATGGGGTAGGCGGCGTCGAAGCCGAAGGCCTCACGCGCGGCGTCCGGGCCGTAGCGAAAGCCGTCCCAGATCTCGCGCTCTTCATTCTTCGCGCGGCAGAACAGGATCGAGTGACCCGTGCGGCTGTCGAGCACGACAACCGCTTCGGGTTCCGTAAAGCCCGACAGGTAATAGAAGTAGCTGTCGTGGCGGTAGGGGTAGTCGCTGTCGCGATTGCGCGGTACTTCCGGCGCCGTTGGCAGGATGGCGACGCCGCCACCGGCCTTGCGCATCTGTTCGATGACTCGCTCACGGCGGGCACGGTACGGGGAATCAGACATCGCGGGCTCCATTGGGGTCTATTCGTTATGTTCGGACGATTTCAGGCGTGTTCAGGCGTGTTCAGGCGATTCTACTGCCGGGGGCGAGGTCGTGCCGAGCGCGGACTGCGGCGTCCAGTTCGGCAAGCTGCGCCGGCGTGCCAACGTTCTCCCAGAGGCCGTCGAAGCGCTCGCCGCTGGCCCGTCCGGCGGCAATCGAGCGCTGATACAGCGGCGTGAGCGCCATGCGCGTGCCGGGGGCGATGCCATCGAAGAGGCGCAGGTCGTACAGCGCGATATTGCCGAACGTGAGCGGGATCGCCGTCGCCGGGGCGGCATCGGGCAGATGCAGCCGGCCGGTCGTGTCGAGCGCGAAGTCGCCCTTCGGATGGAACGGCGGGTTGGGCACCATCACAAGATGCATGCCAGGCTCGGGTTGAGTCGCCATGCGTGCGGCGTGTGGGCGCAACGACGCGTAATCGAACGTGGTGAAAACGTCGCCCGACACGGCCAGAAACACGTGCCCGGCCCCTTCGAGCCACGCCCGCGCTTTGACAATCCCGCCCGCGGTCTCAAGCGCCTCGGCCTCGGCCGAGTACGTGAGCCGCACGCCGAACGCGCTGCCGTCGCCAAGCGAGGCTTCGATCTGCGCGCCCAGCCAGGCGTGATTGATGACGATGTCCGTGAAGCCCGCACGCGCGAGCGCCTCGATCTGCCAGACGATGATCGGCTTGCCGCCGACACTCAGCAGCGGCTTGGGGGTGACGTCGGTGAGGGGGCGCATGCGTTCGCCGCGTCCGGCAGCGAAGATCATCGCCTTCATGGCGGTCATCGCGCTCATCGCGGTCATGCGGCGCGCCTCAGAACGTGTAGCCGACGTCGACCTGCTGGCCGGTCAGCTCGTCGAGCAACTTGGCCAGCGGGCGCAACGGCGCATAACGATCGGCGACCTTGCGGGCGTATTCGATGAAGCGCGGCGTGTCGGCCAGATAGCGCGGCTTGCCATCCCGGTAGTTGATGCGCGCGAAAATGCCGAGCACCTTCAGGTGACGTTGCAGCCCCATCCACTCCGCCTGACGATAGAACTCGCCGAAGTCGGCGTCGACCGGCAGACCGGCCTTGCGCGCGCGTTCCCAGTAATACGCCAGCCAGTCGAGCTGGCTTTCCTCGTCCCAACTGCGGAACGCATCGCGCATGAGCGAGATGACGTCGTAGGTGAGCGGGCCGTAGACGGCGTCCTGAAAGTCGAGAATGCCCGGCCCCGTGGTGCCCGGCAGGCCCGGCATCAGGTTGCGCGGCATGTAATCGCGATGCACGAACACCTTGGGCTGCGCGAGTGCATTGTCGATGAGCAACTGATTGATGCGATCGAGCGTGGCCCGTTGGTCCGCGCTCAGTGCCACCTTCAGATGCTTGCCGACATACCAGTCCGGGAACAGATCGAGCTCACGCTGGAGCAGCGCCGTGTCGTACGCGGGCAGCACTTCCGGCCGGGAGCTTTTCTGCCAGACGATCAGCGCATCGAGGGCGGCGCGCATGAGCGGACGGGCGTTTTGCTCGTTGATGACGTCGAGATACGTCTCGCGTCCAAGGTCCGTGAGCAGCAGAAAGCCCTGCGCGAGATCCTCGGCCAGCACCTTCGGCGCTTGCAGACCTGCTTCGTCGAGCAACTGGGCGACGTGCACGAACGGGCGGCAATCCTCCTGCGGCGGCGGGGCGTCCATCACGATCAGGCTCGGATGGGCGGGATCGTGGCTGCCGATGCGGAAGTAGCGCCGGAAACTGGCGTCGGCCGATGCCGGGGCCCACTGGGTCATGTCGAGCGCGAACGGTTCGGCGACACTGGCGAGCCAGTCGCTGAGGGCTTGCAGGCGGGGATCGGTGGTGTCGCGCAGCGAATGGGAAGCGTTGGAAACACTCGCGGCGGCAGTGGGGTGTGCTGTCATGATGGGGGCGGTAAACGTCTTGCCATATAATACCCGATCATGTTTTCCCGACGCCCTGTTTCTCGACCTCGATCGACCGTCCCGAATGTCCCGGCAACGCCGTGCAGACATGCGGGATTGGCTGCCCGCAAGCGGCGCCACGATTGTCACGCCGTTTGCGTACATGCCGGATAAACAAGTCCATACGAATGATGTTTCTTCGCTGCGGCGCCTGATGCGCACGCGGCGCAAGCCGCTGGCACTGCTGCTCTCCCTTCCGGGGGTGTGGTGTTCACTCGCCGGTGCGCAGGAAGCCCCCCCGCCCGATATCGCCAAGAGCGACGGACTCGTGCTGCGCACGGTGCCGGCGCTCGTCGACAACCCGTTGGGCGCTGGTGACGACGTGCCGATGTACGTGCGCGGCATGCACCTCACCGGCCGCACCAACGTGGATGCGACGGTCGATGGCGACGCCGAAGCGCGCAAGTACCGCCAGTTCGTGAAGGGCGATCGCCTGACGTACGACCAGGACTCGGACGAAGTCGTGGCGCGCGGCAATGCCCATCTGTCGCAGGGCGGCAACCTGTTCGTCGGTCCCGAGGCGCATATGTATACCGGCGCTGGCGACGGTTACATGCTGACGCCGACTTACCGGCTTGTCTCTGGCGGTGGCGGCAAATCGGAGCGCGCGGACATCGAGGCGAACAACCTCATCACGATGCAGCGAGGCACGTATTCGGCGTGTGCCTGCACGGATGACGGCAAAACGCCGGCCTGGTACATCAAGGCGTCCGAGTTCGAATTCGATCAAGATCAGCAGGAAGGCACGGCGTACAACGGCATCCTGTTCTTTCAGGGCGTACCGATCTTCGCCAGCCCGTACCTGTCTTTCCCGACGTCGAACGAACGCCGCTCAGGGTTTCTGGCCCCCACGTTCACGCAGTCGACCAGCACGGGCTTCGAACTGGCGACGCCGTATTACTTCAATATCGCGCCGAACCGCGATCTGACGCTCACGCCGCGCTTCATGACCAAGCGTGGCGTGATGCTCATGGGCGATTTTCGTTACCTTGAGTCGAGCTACTCCGGGTTGTTCCATATCGAGTATCTGCCGAAGGATCGTGTGACGGGCGACGCGCGTTATACGTTCACGTGGCAGCACAGCCAGTCGCTCGGCTATGGCGTGAACGCCTACGTCAACTTCACGAAGGTCTCGGACGATACGTATCCCGACGATTTCGGCTCGGGCACCAATTTCCAGACCGGCGTGCAGCGCGTGTACAACCGCGAGGCCGGGTTGACGTGGAGTCACGGTGACTGGTCGTTCCTCGCCCGGGTGTTGAAGTATCAGACGCTCGCGCCCAGCACGCCGCAGTACGAATCGGTGCCGGAGCTGTCGGCGACGTACAACAAGGCGGATTTCCACGGCTTCGATTTCACGATGCCGATCCGGTACAACCGGTTCCAGATCGCATCGTCGACGGGCCAGCCGAACGGCGAGCGTCTCTACGCCCAGCCGACGCTCAGCTACCCGATCCTGACGCCCGGCTACTTCGTCGTGCCGAAGGTCATCTTCAACGCGGCGTCGTACAACGTCGATTACCCGAACGGCTCGACGTTGCAGTCGTCGATTACGCGCACGGTTCCGACGGTCAGTCTCGATACCGGGTTGACGTTCGAGCGCCCGCTGACACTGTTCGGCAGCGCAATGCGGCAGACGTTGGAGCCGCGTCTGTTCTACGTCTACACGCCGTACCGAGATCAGAGTTCGATTCCGATTTTCGACAGCGCAGTGTCCGACTTCAACCTCGCGGAAATCTTCAGCGAGAACTCGTTCATTGGCGAGGACCGGATTCAGGACGCCAACCGCGTCACGATGGCGCTGACGTCGCGCCTCATCGATGCGGAATCGGGCATCGAGCGCGGACGTGTCTGGTATGCGCAGCGTTACAACATTCAGCAGTCGCGTGTGACGATGCCGGGCGGCACACCGGAAAACGCCGGGGTGTCCGACTTTCTGGTCGGCGGTTCGGCGCTGTTGTACAGCAACCTCACGTTCAGCACCGCCGTGCAATACAGCCCGAGCACGTCGCAGTTCAACCGCTCGGACGCGGGGATTACGTGGCGTCCGGGTGAGCGTCGCGTGTTCAACCTGTATTACCGCTACCTGCGCAATCCGCCGCCGGTCGTGGGACAAACCGCATTGACCGTCACGCCGATCAACCAGATCGAACTTTCCGGCCAGTGGCCGATCACACCGCGTCTCGGGATTGTTGGGCGTCTGAACTACAGCATTACCGACAAGACGTTCATCGATGCCCTGGCGGGTTTCGAGTATGATGCCGACTGCTGGGCCTTCCGCATTGGGCTCCAGCGTTACGCGACCAATGCCACCACGACGACTTCGCGCGTCTTCGCGCAGTTGGAGTTGAAGGGCTTGACCAAGTCCGGCACCGCCGCTACGGAAGCCTTCAAGGTCGGGGTGCCAGGCTATCAGCCGCCGCCGACGAACCAGATTCCTTCTCGATTCAGCAACTATGAATGACATGTTTGTGAAGCGTGCCTCGCTGCTGGCGAGCCTGTGTCTTGCCGCCGGCGTGGCGGTGGCGCAGCCGGCGCCGGTGAGTGCCAGAGTCGCCGGGGCGCCCGCGTCGTCCACGCGCGCGGTCGATTCCATCGTTGCGATCGTCAACGACAGCGTGATCACGCGCAAGGAACTGGACGCGCGTATCGACGAGGCCAAGCACCAGCTCACGCTCGCCAAGCGCCCGATTCCGGACGCCGACATGCTGCAACGTCAGGTGCTCGAGCAGATGATCGTCACGCAGGTGCAGCTCCAGCGGGCGAAGGAAGACGGCATCGTCGTGAAAGACGCCGACGTCGAGCAGGCATTGCAGCGCATTGCCGCCGATAACCGTCTGAGTGTCGATCAGTACAAGGCACGTCTGTCGCAGGCCGGCGTGCCTTGGGACGCGTTCCGCAAGGAAGTGCGCGAACAGATCATTCTGGCGCGTCTGCGCGATCGCGAAGTCGACAGCCAGGTGCAAGTCAGCGATTCGGAAATCAACACGTTCCTCGCCGCGCAGCGCGGCGCTACGGCAACGCCGTCCGAGACCGAATACCGCCTGAGCGAAATCATCGTCAAACTGCCTGACGGCGCGACGCCCGATCAGGTCAAAGCCGCGCAGCAGAAGGCCAATGAAGCCCTGGACAAGGCGAAAGCCGGGGGTGACTTCGCAGCGCTGGCGAAACAGTATTCGGACGCTTCGGATGCCGCCGACGGCGGCGACATGGGCTTTCGCATTCCCGAGCGTATTCCCGATCTGTACCTGAATCAGGTTCAGAAGCTGCAACCGGGCACGCTTGTGCCGCAGGTGCTTCGCAGCAACAACGGTTTCCACGTCGTCAAACTGGTCGAGACCCGCAAGCAGGGCGGCGATCAGGGCATGACGGTGCCGCAAATCCATGCGCGTCACATCCTGATCCGGGTGGGCGATGGCGTGTCGGAAGCGCAGGCACGTCAGAAGCTGCTCGACATCAAGGCACAGATCGAAGCGGGCAAGGGCGATTTCGCCGACTTCGCGCGTCGGGTCTCGGTGGACGGCTCGGCGTCGCAAGGCGGCGATCTGGGCTGGATTTCGCCCGGCGAGACGGTGCCGGCGTTCGAGCGTGCCATGTCCGAACTCAAGGACGGCCAGATCAGCGATCCGGTGCGCTCGGAGTACGGCTATCACCTGATTCAGGTATTGGGTCACCGCGAGTCGCAAGTCTCCGGCGATCAGGAGCGCAATCTCGCGATGCAGGAACTGCGTGGCCGCAAGGCCGATCAGCAGTACCGCGACTGGTTGCAGCAACTGCGCGACAGCGCTTACGTCGACTATCGTCTGAGCAGTGCGCAGCAGTAAGCGCCGCGTGAGACGTTTCGCCACTACCCTCCCTTTTCAGGCATGACTCCCGACCGGTCCTTCGTTCTCGCCATCACCACCGGTGAACCGGCGGGCGTCGGGCCGGAGTTGACGGTGCAGGCGCTCGTGACGTGCCTGTCCACCGTGCAAGGGACGACCAACACCGCCGTCGACGCCTCTCTCTCCCGGTGCCAGTTCGCTGTGCTCGGCGATGCCTCGTTGCTCGCGGCACGCGCGCAGGCCGTGGGGCTGGGCGACGCATGGCAGGCGCTGCTGGCGAGCGATCGCGTGCGCGTCGTGCACCATCCGCTCGCCGTACCGGCGCAGGCTGGCCGGCTCGACGCCGCCAACGGCCGTTACGTGCTGGCGTTGCTCGACGACGCTATCGACGGCGCGTTGGCGGGCACTTACGACGCCATCGTCACGGCGCCGCTGCAAAAGAGCACGATCAACGACTGCGGCGTGGCCTTTACCGGCCACACCGAGTATCTCGCCGAGCGCACCGGCACGCCGCGCGTCGTGATGATGCTCGCGGGAGGCGGATTGCGCGTGGCGCTGGCAACCACACATCTGCCGCTCGCGCAGGTTTCCGGCGCGATTCGCCGCGACGATCTGCTGCAAACGCTCGTGATCCTGAATCAGGATCTGATGCGGCATTTCGGCGTGACGCGTCCGCGCATTCTCGTGACCGGGCTCAACCCGCATGCGGGGGAGTCGGGCTATCTCGGCCGGGAAGAGATCGACGTCATTACGCCTGCGCTCGACGATGCGCGTGCCGCAGGCATCGACGCCCGTGGCCCGTATCCTGCCGACACCCTGTTCCAGCCGCGCCATCTCGAAGGGGCCGATGCCGTCCTCGCGATGTACCACGATCAGGGGCTGCCGGTGCTCAAGTACGCGAGCTTCGGCGCAGGGGTGAATATCACGCTCGGCCTGCCGATCATTCGCACGTCGGTCGATCACGGCACGGCGCTCGATCTCGCGGGCACGGGACAAGCCGAGAGCGGCAGCCTGCTCGAAGCCTTGCGCACGGCGGCCATCATGGTGGCCAACGCCGCAACACACGCACAATTGACGGCTGGCACGACCGCCGGTCCGGACGCTGCACAACCGCGTTCATAAGGAATTTCACATGGGTAGCGCATCGAAGCGCACGGGCGTCCAACAGGGCCACGTGGCGCGTAAACGTTTTGGTCAGAATTTTCTCGTCGATACGGGCGTCATCGACGCGATCGTGAGCGCCATTTCGCCGCGTGCTGACGATCTGATGGTGGAGATCGGGCCGGGGCTGGGCGCGCTGACGACGCCGCTGACCGAGTGGCTCACCCATTTGCATGTCGTCGAACTCGACCGCGATCTGGTCGGCCGTCTCGCGCGCAAGTTCGGCGAGCGCGTGAGCGTGCATGCAGGCGATGCGCTCGACTTCGACTTCGGATCGCTTGTCTCGGAAGATCGTCGCGATGAAGCGCCGCTGCGCATCGTCGGCAACCTGCCGTACAACATCTCCAGCCCGCTGCTCTTCCACCTGATGCGCTACGCGACGCTCGTGCGCGATCAGCACTTCATGCTGCAAAACGAAGTGGTCGAGCGCATGGTGGCGCCGGCCGGGTCGAGCAACTACAGCCGGCTCTCCGTCATGCTTCAGTATCGCTACTGGATGGACAAGGTGCTCGACGTGCCGCCCGACGCGTTCAATCCGCCGCCGAAGGTCGATTCGGCCGTGGTGCGGATGATTCCGCGTGCAGTGGCCGATCTGCCGGAAGTCGATCTGGAGGTGTTCGAAGCCGTGGTCGCGCAGGCGTTCTCACAGCGCCGCAAGATGCTGCGCAACACGCTGCACAGCTATCGCGACCGTGTCGACTTCGACGCGCTCGGGTTCGACCTCACCCGCCGCGCCGAAGAGGTTCCGGTCGACGAATACGTGAGGCTCGCGCGCGCGATCAGCGGCGCCGGTTCACAAGGCTGATCCCGGCAAAGACGAGGGCGACGGCACAGCCGAAGCGCCAGCCGACCGACTCGCCGAGAATCAGCACGCCGAACGTCACGCCGAAGAGCGGGCTCAGGAACGAGAACGATGCGAGGCGGGCGGCGCTGTAGTGCGTGAGCATCCAGAACCAGATCAGATAGCTCACGAAAGCCACCCCGATGGACTGGTAGACGAGACTGACCCAGGTCGTGGTCGTCATCGGCGCGATATGGACGTTCCCTGTCGCCAGGGCCAGCGCGCACAGCAGCACCGCCGAGACGGCGAGCTGATAAAGCAGTGTCTTCGACGGCGGCGCGCTCGCCAGGCGTGACGCCCGCACGACCACCGTCGTCAATCCCCAGAACAGTCCCGCGAGAATGCCGAGCAGGTCGCCAGGCCACGTGGTCGCGAGGTCCGTGCCGCTACCGTCGGAGAACGCCACCACGATGCCGCAGAAGGCCATGGCCATGCCGAGCCATTGCATCGGCCGCAGGCGCTCGCTCGGCACCATCCAGTGCAGGCCGATGGCCGTGAAGCATGGCGCCGAGTAGACGAAGACGGCCATGCGCGAGGCCGTCGTGTGCGTCAGGCCGACGAAGATGCAGAGGAATTCCAGCGAAAAGAGCACGCCGGCGAGAATGCCCGCGGGCAGGGTGCCGTCGCCCGTCACCAGCTTCTGACGACGCCACAGCATCCAGGCGCCCACGAGCACCGTCGCGATCACGGAGCGCACGCCCGCTTGCAGCACGGCAGGGACCACGGGCACCGCCAGTTTGACGGCAACTTGCTGCCCGCCCCATACGGTGCACAAGACCAGCATGATGGCGAGTGCGGTGGCATCGATCGGACGCGGCGTGGTTTTCATGGAATTGGTTAGGATGGCGACGCATTGCAGTGCCGCCCATTGTCCCCGATCCCGTTGCCGTTGGCTTCAATCTGGTGCAGGCAACATGGGTAATCCGACCGGCATTGTTTCTTCATGCGGCACAATGTCTCCCCGTTTCGAGGGTTTATTGCGCATGATCGCACCGATACAATGCTTCGCGCGGGCCGTTACACCGTTACACCGTTACACCCGTTACACAGTTACACCGACCCCCGCCCCTGCCGTCATTCATCCCAGTCACTCGTATGTACAAGAAAGGCACAGCCGTCGAACTCCAGTTCTCTCCGTCGCGACTCAACGACGGGGCTGGCGATCCGTACTGGATCGATCTCACCCGAGACGAAGCGCAAGCGTTGCTGTCTGCGCTGCAATCGCATCTGAGCCGACCGGCGCATGACGCCTCGGGCACGGAATCCCCCCTGGTGTTCACGTTGCTCGATCCCGGTGCGAAGCAAAAGGGGCAAGGCGGGGAAGGGACTCAGGGCGATGGTGTCGCACAGGCATCGTCCGATGCGGCGCTTGCCGCATCCCGGCAATGGGTGTGCGTGATTTGCGGCTGGATCTACGATGAGGCGCAGGGCTATCCGGAAGACGGCATTGCGCCGGGAACCCGCTGGGAAGACGTGCCGGAAGACTGGCGTTGCCCGTTGTGCGACGTGGGCAAGGAAGACTTCGCGATGGTGGAGTTTTGAAGCGTCGCGCCGGTTTGCGCGATGAAACCGGCGCGATATGGCGCCAAGGCTGAGACGGCCGCCGCAAACAGGGCGGCCATCACCTCATGACGCCGGGGCCCGCAGGCCTTACAGACTGCCCTTGGACGAGTGCTTCTGGATCAGTTCGATCTTGTAGCCGTCCGGATCTTCCACGAAGGCAATGACGGTGGTGCCGCCCTTGACCGGACCGGCTTCCCGGCTGATCTTGCCGCCGGCCGCGCGAATCGCGTCGCAGGCCTGATACGCGTCATCGACCTCGATGGCCAGATGGCCGAACGCGGTGCCGATTTCGTACTTTTCCACGCCCCAGTTATAGGTCAGTTCGAGAACGGTGTTCTCCGACTCGGCGCCGTAGCCGACGAAGGCCAGCGTGTATTTGTACTCGGGGTTCTCGCTCTGGCGCAGCAGTTTCATGCCGAGCACGCGCGTGTAGAAATCGATCGAGCGCTGCAAGTCGCCGACGCGCAGCATGGTGTGGAGCATTCGCATGGTGTTTTTAACGTGTGGGGACAACGAGACCTCGATTGTACCCGCGTCCATGAAAATGAGCCGCGTTCATGTCGCGTTGAAAAATGCTGACGATCAGAGACGGTGGCCGGTCAGAACTCCGGCAGCCACTCCGGTGCGTGCGACTTGAGCGTGTCGCGCGCGACCTCGAATTCCGGAAAGATCGACGCCACGGTCTGCCAGAAGCGAGGCCCGTGGTTCATTTCCTTCAGATGCGCCAGTTCGTGCGCCACCACGTAATCGATCACGCCGAGCGGGAAGTGGATCAGCCGCCAGTTCAGGCGAATGCGCCCGTCGGCGCCGCAACTGCCCCAGCGGGTCGACGCCGATGACAGCCCCAGCGCCGTATGGCGCACACCCAGCCGCTCGCCGTAGACCTCCAGCCGCGTTGTGAAGAGCTTGCGGGCTTCCTGCTGCAACCACCCCTGCACGCGGTCGCGCATCTGCTCCGGCGCGGCCTGCGGTGGCAGATCGAGCCACAGCGTGTGGGTATGGATGTCGTATTGCGCAGCGCCGGCGCGTGCGCCAAGCCGTATCGTCAGCGTGTGGCCGAGGTAGGGCAGCGTGGCGCCGTCGGCCCAGGTCACGCGCGGGATTACGCGACGCGCGGCGCGTTCGCGAAACTCGGTGATCTTGTTGAAGATCCAGCGCTTCTTCTCGACGATGGCCGCTTCGACATCGGCGAGCGTGACCCAGCGCGGGGCAGTCACGGCCAGCCCCGATTCGTCGATCATGAAGCCGATGGTGCGGCGTGAGGAGCGTTTGAACCGGTAGTAGATCGCATGACCGTCGAGCATGATGACGCGCTCGCCGTTGGCGGGCGTGCGGCGCGGGCCGGTGCTGCCAGAAGGGTTCGACGGCGTCGTCTGCAACGTGTTCGTGTCGGTCGCTGACGGACTCAGTGCGGCGGACGGCCCGGGCGCGTCGGTGGTCACGCCGTTGGCTTCTGCGGCGGGGGTGCCGAACAAATCGAGTTCCATCTGGGGAGCAGGCGTCTCATGCCGGGAGCGGGTGTCGCGGGAAGCGGGTTGGACTTTCGACATGAGACAGTCTCGGAATGCGGGTCAGTTCCGTGGTGAGGCGTCGGGCTTATCGTCCGGGGCCTGGTCCGGGTCGGACGAGTGGGAAGCGCTCGTGCTCGGTTTCGACGGCTTTGACGTATAGGCGTTGGGGTCGATGCGCACCATCTCGCGTTCGATCCATTCGGCCACCTCGGCATTGACGGCTTCGGCCGTGCGGCCCTGCGTTTCAATGACCGGCCCGATCGATACGATCACTTCCCCGGGGTATTTCTTGAACGAGTTGCGCGGCCAGACACGTCCGGCATTGTGCGCGATGGGCACGACGGGCGCACCGGTCGATACCGCGAGCCGGGCACCGCCCGACTTGTACTTGTTGCGCGAGCCGGTCTTCGTGCGCGTGCCTTCCGGGAACATGATGATCCACGATCCCTCGGCCAGACGCTCACGGCCTTGCGCCACGACCGACTGAAACGCGTCGGTGCCCTTGCTGCGATTGATGTGAATCATGCTGAGCAGACCGAGCGCCCAGCCGAAGAACGGCACGTAGAGCAGTTCGCGCTTGAACACGAAGCACAACGGGCGCGGCATGAGCGCCGGCAGTGCGACCGTCTCCCAGGCGGACTGATGCTTCGACAGAAGCACGGCGGGACGGTCCGGCAGGTTCTCCCAGCCGATCACGCGATAACGCATGCCGCACAGCGCGTCGCCCACGCGAATCACGACCTTGCACCAGCCGGCCGCGAACCAGTAACGCTTGACGCGCGAGAGGAACGGGAAGGACAGGATGCACGCCATGGCGTACGGAATCGTCCAGACAATCAGGAAGATGAAGAAGAGTATCGAACGAAGTTGCAGCATCGGGTCTTGTGAGCCTGGGGTAGGTGCCGGAGCGATTGTCCTGCGCGTTTCTGACGCGCGTCATGAGTCATGCGGCGTGCGAGGCGCCGCTCACACGCTCCTGGCGTCCTCTTCGGCGAGCAGGTCGTTCACGAAGGCTTGCAGGCTGTCGTGGACACACGTGCCTTCGGGCAGATCGCCCGCGGCGAGCGTTTTCTTGCCCTTGCCGGTGAGAACGAGATGCGGTTTGGCGCCAACGGCGGCAGCAGCCTGCAAGTCGCGCAACGAGTCGCCCACGGCCGGCACGCCGGTCAGGTCGGTTTCGTAGCGGCGTGCGATTTCCTGAAACATGCCCGGCTTGGGCTTGCGGCAGTCGCAAGCGTCAGCCGCGGTATGCGGACAGAAGAATACCGCGTCGATTCGTCCACCAGCGGCCGCCGCCAGCTTCGACATCTTCGCGTGCATGGCGCCGAGGGTGGCCATGTCGAACAGCCCGCGGCCCACACCCGACTGGTTCGTCGCCACCACGACGCGATAGCCGGCCTGATTCAGGCGGCCGATCGCCTCGAGACTGCCGGGCAGCGGTACCCACTCGTCCTTCGACTTGATGAACTGGTCCGAGTCGGCGTTGATCACGCCGTCCCGGTCGAGAATCACGAGTTTTCGGGCGGCGGGGCCGGGGGTACGGTCTTTACGCGAATCCATGGCGGGCGGGCTTCCGGGACATTAAGCCGCGATCAGGCGGCGAGCTTCGAGAGATCGGCCACGCGGTTCATCTGCACGTGCAGGTGCCA
>Ga0181519_10002118_pt1 | contig 17081 bp, 14 predicted proteins | sample PEATcosm2014_Bin_26_FD_121102 | JGI IMG/M metagenome (GOLD analysis project Ga0181519, IMG submission 121102) | Peatland microbial communities from MTU Mesocosm Facility, Houghton, MI, USA - PEATcosm2014_Bin02_10_metaG | ecosystem: Environmental > Terrestrial > Soil > Wetlands > Peat | place...
CGAGCAGGACGGCGGCCGGCGTCCCGTGGTGGAGGAAGAACGTCTCGGTGGAACCGTCGAGGTGGGCGAGCCACCCGGGCTGGCCGCTGTTCAGTCCGTCGACCAGGTCGTGGAGGGATTGGGGCGAACGGCCCGATCCCACCACGGCGAGCACCGCCAGCACGCCCCAGACGGCGGCCCAGGTCCACCTCGCCGCCGTCACCCCGACGGTTCGGGCGGCGACGAAGGGCCGGTCCGAATCCCCGCCCGGCCACAGCAGCACGGCCAGGACCGCGTAGAACAGCACCCCACCCGGACCTCCGCCGAACGGGGTGGCCCCACCCTGGAAGATCTGCCCCGCCCCCTCGCCGAACCACCAGACCCCGAGCGCCCAGACGATCGAGAGCGCCAGGGCGGGCTTGACGGTCCGCGTGGACGTGATGCCGAAGGCGATGGCGAACTGGATCAGGGCGAAGAACGTGTTGGTCAGGACCGCGTGGTGTTCGACGATCGAGCTGTTCCAGGTGATGGAGTGGGCGACCCAGTGGGGATTGCCGCCGGCCAGCCCGCTGAGCATCCCGCTGAACCCGTTCGAGCCCCGGGTGAACATGAACGGTTGGAGCTGGAGCACGGCGTCGAGGAGCCACACCGTGGCCAGCAGCAGTTGGAATGTGCGCTGGAGATCCCTCGGCCGGCGCGCCGTACCCGCCGGCGTTCCGGCGGTGAGGGGCTCGGGCGCCGTCCCGCTGTCCGCCTCCACTTCGGCAACTGCCATGTTCCACCCCTCTTCCCGGTCCGGCCCGAATTACTACCATCCGTAGTAGCTGAGTGCCAACTCCCCGGAGCGCGGACCGGCCGTCCTTCCGACGCAAGGATGGGAGATGGTCCCTCATGCGGAGACGGCGGGTCGCCGTGCGACGTCCGACTGTAGTACTACCGGTCGTCGTAGGGGCTCGGCGGGGATCAGGCGTCGAGCGCCAGGAGGCCCCGGAAGGCCTCCTCGGCGGCCAGCCGGGCGGCCAGCGCGCTGTCCCGGGCCAGCTGGTCGAGGGTGGCGGCGACCTCCGGTTCCGCGGCCAGCAGGTGGATCAGCTCCTCCTCCCGGACCGAGCCGTCCGGCCGGGTGAGGGCGAGGATCCGGTCGTCGAGCAGCCCGTCGACCGCCCGGTCGCTGATGCACCGGTAGACGCTCCAGGGGCAGCGGTGCGCCTCGCAGACCTCGGCCACCGCCGAGGACTCCATGTCGACCCCGAGGAAGCCGTCGGCCAGCATCCGCTGTGACAGCTCGAGGTCGAGGTGGACGCCCTCGGTGGTGATCAGGGAGCCGGCGCCCGGCGTGCCGGCGGGATGCACGTGCCGGTAGGTGGCGCCGGTGGTGTGCTCGACCACCGTCTCGGGGTTCACCAGCGTGCCGACCGCCACGTCGGGGTGGAGACCCCCGCAGATGCCCACCACCATGACGTGTTCGACCGGGAGCCGGCCGGAGCCGGCGTCGAACAGCCGGGCCGTCGCCGCCCGGGCGGTCGCCGGCCCCATCCCGACGTGGAGGGCGGTGACCTCCCAGCCCCCCGCCCGGCCGGTCCGGGCGTCGGGGTCGTCCGGGCCCGCCGGTTCGAGCCCGAAGGCGGCGACCACCGCGTCGAGCTCGAGGGGCATCGGGGCGAGGACCACGACGTGGCGGAGGTCGGGGTGGCGGCGCACCGCACCAGTCTGCCCACCGGCCGCGGCGGGTGCGGGGATCGCCCCGGGACCCGGGTCCCGGGGCGCAGATCCCGGTGGTCAGGACGGTGGCGGGTCCTGCCCGGTGTCGGTCGGCCCGTCGGCGGCGGCCTCGGTCACCGCCGCGGCGTCGATGGCCGCCATCTCGGCGGGGGTCGCCCCCAGCCGGCGCTCGACGTCGGCCAGTCGGTCGCCGAGCACCACCAGCTGCTGGGTCAGGTCGATGTGGTTCCGCTTGATCTCCGCCTTGTTGGCGTCGGTGTGCTCCTTGATGAAGACCGAGGCGACGGTGGCGGTGAGCACGCCGATGAGCCCGATGCCCACCAGCATCAGGACGGTGGCCACCACCCGTCCGCCGCCGGTGACCGGATAGCGGTCGCCGTAGCCGACGGTGGTGGCGGTGACGATGGCCCACCACAGGGCGTCGGGGTAGCTGTGGATGTTGCTCCCCTTGGCGTTCTCCTCGAAGAGCAGCACCAGCCACGCGCCGAGGAAGATGGTGCCGACCGCGGCGATGAGCACCCGGAACAGGCTGTGGTGCTTGAGGATGGCCTGGAGGCGGAGTCCTCCCTCGTGGATCAGCAGGGTCACCCGCTCCATCCCCACCAGGTGCCAGCCCTGGAGCGGCGGCAGGACGACGGTGGCCGGCTCGACCCACCGGCGCCGCACGTAGCCGGGGGTGTCGGGGGTCACCACCAGGCGGACCACGTACTCGACCAGCATCACCACCCAGAGCACGAAGAGCGTGGCCACCAGGGCGGTGGAGGCCGAGCCGTTCAGGTCGGTGGTCAGCACCACGACGGCGATCACCAGCCAGGCGACCCCCAGCACGGCCATGGGGTAGCGGGTCACCCGTTCGATGTCGTCGACGAGGTCGTGTCGACCACCGGACGGCTTGACCCCGGCGAGCTGCTGTCGCCGTCGCTCCTCGCGTCGCTGCTGCTCCTCGAGCCGCTCCCGCTCCAGGCGCTCGAGGCGCTGGATCCGCTCGATGGACGACGACGTCGTCCCCGCCCTGGACGTCCCGGTGGTGGTGCTCACGTCGGGCCCATCCTAGAGGGGGGGTCCTCCCGGGCCGCGGGATGCTCCACGCCCGTCGGGGTGCGCGCGGGTATCGTCTTCGCGGCGGCAGCGGCGGAGTTCGGCACGGCCGCGACCCTGATGACCCGGGAGGAGCAACCATGACCGACTCGTCGGCCTCCACACCGGCGGCCACCCCGTCCGGGGAGGCGGCACCGGCGGGACCTGATCCGGGCGGAGCGGAGCGCGAGCCGGGCGGTATCCGGCCCCGTCACATCGCCCTCGGCACGGTGATCCTCATCGTCGTCGTGGGGATCATCTTCCTGGCGCTCTTCTTCGACATCGTCCGCCACTGGCTCGCCGTCCACTCCGGGACATCCAACGAGAGCAGCGTCTACTACGGCTTCTGGTCCGGCTTCGGGGCCGACCTCGGCGAGGCGACCCTCATCAGCGCGGTGGGCATCGGTGTGTACACGGGCGTCCGGAAGGTCAACTGCCACACCAAGGGGTGCTGGAGGATCGGTCACCACGCCCTGAACGGCACGCCCTACATCCTCTGCCGGCACCACCATCCCAACGTGCCGACCGGCGGGGCCACCCACAAGCACATCCTCGAGCAGCACCGGAAGTTCAAGGAGGAGCAGGGACGCGCGTAGGGCAGGGCGGGCGACCGAACGTGATCGCCGGAGCCCCTCCGGCTCAGCCGGTGAAGTCCCCCCGGCCCAGACGGAGGGACCGGACGATCCGCACCAGCTCCCGGCAGTCACCGGCCTCCAGGGCGTCGAGGCCGAAGGAGGCTGCATTCACCGCCTCGGTCGCCTCCGCCACCACCCGCCGTCCCTCCCCGGTGATCTCGGCCAGCGTGGTCCGGCCGTCGGTGGGGTGGGGGACCCGCCGGACCAGCCCCTGGTGCTCGAGCCGGTCGATGATGTTGGTGACGCTGGTCGGGTGGATCATCAACCGGCGCCCCATCTTCCCGAGCGGCAGCGAGCCGGTGCGGGTGAACGACAGCAGGACCAGGCCCTCGTAGCGGGCGAAGGTCAGGCCGAACGGCCGGAGCGCCCCGTCGACGGCGGCCAGCACGATCTGCTGGGCGCGCATCACCGAGGTGGCGGCGGCCATGGTCCCGGCGACGTCGGGCCCCCAGCTCGCCTCCCACCGCTCCCTCGCCTCCTCGATGGGGTCGAAGGCCAGCGGCCGGCCGGTCACGCGTTGCGGCGGTAGGAGCCGCCCACCTCGAAGAGCGCTCCGGTGATCTCCCCGAGGGTGGCGTGGCGCACCGTCTCCATCAGCTCGGCGAACACGTTGCCGCCGTCGAGGGCGACCTGCCGGAGCGCGGCGAGGGCCGCATCGCGCTCGCCCTCGTGGCGCCGCTGGAAGTCGCGGAGCCGGTCGAGCTGCCGCCGCTTCTCGTCCTCGGTCGACCGGGCCAGCTCCACCTCGGCGACCGGGGTGTCACCGCCGGGGGCGGTGAAGGTGTTGACGCCCACGATGGGGAGGGAGCCGTCGTGCTTGCGGTGCTCGTAGAGCATCGAGTCGTCCTGGATGCGTCCCCGCTGGTAGCCGGTCTCCATGGCCCCGAGCACCCCGCCCCGCTCGCTGATCCGGTCCAGCTCGGCCAGCACCGCCTCCTCCACCAGATCGGTGAGTTCGTCGACGATGAAGCTCCCCTGCAGCGGGTTCTCGTTCATGGCCAGGCCCCACTCGCGGGCGATGATCAACTGGATGGCCAGCGCCCGGCGGACCGACTCCTGGCTCGGCGTGGTCACCGCCTCGTCGTAGGCGTTGGTGTGGAGGCTGTTGGCGTTGTCGTAGACGGCGCAGAGCGCCTGCAGTGTGGTGCGGATGTCGTTGAAGCCCATCTCCTGGGCGTGGAGGGACCGGCCCGAGGTCTGGACGTGGTACTTGAGCTTCTGGGACCGCTCGTCGGCGCCGAAGCGCTCACGCATGGCCACCGCCCAGATCCGGCGGGCCACCCGCCCGATCACCGTGTACTCGGGGTCCATCCCGTTGGAGAAGAAGAACGAGAGGTTGGGGGCGAAGTCGTTCACCGCCATCCCCCTCGCCAGGTACGACTCCACGTAGGTGAACCCGTTGGCCAGCGTGAAGGCCAGCTGGGTGACGGGGTTCGCCCCGGCTTCGGCGATGTGGTAGCCGGAGATGGAGACCGAGTAGAAGTTCCGCACCCGGTGGTCGATGAACCACTGCTGCATGTCGGCCATCACCCCGAGGGAGAACTCGGTGGAGAAGATGCAGGTGTTCTGCCCCTGGTCCTCCTTCAAAATGTCCGCCTGGACGGTGCCCCGCACCGTGTGCAGCACCTCGGCGCGGAGGTCGGCGGCCTCGGTGGGGGACGGGGGGCGTCCGTGGTCGGCCTCGAAGCGGTCGAGCCGCTGGTCGACCGCGGTGGTGAGGAACATGGCCAGCACGGTCGGCGCCGGCCCGTTGATGGTCATGGACACCGAGGTGGACGGGTCGCAGAGGTCGAAACCGTCGAAGAGGGCCCGCATGTCGTCGAGGGTGGCGATGGACACCCCCGAGGTGCCCACCTTGCCGTAGATGTCGGGCCGTTCGTCGGGGTCGCGCCCGTAGAGGGTGACCGAGTCGAAGGCGGTCGACAGCCGGGTGGCGGGCTGGCCCTCGGCCAACAGGTGGAAGCGGCGGTTGGTGCGGAAGGCATCGCCCTCGCCGGCGAACATCCGGGCGGGGTCCTCACCCTGGCGCTTGAACGGGAAGACCCCGGCGGTGAACGGGAAGTGGCCGGGGAGGTGCTCCCGGCGCAGCCACGAGACCAGGTCACCGTGGTCGTGCAACCGGGGGAGTGCCACCTTGGGCACGTGGGTCCCCGACAGCGAGGTCCGTGTCAGCGGGTCGTCGCCGTCCTCCGCTCCGGGTCCCGCCGGACCGTACCCGGCACGCACCGTCTCCCAGGCCGCCACCAGGCGGGCCGCCTCGGCGGAGGCGTCCCCGGCGTCCCCCAACGGGGCGAGGGGACCGCTGTCGATCCCCGCCTCGTCCGCCATCGCCGCCACCGCGGCGACCTGCTGCGCCCGCCGGGCGGCGGTGGCCAGGCGGTCGGTGGTGGCGTGGTAGGCGCGGACGGTCCCGGCGATCTCGGCGAGGTAGCGGCGGCGATCGGCCGGGACGACGGGGGAGACCACCGTGGAGGTGCGGGTGGTCACCACCGGCAGGTGCCCGGCCCCGCTGGGGAGCCCCCGGCCGGCCAGCTCCCCGGCCAGGTGCTGGTACAGGGCGGTGACGCCGTCGTCGTTGAACCGTGAGGCGATGGTGCCGAACACCGGCGCCCCGTCCCCCGCCGGATCGCCGGGGTGGTCACGGACCCACTGCCGCCGGACCTGCCGGAGGGTGTCGTCGGCGCCCCGCCGGTCGAACTTGTTGATGGCCACCACGTCGGCCAGGTCCAGCATGTCGATCTTCTCGAGCTGGGAGGCGGCGCCGTACTCGGGGGTCATGACGTAGAGGGAGCAGTCGGCGACGTCGACGATGGCGGCGTCGCCCTGGCCGATGCCGGGGGTCTCCACCACCACCAGGTCGTGGCCGGCCGCCGCGCAGGCCGCCACCACCGCCGGCAGGCAGGCCGGGATCTCGGTGGCGGCGCCGCGGGTGGCCAGGGAGCGCATGAACACCCGGGGCGAGTCGATGGCGTTCATCCGGATCCGGTCCCCGAGCAGCGCCCCGCCGCCCCGGCGGCGGGTGGGGTCGACGGCCAGGACGGCGATGGACAGCTTGTCCTCGTGGTCGTAGCGGAAGCGGCGGACCAGCTCGTCGGTGAGCGACGACTTGCCCGACCCGCCGGTCCCGGTGATCCCGAGGACGGGGATCCCCCGCCGGGCCGCCGCCGCGGCCACCTCCTCGGGCAGCGGATCCCCGGCCTCCAGCCGGGTGACGGTCCGGGCCAGCGCCCGGCGGTCGCCCCCGAGGAGGGCGTCGACCGCCGGCGGCGGGCCCGCGGCCAGGTTCCGGTCGCACTCCTCGATCAGCAGGCCGATCATCCGGTCCAGCCCCAGCCGCTGCCCGTCGGCGGGGGAGAAGATCCGGGCCACGCCGTACGCCTCGAGCTCGGCGATCTCCGACGGGACGATGACCCCGCCCCCGCCCCCGTAGATCCGGATGTCCTCCCGGCCCTCGTGGCGGAGCCGGTCGACCAGATACCGGAAGTACTCGAGGTGTCCCCCCTGGTAGGAGCTGACCGCCACGCCCTGGACGTCCTCGTCGACCGCGGCACGGACCACCTCGTCGACCGAACGGTTGTGGCCGAGGTGGATCACCTCGGCCCCCTGGGCCTGCAGGAGCCGGCGCATGATGTTGATGGCGGCGTCGTGGCCGTCGAAGAGGCTGGCGGCGGTGACGAACCGGACCGGATTTGCGGGTCGCCCGGGAGTCGTCATCCCCAGATAGTAGTACGTCCTACTATCTTCGGTCCGGCGACCCCCGGAGGGGCACAATGGCACCATGGGACACCCTCGGACCGCCGTGCCCGTCGCCGACGACCTGGGCCATCCGGTCGACCTGGCCGGGCCGCCCACCCGGATCGTGTCGCTGGTGCCGTCGCTGACCGAGGCGCTCGCCCTGTCCGTCCCCGACCGGCTGGTGGGGGCGACCGAGTGGTGCACCCGGCCGGAGGGGTTGGCGGTCGCCCGGGTCCGTGGCACCAAGAACCCGGACCACGCGGCGATCGCCGGGCTCCGGCCCGACCTGGTGGTGGCCAACCAGGAGGAGAACCGGCGGGTGGACGTGGAGCGTCTCCGGGCCGCCGGCACCGCCGTGTGGGTGACCCGGGTCGAGTCGGTGGACGGGGCGCTGGCGTCCCTGGGACGTCTGCTCGTCGAGGGGGTCGGCGTGACCACGCCGACCTGGCTCGAGGACGCCCGGGCCACGTGGGGTCGACCCCCGCGGTTGCCCCCCCTCCGGGTGGTGGTCCCCGTCTGGCGCGATCCGTGGATGGTGGTGGGACCGTCGACCTACGCCGGCGACGTCGTCGCCCGCCTCGGGCTGGTGATGGCCCCCGACGCCGGACCCGGGCGGTATCCGAAGGTGGAGCCGGAGCGGCTCCGGGCCCTCCGTCCCGACCTGGTGCTGCTGCCCGACGAGCCCTACGCCTTCACCGCCGACGACGGACCCGAGGCCTTCCCCGGCATCCCGACCGTGCTGGTGCCGGGCCGCAGCCTGACCTGGTACGGGCCCGCCATGGTCGCCGCCCGGCGGGAGCTGGAGGACCTGGTCGCCCCGGTGACCGGGGCGTCCGGCACCGGGTGGGACATCACGCTCCGGGGTAGGTTGCAGTGACGGAGCGGGGAGGTCCGCGCCGGGGGGCATCTCGGCCCCCGCCCGCCGGACAGCGTCCCGCCGGGGCGAAGGGAGCCAGACGATGGAAGCGGTCCCGATGGTCACGCTCGAGAACGGGGTGGACATCCCCCAGTTGGGCTTCGGTGTCTTCCAGATCCCACCGGCCGACACGGTCGAGGCGGTGGCCGCCGCCCTCCGGGCCGGCTACCGCCACATCGACACCGCTCAGATGTACGGCAACGAACGGGAGGTCGGTGCGGCGATCGCCGGATCCGGGCTGGACCCGGCCGAGGTGTTCGTCACCAGCAAGCTGAACAACAACCAGCTCGGCTTCGATGCGGCGGTCCGGGCCTTCGAGGGCACCCTCCGGGCGCTCGGCACCGACCGGATCGACCTCTTCCTCGTGCACTGGCCGCTGCCCACCGTCCGCGACTACGTCGAGACCTGGCGGGCGCTGGAGACGGTCTACGCCGAGGGGAGGGCGCGGGCCATCGGGGTGTCCAACTTCCAGCCGGACCACCTCCGCCGGGTGCTGGCCGAGACGGAGATCGCCCCGGTGCTGAACCAGATCGAGGTCCACCCCTACCTCACCCAGGGCCCGCTGCTGGCCTTCGACGCCGAGCACCGGATCGCCACCGAGTCGTGGTCGCCGATCGCCCAGGGTGCCGTCCTCGACGATCCGGTGGTGGTGGAGGTGGCGGCGGAGTGTGGGCGCACGCCGGCCCAGGTCGTGCTCCGTTGGCACGTCCAGCGCGGCTGCATCGTCATCCCCAAGTCGGTGGTCCCGGCGCGGATGGCAGAGAACCTCGCCGTCTTCGACTTCGAGCTCGACGACCGCGCCATGGCACGCCTGAGCGCGCTCAACCGCGACGAGCGGACGGGACCCGACCCGGACACCTTCGACTACGTGCCGGCCTGACCCGCCCCTTCGAGCCAGGTGCTCGACACCAGCACCTCGACCACCCGGTGGTCACCGCCCTTCCACAGCACCAGGTCGGCCTCGGCGCGGGCCGGGGAGATGTGGCGGTGGAGGTTGACCAGGTTGACGTCGGTCCATGTCCGTTCGATGAGCTGCCGGAGGTCGTCGGGGGCCAGGGTGGCCAGCATCGGGTAGAAGCCGACGCCGTCCCGGGGGGCGGCCTCGACGAGGTGGTGGACCCGTTCGGCGAACCACCGGGCGAGATCGGCCTCGGCGGCGTCCACGTAGATCGACGTGTCGGGGGGTGCGTCACCGCCGCCGGCACGCAGCACGTTGAGCCCTTCCACCACCACCAGGTCGGGGTGGTCGATCACCTGTACGTCGTCAGGGAGGATGTCGTAGATCTCGTGGGAGTAGACGGGGACGGTCACCGGATCCTGCCCGGAGCGGACGGCGGCCAGGGTCTCCCGCTGGAGCCGGTCGTCGTAGCTCTCGGGGAAACCCTTGCGGTCGAGCAGGCCGCGGGCGGCCAGGACGGCGTTGGGGTGGAGGAAGCTGTCGGTGGTGACCACCGCCACGTCCCGGCCCCCCGTCACCTCCCCGAGGAGGGAGGCCACCACCGCGGCCACCCCGGACTTGCCGACCGCCACGCTGCCGGTGATCCCGACCAGGTAGGGCCGCCGGGCGTCCGTCCGCCGGGCCCGGTCGGCCACCAGCCGGGCCAGCGGGCGGTACACCTCGTCCACCTCGTCGGCCGGGACCGGCCCCACGGATGACGCCGGGCGGTGGCCCGACGGTTCCGGTGGGGCGGAGGCCGACCACTCGGCCCGGGTGAGGGCGACGAACCCCGGACCACCGCCGGCGGCACCCGCGTTCGGGTCAGCTGGCTCCCGGCTGTCGCCCATCGTGCCCAGGGTACCGGCCCCCTCGCGTGGGGCCGGGCTCCGTCGACCCGGCCGGGGGGGCCATGCGACACTGGCCGGGTGGATCCGAACCGCTATCGCTTCCGCTCGCTCTGGAACCTCGACGCGCCACCTGCCGCCGTCTTCGACGCCCTCGAGCGCGTGGACCGGTATCCCGAGTGGTGGCCGGAGATCCGTGCCGTCCACCGCATCGACGACGGCTCCGGCGAGGTCGTCTGTCGTGCGTCCCTCCCCTACGAGCTGCGCTTCACCCTCCACCAGGTGCGGCGCGATCCGGTCCTCCGGGTGCTCGAGGCGTCGATGGTGGGTGACCTGGAGGGCCGGTCGAGCTGGACGGTCACCGCCGCCTCCGGCCGGACGGTGGCCGTGTTCGACGAGGAGGTGGTTGCCACCAAGCCGCTGCTCCGCCGTCTGGCCCCGGTCGCCCGGCCGGTCTTCCGGGCCAACCATTCACTGATGATGCGCCACGGTCGGCGGGGCCTCGCCGCCCATCTCCACTGAGACCAGGGGCCGGTCGCCCGCCGGACCGGTGCCGTCGGTGGCGGAGGTGTCGCCGGTGGTCGGATCGTCACCCGTGACGCGGTCGTCGGTGGCGGCGGCGTCCACCGGGTCCTCGGCGTCGGCGTCGTCGCCCTCGGTGTAGACGTACTTGCCTCCCCGCAGCCACGAGGCGCCGGCCGCCACCAGGCTGGCGAGCACCGCGAAGTCGAGGGCGGCGTGGAGGCCGCTGCGGAAGGCGCCGCTGATCAGGGACGGGAAGTACTCACGGCCCACCAGCACGTGCTGGCTGGCGACGGGCAGCTTGGCGAGCACCTGGGTGCCGACGAGGTGCTGGACGGGGTTGTAGCCGAGGAACGCCGCGAACAGCGTGGAGACGGGGGGCAGGTCGGCGGCCCGCCGGGCGTCGGCCGTCGGTACCCCGTGGGCGGTCAGGCCCTGGTAGAGCGCGGTGTGGAGCGACGTCGAGAGCCCGATGATCATGAGGGTGAAGAAGATCCCGATGGAGAGGACCTGGCCGGAGTTCTGGAAGGTCGAGTTCATGCCCGAGCCGACGCCCCGCCGCTCCGCCGGCAGGCTGTTCATCACCCCGGCCCGGTTGGGCGCCCCGAACGCCCCCATCGCCAGCCCGTTCATCAGCAGCAGCGCCGCGAACGCCCAGTAGTTGAAGTTGATGGGGAGCAGCTCGAGGAGCGCGAACGACAGGGCGGCGGCGAGCATGCCCCCGGTGGCGAACGGCCTCGAGCCGTAGCGGTCGGACAGGATCCCCGAGATCGGCCCGGCGATGAGGAACCCGGCGGTCAACGGCAGCATGGCGATCCCCGCCCACAGCGGGGTCCGGACGAAGTCGTAGCCGTGGAGCGGGAGCCAGATCCCCTGGAGCCAGATGATCAGCATGAACATCAGGCCGCCCCGGCCGATGGCGGCCAACAGCGTGGAGATGCTGCCGGCGGTGAACGCCCGGATCCGGAAGAGGGCGAGCCGGAACATCGGCTCGCGGACGCGCACCTCGATGAGGCAGAACGCCACCAGCAGCAGTACGCCGGCGGCCAGCAGTCCGAGCACCTCCGGGCTGGTCCATCCCATGGTGTGCCCACCGTGGGGCTGGATGCCGTAGGTGATGCCGACCATCACCAGGATCAGTCCGAGGGCGAAGGTGATGTTCCCCGGCCAGTCGATGTGGCTGGCGTGCTTCCGTGGTACCTCCCGGAGGCTGTGGTACGCCCAGATGGTTCCGAACAGGCCGACCGGCACCGACACCAGGAAGATCAGGCGCCACTCGATCGGCCCGAGCAGCCCGCCGAGCACCAGCCCGATGAAGGTGCCGCTGATCCCGGCCACCTGGTTGATGCCCAGGGCCATGCCCCGCTCGTCCTCCGGGAAGGCGTCGGTCAGGATGGCGGTCGAGTTGGCGATGAGGAAGGCGGCACCCACCCCCTGGAAGATCCGCATCACGATGAGATAGATGGCGGCGCCGGTCCCCTGCATCCAGGTGATGGAGAGGAACAGCGAGAAGAGGGTGTAGAGGGCGAAGCCGAGGTTGTACATGCGCACACGGCCGTACATGTCGCCGAGCCGCCCGAGGCTGACCACCAGCACACTGGTGACGATCATGAAGCTGAGGATCATCCACAGCAGGTAGAAGCTGTTGGCGGGCAGGAGGGGATCGATGCCGATGCCCCGGAAGATGTCGGGGAGGGCGATGAGCATGATGGAGACATCGATGGTCGCCATCAGCACGCCGAGCGTGGTGTTGGTGAGGACGACCCACTTGTAGTGGGGTGGCAGCGGCTGGGCCCGGCGCTCGGCCTGGGCCTGCCGACGGCGGGCGCGTGACGCGGTGCTCATCCGGTCCCTTCGTCGAGGAGGCCGGGCGGCGCGGCGTCGAGGGAGGCGAGGATCGACCGGGCCAGGGCCCTGGCCGAGTCGGCATCGAGCTCGACCGCCACCCGGGCCCCGGGGCCCCTCCCGGGGTTCAGGAAGTCGATCAGCAGGGCGTGGCCGGCCGGGAGGTGGACGGGGTGGTCGACGTAGACGGACGCGTCGGTCAGCGTGAACCACCCGTCGCGGCCCTTGCCGCTCCCCCGGAGGGCGATCGTCTCGGTCTGGTAGGTGCACACGGTGGCTCCCCTCCCTCTCAGCCGGCCAGGTTCCGGCCGAAGAACTCCCAGATGCGGTCCCAGCCGTCCCTGGCCGCCTCGGCCCGGTAGCTCGGACGGTCCACGTTGAAGAAGGCGTGGCCCGCCCCCTCGTAGCTGTGGAACTCGAAGGTCTTGCCCGCCGCCGACAGGGCCGACTCGAGCTCGGCCACCTGCTCGGGGGAGGGGTACTGGTCGTCCGCCCCGAACAGACCGAGGAGGGGGCACGACAGCTGCGGGGCCAGGTGGACGATCGGCGACACCTGGAGGGGGAAGCCCTCCGGCGGGGTGCCCACCACGAAGGCGCCGTAGCAGTCGACGGCGGCGTCGAGGTCGAGGGAGCAGGCGGCCAGGAACGACTGACGGCCGCCCGAGCAGTAACCGATGGTGCCGATCCTCCCGTTGGAGGAGGGGAGGGCCCGGAGGTGGTCCGCCGCGGCGGCCACGTCCCCCACCAGGCGGGCGTCGGGCACCCCGCCGGCCGCCCGTGCCGCGGCGGCGGCGTCGTCCGGGTCGGCGCCCGGCGCCTCCCGGCTGTAGAGGTTGGGGAGGATGGCCATGTAGCCGTGGGCCGCGAACGTCCGGGCGATCTCCTTGGTGGCCGGGTCGTAGCCGGGCAGGTGGTGGATCACCACGACGCCCCCGTGGGGGCCGTCGTCGAGCGGCTCGGCCAGGTAGGCCTCGACGGGGTCGCCCCCGTCCCCCCTGAACTCGATGGTGGCTGCGCGCAGATCGCCGGTCATCGGACTCCTCACCTCACGGACGGTTCCCACCCATCATAGTTAGTGAGGCGAACTAATGAGACGGCCTCCGCAGCCGGCCATCGGTCGCGGTCGGCGCCGGGTCAGCGCCGGGCGTTCTTCACGAAGTCGTCGGTGCCGTGACCGGCCTCCAGCCGCACGCCGCCGTGCCAGCTGCCGCGGAGATGGCGGCGGACCGACGCCTCCCCGTCGTCGGTGGCCCGGGCGGCGGCGTGCCACAGGTCGGCGTGGTGGAAGAGCACGTCGCCCCGCTCGGCGTAGACGGCGATCTCCCCCGGCACCCGCTCGAAGCCGGGGGGCATGCCCCCGGTGCCGCCGAGGTGGCTGGCGGGGAGGACCCGCAGGAACCCGTTGGCCGGGGAGGTGGGGTCGAAGTGGAGCGTGAAGGCGAGGCCCGGCCACATCGCGAGGTGGGGCCCGGACTGGTGGTCGGTGTGCCAGCCGATCCGGGAGTAGCCCGAACCCGGTCCGGGACGGGCGTCCTGGTAGACGACGCCGAAGATCCCGTCGTCGAGCAGCCAGGCGTCGGGCCCGAGGACGCCCCGGGCCACCGCCTCCAGCGCCGGACGGCGTACCGCGTCGGCGGCCAGCGCCGAGACCTCGGTGGCGAAGGTCACGTAGTGGGCGAACGGCTCACCGTCGATGACCGACTCCGGGTCGTCGAGGATCACCGTGCCGTGCCTGGCACCCAGCCCGCCGGCGACCAGCCGGCGCTGGGCCTCCACCAGCTCGGCCTCGACGGCGGCCAGCTCCGCCTCGGTGAACGCCCCGCGGAGGATCCCGAACCCCTGGATCCGGACGGCGTCCACCACCGCACCGACGTCGGTCGCCCCGACGGCGGAGGCGGTGGGACGGTCGGTCACCGCCCCATGGTACGACCCGGACCGGCGGCGGTGTCCCGCCCCACGCCCTACCCTGTACCCATGACCGAGCACCCTTCCACCGATCCGTCGGAGCAGCCGCTGGTCGGGATGAAGCCCCGGAGCCACGAGGTGACCGACGGGCCCACCCGCGCCCCGGCCCGGGCCATGCTGCGGGCGGTCGGGATGACCGACGACGACTGGGACAAGCCGCAGATCGGTGTGGCCTCGTCGTGGAACGAGGTGACCCCGTGCAACATGCCGCTGGCCCGACTGGCCCAGCGGGCCAAGCAGGGCGTCCGGGACGCCGGGGGCTTCCCGCTGGAGTTCGTGACCATCGCCGTCTCCGACGGCATCTCCATGGGACACGAGGGCATGCGGGCCTCGCTGGTGAGCCGCGAGGTGATCGCCGACTCGGTGGAGACCGTCATGCACGCGGAGCGGTTCGACGGCATGGTCACCCTGGCCGGGTGTGACAAGTCGCTGCCCGGGATGCTGATGGCGGCGGCCCGCCTCAACCTGCCCAGCGTCTTCGTCTACGCCGGATCCATCCTCCCGGGCCGGATCCGCGACCGGGCGCTCGACATCACGTCGGTGTTCGAGGCGGTCGGGGCCAACGCCGTCGACGCCCTGTCCGACGAGGAGCTGAGCCTCATCGAGCACAACGCCTGCCCGACGGAGGGGTCGTGCGCCGGCATGTTCACCGCCAACACCATGGCCTCGGTGGCCGAGGCCCTCGGCATGTCGCTGCCGGGGAGCTCGTCGGCACCGGCGGTCGACCGTCGGCGTGACGACAGCGCTTTCGCCTCCGGCCTGGCGGTCGTCGAGCTGCTCCGCCTGGGGATCCGTCCCCGCCAGATCCTGACCAAGCCGGCGTTCGAGAACGCCATCGCCGTCACCATGGCCCTCGGTGGTTCCACCAATGCCGTGCTCCACCTGCTGGCCATCGCCAACGAGGCCCGGGTGGAGCTCGAGCTCGACGACTTCAACAAGGTGGCGGCCCGGGTGCCCCACCTGGCCGACACCAAACCGCACGGCCGGTTCCACATGGCCGATCTGGACCGGATCGGCGGGGTGCCGGTGGTCATGCGCGAGCTGCTCGACGCCGGCCTCCTCCACGGGGACTGCCTGACCGTCACCGGACGGACCCTCGCGGAGAACCTCGCCGAGCTCGACCCGCCCGCCCCCGACGGCGAGGTGGTCCACCCGCTGTCCGACCCGATCCACGTCCAGGGCGGCATCGCGGTGCTCACCGGCTCGCTCGCCCCCAACGGGGCCGTGGTCAAGGTGGCCGGCATCGACTCCCTCCGCTTCGACGGCACGGCCAGGGTCTTCGACGGGGAGGACGCCGCCATGGAGGCCATCCTGGCGGGCTCCATCGAGCCGAACACGGTGGTGGTCATCCGCTACGAGGGCCCGAAGGGCGGCCCCGGCATGCGCGAGATGCTCGCCGTCACCGGGGCGATGAAGGGCGTCGGCCGGGGCGGCGACTGCGCGCTGGTGACCGACGGCCGCTTCTCCGGCGGCACCCACGGCTTCTGCATCGGGCACGTCGCTCCCGAGGCTGTCGACGGCGGGCCGATCGGCCTGGTGGCCGACGGTGACCGGATCGTGGTCGATGTCGAGGCGCACACCATCGACCTGGTGGTCGAGGAGTCCGAGCTCGAGCACCGGCGGGGCAGCCTCAAGCACCCCGATCCGCGCTACACCACCGGGGTGCTGGCCAAGTTCGCCCGGCTGGTCACCGGTGCGGAGCGCGGCGCCGTCACCGAAGCCTGATCGGCCGGCCTGCGCCGTCCGGCCGGCGGCGGGAGAGCCCCAGGGTGGCCCCCGGCCCCTCGGCCCCCGCGCCCCGGGTCCCCGGCTCAGGTGCTGACGACCGCCACGACGGGTGCGGTGGGAGGTGACCCGCCGAGCGACCCGTTGAAGGTGGCACTGCCGAAGGCGAACAGGCCGCCGTCGGAGGCCCCGAGCGTGTAGCCGTAGCCGTCGGGGGGCAGCGTCATGCCGATGATCGGCTCGTTCAGGACGGTGCTTCCCGTCGACCCGTGGAACGTCGCGTCTCCGTAGGAGAAGATGCCGCCGTCGGAGGCCACCAGCCAGTACCCGCTGCCGTCGATGGTGGCGGCCATGCCCACCACCGGCTTGTTGAGTGTGCTGCCGCCGGTCGAGCCCTTGAAGGCGGCGTCCCCGAAGGAGAAGATGCCGCCGTCACTGGCCACCAGCCAGTACCCCTGGTCGCTGCCGGTCTGGGCCATGCCCACCACCGGCTTGTTGAGCGTGGTACCGCCCATCGAGCCGAGGAACGTGGCGTCGCCGTAGGCGAACACCCCTCCGTCACTGGCCACCTCCCAGTAGCCCTGGTCGTCGGCGGTGGGGGCGAAGCCGACGATCGGCTTGTTCAGGACGGTCCCCCCGGTGGAGCCGAAGAACCCCGCGTCACCGAAGGCGAAGATGCCCCCGTCACTGGCCACCAGCCAGTAGCCCTGGCCGTCGTTGGTGGCCGCCATGGTGACGATCGGCTTGTTCAGCGGATGGCCGGCCATCGAGCCGAAGGACAGCGCGGTGCCGACCAGGTGGACGCCACCGGCGGCGTCGGCCAGCCACGCCCCCTTGCCCCCGCCCCGCAGCCAGCGGTCGATCTGCTGCTCGAAGGCGGCGGCCAGCTTGCCGTGGCCGATGTCGTTGGTGTGGATGGTGTAGGTGCTGTTGTCGCACATGTGGGTCCACTCGCAGGTGCGGGCCACGTTCTGCGGGACCGTCGCCCCGTTCCACGAGCCGGTCAGGGCGAAGTCCTGGGTGGCGAAGGGGCCGGCGACGTCGACCGGGGTGGCGTGGTTGGCGCTGTAGAGGTTGACCAGGGTGCTGTTGAGGACGGTGGAGAGGACCGCGGACTCCCGCGCCAGTGCGGGTCCGCCCGCCCCTCCGTACAGCCATTCGGCGAGGAAGGGGTTGTA
>Ga0181519_10002119_pt1 | contig 17065 bp, 17 predicted proteins | sample PEATcosm2014_Bin_26_FD_121102 | JGI IMG/M metagenome (GOLD analysis project Ga0181519, IMG submission 121102) | Peatland microbial communities from MTU Mesocosm Facility, Houghton, MI, USA - PEATcosm2014_Bin02_10_metaG | ecosystem: Environmental > Terrestrial > Soil > Wetlands > Peat | place...
ATGTGGCAATGGTCCACGCCCAAGCTGTTTTATTTGCCGAGCCTGTCGAGTTTTCCTCAGACGAAGCAGCCTTTGCGTCACTCGTCATGCGAATCGCTCCGCGACGAGTTGCCAAGCTCGCCCAGATCTTCCAGCACCTCCGGGTCCAGCACAGGTGAACTGATCTTGTACACCCCCATCGCCCACTTGCCCAGGTCGATCTTGCGGCAGCGATCACTGCAAAAAGGAAAGTCCTCATCCTCTGCCCGCACTAGCATCCCGCAGGTCGGGCAGTGCAACACCTTTACGGATTTTTTCTTCGTAGCCATGGAGTCCATGCCGCCCATCCAGCAGCGGTCAACCTCCATGTTAACGCCTGAGACCATGCTGCCCATTGCATTTGCAGTACCATCCGCGCCTCCCTCACAAGAAATTCACTTGACAGCCGTGCCTCGCAACAGGCAACGTTGGCTGCTGTAGTCAATCTTTCCCGCCGGCGCACTCCAAATTTCCCCGTCTCACCGGTGCGCACGGCGAAGTTCGAGGTCCGAAGCCACATGTCATCCCCTGCTACTGCCTTGCCTCGCGTCAACGGCGAAAAGGCCACCAGCCTGCCCCGCGTCCTTCTTGCCTCGTCCACTGGCACCATGATCGAGTGGTACGACTTCTACATCTTTGGCTCGCTCGCGACTGTTCTCTCTCAGAAGTTTTATCCGGCAGGAAATGACACCTTCGCCCTCATCGCATATCTTTCTACCTTCGCCGTCGGATTTCTCGTCCGCCCCTTTGGCGCGCTTTTCTTCGGCCGCATCGGCGATCTCGTCGGCCGCAAAGTCGCTTTCATCATCACCCTCACCATCATGGGCGGCTCAACGGCTCTCATCGGCTTCATGCCAACGTATCACTACGCTGGATGGTTCTCGCCCATCGCGCTCATCGTCATCCGCGTGCTGCAAGGCTTGGCCCTGGGCGGCGAATACGGCGGCGCGGCGGTCTACGTTGCCGAGCACGTACCCGACAACAAGCGCGGCTTCTACACCAGCTTTATCCAAATCACCGCAACGCTCGGTCTCTTCGTCTCGCTGCTGGTCATTCTCGCCACCCAGCAGAACATGTCCCCGGCAACCTTCCTCGACTGGGGCTGGCGCGTTCCGTTTCTGATCTCCATCGTGCTGGTCGCCGTCTCGCTCTATATCCGCCTCAGCATGAAAGAGTCGCCCATCTACTCGCAGATCAAGGCAGCGGGCATGTCTTCGACCAAGCCCCTCACCGACGCCTTCACCAAATGGCCCAATCTCAAGGGCGTACTCATCTCTCTCTTCGGCGCAACCGCAGGCCAGGGAGTCGTCTGGTACACTGGCCAGTTCTACGCGCTCTTCTATCTGCAAACTGTCCTCAAGGTGCCCACCAAAACCGCCTATATCATCATCGCCGTCGCATTGCTCTTCGCTATGCCCTTCTTCACTGTCTTCGGAGCTATCTCAGACAGGATCGGACGCAAGAAACTGATGATGGCCTCACTCTTGCTCGCCGTCGTGACTTACATCCCCATCTATCACGCGATGCAACAAGCGGCTGGAAATAACGTTGTCACAGTAAGTTCAGTGACCGACAAAGTTACCGGAGCGATCAAGCTGACTCCGCTGACGATCGATGAAAAAACCGGCAAGCAGGTCCCCGCCAAGGCAGCGGAGAACGCCAACCAGCCCCTGCTCATGCTCCTCGTCTGGATTCAGGTCATCTTCGTCTGCATGATCTACGGACCTATCGCCGCCTACCTGGTTGAAGCCTTTCCAGCCAAGGTCCGTTACACCTCGGTCTCGCTGCCGTATCACATCGGCAACGGCGTTTTCGGAGGCCTTCTGCCGCTGATCGGCCTTGGCCTCTGCGCCTCCACAGGCAACATCTATGCCGGGCTTTACTATCCCATCGGCGTAGCGGCACTGACCTTTGTGGTTGGCATGATCTTCCTCCGCGAGACGCACGGCACACTAATCTGGAATGAGGTTGCGAAAGCCTGATGCGGTCTTGAGAGTGGGATTTCCAAGCATATTTCACCACCGCTCCCGCGCTCCCGCCGGTTGCTTCCGCCTCGCCATGAGACAATGCCCTCGGCAGGCCACTGATTCCCCAACACCCCGGCTGCCGGGAAAAACACTCGCATGGCTTTGTCTTCAAACCTTCTGAACCTGCTCTTTGGCCGCCCGCTGGCCACCAGCGAGGAGCGTGCAGAGCACATCGGACCCATCGCCGGCATTCCCGTCTTCGGCCTTGACGCACTCAGCTCCGCCGCTTACGGGCCGGAGGCAGCGCTCACCCTGCTTATCCCGCTGGGCTTGCTGGGCGTGCAATACATCGTCCCGGTAAGCGCGGCCATTGTAGTGCTGCTGGCCATTGTGTACTTCAGCTACCGGCAGACCATTGACGCTTATCCCCACGGCGGCGGCTCGTACACTGTTGCCACGGAGAATCTGGGCCACGGCGCGGGCCTGCTGGCGGCCGCGGCTCTGATGATTGACTACACGCTCACCGCCGCCGTGGGCATCTCAGCCGGCGTGGGAGCATTGATCTCCGCCGTCCCCAGCTTGCAGCCGCATACCCTGGCTTTATGCCTCGGGGTGCTGGCCCTTCTGACCATCGTCAACATGCGCGGCGTCCATGACACCGGCGTGGTATTCATGATTCCGACCTACCTGTTTGTTGGAACGCTGCTGATCGTGATTGGTGTGGGCGCATGGCATATTCTTCAGGGCGGTCCGCTGCACCCGGCCACGGCGCTGCCCGCAATTCCGGCGGCTACGGCAACGCTGAGCCTATGGCTGGTGCTAAAAGTCTTTGCCTCCGGTTGCACCGCGATGACCGGCGTAGAAGCGGTAAGCAATGGAGTGATGGCCTTCCGCGAGGACACGCGCAAGAACGCCAAGATCACGCTGACCATCGTCATTATCCTGCTGGCGGTATTGCTGGCGGGCATTGCGCTGTTGTGCCGCGCTTACGGCGTCGCCGCAACCAACCCCGACGGGCCAGGCTACGAGAGTGTGCTCTCCATGCTGACGCGTGCGGTGATGGGCCACGGCTGGTTCTATTCCGTCACCATCGGCTCGGTGCTTCTGGTGCTGGCGCTGAGCGCGAACACCGCCTTTGCCGATTTCCCGCGGCTTACCCGCGCGATTGCGATGGATAGTTACATGCCGCATGTATTTTTGCTGCGTGGACGGCGGCTGCTCTACTCGTGGGGGATTTATGTTCTGGTAGCGCTTACCGCGTTGCTGCTGATTCTCTTTGGCGGCATCACGGACCGGCTGATACCTCTTTATGCCATCGGAGCCTTCTTGGCGTTCACACTCTCGCAGGCGGGCATGGTGGTCCATTGGTATCGCAAGGGAGGCGCGCGGCTGCGGATGGCAGTCAACGCTTTGGGCGCGCTGGCCACGGGCGTCACCACGCTGGTTGTGCTGGTGGCCAAGTTTGCCGAAGGCGCATGGATCACCGCGCTGCTGATTAGCCTGCTGATTCTTCTCATGCGCACCGTCAAGCGCCATTACCGTCGCGTCGACAAGGAGACATATCTCGATCTGCCCCTCTTGCCCAGCGATGTTTCAGAACCCATCGTGGTGGTGCCGATGGACCGCTGGAGCCGCGTTACCGAGAAGGCGTTGGCCTTCGGGCTCTCGATGTCCAGCGATGTTCGCTGCCTGCATGTGCAGACTGCCGATGAACAGGATGAAATCTGCAAAGTGTGGGAGGAGGATGTGGCCGCTCCGCTGCGCGCGGCTGGTAAGCGCATTCCCAAACTGGTGGTTCTGAAATCGCCCTTTCGCTACATTCTGGCGCCGGTTGTCGATTACATCCTCGCCGCGGAATTGGAGTCCCAAACTCATCACGTATGCGTGCTGGTGCCTGAACTGGTGGTGCGGCATTGGTGGGAGAACCTGCTGCACAACCGCCGCGCAGACCTGCTCAAAGTCATCTTGCTCATGCGTGGCAACCGCCGCATCATCGTCATCAACATTCCCTGGTATCTGGAGCGGGATTGAAGGCGCCCTTGCCGTCTCTGCCCCTGAGTCGTTAAAGTGACACCCACACGGTCATTGCGCGGCGCTTGCCTCATGGCACGCGTGGGGTTTAGCGCAAATCATTCTTCCCAAAGGATTCACCATGTCTTCCTCACCCGTCTCCGTACCGCAAAATCGGGATATTGACTCCACTCTCCGTGAAAATCGCGTTTTCCCCCCGCCGCCCGAGTTCAGCGCCAAGGCCCACATCAAGAGCCTGGAGGAGTATGAGGCGCTCTACAAGAAGTCGATTGAAGATCCCGAGGCTTTCTGGGCCGGCGTGGCCACCGATCTCCATTGGTTCAAGCCCTGGGACAAGGTTCTCGAATGGGACTTGCCGAATGCCAAGTGGTTTGTGGGCGGCAAACTCAACCTCAGCTATAACTGCGTGGATCGCCATGCGTTGGGTGCGCGCCGCGATAAGACCGCGTTGATATGGGAGGGGGAGCCGGGCGAGATTCGCCGCCTTACCTACGCCGAGCTGCATCTTGAAGTGCAGCGCTTCGCCAATGCGCTCAAGGCTCTGGGCATCAAAAAAGGCGACCGCGTTGCCGTCTACATGGGCATGACGCCGGAGCTGGCTATCGCGCTGCTGGCCTGCGCGCGCATCGGCGCCGTCCACTCCGTCATCTTCGGCGGATTCGCCGCCAACGCCATTGCCGACCGCGTCAACGATTCTTCGTGCATTGCAATTCTTACGCAGGACTCGAGCTACCGCCGCGGTGGCGAAATCAAGCTCAAGCAAACTGTGGATGAAGCCATGAAGGGTTGCCCCACTGTCGAGCACGTTGTCGTCTACCGCCGCACCGGCTCGCCCGTTGATATGGTGGATGGCCGCGACTGGTGGTGGCACGAACTCATCGCCAACGCACCAACCGAGTGTGCTGCCGAACAGCTTGACTCCGAAGATCCATTGTACATTTTGTATACCAGCGGCACCACCGGCAAGCCCAAGGGCCTCGTCCACACCACCGGCGGGTATTCCGTACAGACCTATCTGACAACCAAATACGTCTTCGACATTCGCGACGAGGATGTCTACTGGTGCACGGCTGACATCGGCTGGGTCACCGGCCATTCTTACGTCGTTTACGGACCGCTGCAGAACGGCGCAACCGTGCTCATGTACGAAGGCGCGCCCAACTGGCCGGATTTCTCGCGCTTCTGGAAGATCGTCGACGACCACAAGGTCTCCGTCTTCTACACCGCGCCCACGGCCATCCGCGCCTTCATCAAGTGGGGCGACCAGCATGTCGAGAAGCACGATCTCAGTTCGCTGCGGCTGCTTGGCACTGTCGGCGAGCCGATTAATCCCGAGGCCTGGATGTGGTACCGCGAGAAGATCGGACACAACCGCTGCCCCATCGTCGATACCTGGTGGCAAACCGAGACCGGCTCCATCCTCATCGCTCCCATCCCCGGCGCGGTTCCCGCCAAGCCCGGTTCAGCTACGCGCCCCTTCTTCGGCATCCAGCCAGAGGTGGTCAATAAAGAGGGCCAGCCGGTTCCTGCCGGCTCCGGTGGCCTGCTCGTGATTCGCAAGCCCTGGCCCTCAATGGCCCGCACAGTCTACGGCGATCCCGAGCGCTTCAGGGAGACGTACTGGAAAGATATTCCCGGCAGCTACTTCACCGGCGACGGCGCGCGCCAGGATGCCGACGGCTACTTCTGGCTGATGGGCCGCGTAGACGACGTAATCAACGTCAGCGGCCACCGGCTCGGAACGATGGAGGTGGAGTCGGCGCTGGTGGCGCACCCCAAAGTCGCCGAGGCCGCGGTTGTTGGCCGTCCCGATGATTTGAAGGGGCAGGCCATCTCGGCATTCGTCTCGCTTGAGAGCGGCAACCAGCCCAGCGAAGAGTTGAAAGACGAGCTGAAGAAGTGGGTCTCGAAAGAGATCGGCTCGCTGGCGCGGCCCGACGATATCCGCTTCACCGAAGCGCTGCCCAAAACCCGCTCCGGCAAGATCATGCGCCGCCTGCTGCGCGAACTCGCTACGCATGGCGAGATCAAAGGCGACACGACGACGCTGGAAGATTTCACGGTGATTGCCAAGTTACGCGAGGCGGAGGAAGGGTAACCGGAGGAAATAATAGAGATAAATCGGATGATTTCACGGCAAGAACTCGACGAAAATTTATCGGAACTCCGACGTCGCGATCCGCAACTGAAACAGTTTGGTGCCAGTACACATCGGTACAAGTTGAATCCGCCGGCGCAAATCGTCGAGATTGAGCAATTTGAAAGCGATGCCGGTGTGAAGCTTCCCCTGGAGTATCTCAATTTCCTTACAAGATGCGGAAATGGGGGCGCAGGACCTCACTACGGCCTGTTGTCGTTGGAGCAGGTGCGGAGCGAGTTTGACGATGAATTTCCATTGAAGTTAGCTGGCAACCATTTTTCTGCTCCTCTGTCTCCACACGAAGAGAGATGTTATCCGGTCCAAGGAGCGATACCCATTGCTCATGGCGGATGTGGGAACATGGCTCTCATTGTTACTACAGGCCCGGACCGTGGAAATATCTGGTTCTACAGCGTTGACGAGCGGCTTCTACCATTCAGTCATGAGATGCCAGTCTATCGACTGAATTCAACAATCGAAGAAACGCTTGCGGCAAATAGCCTGCGAAATGGTCGATTGTTGGCGGACCAGTCGACCCGGTGGCAATTTGTGAGATGGTACGAAGATTGGCTCACGCGCTGCCTCCAAGAGGTCCGCGATCCAGCAATTCGTTGACACTAGACCCAAACGAACATAAGCTCAGCATATGGAACTCCAACTCAGCACCGAGCAAGAAGCCGAGCTATCCCGCATGGCCCATCAGAGCGGAAAGAGCGCGGATGAGTTGGCGCGTGAGGTTGTTGCGCACTACCTGGAAGAGGAGCGCCGCTTTCGTGCGGGGGTTCAGGCTGGCCTTGATGCCGCAGAGTGTGGCGACTTCGTTCCCACCTCCGAGGTCTGGGCACGGGTGGAGCGCGTATTAAGAACCTGATACTACAGTTGTCTCTGGTCTTGATGGTGCTGGTCCAGGCCTAAAGGCCGCGTCTTTTTCGCCCATTTTCAGGGGTTACCCCCCCTGCTCCCCCGCAAAAGCTATCTGCAGGTGTGGTATTTCAGCCTCTGAGGTATGTATTCGGCAGTTTGCATTCCCTCGGCGGCTAAAGCCGGAAAATCGATTCGGTTTTCAATGCACGGGCTGAAGCCCGTACCCTTCAAGCTGACCCTCTACCACTCACTATGCCCCGCTACGTTTACGACATATCGCTTGCTTTCACAAGAAACTCCGTGCTACAGTGCTTGCGATTTCTGGAGAAGAGATGACTAGGTGGCGAAAAACCCTTGAAATTGTTACCAATGTGGCAATTTTAGCGGTATGCTGCCTGATCGGTTGGAGTTACTTCACTCATAAGCACCTGAGTTTCGGCGCGCAGGCTGCGATAGGAGAGCAGGAAATCCGGCTGCAAGGCCAGTCGCTCCCGAACCTGCCAGGTTACCGCTGGGGTAGCCACCAGAAGACTCTTGTCCTGGCCATTCGCAAGGGCTGCCATTTCTGCGAGGCGAGCCTGCCGTTCTACAAGCAACTGGGCGACCTCGAAAAGAGCAATAGCTTTCATGCGCATGTGCTCGCTGTGATGCCGGACGAGAAAAACGCAGGGGCCGGAGTATTGCAATCGAGCGGAGCGGCTATCGACGGTGTATTCGACCAGCCGCTCGACGCCATCAAAGTTTCGGGAACGCCAACCCTTCTGCTGCTCGATGCAGACGGTCGAGTTGAGCATGCATGGGTTGGTCAGCTCTCTGCAGAGCGCGAAAAAGAAGTTATCGTGGCTGCGGAGAAGTAGGCAGTCGGGCTGCGCAGTGCAAGACGCGCAGTTATTTCACTCACACAGTAATTGGTAAATCAAGGAGAGCATATGAAGAGACTTGTACTCAAGCTGTTCGTCCTCGCGGCTCTTTGCGGAGCCTACCTAAGCGCCGAAGCTGTCCCGTTTTGCGGGCAACCGATCTGCGTCTACAACTTTACGCTGCATATGTGTGTTTGTCCGTAGACCGGTGGTGCACCCCAGTCCTTGCAGCTTCTTTTAGTTGCAAGGACTGGAGACCAAATCCTCGGCGCGGATTTCTGTAACTATCACCGAACTGCATCTCAACTCAAGGAGAGACACATGGTGAAACTTGCACTGAAATTGCTCATCCTATTGACCCTCTGTGGGTCGTACGCCTACGCGCTTCCAATCTGTCCCCCGAACGGTCAGCCGATCTGCTTTGTGGTGAATGGCAAAACTGTTTGCATCCCGTGCATTTGAACGGGATGCCGCGGCACCCGTCTTCGTAAAGCCGGGTGCCCAGGTCTCGCTTCTGAGACCTGGGAAAGCACCAACTTCTGCGCATCTCGACTATTGAGGACGCCCCACTTTGCAGATGATTTCCCTCCCCAAGCGCACGATGGCGAGGGAAAGATGGGCTGCGCCACGTCTTCGGGAGAAACCGGCATGACCACTCAACTTGCAATCGCATCCTCATCTAAACCGGACGAGGAGTTCTGTTCCGTCTCGGCAGATTCCGCCGTCGCGCGCTGCCGCGCCGCGTGAACGCAAGCTGTGTACCGCTCAGCGGCATTCCGATCCTGCCGTACTCCGTCCCATCGAAGTAGATTGGTAGCGGATCACCGAGTTGACACTCATCCCCCAGGCTCCTAATCTCAGGGAATGAAAGTACAATACGGCGTCAAGCCGCACACCGCCATAAACGGCGGCTTCATCCCCGCGTCAGAACTCCGGCCAGGCGTCGAGCGTCCGCTGAATGCCTGACGAGCGCGCGAATCCTAAAAGTCCAGGCTCTTTTCAGCCCTCGCCTCCTGCGCGCCCAGGTCTGCATCTGAAATATGTGGATGGTTTCCGCGGACTGGCGGCTCTATATGTTGTACTGGACCACGCCTGGCTGCAAACGGTGACCGTGTCACCGGCTGGCCCGCTACCGCAGTGGGCACAGCTGGCGGAGATGCTGCTCGACTACGGCAAGTTTGCCGTCACGTTTTTCATCGCCATCTCCGGCTTCTGCCTGATGCTGCCCGTGGTGCGCAATGAAGGTTCGTTGGGCGCGGGAGGCGGCAAGCGGTTCTTCGTGCGCCGCGCCCGGCGCATTTTGCCGCCATACTACGCGACGCTGGTTTTATCGATCATGCTGGTGGTTGGATTCATCACCAATCGCTCACACAATCCCTACGAGGTTGCCTTGCCGACAACCGCTGCCGGCATCCTCTCGCATATATTCCTGGTTCACAATCTTCATGCGCTTACCATCACGCAGATCAATCCGCCGTTGTGGTCGATTGCCGTCGAGTGCCAGATTTATCTTCTCTTTCCTTTTCTGATTGAAGTTCGCCGCCGTTATGGAATGCTGGTGGTTTTGGCTGGAACCTACGTGGCCGCCTTCACTCTGGAATCGATGATTGAAGGAACGCCGTATGTCGGGCTGCTGCCTTTGTTTCTGTTTGTCTTTGCGCTGGGAATGTTTGCGGCGGAGGAGGCTTTAGGCCCAAGGAAGAAAATCTATATCTGGCTGGGATGCGCGATGACAGGCGTGATGGCAGTGATGTTGCTGACGCCGCGACTGCGGGATCTGGCGCTGGTTGAAGCGGTGGTGGGCATTGTGGCCATGTGCGGACTCATCGTATGCGGCCAATGGCCGGGCAATCCGCTGGCCCGTGTGGCCACCTGGCCTCCTATCGCAGGCATCGGAATCTTCTCCTACAGCCTGTACCTGATTCACTTCCCGCTTCAGGAAGTTTTGTGGCAACACCTGATTTTACCGCTAGGGCTGGGCCGGGGCGCTGGGTTTGCGCTGATAGGCGGCGTGGGCACGGCCTTGATTCTGCTCCTGGCGTATGGCTTTTACTGGGTTTTTGAGCGGCCATTCTGCAATCAAGCCAGCCGGGTGAATGCGGAGCAGGCCCTGCCTTCCGCCCGATTCGCGCAATAAATGCTCAGTTCATTATCGCGAAAGCAGGAAGGACGGAAGCAACTGCTTTCGTCCTTTCGCATTCATGCAGTATTTCTGCTTCTACACTAGAACCTGTACACAACACCCACAGAGGCGCGCGAGTTGCCGCGTCGGTGGGGCGACAATCCCGAGTTGGTGGACGACGTACCTTCGGCGACTGCAAACGAGGAGAAAATATCGTCGCCGTAGGCGCGGATGGCAAAGCGGCGGTTGAGGCTGTACTCCATACCCAGGCCCAGGCCGCCGGCGAAGGAAACACTCGGGGTGGCATTTTCACCGCTGGTATGCGCGCCGCCCAGCAGTGCATGGACGAGGACGCTGGTCTTCCCGTAAATATTCGCATGGATCACCGGGCCAGCCAGAAACATATTCACCGTCGGGTCGCCGGGGTTGCCGGTGTTGGTGGCGTGGCCATAACTGCCGGCGTCGACGGTGACGCCAAAATACTTGCCCCAATCTCGGGTTCCTGAGACCGTAACACCCATCAGCCCATAGCGCGAACCGGGCACCTGGTTAAGGCTGGTGTAGCCATAGCCGAGAAAGACCTCATATTTGGTGGGTGTTTCCGCGGTGTCGGCGGAGTCGGCTTTTCCGGACGGTTTGGCAACCTGGCTCATCGAGGCCAGCGGCAAAAGAACAGCCGCAACCGCGGCCCAGATGGTAACTGAAAACTTGCTCTTCAACGGGTAACTCTCCTCAACTCTGTACTGGGCGGTTGTGCCGTCTATCCGCCATTTGCAATCACGGCGCGGTTTGCTAATTCCTTACTCTCCTAGACTATCCTCTCGCACCCCATTCCATGAAGCGGGCTGGGGTGCGTCTCCTGAGCCGGCCTCAGGGATGCTGCACCGGTACTGGCTTGTCCAGTTCGAGCAGCTTGCCGGAAGCCGCTGGTACTGTGACGGGAATTCCCTTCGGAAGATAGCGGCTAATCACTTCCGGCTTGGCCCAATCCAGATCCCAGCCCTCTTCAATGGCCACTACTGTGTACTGGCCGGGGACCACATTGCGCAGTCTGAAGCTGCCGTCGGAGTCCGACTGATCGCGCCGGAAGAGCGCCCAGTTTGCTTCCGGATTCCTGGGAACCAGCACGATCATCACGCCCGGCACCCCTTTGTCTTCCTTGAAGGCAAAGCCCGTCACCTGAGCCGCTCCTTTCGCGAGCGCGATACTCAGCGTGAGCGGTTTATCGGCTACCTGAATCCTGCTCTCCTGCCTTGCTCCTCCTGCTCCCTCGACGGAAACCACGGCCAGCGCCTGGTTGGCTGCAAAGGGCAGCACCGTCCAGCTTCCAGGGCGCAGATTTCCGGTCCATGCTCCCGTCAGGGAACCAGTGCTGTTTTGGCTGGCTGCAATCACTGGACCCTGCCTGTCTCTTCCCCCCTCGTTCTGCGGATGCAGCGTCAGTCCCAGGCGCTCGGGCAAGGGCGAATTGTCCGCCATATGCACCTTCAGCGTCACTTTGGCCGCTGGTTCGCCTTGTGCTGGATTCACCTCCATGCTGCCGCCATTGGCATCGATCTCGACGGTTCGTGGCGGGTCGCCCTGACTCACCGAGTAGTGACCTGGAGGAACCCCGGCAAACTCCATCAGCCCCGATCCCGGCGGTCCGGGATGCATCTCGACCGATGTCTCCGCCTCCTGCCCCATCACTGACTGCGAAAGATGCGGCATCATATTGAAGTTGTTGCCGCGCAGGTCGGCTCCGCGGACGAGCAGATGAACGGCCGGAACGGCATGCAGCATTACATTGAGCGCTACATGATCTCCCGAGCGCAGCGTCACCGGCGTTGCGGAGGCCTGATCGGTCTGTGCGTCGTAGTAGGTCACCGGGTAAGCCACATCCAGCGCCGCTGCCGCATTACGGCGCTCCGCGCTCCCAGCTGCATTGTCGGCGGAGTTGCTGATACTGGTTACCGGATGCAATGCAAACCATGGCGTCGCCTGCACTGCCAGAAAATAGGTTCCAGGCTGTAGATTCCAGAATTCGAAATTGCCCTGATCGTCGGTCTGGCCGGAAATCTCAGCCGCAAGATGCTCGCCCAGGCCTCCCGTGCGCGTCCGCCGGATCAGCATAATATGGGCATTCTGCACCGGCTCCCCGGTATCGTCGGTGATCGTGCCGTAGGCCATAGCTCCCGGATTGAGGCGGAAGGGAATGTGCTCCGTATCCTGTCCTTCGCCAGTTACGATCGCGGAACTATATTCGTCGTGCTCGTCAAAAAACGCCGCTATATAACCGCGCCGTGCCGCGCGCAGCGCGTACTTGCCTGCCGCAACCGGCTCCAGCGCGAACTGCCCGTCCGGCCCGGACTCCATCGTCTGCATTGTCTCGCCGGTCGCTTCATCAACCAGCGAGATACTGGCGTGGGCAACGGTTTCCCCGGTTAGGATATTGGTCACCGTTCCGGCAATGCTGTAAAGCTTCTGCGGCGCGGCAGGATTGTGCGGCGAACCCATAGGCCGCGCTGGCGTTTGCGGCGTCTGAGCGCGGCTTGAACCGGGCAAGCTAAGCAGGCAAGCCAGCAGGCCGAGCATCGGCAGCAACGGCAATAACAATGAGTTGGACAGAGGTCTCACCGGTTGGGAATCTCCAGAGTCAGGTTGGCATTTCCGCCGGGCGAGAGGGTGACAGGCTGGCCCTTCACGGAGAGCCGGTCCATCGCCGCGGGGTTGCGATACTCAAGCTGACGAGGCGTATCAAAAACATAGACCCGGTACGCCCCCGGCGTCAGATCTTCCAGCGACACCGTCGTCCCCGATGAGGGAACCACCGTGGTTTGCCGCACCGTCTGCACCGAGTCAAACTCGGGAACCAGATAGAGAAAGAGAACTGGTTCCTCACCCGGGAGGCCGGCGGTCAGCGTCGACGGCAACTCCAGGGTCAGCTTGGCGCAGTCCGTGCGGAGCACGGCCTCAATGGCCGGGCCTGTCCCCTGCGTGCCTGCAATCCACGGCGCAAGCGCCAGGTTTACACCTCCGGCAGTTACGGATCCGAGGCAGGTTCCGGCCTGATTAGCGCTGCCGTGAATCCAATAAGACCCGGGAGCGACCATGTCGAATTGATAAAGGTTCGCATCCGCGCGCTCCGCGCTCTCCATCATCCCACCGCGCGGCGCGGCGCTACCGGCGCGCACTGCCCAAAGGCCCAGCGGTTCGGGATCAGGCTCGCCTCCTTCAGGATCATGTTGGTCCCCAGTGGCGGGCGACTTCGGTGCCGGCGGCGCAGGCTCATAGCGTAGATGAACTGGGGTTGAGAGTCCTGAGTTGAGCGGAACCCGCAATTGGGTTTGCGCTTGTCCTTCTACGGTGAAATCCAACAACCCGGCGAGGGTTTTGCCCCTGTTCCCTGGTCGCATTGCCCTTAGGCTGACACCCTGGATTGAGACGGTGTTGTCTTCAGCCGTGCCTTCCACTGTCAGCGTGTAGGCTCCGTCAGGCAGATAAGCGCAGACCGAGTGATTCTTCTCGTCCTCGCGCAGCGGATAATTCAGCCGCTGCCCGTTATGATCCATCAAGATTGAGGTGAACTGCCACTGGTTGCCGGGAGCCTGCTTTCCCAGCGCTGCCTGAATCTCATGAAACGGACTGAGCGTTAGCGTCAGATTGGCCTGCGCCTGCTGGCCGCCAGCCAAATCAATCCGTTCCGCCCCAGCGCTGTCTGCCGCGTAGGGATAAAAGACCGCGGGGTAGCCCTGTACTTTGGTCGGAGCCGGTCCGTTGCAGGCAGGAGCGCTGGCCTTCTCGTTGTCAAACTCCGGTTGGGTCATGATCGTGTAACTGCCGTCTTCCAGGCCGTAAAACCTGAACTCCCCGCCCGGAGTTGTCTGGTGAGAATCCATTTCCATCCAACTTGCCCGGCCATCCTGCACGGTGAGCTTGAGCAGTGTCAGCCCAATGCCGATTGCCGGTTCGCCGTTCGAGAGCATCACGTGGCCGGAGATGGCATTCAACGGCGAGAGCGCCAGGGACAGCTCCGGCATCTCCGCCGCCACATGAACCAGGTGCGGAACGTAGCCCTCAAAGTCGCCATTTTCTACTTTGCTGCTGAAATTTGGCTTCACCACGGAAAACCCATGCGGTCCCTGCGAGATGCCGGGAATCTCGAAGCGGCCTTCTCCATCCGTCAGAGCGCCAGCCTCGACCTCATCGTCAATGCGGACTAAAGCTCGCGGCAGCGGCTCTCCGGTGGCTGCGTTGCGGACGATGCCATGCACGGTGACGGGTGGGCCTGCCGGGGCGGGCTGGGCTGTGGTGGGCGGAGGAGACATGCCCTCAATAATTTGTGCGTTCAGAGCAGTCGGAGTAAAGACCGTGATCAGAGATACCGCTGCAACGGTGCAGAGATGCAGCGTGTGCCAGGGAGTCTTACTTTGCGAGCCGCATTGTTCGCTCATTCGCTTCTGGATTGTTCTTCGGTCCACTCCTCATTGTGACGGCTTACGGCGGGGAAGGGAATCGCCGCGCTGTAATTTTTATAACTTGAGCTGTAGGAGGGGGTGGCTGAATATAGGACAAGCACTGTTGGTAATCACTTCTTGATTGGGAGAACGGGGAGAAATCAATTAACGTATACCAATACACCCCAGTTTTTCACCCCGGACAGGCAGAGGATCATGACAGATTCCCCATCGCACCAGGCAACCAGCAAGGGCCACCGTAATCGATGGATGATTCTCATTGCCGCCTTCAAGTTGGGACAAGCGCTGCTCTTTGCCGCCGTCGGCGTCGGTGCGGTGCGTCTGCTGCACAAGAACGTTGGCGATGTTCTGCAGCATTTGTCCGATCACCTGCGCTTCAGCCCGGAGTCGCACTTTATCTGGTTTATCAACTACATCCTGGCAAAGTCGTCTCTTGTCAACGATCAGATGCTGCGCCGGATCAGCGCCTTTGGTTTCATCTACGCAGCGCTGGATCTGATCGAAGGAACCGGACTCTATCTGGAAAAAACCTGGGCAGAGTATCTGACGTTGATCATCACCGCCTCGTTTCTCCCACTGGAGGGGTACGAGGTCTTCCACCGGGTTACGCTCATCCGCGTCAGCCTGCTGGTGATCAACGCGCTGGTTTTCTTCTATCTTCTGAAGATGGTGGTGGAGCGGGCGAAGCTGCCGCAGGATACTTCGAGTTCTTCCTGAAGCGCGGATCGTACCTGAAACAGTTATTCGAGAACGAGCACATGCTTGCTGTAGTGCGGCCCAGCCATAGATTTGATTGCCTTGTCCAGGGTGACCAGCACTCCGTCTTCCTTGATTGCCAGTCCCAGCAGGTAGGCGTCGGTGATTTGCTGATGGCCGAAGATCCGGTCAGAGAATGGCGCGGTGAGTTCGCTCCAACCGGCGGTGATCGGCCAGAAGCGGTAGCCCGGGCGTTGCGCTAGACCCGACAGCAAGATCATGGCAGCTTCCACGGTTAGTTTGCCTACGTAGTGATTTGCCGAGATACGGAGGAACCCGGCCTCGGAAAACGCGCAGACTCCCCAGTTGAGGCCTTGACGATCAAACCACTCGCTCGCTGTTTTGAAATGGGAGTGCTCTGGCTGAGTGAGAGCGATCAGCACATTTGTATCGAGCAAGAACTTGTGCCTACTCAAACTCATCCTCTAGCGCGGCTTTTACCATTTCATTTGTGATAACTCTTCCTTGTGGGCGCGCGACAATCATTCCGTTTGGCATTCGCATCAGGCTTGCGGGGAGCGGCTCAGATGACTGCGGCGCGGTTGCCTTGCGCACCATCTCATTGATAGCTCTGCTCAATGTGATTCCTCGGCCCTTCGAATAGAGGGTCGCAATCTCGTAAGTATCTTCATCGAGGGTGATGCTGGTTCTCATCAAACCAGTTTGAACCATTTTTTATGTTGGTGCAAATTTATAATATTGGTGCAGTGAGCATCTCATTGCTTCATATTTACCAGCTAGACGAATGTGCCCTATTCACACGGCATCCAGGTACAGGCCATTCTGCCGAGTGGGGATGGGTGCGGAAAGCGCTCAGAATCGCTTGCGAAATTAAGTCTTCGCTTTTTGTTCTCCTATATACCTATTCTCACCCCTTGCATAGATATCAAATCGATCAATGAATCTGATCTGTAAACACTATATATTGTGTCCATAGATACTGTTAAACCTATTCCGTCCATTTATTGGGTTTTCAGGCCTCCGCAGCCACACTCGCTTGTTTTTCAGATTGGCGCGAAGTGATTTCTGGGCTATGATCGTTGAGAAGTGGAGCAAAAGGGAGTAAAAGGGAAATTTTGGGAACTGAATCACCACTTTCAAAGAAAGATTACCCCAAAATCTCCTCCGATGCGCCAAATTCTGCTCCCAGAGCGGACCGGAAAAGGAATTTTGAACCACCTCCGGCAACCTGAGTGGGAGTTGAGCGGTAAAGCTCAAGCCGACAAGAAGTCGGCGGACGAGGAAAACAATGTTTCGCGGAAACCATCCGGCGAAGGTCGATGAGAAGGGACGGTTGAAGCTCCCGGCTGCTTTCAAGCAGATCGTGGATGCGGATCACGTCTCGGTCTTTTACATCACTTCGACGGACGGCAAGAGCGCCGAGATTTGGCCTCTGCCGGAGTGGGAGAAGCGCGAAGAGCAGTTGGCCGAGTCGAGCACCCTGGACGACGCCGTGAAGAAGTACCTGAACCTGACCAGCTACTACGGTCAGCAGGTGGAGTTGGATTCGCAGGGCCGGTTGTTGCTGCCGCAGATTCTGCGGGGTACGGCCAAGCTGGATGCGGAAGTGACGGTCTTCGGAATGAGGGTTTACCTGGAAGTGCATAACCGGGAGATCTTCGAGCAGAATCTGACGGCCAACGAGATGACGGCGGAAGACCGCAAGGCGATGGCCGCGATTCTCAGCCGCCGCAGTTGAAAGATTGGTTTTAGAGGGAAATCCCCTCAAGAGGGGAGCGCATGACGAGAATTCGAGAACGCCATGTGCCGGTTCTTTTACAAGAAGTGATTGATTTTCTCCGGGTGCGTGCAGGCGGTACCTACGTGGACTGCACGCTGGGCATGGCCGG
>Ga0181519_10002120_pt1 | contig 17059 bp, 12 predicted proteins | sample PEATcosm2014_Bin_26_FD_121102 | JGI IMG/M metagenome (GOLD analysis project Ga0181519, IMG submission 121102) | Peatland microbial communities from MTU Mesocosm Facility, Houghton, MI, USA - PEATcosm2014_Bin02_10_metaG | ecosystem: Environmental > Terrestrial > Soil > Wetlands > Peat | place...
CCGGGAAGCCCGTATGCCAGTAGAAGATGCTGTCATGGCGCTTGTTGCCGGTCAGCTTCACCTTCTCGGCATTGACCACGACGATATGGTCGCCGCAATCCATATGCGGGGTGTATGTCGGCTTGTGCTTGCCGCGCAGATGATTGGCGATGATGGTCGCGAGGCGGCCGAGCACGACGCCGTCCGCGTCGATCAGCGTCCAGCGCTTGTCCAGATCGGACGGCTTGGCGGAAAAGGTTTTCATCGGTCTCGAACTCGAATGGCACTGGCCCGGACCGGCGGGTCCGAGCGGAGGCGGTGTCGTAAGGCTTGCGCACGCCCGAGTCAATGGGAAAAAATACCATCATTGGAACAGGTTATCTCGCGGTACCTTGGTATGATCACGGTAACCATTTGATATCCGGTTATAATCCAAGCTTTCTGACATGAACGCGGTGAGGTTTCTTCGACGGTCGAGGGTGGTCGGCATGATCGGTCTGATCGGCGGCCCTGGGGCTTCAGCTCGAGTTTTTCGGCAGCGTGCTGCGGCGGCGAGTTCCATGCTGTATCCTCAGAACTCCCCCAGAATTCCAGAAATTTCGGGCGTTCGGTCGCGATAATGAGAAGCTCATTAGCCGACGGCTAAAAGCAATATTTTGACGAGCCCAGTAGATAATCCTGATGAGCGTCCGGGTAACCGTGCGATTAAGCTTGGATATGTCGATAAAGCACAATGTTACCCTGAATGTGCCGCGCTCAGGCATTCCTATACTAACTCTATTCCTAATTCGGCGGGCAATTTATTGTCAAATAAAGCCGAGTCGCGTTCACCTTATCACCTTCCCATGTAAGATCGATCCAATGAGAACCTGTTTCACTTGTCGATACTGTACAGGTAATTGGAATTCCGTGGTCGGACGCGCCGGGAGTCGGGTGCGTAAAGCACCACTGGACGGCCATATTCAAGTCTGCGAGCGTGTAGGGCGTTCCAGGCAGCCCGGGCGGCCCGGGTGGAAGACTCTTGCTCAGCCGATCTGACAGTGACGGCCAGATACTAGATAGAGATTTTCTCGTCTCAGGGTCCAACGCCGAGCTCGGACCAAGAAATACTTTCAGCTGATACGCATCCCAGCTCATGGAAGTAACATCGAACATCGCCATTTTTACTGCTTTGACGGTACTTTGCATATTGGTAAGGGTAGAGCCTCGTGCTACCGTAGAGTCGTGAACATCGTTACTGAACGTGACGTAACTCTGAACCAGTGGAGTGTTATCATATTGATTTGGCGTCGACCGGCGTTCTTCTTGGTTTCTGGCTTCCATTTTTGATATACTCCTTTTTTATTCACTATTTCTACGCAAGTTCTGCCCTTCTCAAGGCTCTGCGTGCTACGAGTCGACCGTCTCGATCGTCGACGCGCCGATTGGTCCGGCCGAATACTCTACGGCCCGGAGCAGCGCCAAAGCCTCCACCGCCTGACGCTGGGCTCCCAGGCGCGCGGCCAGGCGCGCGCTGGACGCCAGGCAGCCGACGGCCCGATCGCGGTCTTCGGCCGAACCGCTGGTCAAAATCTCGCCCAGGGCGAACAGCGCCTCGGCTTCGATCCCCTCGAAGCCTTGCTGGCGCGCGGTGTCGTACACCCGAGCGACCCCACCAATCCCGGCGCGCCGCTCGCCCTGTCGCGACAGCGCCCGGCTGAGATGGACCGATGCCCGGAGCGCGACGGCCGTATAGCCGATCGCCTCCGCTTCCTCCCGCGCCGCCGCCAGGACGTCGCGGGCGTCGTCGATCGAGCCTTGAGCCAGATACGCCATGCCGAGATAGAGCCGGATGACGGGTGTGTAGAGCCGCACCTCCTCGTTCGTGGCAAGGGCCAGCGTCGCTCCGAGATGTCGGACAGCCGCCGCCGCCTCGCCGCACAGCAGATGATACAGCCCTTCGCAGGTACCGGCAGCCGCCCGCTCGACACTGCGCCCACTCAAGCTGCCGAGCTCTTGCGCGTGTCGTCGGAAGAAATCGGCCCTTGCCGGTTCGCCGAGCTCGGCATGGGCCACGGTCATCGCCAAGCAGCAGATCAACATTTGCATGCGCACGGAGATGCCGGGCGGCGTTCGAGAATCGGGTGCGAGCAGCCGCGACCAGGCGCGCTCGACCAGCATCGCGGCCTCTGGGTAATGTCCGGCCGTCAGATGCGCAAGCCCCAGCGCATAGCCGCACGAGGTGATCCAGCCGACATCGCCGAGCCGTTCGGCACGCTCCAGCGCCGCGACGCCGAACGCGATGGCTTCGGCCGGCACGCCGGTAAAATTCATCATGGTGGCGGTGACGGCCATGGCGGCGATGCGGCGCGGCTCGTCGCCGATCGCCTCGGCGCGCCGCTCCGCCTCCACGGACAGATCGATCCGACGATCCAAGCGCCCGGCACCGGAATAGGCCAGGCGCGCCTCGATCCGCAGATCGATCGCGTCCCGCTCCCGCTCGAGCCCAGGTGGCACGCGATCGACGGCATCGAGTGCCACCTCGAAATACTGAGCCGCGTCGGCAAAGGCCGAGCGATCGAGGCAGGTCCGCGCCAGGACGGTCGCATAGTCTTTCGCCTTCGCCCAATGCGCGGCGCCGACCGCGTGACGGCAGAGCAGGACCGAGCGATCCTCCGACGAATCGGCGGCGACCGACTCCAGAGCGGCGAGAATCTCGGCGTGACGCCGCAGCCGCGTCGCCTCGACGATCGACTCATAGGCAACCTGCCGGGTGAGATCATGGGCAAACATGTACTCGTGCTGCGGCAGAAGGGCCCGTTCGCGCAGCAATCCGGCCGCGTCGAGCCTGGCCAGCCGGTCGCTCACCGCGTCACCCGGCAAATCCCCGATCCGGCCCAACAGCGCGACCGCGATGCGCGACCCGATGACCGCGGCAAGCTGCAAGGTCTCGCGATCCGCTGCGCCCAACCGATCGATGCGCTGGGCGATGACGCCCTGGATTGTCGACGGCACGCCCAGATCCTGGCGCAGCCGGGCCAGAGTCGCGCCGGTCCAGTCCCGCGCCGGTCCGTGGCGATCGAGGAGGTCCCGGCAGACCTCCTCAATGAACAGCGGCACGCCGCCACTATGGGCGAGAACTCTCTGTTTGATCGGTGCCAAGCGAGCGGGCGAGCCGAGGCTCGCCTCCAGGAGGGCCGTGCCGGCCGTCTCGTCGAGCGGCGGCAGATGAAGCTGGCTCAGCCCGGCCCGCCCGCACCACGCGCTCGTCGGATCGGGCCGGCTTGTGAACAGGACCAGAGCCCGATGCCGGGCGGCGAGCCCGGCGATGCGTGCGAGAATGGGGGCGGCCGCCGGGGCGAGCCAATGCAGATCTTCCGTGAGCAGTATGGTCGGCCGATCGCGAAAAACCGCCTCGCACAGCGCGCAGGCGGCATCGGCGATCGCACGGCCGCGCTGGCGCGGCTCCAGCGCGTGCCAAGATGGATCGGCGATGTCGAGATCGAGAACGGCGCCGAGGGCCGATCGCCACAGAGGCGGCAGGCCGATCGCGGGGGAATCAATCGCCGCCCGCACCGGCTCAGATTGCGGCGCCAGTTCGTCCAGGCACTGGCGCACCAGCGCCTTGACCGCGCCATAGGGCTGGCCCTCCAGGAGCGGATCGCAGGCGATCTCGAGCAAGCACCAATTCGCTTGCGTCAGCGCCCCGACAAATTCATGGGCGAGGCGCGACTTGCCGACGCCGGGCTCACCGATCACGGCGATCGCTTGGCCGCGTCCGGCCGAGGCGGTTTCCGCGGCGCGCATAAGGGTTTCCAGCTCCGCCGCGCGGCCGACGAAGCACGAGGCGGTGCGCTTGGCCCGGACCCGCCAGCTCGACCGGTCGCCAAGCCCGGCGACGCGGTAGACCGGACTGGCGCCGACCGACCTGCTCGACGGCGTCGGCGTCGGCTCATCGAACCGGACATAGCCCTCGGCCAGGCGATGACACTCAGGACAGGCCAGGATTTCGTTCGGCGCCGCCCGGGATTGCAGGGTCTCGACGGCGACGACCGGCGCACCGGCCAGCGCATAGAAGTCGGTGGACGACGGATCGAGCGGCGCCATACCCTCGATCACGTGGCCCGACTGCAGCCCGACTCGGACCCGGAGCGCGGCGTCGTCGAGACGGTGGATCCGATCGACCAGCGCAAGAGCGGCGTGACAGGCGCGGATCGCATGGTTCTCGGACGCGAGCGGCGCCCCAAACACGGCCAACACGCCATCGGCCAACCCCTGGAGCACAAGGCCGTCGAACTGCTGGATGGCGCTCAGCATCGCCTCGACCGGCGGCTTGACCCTGGCCAACGCGGCCTCCGGCCCGAGGCCGGCCAGCAGGAGCGGGGCATCGACCAGCCGGGCGTGCAGCAGGGTGACGAATTTGATCTCGCCCGGCCGGACAGGCGCGCGCGGCCCGGGGATCGCCTCGATGGCGCCTGCTCGGTGCGCTGCCGCACTCCTCCAATCGGCATCGGCCCCTCGCGTGTCGGCTGCAGCCGGTACCTCGACCGGCGCGGGTGAGACCGGCGCGGCCAGGATATAGCCGCGCTTGGGCACGGTCTTGAGGATCGTCTCTGAATCATCCGCTAAGGCGCGCCGAACCTCGCCGACACAGCGGGTCAGCGAATTCTCGTTTACGATCACGTCGGGCCACAGTTTCTCGAACAGCTCGTCGCGCGACACGAGGCGGCCGGCCTGGTCCACCATGTGGCAGAGCAGGGCGAAGCTCTTCGGCCGGAGCCCGATCTCGCGCCCGTCACGGCGGAGGTTGCCGCGGCGCAGATCGAGGACATGCCCTGCAAAGTGGAAACTCGCCCGATCCGCCAAGTTGCTGCCCCGATTGCTCGTCACCCGAGAGCGACCCCACGGCCACCATCGCACAATTTACACTATTACACGAATTATGCAGAGAGATTTCACATCTTTTGCCGCGCGCCGCGAGCGGGAAAGCGGTTCTATCCACCCCAGGCGAAAGGCCGCGCGACGAGCCGGATCGGACGCCTGGGTGGCGGATCCATCGACCGACGAACCGGATGATCAGGAAGATCAAAATGCGGCGCCACGGTTAGGTGGACTATTACCGTAATTCCTTGCACTGAAATGTTAGTAAGGCGGCACCAGGAATCAAGTGTAGCCGACTGTTCGGTGATCTGAGCGGTTACGATTACAGTGCATAGAATTATTCCGTTTAATGGACTGTCACCGTATATCCAGATGTCAGTGCGTATCGAGATCAGCGGAAAAGCAGCGCTCACCGAGAGATGAGCCTCAACAAACACGGCAATTTCAACATATATGGAGAATCACTATGGCAGACTTTTATGACGACCTGTTCCTCCGGTTACATCTGCGCGACAATGGGAGCAGACCTGCAGCAGATCCGGTCTATACGTCGCCGGACATCATCCCATGGGGGGTCGAGCCGGTCTCAAATCCCCAAAATACCTTCGCCAACTTCGGCATCGACTACGGTCGGACGGTGACATGGGGCGTACGCAATTATATCTATTCCCGGGCTACCAACCTCTCGTCGGGTAGCTCAAGTGGAGAACTGCAGCTTTATTGGACCAAAGCTACGCTGATCAACTACCCCTTCACATGGAAGGACAACCAGATTTCCTCGGCTGTTCGCTATGAAGCTCCGTATATGGGCCAGCAGGTCGTCGGAGCGCAGCCCTTCGTGTGGACGCCGCAAATGTCGGTTGGCGCCAACGACCACGTCTGCCTGATCAGCCGGATGGTCACCAGGAAGCACCCCAACGAGATCCCGGAAGCCTCCAATATCAGCGACTTCGCCGCGTGGCTGCGCCAGGAGCGCGGCTTCGCCTGGCGGAACATTGCGGTCCAGGGCTTGCCGCAGTACCCGGCGGGCAGCCGTCCCGACTGGACCTTTACGGTGGATTACCAGCAAGGAACGGCGACGGCACCGGTTCTGGCAAAGCTCGTCGCCGAGAATATCCCGCTCGGCAGCCGCATAGGCTTCGCCTGCCCGACGGTGGCGCAGTTGAACATGTCGCCACAGACCGTCACAGCAGCCTACCAGGCCAGCGGCGTGTATACGTCTCCCATCCCGGCGGGCACCAGAGCCAAGGTCACCGTTGAGCTTTGGTTGTCGGCCAATCGACCGCCGGTGCCGAATGTGCATACCGCACTGGCGTTCGATGCAGACTATGTACCGGCGTCGCGAGCGGAAGCGGCCACTTTGGGCGCCCTGCCGCTGCATCAAGGACGCCTTGCAAACTATCTGATCGACGTCACCGGGCTTGATGCCGACCAGCCGGCGGTCGGTGTCGGCAGCTTCCAAATGCACACGCCGTACTCCGCTGTGTAATCGACGGAGCGCTCCACCCGTCATCCGGTGCGGAACGGTGGATGGGGCGCTGCCTCCCGAGCTTAAGGGCCCCTGATCGGCGGCGAGCAGACGCCGCAATTCAGCGGGAGTTCCGGGGTTCCGGGGACAGAGGACTTCAGGAAGATCAGGACACGATACTGGACTCCGCTCCGTCTGAGGTTCGAGCAAAAATATAGTGTCCCCGGAGCTCGCAATAAATAATTGGCGATAGATCTTTTCACCAATGACTGGAGAAACATAATGACAGAATCTCGTGACACGCCCGCTCCCCTCGCCGGCCATACCTATCTCTGGTCTGTCGAAGTACCGAACGCGGAGGCAATTACCGGAAAATTCCATACCCCCTTCGGATGGCGCGAAGTGCCCAACGGATACGGAAATAGCTGCAATATCGGTGTATGGAACGGCGCGACGATCCCCAACTCGCCCAATGGCGAGCACAATGCGCCGCTCACATCGGTCCCGGCGGTTGGGGAGGACGGATCTTTTCAGTTGGCAATGACGGGCGCAGACTTCCGGACTGGTGTCTACACGGTTGCTTATTTCATCTATGAGGGATCAAGATCCCGCGCGATTTGTGCGACCTTGACCCTCTCCAATGGCCGCCCGATCAACTCGGAGCATACATCGGTGGCCGTCACCCGTCAGGAATTCGCCGACGGTCAATACTTTGTCACGCTGGCCTACACGTCGCCGGCCGCCAATATCCCGTATTATCAGGCCGATAGCGTCGTCGTGTGCGCGGGCGGCCAGCCGGTTCAACCCGACTCCAATATCGGCTGGATGGTCGTCGCCGACGACGAACCGGCCGCCGGTCAAAACACTGCCTCCGGATCGGTGAGAATACCGCTCACCACGGCGCCGATTTCCGGTGGCCAATATGTCGCCCAATATGATCCAGGGAATGATATCTGGGCGATCAGCGCCTACTCCCCGTTCACCTGGACTCTGTAGCATCGCCAGCGGGCCGCGAGGGTTCCCGCGGATCGGCGCCGTCATCCCGGAAGTCTACGATCGACAACCTCTCCACCCGGCGCTCGATTACCGCTCGCCGCAGGAGTACGAAGAAAATTGTCGCGGTTTCGGCCGGGACTATCCCCGGCCGAAACCGCGACAATCGGGACCTGTCTTCGATTTCCCTGTCTCACCGATGGGGCGCTGTCGAACTCGGCACCAGCCATCACTCGCGGTCAAGTGGTTATCGCAATGAAAGCGCTGATGACGAGGCACGAGACGCGTTCTATGCCGGTCTTCGCTACTCCGGTGAGATCGGCACTTGGCGCATCCCGCCCGAATTCTCTACTGAGCCGAACTCGGCGAGGCGCGCGAGCAAGGTTGCAGGTCCGAATGGCTTGGTTAAGCAGTCGTTCATACCGGCCGCCAGGCACTCTTCCTTGGCTCCGACCATGGCATGAGCGGTCAGCGCGATCACCGGAACGGCGCATTTCGGTGCCGGCAGCGCCCGGATCTGCCGGGTCGCCTGCGGCCCGTCGAGCACCGGCATATGCATATCCATGAGCACGATGTCGTAGCTGCCGTCGCGCACCGCCGCGACCGCCAGCGCGCCGTTCGGCACGATTTCGATATGGTGGCCAGCCGACTGCAGGATCGCCCGCACGAGCTTCTGGTTGATGACGTTGTCCTCGGCCAGCAGCACGCGCACCGGCCGGGCCGGACCAGCCGCGGCAGCCGGCGCGGAAGACGCGCCGGCTGACGGCCCTGTTGAACGCGCCAGCGGCACCTCGAACCAGAACTCGCTGCCGGCGCCCGGCCGGCTGGTCACGCCGATCCGCCCGCCCATCAGTTCGACAAGTTGGCGCGAGATCGCCAGCCCCAGCCCCGAGCCGCCGAAGCGCCGCGTCACCGAATTGTCGGCCTGGGTGAATTTCTGGAACAGCCGCGCGCAGATCTCCTCGCTCATGCCGATCCCGGTATCGGTCACCCCGATGCGCACCATCGGCGCGTCCGCCGAACCGCCGATCTTCGCCGTCACCATCACCCGGCCGACTTCCGTGAATTTCACGGCGTTCGAGACCAGGTTCAGCAGCACTTGCCGCAGCCGGGTCGGATCGCCGCGGAATCGGCCGCGGCTCGCCGCGTCGATGATGGTGCCGACCGCGATCCCTTTTTCCGTCGCTTTCGGCGTCAACAGACGGACCGAGTTGTCGATCATCTCACCGAGGTCGAAATCGATGATCTCGAGTTCGACCTTGCCGGCTTCGAGCTTGGAGATGTCGAGAATGTCGTTGATGATCGCCAGCAGCGCGTCGCCGCTGTCGCGGACCGCCTCTGCATAGCTTCGCTGGTTGTCGTCCAGATGCGTGCGCAGCAGAATGGCGGCCATACCGATGATGCCGTTCATCGGCGTGCGGATCTCGTGGCTCATATTGGCCAGGAATTCCGACTTCACCCGGTTCGCCTGCTCCGCCGCTTCCTTGCTGCGCAGCATCTCTTCTTCTACTTTCTTGCGGTCACTGATGTCGGTTTGCCAGTTCAGCGTGCATTTTTCTCCGTTCCATTCGACACGCGAGACAACGTTTTCGACCCAGATATACGTACCGTCTGCTCGCCGCGTCCGAAATTCGTACTTTCTCGGCGGCGCCTTTCCAGCCAGATGATCCTTTCGGAGCTGACCGATCATTTCGAGATCATCGGGGTGAATAAAGTCCGCCATAGACTTTCGGACATGGGTTACGTCCTCAAGCGAGCTAAAACCGAACAAGGAGAGAGATGCTATATTGCAGTATTTGACCTCGTCGGCGGTCGTGATCGTGATGCTGGGGCCGGCAGCGTCGAGAATGCTGTTCAATTCCGCGATCGACCGGCGTGCATCAGCGAGTTCATCGAGCTGCAGCGACATCGTCAGCGTTCCGGCACAGCGGCACACCCGCAGGAGCCGCACCGATCGCCAGACCCGGTCCGATCCGCCGATCCGGAAAACCGGCGCGGCCGGCGGCGTCGCATGGTCAAGCGATCCGAACACCTGCGCGATGATCGACTCGCGGTCTGCCGGATGGATTAAATCGGCAAGAGCCGCTCCGCCCGGCAAGGTGGCGGCAGCACACGCGCCGCGCTCTCCCTCGCTCTCAGCATGCCGAAGCAGCCCGGCCGCATCGAACCGCAGTTCGAGATCGGCAAGCAGTGCAGCCGGCTCATCTCGGTCGGAAACAGCGCACATGTCAATTTCCTCCAATACGCGCCCAAAGCGTGACTCACGCGCCTGCGGAGACAGCACTTTCGTTTTCAAAAACGCCATAAAATTCAAGAGTATCGCCAAAAGCGATTTATCAATTAATAATTTTACCGCGCAAAACATAGGTGTTCAATCTACGACCTCCTGTACTGCATTCGTTGCCGTATTGTTTATGAACAATATATGATCATAGGAGCGAATATGGTGTAGGCCGTTATGTTCGAACCCGTTTAAGAAATTTATACGGAATAGTGCCTACGAGACGGCCACTAGAAGAAACGCGATTATAAAGAAAAAGTTGTAATATATAAGACACTATACTCACGCGGTACTCTCATAATTGCCCAAATCGCCTTATGACATACCATATTTGGTGCGCAATATTCGCGATGATCACGAAATCTGGGAGGGTGGGGCGCGTTTCGGCATTTATGAAGGAGCCTCCCATATCAGCGATGGGAATGAAGGGTACGACCGCCAGACCCGAAGTATTAGAACCGCTCGGCGACGTCGCATGCGCTATAAACGTATGTATCGGCAAGCGTATCAAGATGATCCGAATCGCCAACGGTAACAGCCAGGAGACGATCGGGCGCATGCTCGGGCTGAAATTTCAGAAAACTCAGAAATACAAGCGTGGCTCGAACAAGATCTCGGTCGAGTCGGGCACTGCCTGAGCGGTTGCGTTTGGAGATCGGCCGTGCGGCCAGTCGCCTGTCGCCGCGGATCCTGCGCGCGGTTCTTAACGTGATGCGCGCGGCATCGGGGGCGCCGGCAGATGCAGGCATGGCCGAAGCGGACTGACACACCGGCGAACGGCATGACTTTTTTGGCCCGGCTCGCTGAAGTCCGGTTTCTGGATTCGAGCCGTGGCGAGATTGGAGGCAGCGCAAGCAGAGCTCGGGGTTCAGGCAGGCGCGAACCTTCCGTGCCAGAACGCGCGGCCTTCTGTTTGTCCGCTTATGCTACAAAATTCTGGCCGTTCGTATGTTCTGACCGATATTGAGACCCGGCTGCCGATCGATTGACCGATGTGGCAGCTGGCGACACGCCTGTTGAGTCTGTCGCGTATGGTAATGACCGGCGCTAGACTCGGGTTTTCTTAGTTCTACTGGAGTAAATTCAAATATGACGCAGACCCGTAGACAGGGCGTGGAAGGTTCTAAAAAGCGCGATATTTTCATCGACGCGGCAGAGACAATCCTGCGTAGCGAGGGATATATCGGAATATCATCGCAAAATGTTGCAGACAAGGCAGGACTCACGAAACAACTGCTCTATTATTACTTTCGAACGATGGACGATTTAATATTAGCGCTCGTCCGTCGTGTGAATGAACGTCGATTAGTACGCTTCGAGGATGCGCTGGCATCGTCCGAACCACTGAAGATGCTCTGGTCACTAAACAACGACCCCGCGAGCGCAACATTGGCAACCGAGTTGACGGCGATCGCGGGCCATCGGGACGCGATCCGAACCGAGATTATCCACTCTGCACAGCGATTCCGCGCACTTCAAGTGCGCGCGGTATCCGAGTTGTTGATTAAACGCGGGAAGGCCAGCCATTCCGCAGCCGGCATCGTCATGATTGCAACGGCAATCGCCAGGACGATCAACTCGGAAGCCTCTCTGGGCCTTACCGAGGGCCATGCCGAAGCCTTGGCGATTGTCGAGCAGATGCTTGGCCAGCTGTCGATCTGAGATTCGGTTACACCTGTTTCGAGAGAGGCTCGCAACCCGTCCTGCCTGCATTGACGGCGATATATGAAGATGCTATCCAAGTAGTCAGCATAAGGGCGCGATAAGGCACGAAAGTGCTAGCATCATCGCACTGGGGAGCGCTTGAGGATGGAGAAGGTAGCGCTGGTAAATGGAGCGGCATCGGCAATGCGATCCGCGTGCGACACGCGTGCGACGAATTCGCAATCGCGGCGCTCGATCTCAACCAGGCGGATGCCCGAGAGTAGCGGACGAGATTATGTCAGATAGCGGTGAGGCGATCGGGCGTCAGGCGGACGCCTTGGATAGGACGCAGGTCGGGGCGGGAGTCGAACGCCTGCGCGCCGCCACCTGGCGCCCACTTTCGTCGTCATTGGTTTGAGGTACACGAGATGCGATTTGGCTGCTTTTTGCGCCGCGATCTTGTGATTTCTTCTCGGAGCGAGAACGACGGACAATGGGCCGATCGCCGTTGACTGTCAACCAAGTGTGGACTGTGACAATGCCGGCGGCGGCCGCTAAGGAGTCAATATGAACGATAAGGCCCATGAATTTGAAGCGCACGATTTCTTCCGCAGCGACCGGTTCGTCAGCGATCCGTACGCCTATTTTGATTACCTGAGAGAGCAGTCTCCGGTCGTGCGCGAGCCGCATCAGGGCATCGTCATGATAACGGGCTACAACGAGGCCCTCGAGGTCTACAACGATCCCGTTCGCTTTTCCTCCTGCATGTCGACCACTGGACCGTTTGCGGGCTGCCCGATTCCCCTGGAGGGACACGAAAGCGAGGACATTTCGGGGCTGATTGAAGCCTACCGCGACAAAACGCCATTCCACGATCAGCTGCCGACAATGGACCCACCGGTACACAGTGCCCATCGCTCGTTGCTGATGTCGCTGATCACCCCGAGGCGCCTCAAGGAAAATGAGGACTTCATGTGGAAGTTGGCCGATCAGCAGATCGACACCTTCATTTCCAGTGGCGCGTGCGAGTTTATGGGCGCGTTCGCCCAGCCCTTCGCCGTACTCGTCATCTCTGACCTGTTGGGCGTGCCTGCCGAGGATCGGATAAAGTTCCGCAAGAAGCTCATACGGCAGGAGCAGGAGGGGCCTGGGGTCGGTGGGATGAGCGGCGAAGTCGATCATTCGCCGCTGACCTTTCTATACGAAACATTCTCGGCCTATATCGACGACCGCAGGCGCAATCCCACGGACGATATCCTCACGGGACTTGCGAAAGCCACGTTCCCTGACGGCTCGGTGCCGGAGCCTATCGATGTCGCCCGGATTGCCGCCAACATGTTCGCCGCCGGGCAGGAAACGACGGTACGACTGCTCAGCTATGCTTTCCAAACAATCGGCGAGCGCCCCGACATCCAGCAGCGCCTTCGTGAAGATCGCACTCTGATCCCCAATTTTGTCGAGGAATGTCTGCGGATAGAGGGCCCGGTCAAGGGCGATTTCCGATTGGCGAAACAACCGACGAGCGTGGGCGGAGTCGATATCCCGGCCGGAACCTTCCTGTTCATCGCCAACGGCGCCGCCAACCGGGATTCCCGCAGGTTCGAAAACCCCGGAGAGTTTCGGCTGGGGCGGTCGAACGCTCGGTTGCATTTGGCATTCGGCGCCGGCCGCCATGCTTGCCCCGGTGCCCCCCTGGCGCGGGCGGAGACGGTCGTCGGCCTCAACCGCATGTTCGACCGGACCAGCAACATCCGTATCTCGGAGAAAGTCCACGGGCCGGCCGGCGCACGACGCTATAGCTATCTGCCGACCTTCATCCTGCGCGGATTGACTCACATCAGCTTGGAGTTTGACCCCGTGGTGGCCAGTTCGCCATGAAAGTACACGTCAACTCGCAGATATGCGCCGGTATGGGGATTTGCCTGGGGATTGCCCCCGAGGTGTTCGAACTGCACGATGACGGCTACGCCATCGTACTTATCAGCGAGGTGAAACCGGAAGACGAGGATGCAATGCGCCGGGCGGCCAGCCAGTGCCCGGCGCAGGCAATTTTCCTCAGTGAGGCCTCTCCCAATGACTGAAACCGGCGAGCGCCGGCCGAGTTGAAATGTCCAGACATGCGGCGGAACCGGAGAGGCCCGCGGCATGTCGGGAATTATAGCGTTTCAATGCGTCGCCGACGCCCCGCACTACATCGACCTGCTTATAGCTTACGCCGTTTACGCCGCCGCAATTCTCCCCTATCCGCGGCCTCGGTCTCGTCATTGACGGCGGCGGCGACGCTCTGACCAAAGGCAATAAGGTCGACGATATCGAGAACACCGTCCTCACCCAGACAAACGGCGTGCAAGTGCGCGTGAAGGACGTGGCGCGAGTCTATATCGGCTATGTGCCGCGTCTCGGCCGGCATTCTGTTTCGTCCACTCCCAGGTTTCAGCGTCGTACTCGCCACTTTTGTCGACCACCGGTCAACCTTCGCCTGAAGCACTTACTCAGAAGTGAAATCGTTAGCCGGAAATTAAGTCGACCATAGGCCTCATTTACCTGATGGATTATAACTATTTCTGGTTTGAACAAATTAATCAGGATCGACAGCCGGACCGGGGAATGGCCGAGTTTTTCCGCGCGCGCCGCCTGCGCTATCAGATCAGCCTGCTGATCGAAGGCCGCTGGCGATTGATCCTGGTCGTCGATGACGGCCGCGACCAGCTCCGCCGCGCCTTCGACCGGGCGGATCTCGACAAGCTCGAGGACTCCGTGCGCGTCCAGGCACGCGCCGCGCTGGCGGCACAAGGCGCCAGGGCCGTCCGCGTCATCCGCGAGCGCATCCGCGCCGACGGCTATTCGCTCGAAGAGAATTTCCTGCACGAGGAGGCGCCGGCGGTGAAGCCGGCCGAGCGACAGGTTTCGGCCTATGCCGGCCCGGTGCCGCCCTGCACGCGCTTCGACGATCTGCTGCAGCGACCGGCGCTCCGCGCGATCGGCCTGATCATGCGACCGCTGCTCGACCGGCTGGGCATGACGCCGATCGAGCTGGTGACACTGAAAGCCGCCACTTCGCCGGTCAAGCGCGCCGAAGCCGGCATCAACGCCGCAATCGCGATGGCGGCGCGCCTCCAGGCCGAGGCGGAGAACCAGCCAGTGCGCGCCCGGGTCGCCCGAATCGAGGCCCTGGCCGAGGAATGCCGGCGCCGGACCAGGGCCGCCGCGCTCGCGGGCGGCCCGCCGAAACTCGGCCCGATCGGGCTCGACCGGATGGCGGCCGCCATCGCCGAGCGTTTTCCGCCGGCCGAGCGGCGCTTCTGGGGTTTGCGCGGAATCGCCGAATTCATCGCCGGGCCGACCGATTATCCGGCGAAACTCGACCGCCTGCTCGACCTCAACCAGCCCGAATTGGGCGCGGCGTCGCTCGATCTCTTCGACGAAGCGGCGGCCGGGCTGGTCGATCATTCCAGCGTCGTGCGGCTGTTGCTGGGTGAGCAGCCGGATCTGCGGGTCGCCCTGTTCCGCCTCGCCGAATTGGCGGCAGGTGCGCCGCCGCCGAATTCCGCCGCCCCCGACGCCGCCGCGCAGCTCGCCTTACTGATCGATGCCGGCAGATTGCCGAAGACCCGTGACGCGCTGCTCGACCGGCTGGGCCGCAGCCTGGCCGGACGGCGGAACCTCGCCGGTTCCTCGCTCAGGGCCGAACAGGCGGCGGTCGCCGAACTGCTGGACCGGCTGCTGCCCGCCCTGCCGGATGAGCGGCGCGCCGAGGCGGCGGCCGCCCTGACCCGCCGCCAGGCACGTGCGCTGCAGGCGATCCTCGACGAAATGGAGCGCTGACCCCCGCCCGCCTGTGCTATTGAGCGCACGAAAACGAGGAGCTCCGCCCATGCCGCATGTCGCATTGGTCTCAATTCTCGGCGCCGACCGCGTCGGGCTGGTCGCGGCCATCGCCGACCATCTGTTTTCCGCCGGCATCAATCTGCGCGACACGACCTTCGCGGCGTTGGGCCGCGGCGCCGAGTTCACGTCGCTGTGCGAATTGCCGGAAAGCTTGAGCCTCGCCGATCTGGAACAGGGCCTGGCGCGCCTGGAGGAATTGGCGGGGGCGCAGATCCGCGTCGTGCCCTACGCCTTCGACCACGAGGCCGGACCGATGGATCTCATCACCCATCGCGTCGAAGTCAGCGGCGGCGATCAACTCGGCCTGATCGCGCGCCTCTCCGAAATATTCGCGCAATATGGCGCGAATATCGTCCGGCTCGACGCCCAGAAACTCCCCGACAGCGAGCGCGGCCGCTATGTCACGCGCTTCGCCGTCTGGCTGCCGCCTGCCCAGGCCGAGAAATGCCTGGCCGCCGTAACGAATACCGCCGGCGAGCTGCGTTTGGCCAGCCGGATCGAGACGGCGGGGTAAGAACGGGCAGCCGCCGGAGTAATCGGCGCCCTTCCGTCGGGTCGCGAGACTTCGTGCGATCCCCGGCTCCCCGAGCGGCGGCCTATTGCACCGCGACCTCGACACGCAGCAGTTTCACATCGAGCGCCGCCGGCGGTTCCGCCGAACCGTCCACACTTTGGAAAGTCGGGCGGAGCTGAATGCGGATTGGCCCGGCTTTGGCCCGCATCGAGGCGGTCAAGGCCGGATTCAGCAGGATACTGACGTTGAACGCCCCGTGGCCATGACCATGATGATGATCGCCAAACAAGGCTGACGCCCCGGCAAATTGCGGTGCGGTGACCGGTGTCTTTGCCGAGATATCGGGTGCATCGACAAACACTTCGAGATTGACCCCGGTCGGCAGCGGCGCCGAGAGGGTGAAAGTCGCAACGACCGGCGCGTCGCCGGTATGCAGCGGCACGGTCAACTCATGCTCGACCACGGTGCCAAGTGCAAGCACCGCCGCGAGTTTGGGCGAATGGATCACGGCCACCGCGGCCGGTCCGACACCGGCATCGCGCGCGACGGCATCCCCCTCGCCCGCCCCGAAGCCCGGCTCGTAGGTATAGGGCCGGGCGAGTTTGGCGATGTCGATATACTCCCCGGCCTGGCGCGGATCATCCGCGCCATGCTCATCGACGAAAAACTCGAACCGCTCGGTCGCCCAAATCGGATCGGCCGGGAAAGCCGGCCGGCCGGCAGCGCGCTGGCGGGCTTGCCAGACGGCCCAGAGACGGTCGATGTTGCAATGATGGAGCCAGAAGACGGGATCCACGGGGGAGAGATTTCCGGTCATGAACCCGCCGACGGCGCTATGGATGGCGCCGTGCGGCTGTTGCTCGAAGGCCGAGGCCCCCAGGGTTCCGTCATGGCTCGGTTGCTTCCGCCCCATGAAATCCTCGATACGGTGGAACTCCAGCATCGGACCGACCACGGCGGGCGAAACATTGAACGCATCGATGCCCTGGAGCGCCGGAGCCGCCCGCGTCAGCTTGCGCAGCGATGGCCGCCACTGCCAGCGGATTTCGTTGACCAGGCCAGCCGCCCCGTTTATCCCGCGCAGCTCCATCCAATGCCGCTGCGACGGCGACAGCCTGTTCCAATAATCGGTCAATGCCGGACGAAAATGCCCCTGCATTGTATCGGAAGAATGGTAATATTCGGTATTATTGGGGTCCAGCACATCTTCCCACATCTGGTCTGGAATTTGTGGCGCTGCTGTCCAATCCCAGAAAGGCAGCATGAACGATTCATCGCCGCTAACATGACGGATAATATTCTCAAAATGAAGGTAATTGCTCACCCTCTTGGTCGCGTCGGTTCAACGGCGCGGCTGTGAGCTTGGAAGAGCTGAGTATGGTGGTTGCGGCGGGATAGATCCGCAAAATCTTGTTGACCTGGGGCTCGGATC
>Ga0181519_10002122_pt1 | contig 17057 bp, 16 predicted proteins | sample PEATcosm2014_Bin_26_FD_121102 | JGI IMG/M metagenome (GOLD analysis project Ga0181519, IMG submission 121102) | Peatland microbial communities from MTU Mesocosm Facility, Houghton, MI, USA - PEATcosm2014_Bin02_10_metaG | ecosystem: Environmental > Terrestrial > Soil > Wetlands > Peat | place...
CTGTGGAACGATTCCGCCTCCTTACAGGAACTGAGTTACTCGATCGAACACGGAGCCACGGGCGCGACCTGCAATCCCGTGATTGTGGTAGGCGTTCTGCAAAAGGAAATGGGGCAGTGGAAAGAACGCATCCAGGCGCTCATAAAGGAACGCCCGACGGCGACCGAAGACGAGTTGGCCTGGCAACTGGTGCGAGAGATTTCAGTGAAAAGCGCGGCTCTGCTCCGGCCAATTTTCGATGCGCAGCGCGGCAGGAATGGCCGGCTGTCAATCCAGACCGACCCCCGGCTCTTTCGCGATTCAGAAGCGATGGTCGAGCAGGCGGTGGAGTTCAGCCAGCTTGCGCCCAATATGATCGTCAAGATTCCCGTCACAAAAGCGGGCATTCCTGCGATCGAGGAGGCGACTTACCGGGGGGTCAGCATCAATGCCACAGTTTGTTTTTCGCTACCGCAATGTGTTGCCGTGGCCGAGGCAGTTGAAAGAGGGCTGAAGCGGCGCGAACGCGAGGGCAAGGAAATCGGCAGCATGGGTCCGGTATGCACCATCATGGTGGGGCGCCTCGATGACTGGTTGAAGGTGCTGGTCGAAAAAGAGAATATTGCGATTGATCCGGGCTATCTGGAATGGGCGGGAGTCGCGGTTTTCAAGAAAACCTACCAGCTCTTCCGCCAGCGTGGATACCGGATCCGGCTGCTTTCGGCGGCGTTTCGTAACCATATGCACTGGAGCGAGATGATCGGGGGCGATGTTGTCATCTCGCCTCCGTACTCGTGGCAGGTGCGCTTCAACGCGAGCGACGTAGAGGTGCGCAATCGTATCGACGAGCCGGTGAATCCCAAGATCACCGAGGAGCTCGGCCGCAAATTTGCAGATTTCCGCCGCGCAAGCAAGGAAGGCGGTATCACGATAGAAGATTTTGATTCGTTCGGCCCGACGCGGCGGACGTTGCGCCAGTTTATTTCGGCCTGCCACGATCTGGACGCGATGGTACGAGACATTCTGATACCGAATCCTGACAAAAACTGAAACAACCGCGGCATGTGTCACGCAGACAAATTCCGATAGGCGGAGTAACGACGTGGGAAAACTAGCGATCACCGGCGGCGAGCCTCTACGAAAGACACCTTTCACACAATGGCCGTTTGCGACCAAAGATGAATCGGCCGCGCTTGAGGACGTGCTCGGCAGTTCGAAGTGGGGCGGCCAGCCTTTTCCGGGCAAGCACGCCGAGGCATTCGCGAAGAAATTTGCGCAAGTCCAGACCGCCAAGTACGCGCAATGCGTCAACACGGGTACGGTTGCGATTCAGGCTGCGCTGAAAGCAATTGGAATTCTACCGGGCGACGAAGTCATCGCCCCGGCCTACACATGGGAAGGAACGGTAGGTCCGGTTCTGCTGCTGGGCGCGGTTCCTGTCTTTGTGGACGTCGATCCGGACACGTATTGCCTGGATGCGAAGCTGATCGAGAAGGCCATTACTCCGAAGACCAAGGCAATTCTCCCGGTCCATCTGGGAATGCGTTTTGCGGACATGGATGAGATTCTCCGCATTGCAGCAAAGCACAACCTGAAAGTGATCGAGGACTGCGCGCACGCCCATGGCGGCATGTGGAAGGGCAAAGGCGCCGGATCGATGGGCGATCTGGGAGCCTTCAGCTTCCAGTCCAGCAAACTTATAACTTGCGGCGAGGGTGGGGCTGTTATTACCAATAATCTGGAATACATGGAGAAGGTGCAGAGCTACATCAATGCCGGACGTGCCAGCGTGACCGACCAGTTCCACCATCGCATCATCGGTTTCAACTACCGGCTCGGGGAATTTCAGGCGGCCGTTCTCGGCCCGCAGCTGGATCGGCTGCCGGAGCAATCCAAGCTTCGCGATAAAAATATGGCGTATCTCGAGAAACGCCTGACCGGGACTCCGGAGATTGGGCTGCTGAAGCCGGATCCGCGCATTACGCGCCTTGCTCCCTACGGCTATGTGCTCAAATATTTTGCAGAGAAGGCAAAGGACATTCCGCGCGCGGCTTTCGTGGCTGCTCTCCAATTGGAAGGGATTCCCTGCGACGGTCTCTTCTACGAGCCTGTGTATAAGAGTTCGCTGTTTCCGGTGAACCCGGCTGATTTTCCGGCGTTGAGCTGGGGACGAGAAAAACCACTGGATCTGCGAAATATGTATTCCTGTCCCGAGTCGGAGAAGGCCGCCTACCATGAGGCGGTGTGGTTCATGCACCAGATGTTTCTGGGCAGCGAAAAAGACGTGGACGCGATCGCGGACGGAATTCACAAAGTACTCGAGCACATCGAGGAACTGCGCAACCTCGATCACAAGGCAATCCGCAACCAGCGGCTCAGCCGGGCAGACCGCGAGAGCTAAGTATGAACGCAGGGAAGAAGGTCGGCTTCGCGGTGGTGGGGCTGGGCAGCATCGCTCAGAGTTCCGTGTTGCCTGCATTCGCGAACTGCAGGACATCCAAACTCATCGCGCTGGTCAGCCGCGACAAGAAGAAAGCGAGAGCACTGGCACGGAAATTCAAGACGGATAGTGCTTACAGCAGCGACGAATACGACGCTTGTTTGGCGAACCCTGATGTTTCGGCAATCTACATTGCCACGCCCCAGGGCGAACACGAAGTCTTGACCGTGAAGGCGGCCCAGGCGGGAAAGCACGTCTTATGCGAGAAGCCGCTGGCTGCCACGGTAGAACAATCCGGACGAATGGTGACGGCTTGCCGGCAACACGGAGTTTTGCTGATGACGGCGTACCGGAAACACTTCGATCCCAGCACGGTCTACTTGAAGGAATTGATCCGCGATGGATCGCTCGGGCGCATTGACGTCATCCATTCGGCCTTCAGCGAATTACATGTGGCAGGCCGCTCCATCCCCTGGCTGCTGGATAAGAAACTTGCGGGTGGCGGCCCGCTTATGGACCTCGGTGTGTACTGTGTGAATACGAGCCGCTGGCTGGTAGATGAAGATCCGGTTGAGGTCTCGGCGCAAGCTTGGCGGCACGATAAGAAGCGCTTCCGCGGGATCGAAGAAGGGATCTCTTTCCGGATGAATTTCCGGAGCGGCTTGGTCGTGCAAGCGGCGTCTACCTACTCGGCCGCCCCATCTTCTTTTATTCATGTGCAAGGCTCAAAGGGCTGGGCGTTGCTGTCTCCGGCATTTCCGTTTGAAGAAGAGCGGCGGTTGACCGGAAAGCTGCAGGGATGCTGGTTCGAGCGGCGATTCAAGGTGGTCGACGAGTTCGCCCCTGAACTGGATGCCCTGGCCGCGGCCATTCAAACGGGCGGCAAAGCAGAACCGGACGGAAGGCAGGGACATCGCGATGTCGTCATCCTCCATTCCATCTACGAGTCGGCCAGAAAACACGCGCGGGTCGTGGTGCAGTATGAGTAGTATCGCCAGCGCACTGCATGCTATAGGCTCGTAAGTAGTTCGAGAAATGCGGCAAGAAGGATATGACGGTTCGACAAAAGAAAGCGCAGAAGCCGGGAAAGGCCGCGAGTATCTATGACGTCGCCCGTGAGTCAGGAGCCTCCGTCTTCACGGTTTCGGCGGTCGTAAACAATAAGAGCCACGTTGGGAAAAAGTTGCGGGAAAGCGTGGAAGCGGCCATCCGCAAGTTGAACTACCGGCCCAACCTGATCGCGCGCAGTCTTGCCAAGCAGCGCACGCATACCATCGGAATGATCGTGCCCGACATTGCCAATCCTTTTTTCCCGATGGTGGTTCGGGGTGCCGAAGACGCCACCCAGCGACACGGATACAATCTGCTGCTGTGCAACAGCGATGACAGCCTCGACAAAGAGGAGGCGGCCATCGAATTGCTGCTCTCCAAGCGGGTCGATGGAATTCTGCTTACCAAGGCAGCCGAAGACTTCCGGCCGTCCTTGCGCCAGAGGATCAAAGAGGCGGGGATCCCATTCGTCCTGGTGATGCGCACTTATCCCAAGCTCACCAAAGACGCGGTGATAACCGACGACTATCAGGGAGCCTACGAAGCGGTGTGCCACTTGGCGCGCTGCGGCCGCCAGCGAATCGGGTTGGTCAGCGGACCGCTCAAAGTCAGCAACGCACTAGCGCGCTGGGAAGGGTTTCATGACGCTCTCAAGGCGCAAGGCTTGCCGTTCGAAAAACAATTAGTGGTGGAAGGAGATTATCGGATCGACTCAGGATTCCGCGCGGGTCATGCTTTGCTCTCCCACCGCCCGGATGGGATCTATGTCGCAAACCACTTGATGACCATCGGCTTGCTTAAGGCTGCGGAGGAGATGGGCCTATCGTGTCCAGATGATTTCGGACTGGTCAGCTTCGATGACTATCCATGGCTCGGAGTCTTTCGGCCAAGATTGACGACGGTGGAATTGCCTAAGCATCAACTGGGAAGCGAAGCCGCCGAGTTGCTGATAGAACGGATTGCCGGGGGCGGGAAAAAAGCAGGGGTCAGGAAGTTGCCGCCGGAATTGCGGATTCGCGAATCCTGCGGCTTTGCTTTGCACGTAGCGAAAACGCCGGCGGCCGCGTTACCGGTATAAACAGTCCCGAGCGACTGGACCCGGTATTCGGGTATGTCAGGACTCGCTGAAATCAATTTCAATCGGTCTGACACCCCGAGTTTTTAGAAGAACGTAGACGCCCCCGACGGCCAGCCAGATGCCTCCTGCAACCAGAGTGGAAGATTGCAATCCAAGGAAAATCGCCAGGCAAAACAGGAACCCCAATGCGGGTGAAACTATGTCGAGAAACACGTTCAGTTTGTGGAGCGGGTCCCGGCCAAACCCAAAGTACTTCAGCGCTACCGCATTGACCGCCATAAATGCCATGAGCGCGCCGAAGTTCAACATTTCGACGGCTCGTTCCCAGCCCAGCGTGAGAGTTCCGATATAAGCGAGGACTCCGACGATCGCCACATTAAAGGTGGGGTTGCCGCGCCGCGGATCAAGGTATCCAAATGGCTTCCGTGGCAAGACGTTGTCGCGCCCCATGCCATAGAGAAGGCGAACTGCGCCCAGATGCCCCGCCAAGCCACAGGCCAGACTCGATACCAGCAAGACGATGCCAAAACCTGCAAACAGGCGGTAGCCTCCCACCACCTGGGCAACGTCCATGAATGCCGTTTCGGGGTTAGCGAGCGTGCGGTAGTCCGGCCAGACTCTTTGCGCAAGATAAACCTGAAGGCCGGCGAAGAGTCCCGTAAAAATACAGACCAGCACCGTTGCCAATAAGACATTGCGCCGGGGGTTATGGACTTCTTCGGCGAGAATGCTTACACCATCAAAGCCAATGTAGGTGGTCGCCGCAAGTGCTGTGCCGGCGGCAATGGCTCGTACGCTAAATGTCCGCGCATCGTACATCGGCTGCAGCGATACCAGTCCCTGCCAGTGCTGGTGAACAAGAATATAGCGTACGGCTTCGAATAGAAACGCCGCCATTACAAGGGACATGAAGGCGAGAAGAATCTGATTGGTCCGCGCCGTCGTGCGTATTCCCATCCAGCACAGCAGGGTCATGAAGCCCACCGCGACCGCCGACAGAAGCGGGAGGGGAACGCGGGGCAACAGTCGCTGAATGGTAAGGGCTGCATACAAACTGTTTTGCATCGGCTGGAAGAGAAATTCAAGAAACATCGCCCAACCAAGTATGAACCCGACGTGAGGGTTGAAGCCCTTGCTTACATAGGTGTATACGGAACCCGCTGACGGATATACAGTCGCCATACGTCCAAAGCTGACAGCGGTGGCCGTCATAGCCACCATGGATGCAAGAAGCGTGGTAACCGCATGGCCGCGTGAGAGAACTTGTGCCTCGCCAAACATGGGCACGGCAGCAATCGGTGAGATGAGGATGATGCCGTAGTAGATCAGGTCCCAAAGGCCAAGAACTCGTTTCAGACGAGGCTCTCTGATCGGTCGGGCAGCATTAGACTCCAAAGGGTGCTCCTGGTCGTCGCCGCTTAAAAAGCTCGTTCTTTCTTCCTGGCTTCCACATATTTCGCCCGCGCGTCCCGCACGGCGTTGCTTTCCGAAACCTCCGCAATCGGAACATCCCACCATGATTCGTATCCGGGCACGCGCTGGCAATAAGCCGTTTCAATAACAACCACCGAAGTCCTGGAATTCTTCCTGGCGTCGAGCAACGCCCTGCGAAGGTCGTCACGCGTGTGAGCGCGTACAGCATCCGCTCCCAGGCTTAACGCATTGGCGACGAAGTCCACGATGACCGGATCGCCTGCGAGTTGTCCGTCCCGGCGATACCGATATTCCGTTCCCATCCCCCGATTGCCGCAAGCCCGGCTTAGGCCACCGATGCTTGAAAAACCATGATTATCGAGCACAACGATATTGAGCTTGTAGCCTTCCTGTAGTGAGGTCACGATTTCCTGCGCCATCATGAGGTAAGAACCGTCCCCCACCATGACGTAGACTTCGCGATCGGGAGCCGCCATCTTGACACCCAGCCCGCCACTGATCTCGTATCCCATGCAAGAGTAGCCGTATTCGAGGTGATATCCCTTGGGATCTCGGGTGCGCCATAATTTGTGAAGATCGCCGGGAAGACTGCCAGCCGCGCAGACAACGACATCTCGTGGACCGGAAACTTCGTTGACCACTCCGATCACTTCTCCCTGGCTGATGGGCGGACCCAAGTTGAGTCCGTGGATGCGGTCGACTTCTTTTTCCCAGTCTTCGCGAAATGATTTCATGCGCGTGGCGTAGGAACTATCTACCTGGAAACCCTTCAGTGCTTCGGCAAGTTCCTGAAGCGTGACGCGGGCATCCCCAGTCAGCGGCAAGGCGAGTTGTTTGCCGGAATCGAACTCGCTGACATTTATATTGATGAATCTCACCGCCGGATTTTGGAAGGCGGTTTGGGAAGCGGTTGTAAAGTCGGAGTAACGCGTACCCACACCCAGGATCAGATCGGCCTCGCGCGCGAGGATGTTAGCGCCGGGCGTGCCCGTGACGCCCATCGCTCCCAAGGCCTGCGAATGATCGTATGGCAAGGAACCCTTGCCGGCCTGCGTTTCAACAACCGGGATGCCGGTCTGCACCGCAAACGCTGCGAGTGCATCCGTGGCCTCAGAATAAATGACTCCGCCGCCCGCGATCAAAAGTGGCTTTCGTGCACAGTGGGTCCATTCTGCAGCCTGTCGCAGAAGGCGGGTGTCGCAGCGGGGGCGGGCGATTGTCCAGACACGTTTTTCAAGAAATGAAGTAGGAAAATCGAACGCTTCGGCCTGAACGTCCTGTGGCAAGGCAAGAACCACAGCGCCAGTATCGGCTGGGGATGTAAGCACGCGCATGGCGGCCAGCAGCGATGTGAGAATCTGCTCGGGCCGCTCGATCCGGTCCCAATACCGGGCCACGGGTTTAAAGCAATCGTTGACGGAAATATCCTGCGTCGCGGAGGACTCCAGTTGCTGTAGAACGGGCGCGACGTTGCGGCGCGCAAAAATATCTCCTGGCAGAAGAAGTACGGGGAGCCGGTTTATCGTTGCGGTCGCCGCACCGGTTACCATATTCGTAGCGCCGGGACCAATCGAGGTTGTGCAGACCAGGCAGCGAAGGCGGTTGCTGGTTTTGGCAAAAGCTGTTGCCGTATGCACCATCGCCTGCTCGTTTCGAAACAGGTAATATGGCAGCCCCGGATCCTGCTCGAGCGCTTGTCCGATGCCGGCCACGTTGCCGTGCCCGAAGATCCCGAGACAACCTTCGAAGAGCCGATGCTCCACGCCGTCCCGTTCCGAATACTGGTTCTTGAGAAATGCGACGATGGCTTGAGCGACGGTGAGGCGCGTTGTCATTCAATCTCACTCCAACATCAGGGTGGTAAGCGGGCAGTGTCTAAGCGATTAGCAGCCCCGGGATCGAAAGCACACAAAGTCACTTTACCAATGGCAACCGGGGATCGGTCGTATTCCAGGTTGACCGGATCCAGACGTGATTCGCATCTTCTGTTACCGCCAAGGCGCGTGCCGACCCCGCGAGAAAATTCAAATAGTAGACGTCATAGCCCGGGCCTGCCACCACGGGGTGAAATCCGCCCCGGACCAGGACCGCATCGCCATCGCCTGCCTTCACCGTACTCCCTCCAGTGCCATCGTAGGAATAGAGATGCTGCAAGGCAAACCCTTCGGGCTGTCGAATCCGGTAATAGTAGATTTCATCGAGGTCCACCTCCGAGGGCGGGTTGTGGACGTCGTGTTTGTGCGGAGGATAGCTCGACCAGTTCCCCCCCGGCGTGTAAACCTCGATCACCATCAGTTTGTCGGCTGGAAATGCTGGAGGCATAATATCGACAATCTGGCGCGACGCATTTCCACCTCCGCGCAAGCCGCTGGAGACAAGTCCTGGCGTGATCAAAGCGGGCTCTAGCTGCGCGTCTGAGGGCACGCGGCATTCTGCAATTTCACAAGCCGTCTCCGCGGTGAATATTACCTTGTGACCCGCCGGAAGATAAACCGTAAACGGAAGACCGTCGAAGACATCCTTGCGCTTTCCGATCGTCTGCACGCCGTTACCCCAATCTGCCGTGCACAGACCGCCGAGCAAGACGAAACCAGCTTCTTCAGATTCCGTGCTGGAGCGGTAAACATCGCCAGGCTGCAATCGACGCACGAAGAAACTCATCCATTCCCACTCCGCAAGAGAACGTGGAAGATGTAAAAGTTCGCCGGAGCGCGACGAAGGCAACTTTAGGGAATGAACTAAACAGTCACTCTCGCTCATGAACGTCTCCGAAAGCAGGGAAATAGGGGATTCGTGCGTTTAAAGGAGCAATCCTCAAGGGTTGTCTAACCGCTTTGACACTATGGCAAAAGCTCAGTTGCTTGTCAATTGCGATCCAATGAGCTGGTCCGCGCTGTCTGCTTGCGATGACGAAGCATGGACTCCGAAAGCCCTGAGTTTTTTTCGCGTAGTGGACGTCGTTTTGTCCCCGCCAGCTTGTGCTGATATCGCTCCCGATCTCTTCGACTATGCCAACACCTTGGTGGCCGAGAATCCGCCATGTCACGGCGGGTAAATCGCCTTTCAAAATGTGAAGGTCCGTTCCGCAGATCGTCGAGGTCGTGACGCGCACGATGGCATCGCCTCGATCTTGAATCGTAGGATGCGGTTTGGCCTCGTGCATCAGGGGTCTTCAAGAGTTCGCGGAGTGGGAAATTTAAGTGGCGCTAAAACAACTGTCCGAAGTGAATAGGAAATTTTGTTCCGAGACGTTGTTGCTGGAACAACCATAAAAGTGAATCTTGAGGGTGGCTTCATAAACTGAGCAATTCCGACCAGTTTTTCCACCTCTGCACTGGCATAGTCAGTTTGAGGCCTAATTTGATGGTCTGAGGACGACGGCCTGGCGTCGAGGAGACATAGAAATGTCTGCAGAAAACTCAGTTGTCGCAATTTATCACACCCATACGGATGCGGATCGGGCGGTGAAGGAACTTCAGCGTGGCGGAGTCGACATGCACAAATTGTCGATCGTTGGAAAGGGATTTCACACGGATGAGCAAGTGGTCGGCTACTACAACACCGGCGACCGCATGAAATATTGGGGCAAGGTAGGCGCATTCTGGGGAGGCTTTTGGGCTCTCTTGTTCGGATCCGCGATGTTCGTGATCCCGGGTCTCGGTCCGATTTTAGTGGCTGGACCTCTGGTGGCATGGATCGTGGCAGGACTGGAAGGTGCGGTCGAAGTAGGAGCCTTGGGCGCTTTGGGAGCCGGCCTATTCAGCATCGGCATCCCCAAAGACAGCATTGTGAAGTACCAGACGGCGCTCACGACAGATCAGTTTCTGCTGATCGCTCATGGGACGGCTGCAGAAGTGGCCAAGGCGAAGGACATCATCGCAAGCACGAGTCCGGCAAATTACACACTGCATACAGCCGAAGCAGTCGCGGCTTAGCGAAGCCGGGGTTGCGAGCCATAAACGAAATAACCAAAGAGGGCCACAGACCAGTATTTTGACGTGGTGTGGCTTTTTGGAGAATGAGATGAAAGTAGACCCTGCTGTATTTGAGAAGATGATCCCCGCCGAACAAGTGTTTGAGGACATGCTCCCTTTTCTCGAAACACTTGACGCCCAGATTGGTGGCATTATCCGACTCTTGAAAGACAAAGGCATTACCACAAATGCGGAATTTGCCCAGTATGCCCAGCGAGGTGACGATGCAGGAAATGTGCGGGAGCGTGGTATGCGGGTAAGGATGGAATATCTGTTTTCCTCGGCCGTGAGGCGGATCGACGAATAGTAACTGCAACATCTCAGCCTCCACTTGACGGGAAACGGTGGGGGGTTGGCTGGGACGCGGTGGTTTTGTCGTGGATCCCAATGCCGCGGACGAATAAGTACAGCTTTTAACGAAATGATGAGGTGCGTCGGTGATTGAACGACTGAAGGAAACTGGTGGAGTTGCGTTCGGCTTTAAAGTAGTCGGAAAGCTATTGGACGAGGAACTCAAGACATTCGAGCCGCAGCTGGAGTTCTTCATTGCTCAGCACAAAAAGCACCCGATCGGCATCCTGGTGGACCTGACGGAAATGCGTGGAGCCGAATGGAAGGCACGCTGGGACGATTTGCGATTTCTCCAGAAGCACACAAGTCATATCGCTCGTATGGCAGTCGTCGGAGCCCACCGCTGGGAAGAGGTTGTGGAGCTCTTTACTGCGGGCGCCGCTGTTCTCCAGTCAGAGACACGCTATTTCGAATCCTCCGAAATGCAGAACGCCTGGTTATGGGCGAGGACCGCGAAACACGCCGAAGATGCTCCCGTCCGTTTGATCTCGCCAGCTACCGGGATTTGGAAGGATTACCGTCCCGAGTTCGTGGGCTTGTAAGCGAACACTGAACTGAACACTGACACTGTGCAATAAGAACCAGAGCGTCAAATGCGCAATTACCAATGGTGCAGGAGATCAGCGTGCAAATCCAAGTCAATACCGACCATACAATCGAAGGTCATGAGGGGCTAGCCGATCAGATCAGGGGCGTGGTGGAAAATGCTTTGAGCCGAATGGGCGATCACATCACACGGGTGGAAGTCCACTTGACCGACGAGAGCGGCCCTAAGAGCCGCGAGAATAACAAACGTTGCATGATGGAGGCACGCCTCGAAGGCCGCCAGCCCATCGCGGTCACCGACGAAGCGACGACTGTGGACCTGGCGGTCAGTGGCGCCGCAGATAAGTTAGCCAGATTGATCGAGCATACCCTCGGCAAATTCCATGATGAACGGACTCACAGCACTGATCCGTCCCCTGCCGAGCCGACATTCTCAGATCAGTCATGATCGACACCGCTGTCAGCTTGGCTGGGGATGAAAGAGGAGGAGCATCGGATGACGCCCTCCTGTATCCTCTGCGATTCGAACCGATCTATCAGTATCGGTTGTGGGGCGGTCGGCATCTAGCTAGCTTGCTCACCGCGCCCCTGCCCGGCGGTCCTATCGGAGAAGCGTGGTTACTCACCGATCGCGACGACCATCAGAGCCGCGTCGCCGACGGATCGCTAAAGGGACGAACGATAAGTCAATTGCTGCGGCAGTTCCCGAGGCAAATAATGGGAAAGCTGGCTGGGCGCTTCCGCCGATTTCCACTGCTGCTGAAGTTCCTCGATGTACATGAAATGCTTTCGGTCCAGGTGCATCCTACAGAAGCCAACACGAACCTGCTGCCAGCGGGCGAGACTCCGAAGACTGAAGCTTGGGTCGTGTTGGAAACCGCGACCCAAAGCCGGATCTACGCCGGTCTGAAGACAGGCACTACGGAAGCCGATCTGCGAGACGCGCTCACTAACAAGACGGTGGCGGACCACCTGGCATGCTTAACTCCGAAGCCCGGCGACGCCCTTTTCCTGCGCGCAGGCACGGTTCACGCTATGGGCGGGGACCTTGTGGTGTTCGAGATTCAGCAAAATAGCGACGTGACGTTTCGCTTGTATGACTGGGACCATATTGATCCGAAGACGGGACAGCCACGGGCACTCCAGGTCGATAAGGCGATGGCCTGCATTGACTTTTCGGAAGGTCCGGTCGATCTGGTGAAGCCCGTGGTGGAAGCGAGGACGCCGGTGGAACGCCAGAGGCTATTTCATTGTGAACATTTCTGGTTGTGGCGCCTGCGCGGACAGTCTCCGTTTACCGTCGGCGTGGCGGATCTGCCGCGCGTGCTGGTATGCCTGGAGGGCGAGGGGCAGGTCGAACATGGCGGTGCCCCTTACGCCGTCGGAAAAGGCGACGTATTCGTTTTGCCTGCAGCGATCGGAACGTGTGGTTTTCGGCCACGCGGTGCAGTGAACTTGTTGGAAATCGCAATCCCGGATTGAGATCGCGAGAATGCACAAGGTGAAGCCATAGTGAAAAAGCTGATTGTGTTTGATCTCGACGGCACACTTGCTGAGAGTAAGTCGGCCGTTGATCCAGAGATGTCGGGACTGCTGCACGACCTTCTCGATATTGTGAAAGTGGCGGTGATTTCCGGCGGGGGTTGGCCGCAGTTCGAAAAGCAACTCGTTTCGAATCTGCCCCACGACAAACTGCTGGCGAATCTATTCCTCCTTCCTACCTGCGGCACAAAGTTCTACCAATACAAGTCAACAGATTGGAAAAAGATTTATTCGGAAGATTTCACTACAGATCAAAGGGAAAAGATCCTCGATTCCCTAAAGAAGGCGATCGGAGTTGCAGATTTCAAGATCGAAAAGCTCTGGGGCGAGCAAATTGAGGATCGGGGCAGCCAGATAACATTTTCTGCTTTAGGTCAGCTGGCCCCCTTGGAAGAAAAGGAAAAATGGGACCCCGATTTTGCCAAGCGGAAGAAGATCAAAGCTATTCTTGATACTTTCATTCCTGAGTTTTCTGTCCGAATCGGGGGTTCGACGTCTGTTGACATCACCAAGCCTGGCATTGACAAGGCCTACGGCATAAGAAAACTGCGAGACCTGCTCGGTATTTCGATAAAAGAGATGATCTATATCGGCGACGCTTTGTATGTGGGCGGCAATGACTACCCTGCTGAAACAGCGGGAGTCGATTGCATCCCGGTTAAGGATCCCAACGAGACCAAGCGGGTTATCCAAACCCTAATCGCCTGCTTAGCAGGCGGTAGTAAGGCGGCGTGAAGTCATGCCGATCGCCGAAAAGGATTTGATGACCGGACTTAAGTTGCAACGGCTAGGAATGTTGATGGAGCCGGAGCCGGGGAATGCGCAGGAGGTCGAAGGGGTCCTGAATCCGGCGGCCGCTCGCGGCCCGGACGGTGAGCTTTATCTTTTCCCGCGGCTGGTAGCGCAGGGGAATTACTCACGCATCGGCATTGCGCGAGTGCGGTTCAATAAAGCCGGCGATCCGGTGGGCGTCGAACGGCTCGGCATCGCGCTGGAGCCTGACGCTGACTACGAGCGCCGACCCGGCGGCGGCGGTGGCTGCGAAGATCCTCGCATCACCTTCGTGGAACCGCTGCACAGCTACATGATGACTTACACGGCTTTTTCGCCTCAAGGCCCGCGAATTGCTCTAGCGTTATCGAAGGACCTGTTCCACTGGAAACGTCTCGGGCCGGCGACCTTTGGTCCTTACCATGGCGTCGAATGCGGCGACGTGGATGACAAGGACGCCAGTCTCTTTCCGGTTGCGATTCCTAATCCATCCGGGCACCCGGAACTGGCCATCCTGCACCGTCCACTTTTTCCTGGCACTCGTCCGGAGGAAACCGTTCGCGATCCCGCGGCTCGTAAGGTCGATCTCGATCGGGAAAGCATCTGGATTTCGTACTGCGCAATGTCATTGGAGTCCTGCGATTCGAATCGTCTCGGTCGGTTCATGTCTCATCATCGGCTGGCAACCCCAGTGTCACCCTGGGAACGTCTCAAGATCGGCGGCGGCACTCCGCCAATCCTGACGCCGCATGGTTGGCTGATCGTTTACCACGGCGTCAGCGAACTGGAAAAGCCCAGCGCCGGCGAACACCAGCTGCGTTATTCGGCAGGAGTGATGGTCCTCTCGAAAGAGCATCCGCAAGTGATCCGCTATCGTTCGGTAGAGCCAGTGTTGACGCCAACACTGCCGCAGGAATGCAGCGGGACCGTTGCCCACGTCGTGTTCCCGACCGGCATCGATCGGCGCGACGATCTCGGCTTAGCCAATCGCTTCGACGTTTATTATGGAATGGCGGACAGCCGGATTGGCGTCGCACGTCTCGACATGCCCGATGTCTTACCGCCGGAGGGAGTCGCAGACTCCCCGGAGACTACCGTGTAGCCAGTCTGGCTGTCACTGAAAAGTCGCCCGGCTGACCGAGGCCTCGGCGGTTTCACGTGGAAATCGCCACTACTTTTGCTTACAAACGTAGACACCTGGGGTCGCTGCAACAGCCCTACACTCAAACTTTGGCGATGAGGTCTGCTAAAAACCACTACAAACACTCCGGATGCAATCGCGCAAACCAAAGCGTCACATACAAACAGAGAATGACAAGACGCGGCCGCGGCTCGCGGAGCGATTTTAAATGAAATTTTCCGATGCCCGAGATGCGGCCGAAACGGTGGGCCAGGATCGCAACCTCGAATTCTCGACGGGCTTGCGGGTCATCGTCTCCCCGCGCAAGCGAGGCATAGTACAAGCTCAAAACCTGTTCTATGTTATGTGCATTTGAAAGCGCCCTAGAGTATAGCCACGAGTGGTATCCATCGATCAAAGCGATCAGAAATGCAATGATTATCGCTAGCATCGCGATTTCCCACAACTGGGCTTGGAACGTCAAACCGACGAGCGCGTAGACGAGGGCGATTCCCCACCCTCGTATCGTGAAGTGAAGTCAAGTTGCCCTTCGCCGACGCATCGCTTTCTGATCGTGTTCCATTCGCCGGGTGGGCTGACTGAAATCGGACTGCCGATGTATCGAGCGGAGAAAATCGGCGAGAGAACCGGCCGAGGGATCTAGGCTAACATTCTCTCCGGTCCGGTTTCGAAGGGAATAATCGCGAATTGGCGCGGATTTGCGCGATCCTCGGGGGAATGGCGGGCGCATTCCGCTACACTTCAGACTAGGTGGCGGAGCACGCAGTCTGCTGCGAACCCACCTTTCGATAATTCCCTGCTAACAGGGAAAAATACAGGGAATTCTTGTAATTTTGCTTCATAAGTCTCGCTCGAAACCTCGCATCGCGAGTAATTTCTGTGAGATCTGGCGATTTCCCTGGAAATCGGAGCAGGGAACGATCAGGGAAGGAACAGGGACCAATCCGATCAGCCGGTAGTGATTCGCCCCGGACTGGAAAAAAACGGGCCCAACCAGTTCCGAACCAATCAGTTTGGCCAGCACATTCTGCGGAGCATCACAGGTGTATCGCGGGCGCCCGGGCAAAGATGCGACCCCTGCATAGCACGGCGTCAGGCGTTGCCCCTCAGCGGTCAGGCCGTGTCTGGGGCACTGGTGCGCACAATGATCCAGTCGTTGCTACCGCAACTCCGCGCTTAAAACGGCCTAAATCAGGTCTTTCCTGTAAAATCCATCGCGCAGGCGACCGGCTTCCCGAAGACTCACCGCGCTTGACACCCGGAAAGGACTTTCGTACATTCGCTTCGTTCTTACGGACCCTCGTTATGAAGCCCGTCGCCGGCTACCGCCCGCCTTACCCCGGGACTCAACCCAATCATCTTCATCCCCCGTATGCCTCTTCCGCAAAGCGCTCACCCGCGCGCCCTCTGGTGCCGATCCCGTACACGCTGTCGGAAATTACTGGCCCTTCCTTTGATCGCGAATTGGTCTCGCCCGCGTCCCACGACCTCACTCGCCAGCACCAAGGTGAACCACTCGGCGAACGGATCGTCGTAAGCGGCCGCATTTTGGATGAGAACAGTCGTCCCCTCGGCAACACACTCGTCGAAATCTGGCAGGCCAACGCCGCGGGGCGTTATCGGCACGAAGTCGATCTGCATGATGCCCCGCTTGATCCCAACTTCACCGGTTGCGGGCAGGTCATCACCGATGCCGAAGGGCGTTATCGCTTCGTCACGATTCGACCGGGAGAGTACCCCTGGCGAAATCACTACAACGCCTGGCGCCCCGCCCATATTCACTTTTCGCTCTTTGGCCCGGCATTCTCCACGCGCCTTGTCACGCAGATGTTTTTCCCAGGCGATCCGCTGCTCCCGTATGATCCGATTTTCAATTGCACCGCCGATGAGAAAGCCCGCAATCGCCTGATTTCTATCTTTGACTGGGAAACCACCGTGCCCATGCAGTCTCTCGGCTATCGCTTCGATATCGTTTTGCGGGGCCGCGACGCGACCCCGATGGGGGCTTAGTTGAGTTTGCAGGCCACCACGTCGCAGACGGTAGGACCATACTTCAAGATAGGCCTGCAATGGCTTGACCAGACTACTCTCGCCGCCGGGAACATCGCTGGACAACGAGTCACAATTCGGGGTCGAGTGCTCGATGGAGATGGCGCGCCTGTCCCCGACGCCCTCCTCGAAATCTGGCAAGCCAATTCTCACGGTAAGTATGCGCATCCCGAGGATTCGCAGGATAAGCCTCTGCAGCCGGGATTCACCGGCTTCGGACGCGTGCCCACCGACCCGGCGGGCTGTTTTCAGTTCGTAACCATCAAGCCAGGTCCGGTGCCCGGCCCCAATGGTCACGATCAGGCGCCGCACTTGGCGATCTCAGTCTTCATGCGCGGCCTGTTGAAGCGCTTGGTGACGCGCATGTATTTTCCCGATGACGCGCGCAACGAGAGCGATCCCATCCTCAACATGGTGGATCCCTCCCGGCGTGCCTCTCTGATCGCGAACGCGTCGAGCAGCGGGCATTTGGAGTGGAACGTGATTTTGCAGGGAACGGACGAAACGGTATTCTTCGACTTGGGGTTGTGATCCATCTGGATGGCCTTGCTCGATCCACTGTTCGGCTCAGCGGCGATGGACGAAGTCTTCTCGGACAACGCTCGTCTGCAATACATGCTTGACTTCGAAGCCGCGCTCGCCAAAGCGGAAGCGAAGTGTGGCCTCATCCCCGCCGCCGCTACCGCGGTCATCGCCTCAAAG
>Ga0181519_10002124_pt1 | contig 17050 bp, 13 predicted proteins | sample PEATcosm2014_Bin_26_FD_121102 | JGI IMG/M metagenome (GOLD analysis project Ga0181519, IMG submission 121102) | Peatland microbial communities from MTU Mesocosm Facility, Houghton, MI, USA - PEATcosm2014_Bin02_10_metaG | ecosystem: Environmental > Terrestrial > Soil > Wetlands > Peat | place...
GAAGCCCCCTCCACCCCTCCGGGGTCCCCCTCCCCCAGAGGGGGAGGAGAGGGGCGTAGCTCTCGCCGCCTCAGCGCCATGACAACCTCACGCGGCATAGAACAGTCCGCCGCCGCCCTGCGCGCCGGCAAGCTGATCATCCTGCCCACCGAGACCGTCTATGGCTTGGCCGCCGACGCCGCCAACTCGGCCGCCGTGGCCGCGCTCTATGAGGCCAAGGGCCGGCCGAGGTTCAATCCCCTCATCGCCCATGTGCTGGATATCCCCGCCGCCCGCGCCATCGCCCGATTGGACGAGCGCGCGGAAATCCTGGCCCGGGCCTTCTGGCCCGGCCCGCTCACCTTCGTCCTGCCTGTGCGCGAAGGCGGCGCCGTATGCGATCTCGCCCGCGCCGGACTGGACACCGTCGCCGTCCGCGCGCCCGCCCATCCCCTCGCCCGCGCGGTGCTGGAGGCCTTTGGCGGACCGGTGGTGGCCCCGTCCGCCAACCGCTCCGGCCGGCCCAGCCCCACCACCCTGGCCGACGCCATGGCCGAGACCGGCCCCTTCGCCGCCACCGCCCTGGATGGCGGTCCCTGCGCCGTGGGCCTCGAATCGACGGTGATCGCCCTGCTCGACAGGCCCCCGCGCCTCCTTCGTCCCGGCGCCGTGACGCGCGCTCAGATCGAGACCCTGATCGGCCCGCTTGCCGAGGCCGATGCGGATGCGAAACGCTCTCCTGGTCGCCTGGCGCGGCACTACGCCCCCGCCGCCCCAGTGCGTCTGGGCGTTACCGAACCGAACGAAGGCGAAGCCTGGCTGGCGTTCGGCCCCGCGTTGGAAGGCCCCGGCGTGTTCAACCTCAGCCCGCTCGGCGATCTCGCTCAGGCCGCCGCCAATCTCTTCGCTTTTTTGCGCGCCGCCGACGCCCTGGCCCCCGCCGCCATCGCCGTCGCCCCCATCCCCGAGGAGGGCCTCGGCGAAGCCATCAACGATCGCCTCCGCCGCGCCGCCGGCCATGTGGGCTGAAAGGCGATACGGCTCTAAGGTGGCGCCATGATCGCGCCGGTGTCGGATGATGTGCTTGGCCGCCTCAAGGCGATCCTGGGCGCGCGCGGCTGGAGCCAGGACCCAGGTCGCCTGGCCCCCAAGCTGGTGGAATGGCGCGATCGCTGGCATGGCCAGACCCCGCTGCTCGCCCTGCCGGCCGATACCCGCCAGGTCGCCGCCGTGGTCGCCCTCTGCGCCGAGGCCGGCGTCGCCATCACCCCCCAGGGCGGCAATACCGGTCTGGTGGGCGGCCAGATCCCGGCCGGCGAGATCCTGCTCTCCACCGAGCGCCTGCGCGCCGTGCGGGCCATCGATATCATCGACGATGTGATGGTGGTCGAGGCCGGCGCCACCCTGGCGGCGGTCCACGAGGCGGCCCTGGCGGCGGGGCGATGGTTCCCGCTGAGCCTCGCCTCGGAAGGCTCGGCCACCATCGGCGGGCTCATCTCCACCAACGCCGGCGGCACGGCGGTGCTGCGCTATGGCTCCATGCGCGCCCTGGTTCTGGGCCTCGAGGCCGTGCTGCCCGATGGCGAGATCTGGGATGGGCTGAAGCGCCTGCGCAAGGACAACACCGGCTATGACCTCAAGCAGCTCCTGATCGGCGCCGAGGGCACCCTGGGCGTCGTCACCGCCGCGGCCCTCAAGCTCTTTCCCGTCCTCGCCTCCCGCGCCGTGGCCTTTGTCGGCGTCGAGAGCCCGGCCAAGGCCATGGCCCTGCTGGCCCGCGCCAAGGAGGAGACCGGCGGCGCGGTGGAAGCCTTCGAGATCGTCTGCGCCCTCGGCATGGATCTGGCCCTCGCCGCCCTGCCCGGCGCCCGGCCGCCGCTGGAGAGCCGGCCACCGTGGTATGTGCTGATCGAGATCGCCGAGGCCCGCCCCGGCGCCGCCCAGGCGGTGATGGAGCCTTTCCTCGAAGGCGCCCTCGAAGCGGGCCTGATCGTCGACGCCGCCCTGGCCCAGAACGAGGCCCAGGCCGCCGCCTTCTGGGCCCTGCGCGAGGGCCAGTCGGCCGCCCAGAAAAGCCAGGGGCCGGCCTGGAAGCACGATGTCTCCGTACCGATCTCCCGCATCGCCGATTTCATCGCCGCCGCCGGCGAGGCCCTCACGGCCCGCTTTCCCGGCGTGCGCATCGACGCCTTCGGCCACGTCGGCGACGGCAATATCCACTATGATGTGCTCGGCCCCGTCGGCGGCGATCCGGCCGCCCACGCCGCCGGCCGCGACGCCGGCGCCCGCATCGTCCAGGACCTCATCCACGCCATGGGCGGCTCGATCAGCGCCGAGCATGGCCTGGGCACCATGAAGACCGCCGAGGCCCTGCGCTACAAAAGCCCGGTGGAAGTCGCCGCCCTGCGCGCCCTCCGCGCCGCCCTCGATCCCAGGCGGATCATGAACCCAAGGGTGCTCTTCTAGGGCGCGATGGCTTCCCCCTCACCCCCTGCGTCATACCGGGTGCAGTGGAGCGAAGCGCAACGGAAACCCGGGACCCAGGTGCCCCATTCAACGAGCGTTGACGCTGCCTCGGTTGAAAGGCGCGTTCCGGTCGCCTGGGTCCCGCATCTTCACTTCGCTACGCTGCGTTGCGTGCGGGATGACGCAGGTGGGAGGGGGGCTCCGGGATGAACCAGGTGGGTAGGTTCACTGATTTGGGAAACCCAAGCCGGCGTCAATCAGGCTCCGCGCTCCAAATCTAGGCCGTTAAGCTTCAGACCCGTCACGGGGCTGACATTCCCCGGCCAAACAGGCGGCGCATGACAACGGTCTCGCTTCCTGGAGGCCCAGCCATGCGTCGGATCGCCGGCGACAAACCACAGCCGTCCTTTTCCCCCGAGGCCGCCGCCGAGCGCGCCAGACGGGAGCGCCGCCTCGCCTCCCTGTTCGCCGGCGTCAATCTCCTGGTGTTCGGCATCCTGGCCAGCTGCGTGGTCGCGGCGGCTGTTCTCTATGAGCATTGGGGCTGAGCGGGCCGGGGTCTATGCCTCGCTAAGCGTGATTTCCGCAGACGCGTTTCAGCCTGCCTGGAGACCCGCTCCCGACCTGTTCAGGCGCCGGGCCCGTCGCGGCGCGGGCGCGAATATCCCCCCACGTCGTTCAGATTGGGTTCAGCCTCGTGCGCTAAAAGCGGGGCCAACATCGCTGAAATCATGAAGGTAGTTCCCATGAGAGCCTCGTTTCGCGCCCGATCGGCCGCCGCCCTCGCTTCCATTCCCGCGCTTCTGATGGTCGCGGGCGCCGATATCGCCGAAGCCCAGCCCGCGCCCGGCTATGACCAGGGCGACGGCTACGCCAATCAGGGTCCGCCCCCGCCGCAGGACGGCCAGCCGCCGCGGGATCAATACGCCCCGCCGGCCGGCGCCCCCGGCGGCTATGACGGCGCCCCGCCCCAGCAGGGGTATGCTCCGCCGCCGCAGGGAGGCTACGCGCAGTCGCAAGGCGGTTACGGCCCGCCGCCGCCCAACGGCTACGCCCAAGGCGGCGCGCCCGCCGGCGCCTCGGCCGCCTACGCCGAGCAATGGCGACAATACAACATCGCCTACGGCGCCTATCTGGCGGCCTATCGCAACTGGGCGATCCAGAACTGCGTCAACCAGCACGCCAACAACACCGCCGCCGGCGCCGTGGTCGGGGGCGTCTTCGGCGCCCTGGCCGGCGCCGCCATCGCCGGCCCCGGCGCCGCCGGCGCTGGCGCGGCCATCGGCGGCGCGGTCGGCGTGGGCGCCGGCGCGGCCGTCGGCGCCAGCTCCGGTCCGGCCTGCCCGGGCGGCTATGTGGTGCGCGCGGGGGCCCCGGCCTTCTACTACGGCGGTCCGGTCTACGCCCCGCCGGTGGCCTACGTCGCGCCCTATCGGCCCTGGGTGTGGGTCGGCGGCCGCTGGGTCTACCGGCCCTACGCCTATCGCCGGCCCTACTACGGCCCGCGCCCCGTTCCGGCGCCCTACTATCGCTGAGCCGTCTTGGCGCCGACGCCGATGACCGCTAACCGAGGCGGCCATCGGCGACGGGTCGGGAGGATGTCTTGGCGCAACGCGAGCTGGCGCTCGATCGGCGAAGCCTGATCCGGGGATCCGCGGCCGCCGGCGGCCTGGGTCTGATCGGCCTGGGCGGCTGCGCCACCACCGCCAGTCCGACCCCGCCCAGGGCCGCCGCCACGCCGTCGGCCATGATCCCGCTCGCCCCGCTTCGGGCCAGCGCCGACCGGATCTTCGATATCACCGTCTGCCTTCGGCCGTTCCGCGCCGCTGGCCCGAGGCTCGATACCGAACAGATCGGCGACACCCTGGTGGTCCACAACTACGGCCACGGCGGCAGCGGGTGGTCGCTCTCCTGGGGGTCGGGAACCCTGGCGGTGGCCAAGGCCATGGCCAATAGCCCCCGCGAGATCGCCGTGGTCGGCTGCGGCGCCCTTGGCCTCACCGCCGCCATCCTCGCCCAGCGCGCCGGGGCCAAGGTGACCATCTACGCCAAGGATCCGCTGCCCCAGACCCGCTCCTCCCGCGCCACCGGCAGCTGGACCCCCGATTCCCGCATCGCCCTCACCGACGCCGCCGGTCCGGGGTTTCCGGCGCTCTGGGAGCGGATGGCCCGCATCTCTTTCAAGACCTATCGCCAGTATCTGGGCCTGCCCGGCGATCCGGTGGTCTGGACCGATCGCTACTTTCTCTCCGATATTTCGCCGCAGGCCGCCCGCGCCGCCCGCCAGGCTCGGCCCCGCCCGCCCGGCCAGCTCGATTTCGCCGACTACGAAGACCGCATCGCCGATCTCACCCCCGATTATGAGTCCCTGCCGCCCGGCGCCACGCCCTTTCCCACCCCCTATGTGCGCCGCGGCGAGCAGATGATGTTCAACATCGCCGACTACGGCCACACCCTGATGGCCGACTTCCTCGCCGCTGGCGGCGTCTTTCAGCGCGCCGAGTTCCACGCCCCGGCCGAGCTCGCCCAGCTGAAGGAAAAGGTGGTGATCAACTGCCCGGGCTATGGCGCGCGGGCGCTATGGAACGACGAGTCGATCGTGCCGGTGCGCGGCCAGATCGCCTGGCTGGTCCCCCAGCACGAGGTCGACTACGGCGTCTATTACCGCGATGTCGGCATGCTTTCGCGCTCCGACGGCGTGGTTGTCCAGGCCCTCGATGGCGGCGACATGAAGGGCTATGGCGATAGCAACGAGGCGCCCGATCGGGCCGAGGCGGAGGCCGCCGTCGCCGTCCTCGCCGATCTCTACTCCAGGTTCGGCCGGCCGGCGCCGGCCTGAGCCTTTCCGCGCCGCGCGGCCAGCCACCGTCGGATCGGCGCGTCGTAGAAGCGCTCGAACAGGGCCGCCAGGACCAGGGTCGCTACCAGCGCCGCCCACCACAGCGCCGTCTGGATCGGCCCATCCAGCGGGTCCAGCCCGATCTCGAAGGTTCTGAGGATCGGCACATGGATGGCGTAGAGCGGATAGGAGAGAGCCCCCAGCCACGCCGCCACGCCCGTCAGCCGCGCCGGCACGGGCGAGTTTATCGCCACCGCCACCAGCGCCGGCAGCACCGCCAGCACCACCACGACGTCCCTCAGCCAGAACAGGCCGAGGCTCGGAAACCAGCGGACCATGCAGGCGGCCAGGATGGCGGCGATCAACAGATAGGGCGCGGCCGGCGCCCGGAAACCGCGCGCGTCGAGGCGAAATAGCAAGAGGCCCATGCAGAAGCTGTAGATCACCCTGGGCGCCGCGCCCCACCAGTTCTGGCGGCTCCAGCCCACGTCCAGGCTGCCGAAATGGACGCTGGCGTAGATCAGCGCCGCCGCCGCCATCGCCATGATCACGAGCAACGCCGGCGTCGTCAGCCAGCGCAGCAGCGCCGCGTGCGCGGCGTTGGCCGCCAGCTCCCAGAACAGCGACCACTGCGGCCCGTTGAGCGGAAAGAGCTCGCCGCCATGCACGGCCGGCCCGAACACCACCGGCAGCAGGAAAAACTGGGCGGCCAGGGCCACGCTCATCGGATCGCCGGCCGCGGCGCTGACGATCAGGCCCACGATCAGCGCCCCGAAGATCGCCGGATAGAGGCGCTCGAGCCGAATGCGCATATAGGCGGCCCACGAGAGCCCGCTTTCCAGGCGCCGCTCATAGGCGAGCGCGATCACGAAGCCGCTGAGCACGAAGAAGAAATCCACCGCCGCGCCGGCGCCCTGCAGGTGCAGCTCGATGCCGCTGAGATTCTCGAAGTGGCTCCCCACCACCGCCAGCGCCGCCACGCCCCGAAGGCCATCCAGAGAGGCGAGATGTTTGCGCACGGCGCGGGAATCTACGGGGGTTCGCGGCCGTCGTCACGCGCTGGGAAAGCCAAGCCTGCTTCACTCCGTCGCACCCGGGCCGGCGCGGATTTGGTGTATCGGTCGGCCTTCTCGTTCGTGTGAGTTTTTCAGGAGCCGGATGTGCCCACCCCACAGCCGCGACCGGCGACAGTTTCGAAGTTGCATCCGGAGTCCGACGGGCCGTCGCGGGCGGTCATGGCGGCCGACGCGCTGGAGGTGCTGCGCGGCTATCTCGACGGCCTGCTGGGCGAGCCCGAACCCGGCGGCAATCGCACGCGCTGGTTCCAGCTCGGCTGGCGCCACGGCGCCAAGGACCGCGGCGCGCGACCCGAAGGCGGCGCCTACGTCCTCGCCCGAGCCATCCGCCGCCTCGACGCCGCCTGCCGGTAGGCTTACGCCGAACACTTAAGCGTGACCCCGGTGGCGCGAGCCATCGCCTTGGTCTATGATTTCTCACGCGTTTTTTAAGGGGAGCTGTTCATGAGCCCAGCCGTGCGTATTCGCTTCGCGAGCCTCGGCGGCGGCCTTCTCGCCCTCGCCGCGCCCGCCGTGCTCGCGGCCCCGGGCGGCCCACAGAGCGCCGCGGTGGGCGTCGAGGCCAACTTCGTCTCGGGCGGGATCGCCAGCCAGCTCGGCCCCATCGCCCAGGTCACCGGCCAGGCCGGCGGCAAATACGACGACGTCGAGACCGTGGCCAACGTGAACGAGAATGTCGCCATCACCGCCCAGCTTCCGCCGGTCACCATCTTCGCCAACGCCCACGGCCTCACCTCCCACGCCTCGGCCAGCGGCATCCTGATCGATTCGCGCAGTTCCGAGGGCGACACAGCCATCGCCGGCGCCGATATCAGCCTCAATCTCAATCCGCCGCCGCCGGCGGGCGCCGGCCCTGTTCCCCAGCCGTTCCTCAACATCGCCGCCAGCCAGGTGGTGGCCCAGGCGGACTTCAGCCTCGTCTATGGCAGCGGCCAGAGCTTCACCCAGGGCACGGTCAGCTTCGGCAATCTGAAGATCAACGGCCAGCTCATCGGCGGCGCCGTTCTACGCTATTCCGGTCCTGTGGCCCCCAACACGGTGATCTATGACACCCCGACCGTCACCATCACCCTCAACCGGCAGATCCGCTCGGGCCTGATCTCCTGCGATCCTGGCTGCGCCTTCACGCCGGGGCGCATCGATGTCGCCGCCGTGGATATCGAACTGACCAAGGCCGTCATCCGCGGCAAGCGCGTCACCGGCGACATCCTGATCGGCGAGCAGAGCGCGCAATAGGCGGCCTCGCCGCCACCGCTCAGCCGGCCCGAACGCCCGCGGCGAGATAATCTATCAGTCGCTTTCCCGGCAGGAAGAAATAGCCGCCGCCGCGGGTGGTCACGAAGGTCGGCGTCGGGCTCAGCTTCACCGGACCATCCGGCGTGGGAATGGTGAAGCCGTTGTTCGGCTGGGCGCCGCCCAGCACCGGATCGCGCTCGCCGCTCAAGGTGATCGGGCAGCTCAGGGAGACGACGTTTCCCAGCACCCAGGTCTGCTGGATGAACTCGAATTGCCGTTCCAGATCGCCATTGAGGCACATGAACAGCAGGCCGGGCTTCTGGTCCGGTCCCGGGGCGTACTTGCGGCCGATTCGCATGATGCGGTGGCGATTGCTGATGGCGATCTGATCGGTCGAGCCGGGGTTCAAGCTGTCGCGCGGGTTGGCGCGGCGGATGTGGGCCCCGAACGGGCACCGCAGGCCCTCCGGGTCCTCGAACCCAAGTTCGAAGCTGTTGTCGGCGATGATGTCGGGCGAGGCCGATTGGCTATAGGGCGAGCGCACCAGCGGCGCGCCGTTGCGCCAGCGGCCCATCAGCTTGGCGGCGAGAAAGTCCTCGTCGATCTGATAGGGCGGCCCCAGGCGATGTTTGAGACGCGCCGCCTCTGATTTCAGATAGCCGTCGAACGCTTCCGGATCCTGTTCCAGCTGGCGAATGACCAGATAGGAGCCGTTGAAGCCCAGGTCGCGCGGGTTGTTGACGCTATTGAGCGAAAAGTCGGTGCTGCCCCCTAGAACCGGCAAAACGTTCTCCGGATCGTAAATGGCCGGCAGGTTGGGCACGGGCGGCAGGTTCCCACGATTGTCGGGATAGCCCAGGATGAATTCACCGGGCTCGACCAGATGCATCGGATCGCCGCTCCTGAGGCCCTTGTAGGTGCCGCGAATGACCGGCTGCGAGCCGCCATCGGCGAAACCGAACGGCTCGTGATTGTCGTCGCGGTCGTATGTCTTCATGTCGACCGTATGGAGAAGCCGCGCCTCGTGCCGCGCGGCGATGGCGTTCAGCTCGGCCTTGAGCTGTCGAAACGCCTCTTCGGTCTGGCCGTAGACGATCACGGCGACATCGGAGGGCTCTTGGCCCCACCACCAGTATTCCAGCGCATTGGGGCCGCTGTCGCCGAGAATACGGGCGCGATAGGCGGTGGTCATGTCGTCCAGGAACGCGGGCGGAAAGGTCTCCAGGCCTTCGTCCGGCAGGCCAAGGGCCTTCAGGCCGGCGGCGCTGATGGCGACCTGAACCACCGCATCGACCGCGTCGTCCTCCAGCAGGCGTCGCCCGTCGTTGTAGGCGATGTGGCGGGAGACCTCCTTCAGCCAGGCTGCCGCCCGGTCGGCGTCGCCGGGCATCTTCCATAGGGTCAGGGCGCTGTAGTTGAGAAAGCCCAGGCCGCCGAACAGGAGGCTCTGGATCTCGCTGGTCACCAGCCGGTCGTCAGGGCGCAGCGCCGAGCCGAAATAGCAGAGCCACGCCTGGGCGTCGTCCTCGGTCATGGCCCCCGACAGCCCCCGGCGAATGCCGCTGTTGGCGCGGATCATGTCGGTGGTCAGCTCCGGATAGGCCGAATACCAGAAGCGCGTCGGCGTCATGCTCTGGCGCGCATAGCGCTTGAAGCGCTCGCCGTCGGTGGCGCCGTCGAAGGCGAGATTGTTGGTCTTGGGAAAGCCCACCGTATTGGACCACACCCCGGTCAATCCGAGGTGGGCCAGGGTGATGAAATCCTCGAGATAGGCCTCCCAGCTGCCGCCGTAGTTCGAGAAAAAGATGAAATCGCGGGTGCCGGGAAGGGTCACCCAGCGGGCGAAATGGATGGTGCCGATCGGTCCGAGATAGCCCGGCTTGTAGAGCCGCGGTCCGACGGTCGCGATGACGAAGAAGGCCAGCCGGACCGTGAACCGACGCAGCCAGCCGGCCTTGAGTTCGGTCAGGGAGACCATGTGGTTTTGCGCGGAAAGGTTTTCGCGCGCGATCATCTGGTGCAGCGTCGCGCGTTCCGGCGCGCGGGTGCTCATCCAGTCGGTGGTCTCCAGCTTTCTGAGCCAAAGGTAGAGTCCGATCGCCAGCGCGATCAGGACGCTGGCCAGCACCGGCAGGCCGGCCCAGAATCCCAGCCACGCGCCCTTGAGGCCGACGAGCCAGCTGTGCGCCGCCATGCCCGCATAGGCGCCGCACGCCAGACTCCAGACGACCAGCGCCAGGCCGAACGGCCAGAGGTAGGTCTTGGCGAAGGCGAAGACGGCGACGAACGCCGCCGCGGGCAGCGACATGACGCTGAAGGCGGGCTTGCCTTCGCCGGGCGCCAGGTCGGGCGAAGCCGCCCCGATCTGACGGCGCACGTCCTCGACGCGTGAGAGCGCGCTCATGCCGCCGGGCTGGCGCGCCAGCATCTCGCTGATCCGCGCCGCCAGGGCGGCCTCCCGCCGGATGCGGCCGACGCTCATGTCCGGCGAGCCGCAGTGGCAGAGGCCCGGATTGGCCCCGAGGCCGAACCCGATCTCGATCATATGGCTGGTGAGATAGGCCACCATGTCGCCGTCGCGCCAATCGGTGGCCAGGGCGAACACGCTGGCCAGCTCGGCGCCGCAAGCCGATACGATCTGATTGATGGCCCGGGGCGCGTCGCCGTCGGCCGAGAATTCCAGAACCAGGTGCCCGCGCCCTCGGGTGAAGCTCGGCAAGGCGTGCAGGCTCATGAAGTGTATGCCGGCGTCGCCGGAAAGGACGTCCAGCCGCGCCGCCAAGGCCGGCGCGGCGGGATTTCCAAGCCGGTCGATGGCGGCGCGGGCGGCCGGGATGTCGGAAGGCGCCAGGCCCGCGACGATGGTGATCATGACCTGTTTCATGCCGCGATCCCCCGCAGCTGCAGCGGCAGATGGGCCGGGAACGGGCCCGCCCATTGCAGCGCCCCAAGGTGCGCCGGCCGCCGCTCGAGCAGGCCGGCCACGAGCATGGGGATCTGCCAGGCGTTGACGCCGCGCCCGGCGCAGGGATGCAGCCCGCCGCCCAGGTGGAGGTAGTCCACCGTCGGGCGATCGCGTCGCATCCGGGCCGGATCGGGAAAGGCGCTGGCGTCGTACATCGCCGCCTGGGTCCACAATATCACCCGCGCCCCGGCGGGCGCCGTCACGCCGGCGAGGGTCGCGTCCGCCGCGACGGAGCGGCCAAGCACCGGCGTCTGCGGCCAGCATCGCAGGGCGTCCTGGCACCAGCCGTACAGGCGCTCCGGGTTGCCGCGATCGCGGCTCGCCAGAGCCAGCAGCAGCGCATCGCCCATCATCACCGTCATCACCTTGGCCACGACGGTCGCGGTGGTGTCGATGCTGCCCACCAGCATGCCGCCCAGCGAGCGGCGCGTGAGGTCGTCGGCCACGCCAAGGCGCAGAAGCTGGCCCATCATGTCGTCGCCGAGATTTCCGCAAGACCGGCGGCGCGCGATCTCGTCGTCGAACCAGCCGGACATCAGGCGGGCGGCGGTTTGGGCGCGGGCCAGCACCGCCTTGTCGCCGGTGAGATTAAGAAAACAGTGGTCGAAGACGGCGCGCGCCGCGTCCATGAACAGCGCATTGTCGGCCGGGGCGATGCCGAACAGCGCCCGCGCCGTGGCCGCGGCGATCGGCCTGGCGTAGTCCTCGACGATATCGACCGAGGCGGCGTGGGCGGCCAGGCGCGCGGCGATGTCTCTGGCCGCCGCCTGCTTCAGCGGCGTCATATCCACGGCCGCCAGAGCCGCGTAGAGGGCGTGCCGCTCGCCGATCAGCTCGCCCGAGCGGTCCATGCCGAGGATGAAGTGATAGCCGATCTCGTCGAAGCGTTCGGCGTTCACCGGCTTGATGGTGAAATCGAGGTCGCGCGACAACACCTCGCTGACGTCCCGATGTCGCGCCGCCACCAGCAGATTGCCGAACCGGAACGGCTTTCCCCAGATGTGCGCCACAAGGATGCCCAGGCGCGCGGCCAGGAGCGGCAGCACCCGCAGGCAGAACAGGCCGGCCAGGCCGGGCGGCTTTCCGGCCGGCGTGGCGATGTCCGGTTTCTGGCCGCCGGGCGCGGGGACGGGCGGGCTCGGGGCGGGATCGCCGCCGCCGGCCGCCGGCAGGTTGCGCGCCGTCGCATAGATCGCCAGGGCCATCCGCCCGCAAGGCCGGGCGCGGGCGCGATCGATGAAGTCGCGCAGTTCGGCCGGACACAGGTCCAGATCCGGCAGCTTGCCGCCGAACTCCGGCGGGAAGATCACCGGCGACATGGTGGCGGCGATCACCACGTCCATGCCGCCGGCCGTCTCGCCGCACAGGAACGGCGTTCCCCGCTTGGCGATCTCGGCATCCATCATGTCGAGGCCCTGCAGGATCAGCCCCGGCGCCGCCTTGATATTCGCCGGCGTCAGCCCGAGCGCGCGGGCGAGCAGCCACCGCCAGAGCGAATAGAAGTTATGGACGATGAAGCGCTCCCACGCCGGCGCGCCATAGACGAACAGCGGATACATCAAGGTCCGGTTGGGCAGCACCAGATTATAGACATACTGGCGCATCGGCGGCCCGAAATACGGCTGCAGATTCTGAAACAGGGTCTGGTTGGCCAACCGCTCGGCTTCGGTGTCGCCAAAGACGTTTCGCCCCGCCGGGCTATGGGCGTCGATCCCTTCGAGCAGGCCCATCGGCGACGACCAGGGGCCATGCGGCGTCACGATCACCGGCGCCTCGACCCCGCCGCGCGCCATCAGCGTCGCGATGACATGCAGCAGCGGCGCGTGCAGCTGTTCGACGAACGGCAGCCCGGCCCGTTCGAGCAGCCAGCGCACCATTTCGCAGCCCTGGCTGACGATGATCGAGATCACCGTATAGGGCGGACGCTGGCTTCGACTGGACATGGACTTGCACCCCTCCGGGAGCCTTTCAGGGGCCGCGCCGGCTGTCAACAAACGTCAGTGGGCGGCCGCCCTCGTCCGCCCCAGGGCCAGGAGGATGACCTCGTCCTTGCCGAGGCTGGCGCCGTCGGCGACCAGCTCGGGGGTGTCAATGTCCGCGGGCAGCAGCGCCCGCACGGTTTCGGCCAGCGCCTCGTTGGCCGTCCGGTCGCGCTCGGACTGCCGCGCCGTGGCCACGTAGCCCAGAATGAGGGCGGCGTCGTTCGGCCGGCCGGATTTCGCCGCGACGATCGCCATCGTCAGCAGCGCCCGGGGCTCCGGCGTGGCCGCGCCGGTCTTGAAGAAAACCGACGCCTGGTTGACCGCCTCCTCGAGATCGGCCGCGCTTCCACGCTTGGCCAGGCAGAGGGCGAGCTCCCTCGCGGCTTCATACTGGAGGCCGTCGGCGTACATCTGCCCGGGACGGATGCCGCCCAGTTGGTCGCGCCACGCCTCGATGGCGAGGCCCGGATCGCGGACGGGGATGAGCCGCAATTTCATGGATTGCCAATAGTTGGCCAGGCCAACGGCGCCGAACGAGCGCAGGCACGAGACCGCCCTATCGAACAGCGGCGCCGCTTCGAGCGGCCCGCGTTCCACAAGCGTCAGCGCCGCATCGATGCCGATCGCCTGGGCCTTGATCCGCGACGCCGCGCGATGGCCGGTCAGGCTGGTCATTTCGTCGACCACCGCCCGGGCCTCGGCGAACTGGCCGGTGAGCCAGAGCGCGCCGGCTTTGGAAGCGAGCACATCGCTCAGCGCGATCTCGTCATCGATGCTGGCGCGAACCGCCTCGATCGCCTCGTCCACCACCCGCAAGGCGGCCGCCGGGCTATAGGCCACCATGGTCACATGGGCGCGGGCCGCCAGCAATTTGGCCTTCACCGCCGCCGGCGTCGCCTCGTCGATCCGCGGCAGCGCCATGTCGAGCCGGCGTTTCAGCGAACGGTCATCCCACAGGCACGCGGAACCGGCCAGGATCCGCAAGCCGATCTGGGGATCGCCGTCCGGCCCCAAAGCCCAGTCGATGGCGCGATGGAGGTTGTCGAACTCCGGCAGATAGCGCGAAAGCAGCGCCTCGTCGCTGGTCTGGGCGGTGAAGTCCGGCCAGATGGACTGGACGTCCTTTGCGTACCACCGCCCGTGAGCCCGGCGGAGATCGGCGATCCGGCCGCTCGATTCGAGGCGGCCGACGGCGTATTCCCGCGTGGTTTCCAGCAGGCTGTAGCGGGTCTGGTCGAGGCCCGGTTTGGCGATCACCAGCGATTTGGCCACCAGGCTGGCGAGGGCGTCCATCACCTCGAAGGCGTCCAGGCGATCGTCCTCGGCGACGGCGCAGGCCGCTTCCACCGAGAAGTCGCCCGCGAACACGCCCAGGCGCTGAAAGACCACCGCCTCGCGCTCGCCGAGCAGGTCATGGCTCCAGTCGAGCGTCGCCTGCAGGGTCTGTTGGCGCGGCAGGGCGGTGCGGCGCCCGCCGGTCAATATGCGGAAGCGGTCGTCGAGCCGGCGCAGCACCGCTCCGCAGCCGAGCATCGGCGCCCGCGCGGCCGCCATCTCGATCGCCAGGGGTATGCCGTCGAGCCGTTGGCAGATCGTGGCGATGGCCTGGCTGTCGGAGGCGCTCGGCGCGAAGGCGGCGTCGCACGCCCGGGCCCGGGCGACGAACAGGGCGGCGGCGTCGGTTTCGGCCAGGGGGCTGAGCCGCACCACCTGTTCGCCGTCGATGCCCAGCGGTTCGCGCGAGGTGAGCAGCAGGCGGACATTCGGCGCGCGCGAAAGGATGTCCTCGCCAAGCTCCGCCACCGCCAGGATGAGGTGCTCGCAATTGTCGAGCACGATCAGGCAGTCGCGCCGCTGCAGCCGGTCGACCAGATATCCCCGACCGGCGCTCCCGGCCGGAAGATCGATGCGCGCGGCCCTGGCCACCACCTCGGGCACGCGCTCGGGATCGGTCACGCCGGCCAACTCCACCAGCCAGACCCCGTTCTCGTGCCGATCCATTCGGGCGCGGGCCACTTCGAGGCAAAGCCGCGTCTTGCCGACGCCGCCCGCCCCCACGATCGTCACCAGCCGCGCCTCCGAGAAGGCCTCCAGCGTCCGGCGCACGTCTTCGCCTCGTCCGACCAGGGCGCCGCTCGCCTCCGGAAGATTGTTGGCATGCGGCCTGGCGCCGGCGCGAGGGGATGCCGCCACGCCTTCGCCGGCAGGGCGGCCCAGAAGCTCGTCGAGACTGGCCAGCACCTTGCGCCATCCCGGCGACGAGGTCCCGCCGGAGCCATCCGCACACTGAATCTGATCGAAAGGCATCGGCAGGGCCACCGGCTCGATGGCGAGCTGCACCAGCTTGCCCTGCTGGCGTCCGCGATCCGCCTCCGAACGCACCCACTCCGACCGGATCGCCGCTTTCGACCACAAGACGAGCACCGCCTTGGCCGAGCCCAGGCGCTCTTCGATCACATCGGCGTAGGCCCGGTGAGGCGGAAGCTCATCGTCCCGCCAGACCCGATACCCCAGGGAGCGAAGGACATCGCCGATCTCGCGCGCCCGGCCTTCTTGCTCGCGAGCGTAGGACAGGAAGATATCCATCCCCACCGCCTTGCCAGACTATTGGACTGCTGCCCAGGCTTGTAGCGCCGACAGCCTCGCTTGTCAGCGCCTCGGCGGCGTGCGCCTTTTCGTCCCAGGACTACCCATCTATAATCCGGGCGCAATTCTAGAAAGGCTGCGTCGTGGCCACCAGCCCGAAAGACCCGGAAACTGATAGGCTCGCTCGGGAGAATCTGCGTCGTCGCGACCAGGCCCCGGGATTGCCGCAAAGGCTGCACGCCATCGGCGCGCACTGCGCCGGCCTTCCCGATCGCGATACGCGGACGCCTGACGAAATCGCCGGCTATGACGAAAACGGCATGTGGCGGTGACCACGGCTCAGGCCAAGCTCGCCATCGAAGGCTTCCGCCGCTTTCGCCCCGCGCTCATTCCTGGCGCGGCCTAACCTAGGCCTCGACGCTCTCCAGCGCCGGATAATCCACATAGCCCTCGGGCCCGGGTGAATAGAACGTCTCCGCCTTCCACGGATTGAGCGGCGCTCCGGCGGCGAACCGCGCCACCAGGTCGGGGTTGGAGATGAACAGCTTGCCGAAGCCCACCGCGTCGGCCTTGTCCGCCGCCAACAGGGCCTGGGCGCTCGCGAGGTCGAAGCCTTCGTTGGCGATGAAAGGCCCGCCGAACGCGGCCCGCAGCGCCTCGCCGATACTGTCCTCGCCCAGTCGCTCGCGGGCCATCAAAAAGGCGATGCCGCGGTCCTTCATCGCCCTGGCCACATAGTCGAAGGTCGCCGAAAGATTGGAGTCGCCCATGTCGTGGGCGTCGCCGCGCGGGGCCAGATGCAGGCCCACCCGCGCGGCCCCGAACACCGAGATCGCCGCATCCACCGCTTCCAGCATCAGCCGCGCCCGGTTTTCGATCGCGCCGCCGTAGGCGTCGGTGCGCTTGTTGGAGCCGTCCTGCAGGAACTGGTCGAGCAGATAGCCATTGGCGCCGTGCAGCTCGACGCCGTCGAAACCGGCCCGCTTGGCGTTCTCCGCGCCCTGCCGATAGGCCTCGATCACCCCGGGGATCTCTTCCAGCGTCAGCGCGCGTGGCGTGGGAAAGGGCCGCTTGGGACGCAGCAGGCTCACCTCGCCCTTGGCGGCGATGGCGCTGGCCGAGACCGGCGCCTGGCCATCCAGGAAGTGCGGGTCGGAGATCCGGCCCACGTGCCAGAGCTGCAGGAAGATCAGCCCGCCGGCGTCATGGACGGCCCTGGTGGTCAGTTTCCAGCCCTCGACCTGGGCCTCGTTCCAGATGCCTGGCGTATCGGCGTAGCCGACGCCCAGCGGCGTCACCGAGGTGGCCTCGGAGACGATCAGCCCGGCCGAGGCGCGCTGGCGATAATATTCCGCCACCATCGGCCCTGGAACGCGTTCGGCGCCCGACCGCTGCCGGGTCAGCGGGGCCATGACGATCCGGTTCTTGAGCGTCAGATCGCCAAGGCGGAGAGGGTCGAACAGCGTCGGCATCGTTTGGGGTGTCCTGAAGTGAGCGCGGCGCACTCAGATAGGGGCGCGAAGGAGAGACGCCCACCCCAGATTTCCTTTGCCCGCCTTCAGATTTGCCGGGTGGCTCACGCAATCCGCAAGGCTAGTCTCTACCGGGCGGTCGATACCCAATAGAGAAGGGCGAGCATCAGCACGACCGCCGGCACCACGGCCACGGCCCAGCCCCGGGCCTCGATCTGCACCCACCGCCCGATCTCGACGGAGAGCCAGGCCCGATGCGCGGGGCGTAACGGCGAAGGTTTGGTAAGCATGGTCACTGGCCTCTTGCGTATTGCAATAAGAGATACGCCGGCGGCCGGAGCGCTTCAAGGATAATCTCTGGTTAAGCTCGGATTTTCTTTCGGTTTTGCGAACTCGGAGACCACATCCGCCGCCGGCCTTGACCGATTGATCGCTCTGCAATCATTGCC
>Ga0181519_10002125_pt1 | contig 17049 bp, 11 predicted proteins | sample PEATcosm2014_Bin_26_FD_121102 | JGI IMG/M metagenome (GOLD analysis project Ga0181519, IMG submission 121102) | Peatland microbial communities from MTU Mesocosm Facility, Houghton, MI, USA - PEATcosm2014_Bin02_10_metaG | ecosystem: Environmental > Terrestrial > Soil > Wetlands > Peat | place...
ATCGAGGTCGCCACGATCAGGGTCGAGCGCGCGCTGCCGAGGAATATCAGGATCATCAGGCTGGTCAGCGCCGCGGCGATCACGCCCTCGCGGATCACCCCCGAGATCGAGGCGCGCACGAACACGGACTGGTCGGCGATCGGCTTGACCTCGAGCGCCTCGGGGAGCGAGGGCTTGATGACCTGCAGCATCTTCTTGATGCCGCTCACGATGTCGAGCGTCGACGTGGTGCCGTTCTTGAACACGCTCAAGAGCACGGAGCGGTTGCCGTCGACGTGCACGATGTTGGTCTGCACGGCGCTGCCGTTGTGCACGTGGGCGACATCGTGCATGTACACCATGACCCCGTTCACGCTCTTGATCGGCAGGTCGGCGAGTTCCGCGACCTTCGACGGGGCGCTGTTCAGGTTGATGGTGTATTCGGTGGTGCCGATCTTCTGCGTTCCCGCCGGCGTGAGGACGTTCTGCGCGGCCAGCGCATTGGCGACGTCCTGCCCGGTGAGGCCGCGCGACTCGAGCGCCGCCGTGTCGAGGTCGAACATGACCTGGGGCGCCTTGCCGCCGAACGGCCAGGGAATTCCCGCGCCCTCGACCGTCACCAGGCGAATTCTCACGAAGTTGAGGCCGATGTCGGCGAGACTCTGTTCGGTCAGCCCCTTGCCCGACAGGGCCAGCTGAATGATGGGCACCGTCGAGGCGCTGTAGTTCAGGATCAGCGGGGGCGTCGCGCCGGCCGGCAATTGCTTGAGCAGGGTCTGGGAGATCGCGGTGACCTGCGCGTTGGCGGTGGCGATGTTGGCCGTGGGATGAAAGTAGATCTTGACGATGCCGAACGTCGTGTAGGAGTTCGCCTCGATGTGCTCGATGTCGTTCACCGTCGTCGTCAACGCGCGCTCGAACGGGGTGACGATGCGCCCGGCCATCTGATCGGGCGGCAGACCCTGGTACTGCCACGCGACGCCGATGATCGGGATGTTGATGCTCGGGAAGATGTCCACGGGCATGCGCAGCGCGGCGAGCGCGCCGATCAGGAGAATGAGCAGGGCGGCCACGATGAAGGTGTAGGGCCGGCTCAGTGCGATGCGGACGAGGGCGACAAACATGGCGTCGCCTGGGCTAACCAGCCGAAGCTTCGGGTTCGAAGGATGCCGGCACGATCTCACTCCACGCGATGCAGGGCGCTCAGCTTGTTCGCAGGCCTTGTCGCGACGATTTCAGCGATCTTTGCCTCTGTTACAACTGAAACACGGCCGCGGCGGTTGCACGGCAGAATGATTGTCGATACTTTGTATTGCAGAGTTAATCGGCATCGGGCGACGATTGCGGAGGAATCAGCCTTGAAGTGGTTGGGTAGGTGTGCGCACGGACAGGGTTGCCGGTCACTGCCGCTGGTTTTTGCGCTCTCGCTGATGGCGAATCCAGCAGATGCCGGGCTCGATCACGCTTTGGGCTATGACAAAGATGGGCTCTATTCCCAGAATTTCCAGACGGGATTGGAGGCGAGCGTCATCGCGGCCGAAGTGGCGGGCGCCTTATGGTTGGGAAATGACGATCCTCTGGGCCATACGTTCTGGCAGGCCATCGATTCATCGAGCATCGCCGGGTTGAGCTCGACGGCGCTCAAATATGCCTTCAGTCGAGCTCGCCCTTACCAAGGTGACAATCCCAACCTTTGGTTTCAAGGGAGTTGCTGCAAGAGCTTCCCGAGCGGCGAGGTCACCCTGCAGGCGAGCTTTGTGACGCCCTTCATCGCCGACTACTCGAAGGAGCATCCGTGGGTGTGGGCACTCGAGATTCTGCCGGCATGGGACGCCTACGCTCGATTGAAGAGCCAGGCCCATTGGCAGACGGACGTCATCGCGGGTTGGGCGCTCGGGACGGGGGTCGGCTATTGGACGACCACGCGCGCCACGCCGCTGTCGGTTCAGGTGTTGCCGCGAGGTCTGTCCGTGGGATTCTCCAAACGATTCTAGTGGGAATCATTTGGCGCGCCCGCGCACCCTTTGGCAAATGAGAATTCCTCTTGTTATAATTCGCATTCCAGAATCCAAAAAGCAGGGGGAGCATCATGAATTCGCTCGCTGTGTGGGAGTTCGTCATCCTTTGGGGATTTGCTGCGGTGGTCATGATTACGGACCTGAAAAACTGGCGTAAATAGGCCGGTCGGGCGACAAGCAGCGGGCTCAATAAACCACCTCGACCGGCGCGCTGAACATATAGCCGGCGCCGCGCTCGGTGACGATGAAGCGGGGCTGCGCCGGGTCGGCCTCGATCTTGCGCCGCAGCCGCAGGACCTGGATGTCGATGGCGCGATCGTAGACCTCGTTGTCGAAGACGCGGCTCGCCTCGAGGAGCCGATCGCGAGAGAGCACCCGTCCGGGGGCCGCGAGCAACGCGGCCAGCAGGTTGAACTCCCCGTTGGTCAATCCGACCGGCCGGCCGTCGCGCCGGCTCAGGCGTCGCGTGCGCAGGTTCAGCTCGAAGTCGCCGAACCGGTAGGCGCGCACCTCGGGCGGCCGGCCCGAGGCTTGCGCGGCGCTCTTGGTCCGGCGCAGCACGGTACGAATGCGAGCCAGCACCTCCCGGGGGCTGAAGGGCTTGGTGATGTAGTCGTCGGCGCCGAGTTCCAGGCCCATCACGCGGTCGGCCTCCTCGTGCACACCGGTGAGCATGACGATGGGTATCGCCGATTCATCGCGCAGGGATCGGGCGATGGCCATTCCATCCTCGCCGGCCAGGCGCAGGTCGAGGACCAGGAGATCGACCGCCTCGTCGCTCAAGATCTGCAGCATCTCCCGGCCGGTCGATGCCACGCTCACGCGCAGTCCGTTCACCCCCAGGTACTCCCGCAGCAGCGAGCGGACCTGCGGATCGTCGTCGACGACCAGAATGTGAGCGCCAAGAGTTTCGGGCATGGACTTGAGTTCTCCTGGCCGGTCAAGAACGGGACTTGAGCACGCGCGACAGCGCATCGGCAAGCTCCCGGCGATGCAGGGGCTTGCGCAATGCGGAATCGACGCCCAGCGCCGCGGTGCGATTCGCGAGTTGCGGACCGCCGTACCCGCTCATCAGCAGGATGGGCAGCGCGGGCCGAATGTCCCGGATCTTCCGGGCGAGCTCGGTGCCGGCGAGATCCGGCATGGTTTCGTCGGTCAGCACGGCATCGAAGCGCTCCGGGTTGGCCTGAAAGGCCTCGAGCGCCGCGACGCTCGACTGGAACCCCACCGGCTCGTAGCCCAGCCGGGCAATGTTTTCCTCGGCGAGCGCCACCAGGGCGGGCTCGTCATCGACGATCATCACGGTTTCCCCGTTGCCGCGCGGCAGCGCCGCGACCTGCTCCGTGCCCGGCTGCGCCGCTTCGCCCATCACCGGGAGCCAGACCTCGAACCGCGTTCCCTCACCGGCCCGGGTGGCCACCTCGATCGCGCCGCCCAGATCGCTCACGATGCCGTCCACCAGCGAGAGCCCGAGACCGGTGCCCGCGCCGACGCCCTTGGTGGTGAAGAACGGGTCGAAGATCCGCTCGAGAACGGCGGCCGGGATGCCCGGGCCGGTGTCGCTCACGGTGAGGCGCACGTAGGGCCCGGGGTTGAGCGCGCCCCGCGTCAGGGCGCGGCTCTCCTGTACGTCGCACCGTTCGAGCGACACGCCGAGCACGCCGCTGCGGTCCATCGCTTGCAGGGCGTTGGTGCATAGGTTCATGGTCACCTGGTGCAGGTACGTCGCATCCCCGATCACCGCCGCATCGCCGACGTCGAGCGTCCGCGCCAGCCGGATCCCGGCGGGAAGCGAGGCTTCGAGGAGATCCAGTGTCTCGGCAACGGCGGATTGCATGTTCACGGCCGCGCGGTCCCCGAGCCCGATGCGGCTGAATCCGAGGATGCGCTCGACCAGCAGCTTCGCGCGCTGCGCGGCATGCAGCACGTTGTCGAGGTAGCGCCGCAGATCGGCGTCTCCCGCGGCGCGCTCGGAGGCGAGCTCGCCGTACCCCAGGATGGCGCCGAGGATGTTGTTGAAGTCGTGGGCGATGCCGCCGGCGAGCGTGCCGATCGCCTCCATTTTTTGCGATTGGCGCAGCTGCGCCTCGAGCCGTTCCTTCTCGATCTGCGCCTGCTTGCGTGCGGTGACGTCGATCGCGGAACCGACGAATCGCGCGGGCCTCCCCTGGACGTGCAGCAGGCGGCCGCGCGAGACCAGCCAGTGCCAGTCGCCGCTGGGATGGCGGACCCGGTACTCGCATTCGAAATTCGCGGTGCGCCCCTCGAAGTGATCCCGGACCGCCGCGTCGAAGCGCGCTTTGTCGTCCGGATGCATGACGATCCGGGTCAGCCAATCGCTGCGCGACGCGAATTCGGCGTCCGGGCTCTGGCCGCCCAGCGCCTTCATCGTCGACGAGAGAAAGAGCTGGTCGGTGGCGACGTTCCAATCCCAGTGACCCTCGTTCGCGCCTTCCATGGCGAGCGCGTAGCGCTCCTCGCTCTCGCGCAGCGCCTTTTCTCCGGCCGCCACGCGCCGGATCTGCTGCAGCATGGCGGCGAGGGCGAGCGCTCCTAGGAGCGTCACGACCAGCGTCCTCGCCGCGGTGCGCAGGGTGTCCTCGCGCCAGAGTTTGAGGGCCACGGCGGCGTCGCGCGTCACCAGCAGCCGCAGGTGCGTGCCCCGCACGGGCGCCGCCGCGACGAAGTCGTCGCGGCCGTCGATCGGGTTCGTCAGCCGGTCCTTAGGGTCGGCCGCCTTGGCCGTGAGTGCCGGGAATGCGCGGCCGACGGCCGAGGGAATCGGGGGATTGCGCACCAGCATGATGCCGTCGTCGCGCAGCAGCTGCACCGCGGTACCCATGTCGACGTTGACGGCGGCATAGAACTGTTTCAGCCCATCGAGGTCGACCTGAGCGAGGATGACGCCGGCAAAGCCGCCCCGGCCGTCCTCGATCCGGCGCGACAGGATGACCACGTTCTGGCCCTCGGATCGCGACACGAGCGGTTCGCTGACATAGAGCCCCGCACCCCGCCCGTCCCGCTGGGCCACGAAATAGGAACGGTCCGACACGTTGAAGCTGCGCGGGGGGATTCCCCGCGACCGATAGAGCGGTTCGCCCTGCGCGTCGATGATCGCCATCACACGCACGGGCTGCAATCCCGCCGCGCGCGCCGCCAGCGCCGCGTCGATTTCGCCGGCCGACGAGCCGTGGCTCTCGTTTCGATACCAGGCCGCGGTGTCGACCAGCAGCAGATCGACGGCCTGCAGCGTCCACACCGTCTGCTCGGCGAGCGCCTTCGCGGTGTTGCCGATCTCGCGGTTGGTCGCGGCGACGGCGTCGCGGTAGGAGCGCCACGCGTCATACGCCGACGAGCCCGCAAAGGCCAGGATCACCAGCATACCCACGAGCCCGATGCCGAACTGAATGCGGTTGAACCGGATCGGATCGGTGCCCGACGGGGGAGGAGGACTTGTTGTCTGCATGGAGGGGCCGCGCTACGCCGACGGGTTGAGTATAGCGCTCACGGCGCCCAGCAGTTCTCCTCTTATCAAGGGCTTGGCGAGCACCTGCCGTACCCCGAGCGCCTGTGCGGCGGCGCCGGACGCCGCGAGCCCGGGACGGAAGTGGCCGGAAATGGCGATCAGGGGCGTGCCGGGGTGCGCGGCCTGGATGTCCCGCACGCAGTTCGCGCCGGCCTGCTTCGGCAGGCAGACGCTCATCACGACGAGATCCGCCGGCAGGTCGCGGTTTGCCTCGCACGGCGCGCCGAAGCGAATGTGGTATCCCGCCTCGCTCAGCCACTCCTGCAGCAGCGTGCATGTCTGGTGGTCGTCTTCGTAGATGACGATGTTCCAGGGGTCGGTCGATTGCCGGTGACGCGGATCCACGGCCCGCAGAGTGCGCCCGGTTCTTTGTGCGATCGTGTCAGCGCGCCGCAGACGGGTTTCAATTGAAACGGGGCGGCTCGATGCGAGGCGAACCCACGGCACGCGCAAAATTCCGTCCGCCTTCGGGTATTATTCCGCCTGCAGTCGGGCATCGATTGGGTGCAATGGGTGATTGGCGTGGGAGCATGCAAATGGTGAACGGAAAGTGGGCGTTCATTATGCTGGTCGCGATCTCGGCGACCGTGTTGGCGTTGCCCGCGCGCGCCGAGGTCAAGGATGTTTCAGCGTCCGGATTTACTGTGGAGAACTCCGCAGTCGTGCCGCTTGAAGCGTCGATCGCCTGGCAGGCGCTGGTCGGCAGCGTTGATTCGTGGTGGCCGAAAGACCATACCTGGTGGGGTCGGGCCTCCAGGCTTAGCATCGATGCGCGTGCGGGCGGCTGCTTCTGCGAAATGGCAGGGGAGCGCCAGGCGCAGCACATGCAGGTGGTATTCGTCGACCCGCCGAGATTGCTTCGCATGATTGGCGGGCTCGGTCCGCTTCAGGGCATGGGGCTATCCGGGGTTCTGGAATGGCGTATGACCGCGGTGGAGGGTGGTACACGAATTACCCTCTGGTATCGGGCCGGCGGTTACGCGCCCGACGACTTGGGCAAGCTCGCGGCAGTGGTCGACGGCGTTCAGGCTTTGCAGCTTGGCGGGCTGGCCGACTACCTGCGGGCCCGCAATCCGAAGCCGCGCCCGTAGCCGACTCCTATCCATCGACAAGCGTGTACGACGGTGACTTGTTATGGTCGTTGCACCGCTGGGAGGAGAGCCAAGGCGCGTTCGAGATTCTGGCGGCCCACCTCGTAACCCTGGGCGGCTGATTTCCGAAACCAGGCCAATCCAACGTCAAAATTAGGCGTCAATGCCCCGGGAATGCCCATCATGTACATTCTGCCGAGTTCGCTTTGCGCATGAGCGCTGCCGCCTTTCGCCGCGGCCTCAAGATCGCTTAGCCCTTCCCGGTACCTGCCAGACTGCATGTACGCAAAACCCCGTGTTCCCAGTAAGCCAAAATCATGGGGGTTACTGCCTAACCGCCCAACTTGCCAAAGCGCTCAGACTGAAGGAGCTCCCCGGTCTTGGTCGCGGATGGTGTGAGCACGTGCGCACGAATGGAGACGTAATAAGCCGATAAGACAAGAACTGCCGCGGCAAGTGCGCCGCCTCCGACTCGCGCACAGGTTCGCAATTGGATCATGGACGTAACCCCTTCCTTCCTTGTAACAGGGCAAGATCTGATTCTTACATCTTCCACTGCGAAACCTACCTTCGGGCCCATTAATTCGTGCGTTGTCGGCTCTTTATGGGAATGGTTACGCGGCCTCATATAAACGATGACTGATTGATTCCGGCATTAATGTGCTTTGCGTTTGTATATACATTTGTGTAACATCCATCGATGAGAGAAACGCTGGATGGCTTTGACTAGGACGCGGGTAACCGCGCCAAGTGCCAAAAGCACGGCGTGTCGGTGGCTGATATTGAAATGCTGTTTTCCCGGCCGCTGCTGATCGTGCCGGATACGAGGCACTCGAAAACTGAAACACGCATTCGGGCACTGGGCAAGGCGAGCTCGGGGCGCATGATATTTCTGGTATTTACGGTACGGCGGAAAGCCGGACTGCGCCTAATTCGTCCTATCAGCGCACGCTATGTGCACGCCAAAGAGGTTGCTTCCTATGAAAAAGAAAATCCCGAACTTTAGGACTGACGCCGCTGCGGAGCGATTCGTCAGCCGGGCGGATCTGACCCAGTATGATTTGTCGGGATTGAAGCCAGTTCAATTTGAGTTCCAGAAAAAGACGGCTCAGCTGAACATGCGACTGCCTAAGCCACTTCTAGATGCCGTTAAAGTCCGCGCCCGTGAACGCGGCATTCCTTACACACGTTTCTTGCGTGAGCTCATTGAGCAAGGGATCGCCAGGCCGATTCGATAGACCCGCAAAATCACTCCCATCAATGGTGGCGAAGTTCCGTCGTCCGTCGTGGGCCTGCATCTGTGGAGTTTACCCCGCACGGTGAATGACAGGTTACCGGTACGCATTTAAGGCCGTCGAATGTGTCAAACGGGCCGGCTTCTGCCTGATAGCGTGGCCGAAGGCCGCCATTCGGGTCGAAAGTCCGGGAACTTCCGCTCATGACTTTTCGGACCATAACCCCAGGCTTGCGCGTGAGCGGCTTGGTCTCTGCGCCGCCGGCGCTCATTCGCGCGCCGGCGCGGGCTCGATGTCGTCGTTCGCGCCGGCTGGTTCCTCGGGCCGGCACCGCCGCAGCAGCGCAGTCTGCGCCCGCCACTCGGCCTGCGGTTCGAGGCGTTCCAGGAACGTGACGGCGCCGGCGGCGAACGTCGCCAGCGGCAGCCCGTCGAGATACAGCAGCCGATTGCCCGTGAGCGCGGGCAGCCTCGCGCCCGGCGTCACGATGCCGACCAGATTGAGCGGATCCGCACCCGACAGCGACACGTACTGCCCGGTGGCGGGCCGGCGGCGCACGTCGCGCAGCAGGCCCACGGCCTCGGGACTTGCGAACTGCTCGCCCGAGAAGCCCGCCACGAACCGCCCGCCCCGGATCTCGCCGCGCGCTTCCAGGCGGCGGCAACACAGCAGAAGGTCCCGCCAGCTCGGCAGCCATTCGGCCTCGCGCGCCAGCAGCCGCCAGAAAATGACGCCCCAGCGGCGCAGCAGCGTCCGCACCACGTGTTCAACGGCCTCCTCCGAGGGACGCTGCGCCGCCGCCGCATCCCGGCGCACGACGGCCCAGCGGCCGGCATCCGCCATGCCGAACAGCGCAACCCGGCGCCGCCGGCCGCCCAAGCGCGCGCGCTGGCTGCTCGGCACGAGCAGCGCCCGCAGGCCGGCGAAGCCGTCGGAGTTCACCAGGCCGAGCGCCACCAGTTCCGCCAGCGCTTCCTCCACTTCGGCCGGCAGCATCCGCACGCCGTCGGCAATGTCGTCGAAAAAAGACGCGCCGTGGTCCTGGATGAACTCGTAGACCGCGCGCGGCCGCGCCTTGAGCTGCGCGGCATCGGGCGCCTGGGTCAGCGCCGACCACGCCTTGAGGTTGCGTCGGGCGAGCAGCGTGATGGGCGTCGCGCGCACCGGCGCGGCGCCCTTGGCCCGGTGTGCGTCCGCGCCCGCATCGCGCTTCAAATGCTGGAAGCGGGTCCAGAAGAAACGCCCCGCGCGGCAGTGCTCGTCCAGCCAGTGCGGATCGTACTCGGCAATCCGCGCCGGGAGCAGGTCGCTCTCCCAGGCGCCCGCCGGCGCTTCGAAACCTTCGAGCTGCGCGAGCACGCCGGCCACGGCATCCGGACCTTGCAGGCGCGCATTCGGCAAGACCCGCTGCCACTCGAACAGGAAGCGCAGGAACTGCGTCGCCTGCACCGGTTCGATTTCGGCGCGCAGCCGCTTGACGGTGTAGCGATGGATGCGCGCGAGCAGCCGGCGCTCGCACCATTCCTCTTCGGCGGCCGCGGGCCCGGCAGCCGCGGGCGTGAATCGGCCGCGCATCGCGAACCCTTCCGCCTCGAGCGCGGCCAGCGCAGCGCTCACCGGCGCTGCCGGCAGGCCCAACGACCGCGCGATCGCCGAGGCGCTCACGGGACCCAAGCCCTCGAGCCGGCCCCGCACGATGTCCACCATCGAGGCGTCCGATGACGGCAGGCGGGGCTCGAACCAGGCTCGCCGGTCTGCGTTGACCCACAAAGGAGGGTGTCCGGTCACTTCGATGCGAACCACCCGGCCCTGCGCGAGGAGTTCCCCGATCAATGCCGGCCACCCGGCGCGCCCGCGCACCTCCTCGTCCGTCAGGAAGGCGAGCCACGACAGCGCGTCGCACAGTTCATCGGCGCTGGCGGCATCGGGCCACGCCTCTTCGCGCACTCGCGCGATGGCCTCCGGGTCCAGCCGTCCGATGTCCGCGGCCGACGCCGCGTCGATCCAGCGGCGGGCCATCACCGCCTGGGTGCGCCGCTCTTCCAGCGGCGCGTCGTCGAGGAACGCGTAGGGCCGCGCATTGAGCGCCTCGAGGGCGAGCGGCGAAGGCTGCGTCAGATCGCGCGCAATGACCCGGATCCGGCCGCTTTCCAATCCGCGCAGCACCTCCTCGAAGGCGTCGATGTCCATCGCGTCTTCCAGGCAGTCGCGGATGGTCTGCCGCACCAGCGGATGATCGGGAATCTCGATCTCGCCCGGCAGGTTCTCGGCGCAGGCCACCTGGTCGGGGAACACGGACGCCAGGAGATCCTCCGCGTTCATCCTCGCGATCTGCGGCGGAATTTTCTTGCCGCCGCGGAACCGCGGCAGCGCGAGCGCGATGGCGGCATCCCAGCGCCAGCGCACGCCGAACATGGGCGCGGCGCAGAGCGCTTGCACCAGCAGCGGCCGGACGGTTTTCGAGTTCAGGAAGCGCGCCGCGTCCGCCAATTCGAAACTATGCGCGTGCGTCAGCGACAGCACGATGTGATCCTCGGTCGCCGCCGCCTGCAGTTCGAAATTGAACGTGCGGCAAAAGCGCTTGCGCAGCGCCAAGCCCCAGGCGCGGTTCACGCGGCTGCCGTACGAGGAATGAACGACCAGCTGCATCCCGCCCGACTCATCGAAGAAGCGCTCGAAAATGACGGTGTCCAGCGTCGGCAGGCCCTGCAGCGCGGCCCGCCCGGCGGCGAGATACTCGGCGAGCTGCGCCGCCGCGGCCTCATCGAGGCCCACCGACTCCCGCAGCCAGCGCGCGGCGGCGTCCGCTCCGGCGTCGAGCCTCGAGGCGATCTCGGCGCGCAGGCGCGCCACCGCGGCGGACAGTTCGTGGGTGCGGCCCGGCGCCTCGCCCAGCCAGAAGGGAATGGACGGCGGCTGTCCGTGGGCGTCCTCGACGCGCACCGTGCCGCGCTCGACGCGCAATATCCGGTACGAGGTGTTGCCCAGCTGGAACACGTCGCCCTGCAGGCTTTCGACGGCGAAGTCCTCGTTGACGGTGCCGACCGTCATTCCCTCGGGCTCGAGCATGACCTTGTAGTCGGCGTTGTCCGGAATCGCGCCGCCGGACATGATGGCGGTGAGGCGCGCGCCCTTGTGCGGCCGCAGCGTCCGGGTCACCGAATCGCGGTGAATGAGCGCACCCCGGCGGCCGCGCCGCGTGCTGAAGCCCTCGGCCAGCATGCGCACGCAATCGTCGAAGTCCTCGCGGCTGAGGCTCCGATACGGGTGGGCGCCGCGGACCAGGGCGAACAACGACTCCTCCGAGCATTCCCGCACGGCGACCTCGGCGGTGATTTGCTGGGCGAGCACGTCCAATGCGTTGCAGGGGATGGCGAGGCGGTCCAGCTCCCCGCGCCGCACGGCATCGAGCAGCGCCGCGCACTCGACCAGTTCGTCGCGCGACAGCGGGAACAGTCGGCCCTTGGACGTGCCGCCCACCGCGTGCCCGGCGCGCCCGACCCGCTGCAGGAAGCCGTTGATCGAGCGGGTAGACCCGATCTGGCACACCAGGTCGACGTCGCCGATGTCGAGCCCGAGTTCCAGCGACGCGGTCGCCACCAGCACCTTCAAGTCGCCGCGCTTCAGCCGCTGTTCCGCGTCGAAGCGCCGTTCCTTGGCGAGGCTGCCGTGATGAGTCGCCACCTGGGCCTCGCCCAGCCGTTCGGACAGGTGGCGCGCCACCCGCTCGGCCAGCCGGCGCGTGTTGACGAACACCAGCGTGGTGCGATGTTCCTCGGCGAGCTCCGCGATCCGGTCGTAGATCTGCGCCCAGGCGTCGCCCGACATGACCGCCTCGAGCGGCGCTGCCGGCAGTTCCAGCGCGAGATCCCGATTGCGGCGATGTCCGCTGTCGACGATGACGCAGTCGCCCGCGCTCGCATTCGAGCCGCTCAAGAATCGCGCGACCTCCTCGATGGGCGTCTGCGTCGCGGACAATCCGATGCGCGCCAATCGGTGCCCCGCAATCGCCTGCAGGCGCTCGAGCGACAGCGCCAGATGAGTGCCGCGCTTGTTGGCGGCGACTGCGTGGATTTCATCGATGATGACGGTCCGGCAGGTGGCGAGCATGGCCCGTCCCGATTCGGAGCCCAGCAGCACGTACAGCGATTCCGGGGTGGTCACGACGATGTGCGGCGTCTCCCGCCGCATGCGCGCGCGCTCGGCAGCGCTGCTGTCGCCGGTGCGCACGATGGTGCGTATCGGCACGTCGGCGAGGCCGAGAGCGGCCAGCTCGCTGCGAATGCCTGCCAGTGGCGCTTCGAGGTTGCGGTGGATGTCGTTCGACAAGGCCTTCAAGGGCGAGACATAGAGCACCCGCGTCTCATCCGCGAGGACGCCGGCCGCGCCGTCCCGGACCAGCTGATCGATCGCCGCGAGGAAGGCCGCGAGGGTCTTGCCGGAGCCGGTGGGCGCGGCCACCAGCACGTCCCGTCCCGCCTGGATGGCGGGCCACGCGTCGGCCTGCGCCCGCGTCGGCGCTTCGTAGGTTCGCGCGAACCACGCGGCGACGGCGGGATGAAACGATTCGAGTGCGCTCATGACCGGGATGCTCGGCCCAGAACGGAAATAGGGCCGTGGATTATAGGCGATCGCGGGCCCGAGCGCCGCCCTGCGGCTAAGGCTTGATCAAGAAGCCGTGGTGCACCGTGCCCGAGTCGACATAGAACCCCGACAGGTCACCCGAGTCGTTGATGGCGTAGATCATCGTTCCCTGGCTGCGGGACGTGCCGGCCCCCGCAACGTCGAACTCGGTGATCTTGCCCTTGGGAGTGCGCACGAACCCATGGGCCACCGAGCTCGAATCAAGGTAATAACCCGCGGTCGTACCCCGCTTGTCGATGGTGCCGCTGGCCGTGCCCTGTCCCACGGCGGAGCCGGAGCCCTTGGCGTTGAATTCGGTGATGGTGCCGTCGGCCGCGCGGACGAAGCCGTAATACACGCCGGTCGGGTCCACGTAGTACCCCACGATCTCTCCGGCGGAGGAGATTCCGATGGCCTGCGTCCCCTGGCCCAAGGCCGTACCGGCGTCCGGGGCGTCATAGCTAAGGCGTAACGGCGCGGAAAATCCTGTCAGGCGCTGGCCGTGCCAAAGCGGCAATTGGCTGCCGTTGTGTAACAGCGTGACGTCAAGGCGCCCTAATCTACCTTGATGAAATATATTATGGACATGGGACGGCGTGAGGCGCGAAGCGGAACCAGGCATCGAACCTTCCACGCCTGACGTCGGATCAGGTCATTAAGGGCGCCGCGAACTTGATTTCTACGAAGCAACTCTGGGGTGGGTTTGCGGCAGTGGCTTCACTCGTGCTGTCAGCCGTGAGCGTCGCACAGCGCGCCGACGAGAACGCCGTAACTGCGGCTGCGGATGCATTCGGCACGTCAATCGGCTTCCAGAATGTCGGCCTCTATTCCGCGGACGATGCGCGGGGATTTAGTCCGCAGCAGGCGGGAAATTTGCGGATCGAGGGTCTGTATTTCGATCAACAGACCTGGGCGACCGGTGGCTGTATGGTCCGCGAGACGTCGATGCGCGTCGGGATCGCAGCTCAGTCGTACAGCTTCCCCGCGCCGACCGGCATCGCCGACCTCAGTTTGCGCACACCGGGGGACCAGGCGCTGACCAGCGCGATCTTGACCCGCGGTCCGTTCGATGCCGCAACCGCGGATCTCGAGGCGCAGCTCCCCTTGCTCGACAGCACGCTCGGCGTTGACCTGTGCGCCGGCTATCGGGAGAACTTCGGGATCGACTTCTTCCGCAAATCCCACACCGCGGTACTCGGGACGACGTTCCGTTGGCGTCCGCTGGCGGCTACGGAGATTGTTCCTTTTTGGTCCTATGTCGTCGGCGGAGCGCGTCAGATCGTACCGGTGCTCTACACCGACGGTACGCTGCCGTTGCCGCTGTTCCGAACCCAAGACTTGGGCACCCAGGAGTGGACCAACTGGGGGTGGCGCCAAACCACCTTTGGTGCGGTCGTGAAAAGCTCGCTGGCAGATCGCTGGACGCTCGCCGCGGGTCTGTTTCATTCTCTGGAACTCGATCCGGTGGGTTACGACCCCTACCTGACCTTGCTGACCCCGCGGACCGTCGACTCAGTCATGGATATCGTGCCGCCGTTCATGGCCGAGTCGACTTCGGGGGAATTGCGTCTCTCGCGCATATTCTCGAATGGCGCGCACCGGCAAGAGCTGCAGCTCGCCGTTCGTGGTCGTTCGGTCAATCGGGAATTCGGCGGTGATTCGCTCACGGACTTCGGCGCCATCGACCTGACCAGCGAGGCGCTCATGGCTCAGCCGAACCTGGCATTCGGATCCGTGAGCCGCGATCGCACCAGGCAGCTCGATCTTGGGCTCACATTCGAAGAGCGCTGGCAGGGTGTGGGCTCATTCGCGGTCGGGGTGCTTGATGATCATTACCACCGTAGCGTCCTGGTGCCTGGTGAGAGCGTCGACACGGACCGCACGGGCCCCCGGCTGGTGAATCTACGAATGACGATGGATGTGGGGCGTGCTTTGATTCTCTACGGCAGCTTCGTGCAGGGCCTCGAGGACTCGGCGCTGGCACCCGTCTCAGCGGATAATCGCAACGAGCCGCCCCCGGCGACGCGCACCCGGCAGGTCGATGGCGGACTCCGGTGGGCGCCCTCGGAGAAGTTCGCGCTGATTCTTGGGGCCTTCGACATCCACAAGCCGTACTTCAATGTCGACGCCGACAATGTCTATACCCAGCTCGGTCGGCTTCAATACCGCGGACTTGAGACCTCGTTGTCTTACAGAGAGGGGGGGCTCACGATGCTGCTCGGCGGAGTGTTTCTGCAGCCGCGTGTAACCCGGCTGATCCCTGAACCGGGGGCTACCGGAGACGTTCCGCTGGGACCCGTACCGCTGACAATGACGGCGAACCTGGACTACGCGCCCTCGCGCTGGGGTCCGTGGGCAGCGTCGCTGCAATGGAATCGGCTCTCGTCCCGCGTCGCGACCACGGACGATGGGATCTACCTTCCAGCGCTTGCGACTCTGGCCGCGGGTCTCCGATATCATTGGACCTTGCGTTCACGCCCCTGGACGCTGCGGCTCGATGGCTTCAACCTTACCGACGCCCGTGGGCTCCACGTGTCGAACCTCGACGCCGTGTTGCCCGAGCAGGGCCGGCGTTTCATGCTCACGCTGGCGACCGACCAATAGGAGCCGCGCTGGTTGGCGGCAACCGCGTGCACGATGCAGCGGGAGACGGAGGGCTGGTTTTTGTTAAGATCCTAGGAGGATCTAATCGAGGCGGGGGCGGGGTGGGTCTCGACGCGCGGCAATTCACGGGAGAAAATGCAGTGAACCAAGTTTATCGGTATGGCATCGCGATTGCGGCGCTGCTGGTGGTCCTGATGCCGGCCGCCATGGGCGCGGCAGCGGACAAGCGCCTTGAAGGCGATGCCCTCATTCCGTCGCCCGTGTTTGATGCCGGCGACGGAGTTGCGGGTCGCAGTGGGTCAATTCTATTCGGCAACCCGCCGGCGACCTTTCGCAGTATCCCGGAAGTACTGCCGTCGAGACGCGTGGCGCCGGCGGACAAGCCGTCGCTGCTCAAAGAGCCGACGAAGCCTTTTGAAGTTCACTACACCTATGGTGGCGCAAGCTATGCATTGGCTGACTTTGTGGGACGCACGGACACCACGGGGCTTCTCATCCTCAAGGGCGATCAAGTCCTCTTCGAAGGCTATTTCCTCGGGGCCGACCGCCAGGATAATTTTATTTCGTTCTCCACGGGGAAGTCTTTTGTCTCCACTCTCCTGGCCTTGGCTATCCGCGATGGCAAGATCGCCAGTGTCGAGGATCCCGTCGTCAAGTACTTGCCCGAGGTCAAAGGGTCGGCCTATGGGGTGGCCCGCATTCGCGACCTTCTGCAGATGTCATCGGGTACCAGCTACAGCGAAGAATACGAGGATGCGGACTCCGACATTCAGCAATACGTCTCGTTGCTGAATCGCAGTCAAGGGGGCATTTACGACTTCGCACGCTCCTTCAAGTCGGCGCGTCCGCCAGGCCAGAAATTTTACTACGCGAGTACCGACACCGAGGTGCTGGGTGCGCTGATTGCACGTGCGACCGGAAAATCCCTGTCTGCGTACATGTCGGAGAAGCTGTGGAAGCCGATTGGTGCAGGCGCGCCGGCTCGTTGGGTCATTGATCAGCCAGGGTCCGCAGGGCGCGAAATGGCGGCGGGCGGGCTGCTCGTTCAACTGCGGGATTTTGGCCGCTTCGGCTTGCTTTTTGCGAATGGGGGCAAGGTTCAGGGTAAGCAGATATTGCCCGAAGGATGGGTGGAACAAGCGACGCGCCCGGGCTCCCCGCAAGTCGATTACGGAAAACTCCAGCCTGACTATGCGCTGGGTTATGGCTACCAGTGGTGGTGCTTGCCCGGGCCGCACCGCAGCTTCACGGCGCAAGGCATTCACGGCCAGTTCGTGCTCGTCGATCCGGTTGAACACGTCGTCGTCGTCAAGCTGTCCAATTGGGAACATGCTTGGGAAGATCCCAAGGAGGCCGAAACCTACGCGTTTTTCAGCGCGGTCGTCGCTGCCTTGCGCTGATACGTTGCCTGCCGTACGGGTTGCCTCGAAAACCGGCAACGCCGTACGCTGCCGCTCAGTCGGCGTCCACCAACCTATCCGAAAAGGCCTGGGTCACCCATGAGGCAATCTATTCGCCGTGATTCCGGCCTATGGTGGGCGCTCGTCGTATGGGTCAATACGGCTTGTTCTGCTACGACGGCTCTCAGCGGCCCAGGCGTCGAACTGCCCTACACGGTGTTGCCGGCCTCGTTGGCGTTTGGCAGCGAGACGATCGGCGTCGCGAGTGCGGCGCAGTCGGTGACGGTGACGAACACCGGCGCGGCGGCGCTGCCGATCACGAGCGTCACGCTCGCGGGGACCAACCCCGCGCAATTTGCGCAGACCAACACCTGCGGGACCTCGGTTGCGGTTGCCGGGACTTGCACCATCAGCGTGGTGTTCAAGCCGACCAAGACGGGGCCGTTGTCGGCGACGCTGAGGGTCAATGCCGGCAGCGCCGGGACCCAGACGGTAACCCTTACCGGCGCAGTGCCCGTGCCAGGCCAAGCGTTGCCGTTGATTTCGGTTGGCCTGCCGATCTATGCATCGAGC
>Ga0181519_10002128_pt1 | contig 17036 bp, 16 predicted proteins | sample PEATcosm2014_Bin_26_FD_121102 | JGI IMG/M metagenome (GOLD analysis project Ga0181519, IMG submission 121102) | Peatland microbial communities from MTU Mesocosm Facility, Houghton, MI, USA - PEATcosm2014_Bin02_10_metaG | ecosystem: Environmental > Terrestrial > Soil > Wetlands > Peat | place...
CTCCTCAGGCGCGCGCGAGGTGGTCGGGATGCTCCCGGCCCTTCGAGCCGTGCGCGGCGCGCCCGGCGCATCATGCTGGCTCGCCGGTCGCGACAACGGCCTTCTGACCGCCGCGGTCGAGCATGCGCAAGGATCCGTGCGAACCGTGGAGCTCAGCCCACAGGACCGGTGGTCCGACCTGCTCGCATCGGATCCCCCGGGGATCGATGCGCTGCCTGACGTCGTTGCGCACGTGCACCTTCACGGCCTGGTGGGGTCGACCGGGCCGCTTGCGACCCCCCTCGGCCTGCTCGACGTGGAGCACGGCGGCGGAAGGTGGTCGCTCGGGGCGCCGCCGAAGGACCTCGATCGTGTCGTGTCGCCGGGAGGACGGCCCACCGGTCAGTGAGGTGATGGCCCTTCGTCGGCATCGTCGACGACGAGGTCGTCGATCAGGTGCTCGTCGGGGTGCTCGGCGAGGAACTCCGCGTCCTCCGCACGTTCCCTCCGCTTCTTGCGGAAGTGGAAGACGACGGCCAACGCGATGACGAGGACGAGGATCGCGATGGCTGCATAGGACGAGTACTTCTCGACCTTCTTGTAGGCGCTTCCGGCGAAGTAGCCAAGCAGCGAGTACCCGACGCCCCAGCACAGTCCGCCGAGGGCGTTCGCCACGAAGAAGCGCCGGTAATGCATCTTCGACATGCCCGCGAGTCCCGGGATCACGGCGCGCAGGAATGCAGTGAACCGTCCGATGAAGACATAGAAGGGTCCGCGGGTCTCGAGGCCGCTCAGCGCCCGTTCGAGCCCCACGCGTCGGTTCCGCAGGATCGGGAGGTCCATCAGCCGCGTGCCGTACCGGTTGCCGATGACGTACCCGACGGAGTCACCGGCGATGGCGGCCACGACGACGAGCACGCACAGCGCGACGATGTTGATCTTCCCCTGGCTCGCGATGAACCCTCCGACGATGACGGCGGTCTCGCCGGGCAGGATGAAGCCGATGAAGATCGCCGCCTCGCCGAACACGAGGAGCGTGACGACCGTGTAGACGAGCGCAGCAGGCAGCGTCTGGATCTGCTCGATGAGATACGAGACCACGGGACGATCCTTACCGAAGACTTAGTGCGGTGGTGTCGATATTCGGGCGTCTCCCGCCGGCGCATGTGGCATCGTGAGGAGCGTGGCTCGTCCAGTCAGACGGAGAACCGCCCCACGGCAGTTGCCACTGGGCATGCCGCCGAGGGGGTGGCTGCTCGCCGGATGGGCGCTGCTCCCGCTGCGCGCGTTCCTCGGGGTGACGTTCGTCTATGCGAGCTTCCAGAAGCTCGCGAACCCCAACTTCTTCAGCCAGAGCGCCCCCGGGAGCCTCCACCAGCAGATGATCGGGTACATCAGGACCAGCCCGATCCACGAGCTCATCGGCCACCTCCTGCGCTTCTCGACGCCGCTTGGGATCCTCATGTCGCTCGGGGAGCTCGCGGTGGGCGTCGGGATCCTGATCGGCCTCTGGACCAGGGTCGCTGCGATCGGCGGGATGCTCATCTCCTTCAGCCTCTTCCTCTCGGTCAGCTTCCACGCCTCCCCGTGGTTCACCGGTGCGGACATCGTCTACTTCTTCGCGTTCACGCCGATCCTCGTGGCGGGGGCGGGCGGCGTCATGTCCGTCGACGCGATGATCGAGCGGCGCGCGAGCCGTGAGGCGGGTGTCGAGGATCCGCTCATCGTCGCGATCCCGTTCACGGAGGCGCAGGCGACCTGCGGCTTCTACTCGAGTGGTCGCTGCTCGGCGATTCCGAACCGCCGGTGCGCACCGTCAGGATGCCCCTACCTCGAGGGCGTCCGCATGTCGCTGGCAGCGGGAAGGACTCCCGACGGCGTCGACCGCCGGACTGTCGTCCTCGGAAGCGTGGCGGCGGTCGCTGCCGGCGGGGCCGCGCTCCTCGGCGCGGGGGTTGTCGCCAGCGCCGGCCGGCTCGCGGGCGGATCGAAGGGCCAGTCGTCGACACCGCTCACGCTGGCACCGCCGACGACGGCACCCGAGGGCACACCCACCACGCCGACCACGACGAGCCCGCTGGGCTCGCCCATCGGCGCCGCAAGCCAGCTACCGGTGGGCCAGTCGGCGTATGTGACGCTCCCGTCCAACGGGGACCCGGGCCTCGTCATCCATCCGGCTGCAGGGCAGTTCGTCGCCTACGACGCCGTGTGCCCGCATGCGGGCTGCACTGTGGGCTACTCCGCCGCGAACGCCATCATCGTCTGCCCCTGCCACGGTTCCGAGTTCCAGGTGTCGAACGGGGACGTCATCCAGGGCCCTGCCGCGACGGGTCTGACCGCCTACACCGTCACCGAGTCGAACGGACAGCTCTACCTGAAGTAGCCGGCGGACCAGGCTGCCGATCCGTCACACGGAGAGCTCGACGGCTCGCTCGTTGATCGTCTCGAGGAACGCCTGGCCCCAGGGGACGCGCGAGAGCACGTCCGCCTGGCCTGACGGTCTCGCAAGCATCCACGAGTGCCCGCCGGGCACCCAGTGCACGTCCACATCGGCGACCTCGGCGAACTCGGCACCGGTCGACGGCGGGATGAGGCGGTCGAAGCAGCCCCACTCCGCGAGGATGGGCACGCCCTCCTTGCGCACGAGTCGGACGTCCTCGGAGAGGTCGAGGCTCATGAGCATCGACGCGACCGGCGCGCTCCTCGCGATCGTCCGGACGTTGTGGCGCAGGTCCGGGATCATCGCGCGGATCGTTGCGAGGGCGTGGCCGGCGAGCAGGTCGGGGAGGTCGAGCGCGACCGCTGCCATCATGTCTGCGACCGGAGCGATGTCCGGGAGCGCGCCGGCGAGCAGTCTCGCCACGATCCCGCCGCGCTGCTGCCATCGCGGGGTCGCGACGCCGTCGCGGTAGATGATCCCGATCACGGATTCCGGGTGACGAGCGGTGAAGCGCATCGCGACCGCGCCGCCCATCGAGTGGCCCAGCAGCAGGACCGGCCCGACGTCGAGGTCGTCGAGGACCGTGGTGATCTGATCGGCGAGATGGTCCATCGAGATGTCGGACCAGCGGAACGGGTCGGACCCCCCGAAGCCCGGGAGGGACGGATTCACGATCCGCCAACCGAACCGCTCGGCCAGGAGCTTGCTCTCCCGTGCGTACATCGAACCGCCGGCGAAGTAGCCGTGGAGGTTCACAGCCCAGATCGGCGGCGACCCCGGACCGCCGGGCCCGTGCGCGTCGACGTTGTCGGTGACCCGATAGCGCAGGGACCTTCCGTCTGCGAGGACCAAGTTGACGACGTTCCAGTCGACATCGCGGCCGACGGCCGAGCCGTGCCGACGGCGGGTTCGCAGCAGCGTGCACGCGCTGTCGAGGGGCGTCTGCAGCGAACGGAGCGCGACGTCGCCGGCCTCGAGTAGCGGTGCAACCACGATCCTCCTTGGGCCGAAGGCCACGCCAAACGTAGTGGCAGGCTCAGGCGAGTTGGTGTCTCAGGTAGGTTCCCCGCATGCCCGCTGGCGCGTTTCGTCGTGCCCTCTTGAAGGGCGAGCTCGCTCTCCGCGAGATCGTCGCGCTGTCGCCGAGGACCATGCGGGCCATCACCGCGAACTCGGTGAGGATGTCGATCCAGGACCGTGACAGCCGGCGCGCGCGCCGAGCTGCCAACGATCAGCGTCCCGTCACCGTCGGCTCGTTCACCGGCGCCCAGAGGGACCACGGAGGCGAGGGACTGGCAGCCACGTTCGATCGTGCGACCCTGCATATCCGGGCGATCTCCGACGATCTGGTGCGGCTCGCATGGGGACCGGGACCCGCGCCCATCGACGTCGCGACACGGGACGCCGAGATCGCTCCTCCCTCGTCGGTGGACGTGCGTGTCGTCGAGGGCTCGGCGACGCTCACGACGCCGCACCTCAGCGTGGAGGTCTCCGACCACGGCGTGGTCGTGACGGATGCACGCGGGAACGTCCGCTACGAGGAGCTGACACCTCTCTTCGAGGACGCGAGGCGGGTACTCCGGCGAGTCCTGCGCGAGGGGGAGCGCCTCGCGGGTCTCGGCGAGCAGGCGCAGGGGCTGGACCTGACGGGTGGGACCTACCGGCTGTGGAACCGCGACCCCGGCGGGGCGTGGGGACCCGGCCAGAACCCCCTGTACTGCTCGATTCCGGTGACGATCGGGCTCCACGAGCATGGGCCGGTGTGGGCATTCCACGAGAACACCTATGACGCGACCGTCGAGGTCGGGCAGGTCGCGCATGCCCCCCACGGCGTCACCGCCACCTTCGACGGCGGGCAGCTCGTCACCTATGTCGCGGTGGGCGAGCTCGACGGGCTGCTGACGACGGCCGCGCGGCTGACGGGTTTCCCGCCGATGCCGCCCCGATGGGCGCTCGGCTACCACCACTGCCGCTGGGGATGGCGGACAGATCGCATCGTTGCCGGTGTCCTCGCCGGATTCGTCTCGCGTGGGATACCCCTGTCGGCCCTGCACCTCGACATCGACCACATGGATGACTTCCGCGTGTTCACATTCGACGAGGTGCGCTTCGGTGGCGTCGGCGATCTCGCGCGTCGCGCGCTCGACCACGGATCGAGGCTCGTTGCGATCGTCGATCCCGCGGTGCGCAGGGACGATGGGTTCCCCCTCTACGCCGAGGGCGTCTCGGAAGGGCACTTCGTGACCGAGCGCGACGGTCAGGTCCACCACGGCACCGTGTGGCCCGGTTGGGCCGCGTTCCCAGACTTCACGAGGGCCGCGACACGGGCGTGGTGGGCGACGAAGTATGAGGCGCTGACGAGCAAGGGCGTGGCCGGCGTGTGGCATGACATGAACGAGCCCACGTCGATCACGCTGTGGGGTGACAGGACCCTTCCACGCTCCACGTCATTCGACCTGGAGGGCCGGGGAGGGGATCACGGCGAGGCGCACAACATCTACGGCCTGCTGATGGACAAGGCGGGGTACGAGGCATTGTCGGGGCCCGGTGCCACGGCACGACCCTTCGTCCTGTCGCGCTCCGGCTGGGCGGGCATGCAGCGCTACGCATGGCACTGGACCGCCGACGTCGAGAGCTCGCAGGAGGGGCTGTCGCAGCAGGTCCCCACGTTCCTCGGTCTCGGCATGTCCTCGGTCGCCTTCACCGGATCGGACATCGGCGGTTTCAGCGGCATCCCGTCGCCCGGCCTCTTCGTGCGGTGGCTGGAGCTCGGCGTCGTGTCCCCGCTCTGCAGGACGCACTGCGTCCTCGGGGCGCCTGATCGCGAGCCCTGGCGCTTCGACGCGCTCCACGAGCGGGCCATCACGGGGCTGATAAGGATGCGCTACCGCCTCCTGCCGCATCTCTACCGACTCGCCGAGGAGGCTCACCGGCTCGGCCATCCGATCCTGCGCGTGGTGGACTGGCCCCGCGAGGGCGCGATCTCGGGCGCAACCGCGGACGCCGGCGCGTTCCTGCTCGGCGACGAGCTCCTCGTCGTGCCGGTGTCGGACCCAGACACGACCCAGGTGACTGCAACGATCCCGGCCGGACGCTGGCGCCGCCAGCGGCTCTGCCCGATACCGGGCGGTGTCGAACAACCCCCGGAGACCGACGAGGAGGGGGGTCGAGTCGCGGTCCTCGACGCCCCCCTCGGCCAGCCGGTCATCCTCCAGCGCGCCGGGAGCATCGTGGTGCTCGACGATGCGTGGTCGGATGCTTCGACCATCCTTCGCGAGGACCATGCCCCTGCGTTGTGGACCCTGCACGTCGTCCTGGACGCGAGCGGCTCCGCGAGCGGACGGGGGTTCGACGACCTGGGTGACGGCGACGGAGCGACCCGCCACGACACGTACCGGGCCGATACGCATGATGCCACCGTCACCGTACGGTGGGACGCCACCGGCAGTCACCCCAAGCCCGTGGACGCCGCTGTGGTGGTCCACGGGAGGCGCTTCGGCTCGGCGAACGCGGACGGCAGCACCGTTCCGTGCGAGGTCTCCGCGCTGGGGACGCGCGTTCTGGTTCAAGGCGGGTTCGACCAGCTCGAGCTGCGCTAGAGGCGACTGGGCTCGGGCGGCGGGCTTGGCATCGCGATCGGCTGGCTTGCCGGGTTCCGCGGGCGACCCCGGCGTGCCGGTGCACGGTCGTCGCGGTGCCCCTAGGTTGGCGCAATGGACGCAGCCACCGTCATCGAGGCGACCGCGGTTCCGGTCTACGAACTGGGGGAGGCCTACTACTTCGAGCCGTCGACGGTGGCGGCTGCCGAGGCGCTGGGCCTCGACGTCTTCATGTTCTACACACTCGGTCGGGGAGGTGTGCTTGGCAATGTCGACGCCGACTCCGCCGCCGAGGCCTTCATCTGGCACAAGCCGGAGCTCGTCAGGTTCGTCTGGAACGAGGGCAGCGCGATCGCTGAACCAACCCGGGTGGCCACGGCATTCCTCGACGCCGCCCGTGCATACGCTCGCAGGACCTTCAAGGAGACGGACGTCCTGCGCAAGTTCGCCGACGCCGCCGCGAGCGTCGTGGACGCTGCACCCCGCGGCCGGTGGCCCTTCGTCGATGGCTACCGGGCATTCGACGTGTCCGAGGACGCGCGGGCGCGCGCATACCAACAGCTCCTCGTGCTCCGTGAGATGCGCGGAGCCGCGAGCGGCGAGGCGGTCGCAGAGGTCGGTCTCACGCCGGCCGAGGCGCACTATCTCAACAGCCCCGAGATGTTCGGCCTCTACGGCTATGTGGAGGACGATGCGCCCGACGTGAGCGACGAGCTCTTCGAGCGGCGCGCGATCGCGGAGGAGCGCACCTCGGAGATCCTGCTCACGTCGTACGAGGTGCTCGACGATGACGGTCTCTCCGCCCTCTACGAGGGCGTTGCAGAGATGGCGAAGTCGGCCCGGATCGACATGGACGACGAGCTCCTGACGGGGTCGGAATCCGGGTCTCGGTCCTAGGATCCGCTCGGAGGTCATGATGGCCGCACCGAGTCCACACATGAGGCGACGGGTGCTCGAGGCGCTCGTCGGCGGGTGCGTCGTGCTCGCCGCGTGGATCGTCGTGCTCGCCCTGCAGCTGCCGAAGGTCTACGACGCCGAGCACTGGGATCTTGCGTGGGTGGGCTTCGACGTGGGTCTCCTCATCGGCCTCGCCGCGACAGCGTGGGCGGCATGGCGAAGGCGGGCGATCATCGTCCTGTTCGCGACTTCGACCGCGACGCTCCTGGTTGCGGACGCCTGGTTCGACGTGACGACCGCTCGGTCACGCGATGTCACCCTGAGCGCGGTGCAGGCGGCGTTCGTCGAGATCCCCGCGGCCATCTTCCTGATGTACATCGTGGTCCGGGTCCTCAGCTTCACGAGGGGCTCCGTGTGGAGCGACCGCATCGGGGATCGGCCGCGATCCCTGTGGGAGGTGGAGTTCCAGCACCCTTCAGACCGACGCTACGACACAACGCCCCCGGTCGATTCGATGCAGCGGGAGTCTCCCGCGGATCCATCGGACGGTCCCAGGTTCTGACATCCCGACAGTTGGTACGGTCGCGAGATGACCACCGAACGGATCGCCTCTGGTGACGTCACGCTGACAGTCGACGTCGAGGGAGAAGGGACGCCGATCGTCCTGCTCCACGGATGGCCGGACACCGCAGCCCTGTGGCGTGACGTGACCCCGCACCTCGTGGAGGCCGGGTTCCGGGTGATCGCCCCCGACCTTCGGGGCTGCGGCCGGTCTGACAAGCCCGAGGCGGTCGATGCCTACCGCATGCACCTGCTCGTGGCCGACGTCGCGGCACTCATCGACGGCATCGCCGGGGGACACGCCCACGTCGTCGGCCACGACCTCGGCGCCAATCTGGCATGGGTGGCCGCGGCCTACCTCCCGAACCAGGTCGATCGGCTCGTCGCATTGTCGGTGGGACATCCGACCTCGTTCTTCACCGACAACATCGCCCAGCAGGTCCGGAGCCTCTACATCCTGCTCTTCGAGCACCCCGGCATCGCCGAGGAGTGGCTGCTTCGAGACGACGCCCGGGCGTTGCGGCATTGGACGGGGCATCCCGACATCGAGGCGGTGCTCGCTGACATCGAGCAGAACCACTCCCTCACGACGCACCTCAATTGGTACCGGGCGAGCATCACCGCGAGGAACTGGGTGTCGCCACCGCCGGTGCTGCCCGTGATCGCACCGCCCACGCTCGGGATCTGGAGCACGAACGACCTGGCGCTGACCGAGCAGCAGATGCTCGCATCTGCCGCGTTCTGTGCGAACGGCTTCGAGTACCAGCAACTGGCTGGCGCGGGCCACTGGATTCCACTCGAGGCACCCGGGGCCCTGGCGGGACACCTCGTGAGGTTCCTCGCGGACGGGTGACCGAGGGGCCTCAGTCAGCCAGAGCCACCCTCGGCGCCTGCTGGCGCACAGGGTGCACCCCGCGCAGGAGCTGGGCGGCGAAGAGCGAGAGCAGCGAGAGCCCGGCGGAGAAGTAGAACGCCCGGACGTAGCCCGCCGTGATGGCCTGCAGGACGGCGGGGGAGTGGTACGCGGGGGAGGTGACCGACGGGAGCGTACCCCCGAGCAGGTCGACCGCACGGGTGGTCGCGATCGTGGCCAGGATCGCGAGGCCCAGCGACCCCCCGACCTGGCGCGCGGTGTTGAGGATGCCCGAGGCCAGGCCCGCCTGGGTCGGCGCCACCGTCGAGGTCGCAGCAGCTGCGAGCGGGCTGAACAGCAGGCCGATCGCCAGCGCGATGAGCGAGGCCGGCAGCATGATGTCGGTCGTGTACGAGGAGGTCGTGGTCAGCCGCGTGAGCAGGAGGAATCCGACGGTCTGCAGCGCGGTGCCGATCGAGATCACCGGCCAGACTCCGGTTCTCGACATCACCCTGCTGGAGACCTGGGCGCCGATGATGATCGCAATCGACATCGGCAGGAATGCGAACCCTGTCTTCAGCGCCGAGTACCCGAGCACGTCCTGCATGTACAGCGTGAGGAAGTACCACATCGCGAAGAAGGCCCCGCCCACGAGGAACATGACGAGGTTGGCGCCCGACGCCGTCTTGGACTTGAAGAACGAGAACGGGACGAGCGGCTGCGAGGCGACCTTTGTCTCGACGATCGCGAAGGCGCCCAGCAGCAGCGCGGCGATGGCCAGCGTCGAGATTGTGCGGGTCGAGCCCCAGGCATAGGTGGTCGTGTTCACGATGCCGTACACGGCCACCGTCAGTCCCGCGGTCACGAGCACGGCTCCGAGGACGTCCATGGGCGGCTTGTCGCCGACGCGGCGGTGCTCGGGAAGCCATGCGATCGCGAGGAAGGCCAAGGCGATCCCGATCGGGACGTTGATGAAGAAGATCCAGCGCCAGGAGAGCTCCCCGACGAGGATCCCACCGAGGAGGGCGCCCATCGCCCCGCCGGCTCCGGCCACCGCTCCCCACATGCCGATCGCCTTGGCGAGTTTGGGTCCCTGGAACGTCGTGACGAGGATCACCAGCGTGGTCGGGGAGAGCAGTGCGCCGCCGAATCCCTGAAGGGCGCGGGCGACGGTGAGAACCGTGGACGACGGGGCGAGCCCGCCGGTGAGACTCGCGATCGTGAAGATCGCCAGCCCCGCGAGGAAGACTTTCTTCTGACCGAAGATGTCTGCAGCCCTGCCGCCGAGGAGCAGGAAGCCCGCGAAGGTGAGTACGTAGGCGTTGACGACCCACTGGAGCCCCGACGCGGAGTAGCTGAGGTCGCGTCCGATGGTCGGCAGCGCCACGTTGACGATGGAGACGTCGAGGACGACCATGAACTGCGCGACGCAGGCGACCGCGAGGATCAGGCCGGTGTGCGTCCGGTGCGCGCCCTCGTGCTCCACCGGCTCAGGATAACGGTGGCGTCTTCGCGTGCGACCGGCTCAGACGAGGGGCCAAGGGAAGGAAAAGGGACTTAGGTCCCTCATTCGGGCCGACGCGCAACTGATAGAACGAGGGTCATGGCGGTCACAATTGCGGTCCCGGTGGAGACACGCCCGGGTGAGACGAGGGTTGCGCTGACGCCGGAGGCCGCTCGGCGCCTCGTCGCGGAAGGATTCGCTGTCGTCATCGAGCATGACGCCGGTGCTGCCGCGACGTTCGACGACGACCAGTACATCGCGGCGGGAGCCTCCATCGCCGCAACCGCCGCCGATGCCACGAGGGGCGCCAAGATGGTCGTCCGGGTCAACGCGCCCTCCGCTGCCGAGGCCGCCCAACTCGACGCCGGGGCGCTCCACCTTTCCTTCCTGCAACTCGCCGGAAGCGCGGACGCCCTGAGGGTCATCGCGGATGCGAAGGCCTCCGCGGTCTCGTTCGACCTGCTCCCCCGCATCAGCCGAGCGCAGTCGATGGACGCGCTCAGCTCACAGGCGACGGTGAGCGGGTATCGGGCGGCGCTGGCAGGAGCCGAGCGGCTCGGCAAGTTCTTCCCCATGTTCATGACCGCCGCCGGGACGGTTCCCCCTGCGAAGGTGCTGGTCATGGGCGTCGGCGTCGCCGGCCTCCAGGCCATCGCGACCGCGCGCCGCCTCGGCGCGCAGGTGAAGGCGTACGACGTCAGGGCGGCGGCGAAGGAGGAAGCCGAGAGCCTCGGCGCAACGTTCCTGGACCTCGGCGTCAAGGCCGAGGGAGCCGGTGGCTACGCACGGGAGCTCTCGCCCGAGGAGCTCGCCGCCCAGCAGCAGGCCCTCGCCAAGGAAGTGGGCCTATCCGATGTCGTGATCACGACCGCGGCAGTCCCCGGTCGCAAGGCCCCGATCCTGCTCACGGCTGCCATGGTCGCCGACATGGGCCCCGGTTCGATCGTCATCGACATGGCGGCCGACAGCGGTGGGAACTGCGAGCTCACGAGGCCCGGCGAGGAGGTCCGCCACAACTTCGCGACCGTGGTCGGCCTCTCAAACGTTCCTGCAGGCATGCCGACGCACGCGAGCTTCCTGTACGCGCGCAATGTGACGAACCTGCTTGCGCTGTTCGCGTCCAAGGGCGAGTTCTCCCCGGACTGGTCCGACGAGATCGTCGTCGGGACGACGGTCGTGAGGGATGGGTCTTGCACGAACCAGGCGGCCTCCGAGCTGCTCGGCGTACCGTTCACGCCGATCACCGTGACGAAGCCAGAGGAGCCAGCTTCATGAACGAGATTCTCCAATACCTGACCGTCTTCATCCTGAGCGTGTTCATCGGGATAGAGGTGATCTCCAAGGTCCCGAGCATCCTGCACACGCCGCTCATGAGCGGGTCGAACGCGATCCACGGCGTCATCATCGTCGGAGCCATGCTCGTCCTCGGGCACGCCACATCGAACGTCGAGATCGTCCTCGGGACGCTCGCCGTGTTCCTCGCCACCCTCAACGTCGTCGGCGGATTCGTGGTCACCGACCGGATGCTCGAGATGTTCCGCGGGAAGCCCGCGGAGAAGCGTGAGACCAAGCAGGACACAGAATGAGCCGCGGTACGTTCCTCGACCTCTGTTACCTGGTCGCCTCGATCACGTTCATCCTCGCCCTGAAGGGGCTTTCCAGCCCGAAGCGGGCGCGCCAGGGGAACCTGCTGGCAGCAGTGGGCATGGCGATCGCGATCGCCGCGACGTTCGCGCAGCCGCACCTCCACCACCTCTCGCTGATGATCGTCGCGATGATCGTCGGTGCCGCCGTCGCGGTCCCGACCTCGCGGTTCGTGAAGATGACGGCGATCCCGCAGCTGGTCGCGATCTTCAACGGCGTCGGTGGAGGCGCGGCCGCACTGGTCTCGATCGTCGAGTACCTCGCCCTCACCTCGGTCACGGTGCTCTACCTCAGGACGTCGTCGGGTGTGACGATTCACGTTGCCATCGGGGGCGTGAAGTCCGTCGCGGTCTACAAGATCCTCGAGGTCGTCCTTGGCGTCGTGATCGGAACCGTGTCGTTCTCCGGTTCGGCGATCGCCTTCGCCAAGCTCCAGGAGTTGATGACGGGCAGGCCCGTCACGTACCCGGGCCAGCAGATCATGAACGCCATCCTCGGCGTGGCGATCGTCGCAGTCGCGATCCTGCTCCTCGTGACCGGCTCGCTCGTATGGCTCTGGATCCTCCTCGTGCTCGCGTTCGTGCTCGGTATCGCGTTCGTCCTCCCGATCGGCGGTGCGGATGTGCCGGTGCTGATCTCGCTGCTGAACTCGTTCACGGGCCTCGCGGTCGCGGCTTCGGGCTTCACCATCGGATCGAACCTCCTGATCGTGGCCGGCACGCTCGTCGGCGCCTCGGGCATCCTGCTCACGAGGATGATGAGTTCCGCGATGGGTCGCTCGCTCCCCAACATCCTGTTCAGCGCCTTCGGTTCGAACGTGACCGCCTCGGGTGCAGTCGAGCGCGACGACGGTCGCTCGGTGCGCTCCGGGACCGCCGAGGACATCGGCGTCCTGCTCGCGTACGCCCGCAAGGTGGTCATCATCCCGGGGTACGGCCTGGCTGTCGCCCAGGCCCAGCACGTCGTCCGCGAGCTCGCAGACGAGCTCCAGGAGCGCGGCGTCGAGGTCTTCTTCGCGATCCACCCCGTCGCCGGCCGCATGCCTGGCCATATGAACGTCCTGCTCGCCGAGGCGAACGTCCCCTACGACGAGTTGAAGGAGATGGACGAAGCCAACCCCGAGATGGCAACGGCCGATGTCGCACTTGTCGTCGGCGCGAACGACACCGTCAACCCGGCTGCGCACGACACGCCCGGCAGCCCGATCTACGGCATGCCGATCATCAACGCCGACCAGGCCACCAACATCGTCTTCCTCAAGCGCTCGATGCGCCCCGGTTTCGCGGGCATCGAGAACGAGCTGCTCTACAACCCCAAGACCGTCCTGCTCTTCGGGGACGCGAAGGACACCCTCCAGAAGCTCGTCGCCGCTGTCGCCGTCGCCTGACCTACGGCGCGGTCAGGCGGTCGAGCGTGGCGACCACCTCGTCGTCGAGGCGCAGGGGTGCCGTGGCGTTCGCCACGACCTGGGAGCGGTTGGATGCTCCGGCGATGACCGAGCTGACCTCTCGGTGCGCGAGCAGCCATGAGAATGCCAGCGAGAGGATCGGGGTGCCCAGATCCTCGGCATAGGCGAGCAACGCGCCAACCCGCTCCGAGAACGAATCCGAGAGCCAGTGGGCACTGCGTTCGGGAGCCATCAGCGCGAGCCTCGAACCCTCCGGGAGGGGTTCGCCGGGGCGAACCTTCCCTGTGAGGAGCCCGTTCGCGAGCGGGTAGTACGGGAGGAATCCGAGCCCCAAGCGGCGACACGCGTCGAGAACGCCATCCTGCTCGGGTTCGCGCCACAGGAGCGAGTACTGGTTCTGGATGCTGCGGAACGGCGCCAGGCTGCCGGCCGCCTCCTTGGCCCCGTCAAGCTGGGCCACCGTGAAGTTGGAGCAGCCGATCTCGCGAATCTTGCCTTCAGCCTGGAGGTCGTGGAGCGCTCCCAGCGTGTCAGTGATCGGGACGGACGGGTCCGGGGCGTGCAGCTGATACAGGTCGATCCAGTCAGCGCCGAGCCTCCGGAGAGTGTCCTCGCACGCCTGGCGGACGTACCCGGGTGCTGCGCCGAACCGCTCGTCGTCGAGGGGCATGCCGAACTTGGAGGCCACGACGACCTCACTGCGCCGGACACCCAGCGCGACCCCGAGGAACACCTCGCTCTGCGTCCCGCCATAGACGTCAGCCGTGTCGAAGAAAGTGATGCCCGCATCGAGGGCCGCGTGCACGACCTCGTCGGTGGCGGCCTGATCCAGTCGCATGCCGAAGTTGTTGCACCCGACACCCACAACGGAGACATCGAGGCTGCCGATCTTCCTGGTCTCCACTACAACCTCCGGCTCGCTCGGGCGTATGGTACCGGCAGGACACGAGGCAGGAGAGAGACATGGCGACGTCCGTGGTCGAAGACAGGTACGAGGCAAGCGCCGATAGGGCGTGGCAGTTGGTGGGCGACTTCTCGAACCTGAAGGCGGTTTCCCCTGCCATCGAGGATGTCGAGATCACCGGGGATGACCGGACGTTCTCGATGCTCGGGATGAGGATCACGGAGCGACTGGTCAGCATCGACGAGTCGTCGAGGTCGATCACGTACTCGATCGTCGACGGCGTTCCGATCGAGTCCCACGAGGCCACCATTACCGTGACGCCCGACGGCGAGGGCTGCACGATCACGTGGTCCGTGACCGCGACGCCGGATGAAGCCACGCCGCTCTTCGCCGACACCTACCGCAGTGCCCTGAGGAACCTGCACACTCAGCTCGACGACTGAATCGCGTCGGACCCCGTGATCGCCGGGATCCGACCACCGTGAGGCTGCTGTCGCCCGCGTTGCCCGCCTTGGTCGACCCCGTCCTCGTGGATCGCGCGTTCGCCGATGGCCCGGCCCCAGCGTCGCAGCGAGGCATCCGCACGTCGCTCGGGCCGGGTGGAGCCGGAAACCGTTGGGTAGCATCTCGGCAGGACGAGGAGGTCCCATGAAAATCGTCGTCGACTACGACTTGTGTGCGAGCAATGCGGTCTGCATGGGGATAGCCCCGGAGCTCTTCGAGGTCAGGGATGACGGGTTCCTTTACGTCCTCGACGAGCATCCTGACGAGTCGCTCCGAGAGAAGTTGCGCGAGGCCGTGAACAGCTGCCCGACGGGTGCCATCTCGATCGCCGAGGACTGAGCACGTGGGCGCGCCACGCGTCCGGTTCGCACCATCGCCGACAGGCTTCTTCCACGTCGGCAGCGCCCGGTCGTCCTTGTTCAACTGGCTGTTCGCCCGCCAGACGGGCGGCTCCTACGTGCTACGCATCGAGGACACCGACACGGAGCGGAACCGCGAGGAGTGGGTCGACGGGATCGTTGAGGCCATGGCCTGGCTCGGCCTCTCGTCGGACGAGCGGACCTACCGCCAGAGCGAGTTCGCCGCCGACCACGCCGAGGCGGCATCACTGCTCTTCGATGCCGGCCACCTCTACGCCTGCGACTGCGTGCGGGACCAGATCGACGAGCGGATGCGGGGGACAGGACGGACGGGGTACGACGGGCACTGCCGGGATCGTGGCCTGGCTCAGAGCGATTCCACGGTGCTGCGGTTCGCGGTTCCAGGCGCGGGCGAGACGGTCGTCCATGACATCATCCGAGGCGATGTGGCATTCCCGAACGACGCGATCGAGGACTTCGTCGTCGTCAAGTCGAACGGTGGTGTGCTCTTCGCCCTGTCGAACCTGGTCGATGACCGGGCGATGGAGATCACCCATGTGATCCGCGGCGAGGAGCACCTCTCCAACACGCCGAAGCAGCTGCTCCTGGCAGCCGCCCTCAATGCGGTGGAGGGTCGCGACATCCCCGCACCGGCATTCGCGCACCTCCCCTTGCTCGTGAACGAGCAGCGCAAGAAGCTCTCCAAGCGCCGCGACCCGGTCTCCGTCGAGTCCTACCGGGACAGGGGATTCCTGCCCGAGGCGATGATCAACTTCCTCGCCCTGCTCGGCTGGAGTCCGAAGGGCGACGAGGAGAAGGTGGACCGTTCGGTCCTCGTGGAGCAGTTCCGCCTGGAGGATGTCAACAACTCGCCGGCGTACTTCGATGTGGCCAAGCTCACCCACCTGAACGGCGAGTACATCAGGGCGCTGTCGACGACGGATTTCATCGATGCCTGCCAGCCATGGCTCAAGCCGGGTTCGGGGGCGTGGTCGCCTGCGGACCACGCGGTGCCGTGGCCCGTGGAGCGGTTTGACGATGCCGTCTTCGCCGCCATCGCGCCGCTGGTCCAGGAGCGTGTCGCGACCATCGGCGAGGTCACGGGCATGGTCGACTTCCTCTTTACCGAAGGCGCTCCGATCGATCCGGCTGCGTTCGACAAGGCGATCCGGTCACAGCCATCCTCGAGACCGGTGCTGGAGGGTGTGCTCGAGGCAACGAAGACGTGCGCGTGGGACGCCGATGCGCTGCACGACGCGGTCATCGCGGTGGGCGAGCGGAACGGCCTCGTGCTCCGCAAGGCGCAGGCTCCGGTGCGTGTCGCGATCACCGGGAGGACCGTCGGGCCTCCGTTGTTCGAGTCGATGACGATCCTCGGACGTGCGTCAGTTCGCGAGCGACTGGAGTCGGCGCTGCGAGCCCTCGACTGATGATCTTCGGGCCGATCCGGCTGGCCCTGAAGATCGTCGGAGCGGTGCTGGCGCTCATCCTCCTGTACTTCTGCGTGACGCTCTGCCAGGTGTGGCTCACGAGCAGGCAGGATGACCCGCACCGGGCCGGCGCGATCCTCGTGTTCGGCACTGCTGCGAATTACCTGACGCCAGCGCCGGACCTCGAGGCAAGGCTCGACAGGGCGCTGCAGCTGTACGAAGACGGCCTCGCGCCGGTTGTCGCGGTGACCGGGGGCAAGCGTCCCGGTGACCGGTACACGGAGGCCCAGATCTCGGCGACCTGGCTGGAAGCGAAAGGTGTTCCGAGAACTGGGATCGTCGAGGGGGGCGGCGCCGACACCTGGCAGAACGTGGCGTCGGTTGCGCCGGTGCTGCATCGGCTCGGCGTCCGCTCGGTGCTCGTGGTGACGGATCCGTTTCACGAGTACCGGGCGATGGCGATCACGTCGGACTTCGGCTTCTCACCATCGCCAACCCCCTCGTTGCGGTCGCCGATCCGGGGAACGGCTGTCATCCCGTATCTGTTGAAGGAGGCCACGGAGGTTTCGGTAGGAAGGATCGTCGGCTATGGCCGTTTGTCCACCCTCGATCACTCGTCGATGCCGGCCTTCGACCCGCGGTGGCACCGAACGGTTGCGGTCGGCTAGCCTCACAACGCCCATTCGGGGGTGGTGTAATCGGCAACACGACAGGTTCTGGCCCTGTTATTGAGGGTTCGAGTCCTTCCCCCCGAGCGAGTCGGACAGTGCGAAGTGGTGCACTGTCCGGATCACGGCCCCATCGTCTAGTGGCCTAGGACACCACCCTCTCAAGGTGGCGACACGGGTTCGAATCCCGTTGGGGCTGCCAAGTGCATTTCTCCCTCGATCAGGTCGAGGATTCCCCTTGCCCCGCTTAGGGTTTCCCCGTTTCCAACTACCCCATTTTCGAATA
>Ga0181519_10002138_pt1 | contig 16998 bp, 15 predicted proteins | sample PEATcosm2014_Bin_26_FD_121102 | JGI IMG/M metagenome (GOLD analysis project Ga0181519, IMG submission 121102) | Peatland microbial communities from MTU Mesocosm Facility, Houghton, MI, USA - PEATcosm2014_Bin02_10_metaG | ecosystem: Environmental > Terrestrial > Soil > Wetlands > Peat | place...
GCATCGTTCACGAGATACGACAGATTGACCGAAGGCAGCGGCTTGTTGTTGTTCGAGCGATAGGTCGCACCCGACGCGTTGTCCACACGTTGCGAGTTGATCATTTCGTAGCGCACGCCCGGCGTGAGTCGCCAGTTGCCCCACGCCATGCGATCGTCGATGTAGAACGCGTTCGCGCTGGTGAAGTTGTTGAACGTCTGCGTGGCCGAGTTGCGGCCCGTGGCGAGCGTGGTGGCCCAGTTGTTGTCGTCGCCGCGCTCGTGAATGTAGCGGTAGCCGACGGTCACGTCATGCGCGGTCGGGCCGAAGAACAGGCGCTGCGTGAAGCGCGGCTCGACGCCGAACGTCTGATAGTTACGCGGCTGGTGCGTGGTCTGCGTGTAGGTCGAATTGACCAGCGTGCTTTGGCGATAGCTCTCGTTATAGAACGTGCGGACTTCGAACTCCTGCGTCTCGGAGATCGTGTTCAGGTAGCCGAAGTCGAGGCCGGTGCGGTTGCCGCTCCAGTAGTCGTTCGGACGCGTATTCTGGAACGGATCGGCGTTGTACTGCGCAACGCTCAGCCCGCCGGGCGTCTTGGATTTCACGTCGTAGTACGAGACCTTGCCGTAGACCTGCTGGCTCGGCGTGATGTCGTAGCGCCATTTCAGGGCGAGGTCGTTCACGCGCTCGTCGCTGCCCTTGCGCCAGTCGCGCCCGGTCATGCCCGAGTACAGCAGCGCGAGGCCCAGGCCGTTGTCCATTTGCGTGCCCAGGAACAGACCGTATTGCGTGTTGGCTCCCCCTCCGGCTGTGTAGATGTTCTCGCGCACCGAGGCGTCGGCGCTCAGGCCCGGCGTGTTCGGAATCGAACGGGTCTTGAAGTTGATTACGCCGCCTACGTTCTGCGGGCCATAACGCACCGCCCCGCCGCTGCGCACCACGTCGATGCTCTCGATGTTGAACAGGCTCACCGGGGCGAACGACAACTGCGGCTGGCCGTAGGGCGCCACTGCCATCGGAATGCCGTCGAGCAGCACCGTCGAGCGTGGCGTGTAACGCCCGGTGAGGCCCCGCACGCCGATATTGAGCGAGATCGCGCTGCCGGCGGTACCGGAGTTGTCGGTGGACTGCACGCCCGGGATGCGACGCATGACATCGCCGATGTTCGTCGCGCCCGAGGCTTCGATTTGCTCCCGCTTCACGACCGTGCGCGCGCCGGGGAAGGTCTTCGCGCTGTTGTCGAGCCCTGTGCCGAGCCAGTCGCCCGAGACATTGACGGCGCCCAGTTCGACGTCAGCCTTGGCTTCAGCGGCGGTGACGGCCGTCGCCGCCTGCTGCGCATGGGCGGCACCGAGCGTTGCCATGAGCAGCGCGGCGGCGCAGGCGGTGGCGCGGGGCAGGCGGGGATGAGACGCGAGGCGATGGATTCGGGTGAGGCTGGCGGCGCTGACCACGCCGGCGGCGTTGGCGGCCGCGTGGGCACGGCGACTTACGGACATCTTCATCTTGGCTGACCTTCGAGACTGCAAGAGTGTGGCGAGCGTGGCCGCTGGCGGAAACGGATGCGGCGGCGTTCGGATCGTTATGCATGACGCGGTACGCGGTGCGCGCGCAACGTGTAATGCGTTGTAATAAAGCGACGCGGATTATAAATGCAAATCACTCTCATTTTTAATGGGCGTTGCTGAATCCCGGTCGGTAATGCCCGGCAGTGGGTCGTCAGTGCGGAGGAGCTGATAAGGAAGCGCGACGTTGCGTGTGGAAGTCGCGCAATAGCGTCAAGAAGCGTTAAGTAGGGCGGCGGATCGATTTTTCCGGGCGCGCTTCAACGGACGGTTGAACGTGTGGCGGCCTTGCCACAGTGGGGGGACTTTCACGCGGACGGACCGTCTTCGGATGTCGTTCGATTATCCAGTTTTGCTTATCAATCGCCCAAAATCGATTGATTGTTCGTGGCGCGGGCGGCCGCAAGAATGGCGGCGATCGACTGACAAAAACACGCCGCCTGCGCTGGGCGGCGCCATGGAGACAATGCGATGCCGAAGCTCGACGCCTCGACCCATCAGGCCCTTGCCCGCGAACTGCACGACGCCGAGCGCAGCCGCACGCCGGTCATGCAGTTCTCCCGCCGCTATCCCGACATGACGATTGCCGACAGCTATGCGATCTCGCAGGCGTGGCTGGCGTTGAAGTTTGCGCAAGGCCGCCGGGTGATCGGCCACAAGATCGGATTGACGTCGCGCCCCATGCAGGTCGCCGCCCAGATCACGGAACCCGATCACGGCACGCTGCTCGACGACATGCTCGTGGCCGATGGCGCCACGCTCGACGCCTCGCGTTTCATCGTGCCGCGTCTCGAAGTGGAGTTGGCGTTCATTCTGGCCAAGCCGCTCAGGGGGCCCGGTGTCTCGCTCTTCGACGTGCTCGACGCCACCGCATGGGTGACGCCCGCGCTCGAACTGATCGACGCCCGCATCGAGCTGTTCGACCGTGAGACGAAAGCGCCGCGCAAGGTCTTCGACACGATTGCGGACAACGCGGCCAATGCGGCGGTGATTCTTGGCGGGCGTCCCGTGAAGCCGGACGCCATCGACCTGCGTTGGACGGGCGCGCTGCTCTACCGCAACGGCGTGATCGAAGAGTCGGGCCTGAGCGCGGCGGTGCTCAACCACCCCGGCAACGGCATTGCGTGGCTGGCCAACAAGCTGGGCGCGTTCGATGAAGGGTTGCAAGCCGGCGAAATCGTGCTGGCCGGGTCATTCACGCGACCGGTGGCCTGCGCCGCGGGCGATGTCTTCTACGCCGATTACGGCCCGCTCGGCGCGATGGGTGTTCGCTTCGTCTGAGAGGGCAGGGCGCCCCATTCATCCGCACTTCACCGGAGCCGACGTCATGAGAACACCCCCGAATACTTTCAAGCAGGCACTCGCGCGCGGCGAGCGTCAGATCGGTCTGTGGCTGGGACTGGCCACGCCCTATGCCGCCGAGTTGTGCGCCGGCAGTGGCTTCGACTGGCTGGTGATCGACGGCGAGCATGCGCCGAACGACCTGCGCACGATGCTGGCCACGTTGCAGGCGGTGGCGCCATATCCGACGCATCCTGTCGTGCGGCTGCCGCATGGCGACGCGTCCCTCATCAAACAGGTGCTGGAAATCGGTGCGACGACACTGCTCGTGCCGATGGTCGAATCCGCTGCGATGGCTCAGGCCCTCGTGAGCGCCACGCGTTATCCCCCGCAGGGCATTCGTGGCGTAGGCAGTGGATTGGCGCGCTCCTCACGGTGGAACCGCTACGAGGACTATCTGCAAGCGGCAAACGAGACGACCAGCCTGCTCGTGCAAGTGGAGACGGCCGACGCGCTGGCACAGGTCGACGAGATTGCCGCGGTCGATGGCGTCGACGGCGTGTTCATCGGTCCGGCCGATCTGGCCGCATCGATGGGCCATCTCGGTCAGGCAACCCATCCGGACGTGCGCAAGGCCATCGACGATGGCATTGCCCGAATCCGCCGCGCCGGCAAGGCGGCCGGCATTCTGTGTGTGGACGAGACGCTCGCGCGTCACTACCTCGACCTGGGCGTGACCTTCATGGCCGTGGGCATCGATACGTCGTTGCTCGCGAGCGCGAGCCGTTCGCTGGCGGCGACATTCGCCGCCGGCAAAGACGAGACGCGCTGAGCGGGGCGCACACCCCGTGCGCATCCACGCCGTCCCCCCAATTTCCTCAGAGACATGGCATGAGTGCTACCCGTTTTGACGTTGCCGGCGTATCGGTTTCGCCGGATCACTATATCGACGGCCGCCGCGTGGCATCCGACGACACCTTCGAGTGCGTCTCGCCCATCGACCAGACCCGGCTTGGCGACATCGCGAGCGGCAGTCCGGCGCACGTCGATGCGGCGGTAACGTCGGCCGCAAAGGCGTTTCCCGCGTGGGCGGCGCTGGGCGCGGCGGGCCGCCAGCCGTATCTTCAGCGCTTCGCCGAGGCGATCGGGCGTCGCGCCGATGCGTTCGCCACGCTGGAGAGTACCGACGCCGGCGTGTTGCGCTCGCGCATGGCGCACGGCGTGGTGCCGCGCGCGATGCAGAACCTCACGTGGTTTGCCGGGCACGCCTTGACGCTTCAGCACCGTGTGATCGAGACGCCACAGGCGCGTCATCTCGTGCGTCACGATCCGGCGGGCGTGGTCGCGGTGATTACACCGTGGAATTCGCCGCTGATGCTCGCGACGTGGAAGATCGGGCCGGCGCTCGCCAGCGGTAACACGGTGGTCCTGAAGGCGCCGGAGTGGGCGCCGCTCACTTCGTCGCTGCTCGCCGACTGCGCGCATGAGGCGGGGTTGCCGCCGGGCGTATTCAACCTGTTGCAGGGCTCGGGGGCCGTGACCGGGGCGGCGCTCGTGAGCGACGCACGGCTCGCGCGCATCTCGTTTACCGGATCGGTCACGACGGCCAGGTGGATCGCGAAGACGGCAGCGGCGAACCTCGTGCCTTGCAGTCTCGAGCTGGGCGGCAAGTCGGCCTTCATCGTGCTGGCGGATGCCGATCTCGACGCGGCCGCTGCGACCGCCGCGCTGATGTATCGCAACGCCGGGCAGGTGTGCCTGGCGGGCACGCGTCTGCTTGTACATGCCGACGTGGCAGCGACGTTCACCGAGACGTTGCGCGCACAGGTCGAGCGATTGGTCGTGGCAGACCCGCGCGACGATGCGACCGAGGTCGGTCCGATCATTCACATGCGTCAGGTCGAACGCGTGCAGGGGTTCGTCGAACGGGCGGTGGCGGGCGGTGCGCGCGTGTTGTGGGGCGGCACCCGGCACGCGTTCGGTGCGCAGTACTTCGCCCCGACGCTGCTCACCGACCTGCGTCAGCGCGACGAGATCGTGCAGCAGGAGGTCTTCGGTCCCGTGCTCACGCTGCAAACGTTCCGAAGCGACGACGAGGCCGTCGACATGGCGAACGGCACGGACTACGGGCTGGGCGGTGTGTGCTATGGCGACGAGGCGCATGCCATTGCGGTGGCGCAGCGCGTTCGCACCGGCTTCATCTGGGTCAACAGCTTCGGCATTCGCGATCTGGCGGCGCCCTTCGGCGGTATCAAGCGCTCGGGCATCGGACGCGAAGGCGGCGACTGGAGCTTTGAGTTCTTTTGCGACGTGAAGGATGTCGTCGTGCCCAGACAGCCGTTCAAGGCGAGCTTCAGCCATCGCTGATGCGTGCGCGCGGCGACATGACACTGAGAGAGGAGGAGAGTCACATGGGACAGATCGTCGGCGCGGCACTGGTGTCGCATCACCCCGGCCTGATGCAGTGTGAGGAGTTTCGTGTGTTGCAGGGCGCGGGCGCGGATTCGGACCTGATCCCCGGCTACGCGCGATTGCGCGAGCGTATCGTGGCGGCACGCCCGGACGTCATCATGATTTTCGACTCGCACTGGTTCACCACCGGTTATCACCTGATCGACGGCGGCGCGCACTACTCGGGCATGTACATCTCCGACGAAATGCCATGGTATCTGCACGGCGTGCCGTACGACTATCGGGGGCATCCGGAACTGGCGCTGGGCATCGAGGCCGTGGCGCGCGAACGGGGCGTGCGCGCCCGTGCGGTGCAGCATCCCGATCTGCCGCGCCATTACCCGACGATCAACGTCATCAAGCAGATGCGGCTCGACGCCTGGCCGATCGTTGCCGTGAGCTCGTGCCAGAACTGCGAGACGGTGCACTTCCTGCAATCGGGCGAGGTGATCGGCGAGGCAATTCGCCGCAGTCACCTGCGCGTTGTGATGCTGGCGTCGGGGGCGTTGAGTCACAAGTTCAACGGCATCGACTGGAAGCCGAATCATCCGCGCATCTTTCACGAGAGCAACGTGTCGCGACCCGAGAACATCGAGAGCGACAAACGCGCGATCGAGGCATTCCGCGAGGGGCGTCACGATCAGGTGCTGGCCGATTGGAACGACGACTACCGCCAGCGGCCGTGGGAGGCGCACGGCGCGCACTATTTGCAGATGGTCGGGGCGCTTGGCGGCACGGCGTGTCGCAGCAGGGGCACGGTGCTGTCCGAGTACGAGAACGCACGCGGCACCGGCAACGTGCATATCTGGTTCGACACCCTCTGACGAGGCAAGACCATGGACTTTGAATTTCCGCTGCGCGAATTGCCTGCCGTGATGCGCGGCCCGCGCGTTGAACGCCGTCGCATCTTGTTGGGGGGCAGCGCCTTCTGGGGCACGATCATCGAGGCGGGGAATGCGCGCGGGTTACTGCGGCTCGACGACGGGCGTACGGTCGATCCGCAGACGGTGGCGCATCTGCCGCCGGTGCAGCCGTCGAAAATCATCGCCGTGCATATCTCCTATCGCTCGCGTAGCATGGAGACGCGCAACAAACCGAAGCCGACCGATACCCCGACGTACTTCACGAAGCCGCCGACGTCGCTCAACGGACACGGCGGGCAGATCCTCAAACCGGCGGACTGTCGCTATCTGAACTACGAGGGCGAGTACGCGGTGGTGATCGGGCGCACGTGCCGGAATGTGCTGCCCGATGAGGCGTGGGATTACATCGAAGGGTTCTGCCCGGCGCTGGACATGGGGTTGCAGGACTTTCGCGACACGGATCAGGGTTCGATGCTGCGCGTGAAGGGCGCGGATACGCTGTTGCCCATCGGTCCGGGCATCGTGCGCGGCGTGAATCTGTTCGAGCAGACGTTGCGCACTTATCGCAACGGACGCGTCGTGCAGGAAGCGCACATCGGCGACGAGACGATCTGGGGCCCGCATTACGTGATTGCGGATATTGCGCGGCACATCACGCTGGTGCCGGGCGACGTGATCCTGATGGGCACGCCCTGCCATTCGCGTTCTGTGGACGCGGGCGATCTCGTGGAATGCGAGATCACCGGACTCGGACGGCTTGGCGGAATGGTCGCGCGTATCGATGCGCCGCGTGCGGCAGCGCTCGGCGTGGGGCATGCCCCGGGCGACAGTCCCGAAGTGCGCCGGGTGGCGCTGGGTTTCGACGAACGTGTGCCGGAGCGATTCAAGGACAACTATCGACTCGCGGCACTGCGACAGGAGTGAGGGGATGAAGGTAACGATCATTGGCGCGGGCGCCATCGGTGGCTTGCTCGGTTTGAAACTCGCGGCAACGGGCGAGGCGCAGGTCAGTGCGCTGGCGCGCGGCGCGACGCTGGCGGCGCTGCGTGAGCACGGCTGGCGGGTGAAGCAGGGCGAGACGTTGACGGCAGCGCCGGTTGCGGCGGCGCATCCGCTGGAGGAGGCTGACAAGCTCGGTGTTCAGGATCTGGTGGTGATCGCGGTGAAGGGGCCTGCGCTCGCGCAGGTAGCCTCTTCGGTGGCGCCGCTGCTCGGACCGCAGACGCTGGTGCTGCCTGCGATGAACGGTGTGCCGTGGTGGTTTTGCAAGGGCGTGGCGCCCTTTGACCAAGACGGCGACGATGTGCTGACGAGCGTTGATCCCGACGGGGCGATCGGCGCGGCGATTCCGCTGGCGAACGTGATCGGCTGCGTGGTGCATGCGAGTGCGGCGACACCGGCGCCGGGATTGGTCGATCACAAGATGGGGCGAGGGCTCATCATCGGCGAGCCGGGCGGCGGAGTGAGCGAGCGCGTGCAGCGGCTCGCGGCACTGCTCGGACGTGCGGGATTCGAGGTGAAGGCGTCGGAGCATGTGCGTCTCGACATCTGGTACAAGCTGTGGGGGAATCTGACGATGAACCCGGTATCGGCGATCACGGGCGCGACCATCGACCGCTTGCTGGACGATCCGCTCGTGCGGGCGTTCTGCTCGTCGGCGATGCGCGAGGCGGCGGCCATCGGGGCGAAGATCGGTTGCGCGATCGAGCAATCGCCCGAGGATCGGCACGAGGTGACGGCGAAGCTGGGCGCGTTCAAGACGTCGATGCTGCAAGACGTGGAAGCCCATCGCCCCATCGAACTCGACGCCCTCGTCAGCGTCGTGCGCGAGATCGGTCAGCGCGTGCAAGTCCCCACCCCCAACATCGACGCCCTGCTAGGCCTGACGCGCCTCTTCGGGCGGGTGCATGGGTTATATTGACGGCTACCGAAGGGAAGTCGCGAAACCCGATAATCGACACGCCATGCCGCTGACCCGCGTCACGCTCCGCCAGTTCGAAGCGCTGGTGGCCATCGCTGAATTGCACAGCTTTGCGCAGGCCGGTAATCGACTGGGGCTCACGTCGTCTGCCGTGAGCCAACTCGTCGCCGAACTCGAATCGGTACTTGGCTTTCGTATCTTCGACCGCACGACGCGGCGCGTGGCGCTATCCAGTGCAGGACGCGACTTCCTTGCATCGGCCGAATCGGTGCTGCGACATGTGCAGGCCGCCGAGAAGACCGCCGACGATCTGCGCAACCGGGCGGCCGGCATCGTGCGTGTGGGCGCGCCGCTCGTGCTCGCCAGCATGGCACTGCCGGCGGCCATTCGCGCCTATGCCGACACGCGGCCCAAGGTGGTGGTGCGCGTAGTCGACACGCCTGTCGATGCCCTCATCGATCATGTCGCCAACGGCGATCTCGACCTTGCCATCGGGCCCAATCGCGCGACCGGCGCCCACGTTGCCGCAGCGCCCGCGTTCGATAGTCCCTGGGTGTTGTGGTGCACGCCCGATCATCCGCTCGCGCGGCGGCGTCGTGTGCGTTGGGCGGACTTGCGCGATACCCCGCTCGTTGCCGCCGGACGCGATCACGAACGCAGCGTCGCCCAAATGCGCGTCTCCGCGCCCGCCGACGCGCGCATCACGCCTATCGATGTCGTCGATAACGTGACGACCGCACTCGGTGTCGCGGCGCAAGGCCTGGCCGCCACGCTGGCGCCCGGCTACGTGGCGGCGCTCGCGCATCCGTTCGGGCTGGTGATGCGGCGTGTCGTCGCGCCGGAGACGATTCGTCAGGTCTGTGTCTATCGCCCGCTCTCGCGGGCAGCATCGCCCGCAGCACAGGGATTTGCGCAGTTCTTGCTGGACTGGCTGCCGCAATGGAACGAGCGAATCATGGCGGCGTCTTCCTCTTCAGCACGAACGGCGGGCGATCACTAAGACGATTACCGGCGCTTGGCGTCGGAAGACGGCGGCGGCAGTGCGGCGAGATCCTCGCTCAACTGCGCACGCAACGTCGAGATGGCTGCGGTGGTATCGGCCGGTTTCAGCTCCTCGCGTGCGATGGCTTCACGCAGATGGTGACGCAGTATCGGGTCGCGCGTTTGCGTGAGCGTCTCGCGATAGAACGGCAATACGTTCTCGGGATGACCGCCAACGCGATACAGGTGCGCGATCTCCTCGATCGTGCGAACGGCGGCAAAGGCGGGACCGGCCGGGCCACGCGGGCCGGGGCCGGGGCCGCCGAAGTGAGGTCCCACGCCCGGGGGCGGAGGCGGCATCTCGCGGGCTTCGGCGGCAGGCGGTGCGCTCTGCGGGCGTGAGGCGGCCGGCAAAGTATCGGCAGTGGCTACGCCGGTCGCCGTCAGTGTCAGCAACAGCGCTAGCGCGCCAAAGGTGCGACGCATCGTGATCTTCATGATATGGACTCCGTATTAAACGCGCTCGCAGGAGTATCGAACGCTCGAGGCAAGCGTAACGCGCATCCGTCGGCCAGCCGGGGGCCGGTAACGACATGTAAGGCGGGGTGCGCAAGGCGAGGCAACGGCACGGGACGCCAAAAAGCGCCAAGTCCGCGCAAAGCGGGTGCGAAGATTGCGTAGCGGTGCGATGCGGCATCACGAGGGGAAGCGCGGCGTTACACTGGCGCGATCGCTGCGCAAACGCTGCGCAAACGCTGCGCAAACGCTGCGCGGGTATTGATGTCGACTCCCGCCCCAGCGTTCGAGGAGACCCGTATGACAACCGATTTCGTGCATCCCGCCACCGTCACTTCATGGCGAAGCCCGGTGGACTTCTACGCCACGCTCACGCGCGTGATCGATGCGCTCAAGCAGCACGGCATGACGATCTTCGCCGACATCGACCAGAGTGCGGCGGCGGCGTGCGCCGGGCTGGAACTGCGCCCGACGCGCCTGCTGCTCTTCGGCAACCCGAAGGGCGGCACACCGGTGATGGTCACCAATCCGCATGCCGGGCTGGAGTTGCCGCTCAAGGTGATGGTGTGGGCGGCGTCGGCCGGCGATGTTCGTGTGGATTTTCTGAATCCCGGCCCGTCATTGAGTGCGCTGTACGGCATCGGCTCCACGCAGGCGGCGGGATTCGGTGGCGTCGCCAAGCTGCTGGACGCTGCACTCGCGGCGTGAATTGACCTGAGCCGGCCGGCGTTCGCTTGAGTCGGCACGAGACCTTAACCTGAGTTGGCCTGAGTTGGCCTGAGTTGGGATTCGGGTTCGGCCGTTGAAACGATGTGCGACGCGATTCGTGCGATGAGGTGGGAACTGGTCGCCCGAGGTGGCAGGTCATGCGCGCCAGATGGTCGCAAAGCCCGGTCTGGCGGCCTTCGTCGCGCGCTGTGCGCCAGTCTGAAATTCCCTATACTGATCCGGCCTGACTGCGCCCGGTCGCCTTTGACGGTCGCGCCCCGACTCCGCGGGCGCTCCGTCATTGCCGCGCGCAGGCTTTTCCCCCTACTTTGATGGAGCAACTTCCGTGTCGAACAGTCAATGGATCAGTATCCAAACCCCGGACGGCCCCTTCGATGCCTATCTGGCATTGCCCCCGTCGGGTAAGACCGCAAACGCGCCGGGCATCGTCCTGGTGCAGGAAATCTTCGGCGTGAACGAGCACATTCGTGGCGTGGCCGATCAATACGCGCTGGACGGCTATGTGGTGCTCGCGCCGGACATCTTCTGGCGTGCCGCGCCGCGTATCGAGCTGGGCTACGCGGGCGACGACATGGCCCGCGCGATGGAGTTGCGCAAGTCGGTCGACGTCGAGAAGGCCGTGAAGGATATCGAGGCCACCGTCAAGGTGCTGCGTACCAAACTCGACGGCGGTGAAAAGGTCGCGGCGATCGGCTACTGCTTCGGCGGCCTGCTGTCATACCTGAGCGCAGCGCGCGGGCTGGTCGACGCCGCCGTGCCGTACTACGGCGGCGGCATTCACAACTATCTGGGTGAGGCGCCGAATCTGAAGGTGCCGGTGCAGTTCCACTACGGCGCACTCGACAGCCACATCACGCCGGATATCGTGACGTCGGTGAGCGACGCCGTGAAGTCGCGTCCGAACACCGAAGTGTTCGTGTATCCGGGCGCCGATCACGGTTTCAACTGCTGGGCGCGGGGTTCGTACCATCAGCCCTCGGCGGTGCTCGCTCACGGCCGTGCACTCGAATTCCTCGCGAAGTCGCTGGCGAAGTAAGCCTCGACGTCGTGCGGTAGACGGCAAGAAGCCCGCTTCGGCGGGCTTCGTCGTTTCTGGCGCTTTCGGACATTTTGGGAGGATCCCGGACGAGGTGTGGCAGACGTCGCGAGCATTGCGGACTTCTGCTAAAAAAGTCCGTCGCCGGAGCGACGGGCAAAGTCCTGTGCGTTGAACCACCACGCACAGCGACAGGAGTCTGGGGTCGGTGAAGACCGGAGATCACACTGAACGCCGACGGTCGCCGGCGCGTCGTTATGCGCTGAATGCGCGCCGCGCCGCGGCCTCGGGTGAGAGGCTCGCGGCGCGGCGAGTTACATTACGAACCGAAGTAGGTCGTGCCGGCGCGTTGCTGGCCGCCCACCGAACCCATCGTGATCGGGGCGCTGGCCGACACCGGCTGTGCGCTGGGCGCGGCCTTCGGGTAGACGGCGTCGTGTTGAACCACGAGGCCGGCCTGTTGGGCCTGAATCAGTGCTTCGCGCACTTGGGCGCGGGAGAGCGCGCTGGTTTGCGGCACCCACGAGAACTCCGAGGGACCGTCGAAGGCGTCGCTGGCGAAAGCCGAACCGGCCGAGACGGCCAGCATTGCACAAACCAGAGCTGAGGTAATAAAGGCGCGTTGCATGATGTTTTCTCCTGTCTTTTGAAAAGGGCGATGTGATGATTCATCGTCGACAGTTGAAGTGTATTGATGCATGCTCTGGCGATAAAGACGACTTAAGACAAGCAATTATTTCTCATAAAGAAATAATGGATCGAAGCCCAAGGAGACCCCGATGCTCTATCTGTGGATCAAGGCCGCCCATCTGATCGCGGTGATTACGTTGATTGCCGGGATGGTGACGATGGCGCTGGGCGGGCGCCTGGTGCAGCCTGAGTGGCGACGTATTGCGCGGCGGGCCGACTACGGGCTGGCGTCGCCCGCGTTGATCGTGGTGTGGCTCACCGGCCCGGCGCTGGCGATCATGGCGAACTGGTGGAGTGCGCCGTGGCTTATGGCCAAACTGGTTCTGGTGCTAGTCATCTCGGGACTGCACGGCCGCTTGTCGGCCACGCTCAGACGGCTCGATCGCGATGGCGTCACAACGCCGCCGGCGCTTTTTCAGCGCGCCTTGCCCGTCACGCTGCTCTCGATGGCCGGGATCGTGGCGTTGGTGATCGTCAAGCCATTCTGAACTGTGCTCGCTGCGCAACGACCCGGTAAGGGATTCGGCTTGGTAGGCGGGCGTGCCCGGTGTTACGCTGGCGACATCGCCAAAAACGTCCCAAAAATAACGCTTTTGAAAGGCCTGGTGCCGATGCCGATCGCAAGTGCGGTACCCCTGGGATTTCAGGGTCATGACCGCCCCGTCGGCGCGTTGGCGAGAGATTATCCGGATGGTCACGTCGTGCGTGCACACAGTCACCAGCGTGCACAACTGATGTATGCAAGTGCAGGCATTCTCGAAGTGCGCACCGACACGTCATTCTGGGTGATACCGCCCCAACGCGCGTTGTGGATTCCGGGGGGAGTCGCGCATGAAGTGCGCATGCGCGGGCGCGTCGAAATGCGCACGATCTACGTCGACGTGGCCCGATGCGGGTTATCAGCCCCCGACACACCCGTGGTCATCCGCGTCTCCGCCCTGCTGCGCGAGTTGATCCTGCGCGCGATGACACTTCCCGACGACTGGTCGTCCGACGGCCGCGACGCGCTCGTCATGGCGCTGCTGCTCGAGGAAGTCGAGTGGAAGAGCGACTCGCCGCTGCATTTGCAGGTGCCGCGCGATCCCCGTCTGCGCAAGATCTTCGACATCTACCTCAATACGCCCGCCGATTCCCGAAGCCTTCAGGACTGGGCGATCGAGGTCGGCGCGTCGAGCCGTACGCTGGAGCGGCGCTTCATGACGGAGTTCGGCTTGCCGTTTCGGGAGTGGCGACAGCAGATGCGCCTGCTCGGTGCGCTGCCGTTATTGGGGGCCGGGCGGCCCATCACGCAGGTTGCGCTCGAAGTCGGTTACGACACCCCGAGCGCGTTCTCGACCATGTTCCGCCGCTTTATGGGCGTGACGCCAAGCGAGTACCTGACGCGCGCCCGCGGCCTGGCGTGAGCCAGTGCATGGCGTCCCACATGTCGTCGTAGACGGTCACGCCTTCGGCATAGAGGGGGGAGCGCGCGCGCTTCGAGCCGATGCCGACGAAATCGATGCCGAGCTGGCGCGCCACTTTCAGATCCCACACGCCGTCGCCAATCGAGACGATCGCGCGCGGATTCGTAATGCCATACCCCGCCTGCGCCCGCTTGATCGCCCCGGCAACGAGCTGTTCGCGCGAACTGTACTCGGAGGCGGTGATGAGCATCGCATCCGTATAGTCGATGGCCACCGAGCGCAGCTTGCGATGACTGACCTGCCGGATGCCGCCCGTGGCGAAGACCACGCCCCAGCGCGAGCGGTGCGCGGCTTCGACGAAGGCGCGGGCGCCCGGAATTTCGGCCAGACCGTGCGCGTTGAGCAGGGCGGTGAAGCGCTCGTCGATCTCATGCTCGAAGCGTGCCAGATCGTGCGGCTGCGGCAATGCCCGGCCATGCTCGGCGTGGGCATGAATCAGGATGCCGGTGTCGGTGTGATGGGGGTAGCTACCCCAGTCGGTGTTCAGGTCGTCGAACGCCAGCGACTCCATCGCGCCAAGTAGCGCGCGCTGGTGAATACGTACCGAATCGGTCAGCGTGCCATCGACATCGAGCACCAGAATGCTGTCTTTTTCGAAACTCGCCTGCATGGCTGAATGTGGACTCGTGTCAGAGCGGAGGTCTTGCCGCTGAAAGCTGGGAGTGTACGAATTCGCGTCGTTGAAAAAAACTCGCCGAGTGACAGCGGATACGCCGGATGCGACACGGGGCCTATGGGATTTGATAGTTCGGCACCGCTTGCTCGCCATCCCGCGTAAAGACAGCCCGCAGGCCGTCTTTCGCCGGGATGGCGGCGGATTGCCGGATCAGCCGTAACGGGGGCGCGACTGCGACGAATACTCACGGGTCAGACGCTCGAGCGCGTCGAGCGCCGCTTGCATCTCGGCGACCGATGGTTTCCGGTCGCGCCGTACGCGTGAACTGGACGGGGAGGGCGCCTGCGCCGGCGCAGCGCTTGCCGGCGGTGGCGCCTCGGTACGGGATGCGGGTTGTGCCGGCGGCGGCGGTTGCGTTGCCGGGAAGGTTTGCGTGGGAAGGTCCGGTCGACATGGCGGCTGCTGGACATGGCGATGCGATTCGGGGGCGAGCGCTTCGCGGGTCTCGCCACGGGCGAATTCCCCGAAGCGTTGATGACCTTCATGAAGCAGCTCGGCCAGGGTGCGCACGATGTCCGTGCCCGGTCCTACGGCTCGCATCTGCATACGGGCCGTCATGTACGCCTCGGGGACTTCGCCGAACAGCTGATTCACGTGCTGGCCCGCATGCGTGAGCGTGTCCTGGAGAATGCGCTGGACGGTAGACGGTGTGGCCAGCGAGACGAACAGCGAGTGGCGTCGACCGCCCGCAGGGGGGCGGATGTAGGCGCCAAGCATGGCGTCGCGCACCTCCGGGGCGCCGACCGAGTGCCGACCGTGCGCCTGAGGAAAGGGGCCTTCGATGTGATGACGCCGGGCTTCCTGTTCGCTGCTCAGCACGCGCAAAAAGGCGAGTTGAGGCACTTCAATGTACGTCTCGGGGTGGCGCAGCATGCGCTGCACGTCCGGTGACATCTGGCGGAGTTGTTGCGTGAGGCGTTCCTCGATGGACGCCACGGAGAACTTGCCCTGGGACTCGGCGGCGAAGGTCTCGGAGAACGCCTGCTCAAGCGCGCGGGTGTCGCGGCCCTGCCTCGAGAGCACCGTGCGAACGGGCGCCGGCAGCGATGCCTCGCAGCCGGCCAGCATCAGGCGGCTTGCGCTGACTTCGACGTTGGTGTCAGGGGGAAGGTCGAGCAGGCAATTCTCGGCGTCGTTGCGGCTGCCCCTCACGCACACCGGTCGCACATCCGTGAGCCGTTCGGCGAAGACCTGCTGGCGGGTCGATGGCGCGCGCGACCAGTCGAATTCGGTCGAGGTGACGACAGCGCTCGGACTGGGCGAAGCGGTGGCGGCTGGCGCCAGCGCGACTCGCCGGAGTTCGGTCGCCATGTCGGGCTCGCGGGCCTTCATATGCGGCAGCGGCAGACCTTGCGAGAGGGTGAGCGCGTTCGTTATCCAATTCAAACTCAGCACGGGAATCAGCATGGCAGTCACTCCAGTTGAGGTCACGGGTAAGGTCCCGCAATGCGCCGGAGTATGGGTGCTGTGCCACTTCAGACTATTGCGTCGGAGCGCCTGTGTTCGGGGTTCGGCACACGCCGGTGCGCCGTCCCATTCAAACGACCGCGGCGCGCAGACTCGGCGGCGCTTCGCGCAGCAACGACTTGAGACGTTTGAGTGCGCTGGCCAGACGTTCGGTGTCGCGCACGCCCCCCAACGAAATGCGGATGGCGTTGGGGGCGTCGGCTAACGGGCAGAAAGCGTCGGCAGGCGTGACGGCCAGTCCTTCGGCGCGCGCGGCCATCGTCAACTCGCGGGCGGTCCACGGGGCCGGCAGCGATTGCCAGAGATGGATCCCCTGAGCGGGGGCCGCGTTGCCGTCACCCAGGATTTGCGCAGCGATGGCCTGACGCTGGGCGGCGGCTTCCTTCACGCCATCCAGAATGCGGTCGGCCATGCCGTTGTGAATCCACTGCGTGGCGAGTCCCGTCATCAGCGGCGGCGCCATCAGCGCGAAGGCGTGGAGCGTGTTCAGGAAGATGTCGCGCTGACGCGCATCGGCGAGCCGGACATACGCCGTGCGCAATCCCGGTGTGAGGCATTTCGACAGCGTGGCCACGTAGTGCACGCGATGCGGCGCAAGACGCGCCAGCGGCGGCGGGGCGTCGTGCGCGAGGCGCCAGTAGGGATCGTCTTCGATCAGCGTCAGATCGAGCGCCTCGGCGACGGCGAGCAACTCGCGGCGGCGACGCCCGGACATCGTGCGCGTGGTCGGATTCTGGAGCGTCGGATTCAGATACACCAGACGCGCGCCGTGATCCCGCGCGGCTCGACTCAGGGCATCGGGCAGCATGCCGTCGTCGTCGGTGGCGACATACGCGAGTTGACGGCCGAGCGTGCGGGCGGCGCTGTGCAGCCCCGGGTAGACGATCGGCTCGCACAGCACGGCGTCGCCGCGTGCGGTGTTGGCGAGGAGCAGGGCGGCCAGCGTGGCCTGCGCACCGGGGCAGACGAGCACATCGGAAGGGGAGACCGCGCCGAGCATCGGCGCGAGCCACAAGGCGCCGGCCTGCCGATCCGCCATGCCGCCGTCACCCAGTTGATACGCCATGAGCATCGATGCGTCGGTATGCCGGAGCACTTCTTCGATACCCTTTTGCAACATCTCGCCCAGAAACAGTCCGGCAGGCGCGGGCGGAATGTTCATCCCGAGATCGAGCACCTGATCGAGCGCCACGCGTGGCGTGCTCACGAATGTGCCGAGCGGGCCACGGCCCTCGATGGCATTGCGCTCGCGCGCCCGGTTGTAGGCACGCGTGACCGTCGTGAAATCGATGCCCAGCCACGTGGCGAGTTCGCGCTGTGCCGGCAGGCGGTCACCCGGACGCAGACGTCCGTCCGCCACCGACTGCTCGATGAAGC
>Ga0181519_10002139_pt1 | contig 16992 bp, 14 predicted proteins | sample PEATcosm2014_Bin_26_FD_121102 | JGI IMG/M metagenome (GOLD analysis project Ga0181519, IMG submission 121102) | Peatland microbial communities from MTU Mesocosm Facility, Houghton, MI, USA - PEATcosm2014_Bin02_10_metaG | ecosystem: Environmental > Terrestrial > Soil > Wetlands > Peat | place...
AGGCTCGTGGCGCCGGCGTTGTCGAGGGCCGCGCCGCTCACGGTCGAGATGTTGTAGGGCACGTCCAGGGCGTTTTGCTCGCGGCGGTTGGCGGTGACGACGATGGGCTCCAGGGTGTCGCCCGACGGGTCTGCGGCCAGGGCGGGCGCCGCGCCCAGGGCCAGGCTGACAGAAGCCGCCAGGACGGTTTGCGGACGCCGGCGGAAGGCGCGCTGGGGGGCTTGGGTGCGGTGAATCACGGTTCTGCTCCGATGTCGCGATGGGTTGGAAAATTCAGGGTCCGGCGGGGCGCGCATCGGCCGGGCATCCGGGCGCGCGCCGACCCTGCAGGTATTCGTCGATCAGCGCCAGGTAGCGATCGCGGCCGAAGCTCGGATAGTGTCCGCCGTGCACGACGCGCACCGGCAGTTCGCGCAGGCGGTGCATGGTGTCGACATAGGCATCCGGCTGGGAGTGGTAGAGGTCGTCGATGAGCGGCCCGTCGTACACGGCGTCCCCGGCGAGCAGGGTTGCGGTGGCCGCCTCCCACAAGGCCACCGAACCGGGCGAATGTCCCGGCACGTGCAGCACGGTGAAATGGCGGTCGCCCAGGTCGATGACGTCGCCCTCCTGCAGCAGGCGCGTGGCCGGCGCCGGACAGACGGCATAGGCCTGCGCGTCGAAGCCTCCGGGCGGCAGGCGCTCGAACATCTCGAGCGTGGCAAAGCGCGTGGCCACCGTGGCCTCGCGGGTCGGGTGCGCCAGGATATGGGCCTCGGAGCAGTGGCAGGCGCGCTCGGGAAATTCGTGGTGGCAGCCGATGTGGTCGAAGTGCGAGTGGCTGGCCACGGCAAGCACCGGCCCCGCCCGCAGCCAGGGGAACTGCCCGCACAGGCTCACCACGCCCAGGCCCGAATCGAACAGCAGGCTGCGGTCGCGGCCGCGCACGTGCCAGATGTTGCAGCGGTAGAACACATGGATATGCGGCTCGAAGATCTGGGTGATGCCGTCTGCGCGCGCCATGCAGGCGTACCACTCTTCGGGCCGCGCCACGCGGGCAAGTGCCTGCGCCGGGCTCATGGCGCGCTCCGCGCGGGGGAATGCAGCGGCGCGGACCGCGCGACCACCGGGGCGAGGGCGCAATCGCGCGCCGGAACGCCGCGCGGCCCCAGCGGGCCGAAAACGCCCCGCGGCTCGGGGAACAAATAGAGCAGCGCCGGATACAGGAGGGCCGGCAGCACCAGGGCGGCGAGCAGGGAGATATCGACGCCTCCCGCGAGCTGGCCGAGCCAGCCGACAAAATGCCCCGGAATGTTGACGGTGAGCAGCGCGAGCGCCGCCGACAGGATCCAGGCGCTCATGCCGGCGATGTTCCACCCGCCCCGGAACCAGTACGCCCCGCCCTCCTGGCCGCGGTTGAACACCTGCATGGCTTCGGGAAGGTAGAAGCCGCGCCGCGCCACGTAACCCACCATCATGACCACCATCCAGGGCGTGGTCATCACCACGATCAGGGACACGAAGGTGGTGATCGCATCCACGAGGTTGAAGCCGAAGCGGCCCACGAAGATGAGCACCCCGGCGATGAGCCCGATGAACAGCGTCGCATGCGGGCGGGTGAGCCGCGGGAAGACGCTGGAGAAATCGAGCCCCGTTCCATAGAGCGAGGTCGTTCCGGTAGACATGCCGCTCAGCACGGCCAGGCCCATGAGGGGCAGCACGAAGGCCGGCGGCGCGATGGCGAGCAGGCCGCCCGTGTAGTCGGCCTGCTCGAGAAAGCGCGGGGCCAGCCGCGCGATGATCGAGGTGCTCACGAGGCCGAAGGTGAAGGGCACCAGGCTGAGCAGCTGGGCCAGCACGGATGCGGCCATCAGGCGGCCCTTGGGCGTGTCGCGCGGCAGGTAGCGGGTCCAGTCGCCCAGGAAGGCGCCGAAGGAGATCGGGTTGGCCAGCGCCACCAGGGCCGCGCCGATGAAGGCCGGCCAGAAACGCGCCTCGCCCCAGGCCATGCCCTGGCCCGCGAATCCGGCGTCGAAGGCCGGATAGAAGGCGGCAAAACCCACGAGGAACAGTGCCGAGGCGGCCACGACGGCGATCTTGTTGACGAGCAGCATCAGGCCGAAACCCCAGATCGATACGAGCAGCACGGCCAGGGCGAAGAAGCCGTAGGCCGCGGCGAAGGCGAGATCGGACGCCCCGGTGCCGGCCATGCGCTCGACCGCGCCCACCACGGCGTCGCCGCTGGACCAGACGCTGATCGAGAAGAACGACACCGCCGTGAGCAGGCTCAGGAAGGAGCCCACCATGCGCCCCACCACGCCGAAGTGCGCGCTCGAGGACACGGCATTGTTCGTGCCGTTGATCGGGCCGAAGACGGCCATGGGCGCGAGGATCAGGGCGCCCGCCAGGACACCCAGCACCGTGGCCGCGAGGCCCTGGGCGAACGAGAGGCCGAAGATGATGGGAAAGGCGCCCAGCACGGCGGTCGCCAGGGAATTGGAACCCCCCCAGGCGATGCGGAAGAAATCGAAGATCGTCGCCGAGCGGTCGGCATCCGGGATCGACTCGATGCCGTGGCGCTCGATGCTGCTGCTGTCGGACAAAGCGGAGCCCCCGTGCTCGACGGCCCATGACCGTGGTTCGAGCCTAGTGGCTGGGGCCGCGCTTGGCAAGCGCCGCGCGCGCGCCGTGTGCGATGCGCGCAAATGCGGGGCATGCCTCATGGTTGTGCGGCGGCGCGCACCAATCCGGGCGCGCCGCACAGCCTTCGTGCCGCCGCCGCCCGCGGGCCCGCGATATCAGTCCGGCGGATTGTTGGCGCGCAGGAAGGCGGCGGTGGCCTGGAGCATCTGCAGGCGCGTCGGGCCGCGCGAGAGCCAGTGGTCCTCGTTCCTGAGCTTGACGAGCTCCACCTTCTTGCCGGCGTGCCGCAGGGCGTCGTACATGTCGTCGCTCTGGTCGAAGGGCACGATCGTGTCGTCCTTGCCATGGATGAGCAGGACGGGAACGTTCACCGCCCCGACGTGCCGGATCGGTGAGATCTTGTCGAGTTCGGGGTCGCGCGGCCCCTGCGCGCCCATGAAACGATCCCAGTAGCGCTGTTCCTGGCTGGCGGCGCTGAGGTGCTTTTCGTCCACCCATTCGAGCATCGCGCGCAGGTCGGACGGCCCGGCGACCGATACCGCGCAGCGGTAGATGCCCGGGTCCAGCGTGACGCCGGCCAGGGCCGCGTAGCCGCCGTAACTGGCCCCGACGATGCAGACCCGCGCCGGATCGGCGATGCCCTGCGCGGCGAGGTAGCGAACACCGTCGGAGAGGTCCGTCTGCATCCTGCGGCCCCACTGGCCGTAACCCCGCTCGATGAAGCGCTGGCTGATGGCCGAGCCGCGGTAGTTGGGCCGCAGGACGGCGTAGCCCTGCTCGGCCAGCGCCTGCGACCACCAGTCGAAATCGGCCGTGTCGCGCAACTGCGGCCCGCCGTGCGGCAGCACCACCAGGGGAAGCCCGCGCGGTTCCCGCCCCGCGGGGAGCGTCAGATAGGCCGGAATCGGCAAGCCGTCGCCCGCCGGATATGTCACGCGCCGCGTCTCGTGCGGCGCCACGATGCCCCGGTAGACATCGCCCACGGGCGTGGCGTGGAGCGTCGCGATATCCACGAGTTCGTAGACGAAGCCCAGGTCGGCGCTTTCGACGCGCACGATGATGCGCTTGAAATCCTGCGATGCCGAAACGAACCGGACGCGCGCTCCGGCAAAGGCCCGTTCGATCGCCTCCCAGTGCCGGCGCATTGCCGGATCGAAGAACTGGTAGTGGTACTCGTCCTCGATGACGATGCCGCCGACCATGCGGTGGGTCAGGGGGTCCTCGATGGGCGCGCTCATCGACTGGCCTTCGGCAACGGCCGCGCTCAGGCTGCCGTCCTTCAAGGACAGCAGCTTCCAGACCGGGTCGCCGTCGACCATCACCTGGGTCAGCAGCGTGTCCTCCGACGGGCCGAAGCCCAGCAGGCGCGGATAGTCGATGGGCTCGCGTCCGCCGGCCAGGGTCTCCAGCCGCCCGTTGCGCGGCGCCTTCAGCGACCATTCGCCGGTTTCCTCGACGTACTCCTCCTGGGCGGCGATCTGGCCGTCGGCGTCGACGAGCCATCGGCGCGTGTCTTCCGAGCCCTTGCGGATCAAGCGCTGCTGGCCGGAGTCGAGGTCGACGCGCACCAGTCCCGGCTTGGTCCGCTGCTCCACGTACGCCGTCGGCACGAAGAGCACCGTATGCCCCTGGATCCGCCGCACCATCACGTGCCCCCAGGTCGTGTTCATCACGCGGTCCTCGCGCAGCCGGTAATTGTCGGGGACCATGTTGGACGTGTGATTTTCGAAGTCGTACACCTGCAGCTGGTACCACTCCGCCTGCGCCCCCCGCAGGCCCCAGGGGATCGTCGTTTCCGAGGTCCAGATCAGCAGGTGGCGGTTGTCGGCCCATTCGATGCCGCGCAGCTTGGCATCGCCCACGCGCATGCGCCCCAGGACGGTCCGGTCCGCCAGCGACACCACGGCAAGGACGCGAAGATCGCCGTCCGTGTTGACGAAGGCGATTCGTGTGCCGTCGGGCGAAATGCCCACGTCCTCCAGGCTGGGCAGCCTGCCGAAGACCTCCAGGGGAACGCGTTCCGGCGCTGCCGCGGCTCCCACCGCGAGCGCGGCCGCGACCAGGCAAAGCGCTCCCAGGATCCGCATCCGCACGCGCAAAGGGCCGATCGTCACCGCAGCGAGGGCCGGAAATCGGCGTCGAGCACGCTGCCGAAGGCGAAGCCCTCCGACTGGATCTGCACGATGATCTCCTCGAGGCGGGCCACGGTATTGGGATGGATCTCGTGCATGAGGACGATGCCGCCATTGCGCGCGCGCACGGCCGAGACCACGTGGCCCACGTAGTCCGAGCGGTACTGCGGCAGCACGCCGCAGGAGGTGGCCTCCTGGAAGTCGACGGCGCCGGTCTTCTCGAAAGCCCAGTCGCAGGAGTCGATGTGCCAGCCGACGATCTGGTAGCCGCGCGAGCGCACGAGGGCATTGGTCTCGCACGAGGCATTGCCGAAGGGGTAGCGGAAGAGCCTGGGCTCGCCCGCGGCCTGCGGCAGGATGAGGGGCTCTTCTCGCAGCACCTCGTCGGCCTGCTGCGCCGGATCGATCTCGTGGAAATTCGGGTGGTCCCAGGAATGGTTGCCGATGATCTGCTGGCCGGCGGCGCGCACGCGCGCCACGAGATCGGGGTGGCGCTGCATCTTCTCGCCGATCATGAAGAAGGCCGCGGTGATGTTGTATTTGCGCAGTACCGCCAGGATGTACTCGGTCTGCCCCGGTTCCGGCCCGTCGTCGAAGGTGAGCGCCACGCGGCGGCCGGGCGGCCGCGTGGCTATGTCCGACTCGAAGCGGCAGCGGTCGGCCAGTTCCTGGGACGAGGTGGTGAGCTTTTCATGGAGCCGGTCGAGGTGGTGCCGGCGGATGTCGGCAATTTCCTGGGCGTGGGGATGCGCGGAAGGCGCAGCTGCCGGACCTGCCGGCGCCGGGTTCGGCGTGGCCGGCGCCGGAGGCGGCAGGACTGCCGCCGTTGGTGGCGGTGGTGCCGAGGCCGCCGTGCCGCCGGGCGGCGGTGTTGCCACCGGCGGCGCGGCTGCCGTGGCGCCTGTGCCCGGAATGGCCGGCACCGGCGCGCGGGCCGGAACGCCGAGGCCCGCGCAAGCTGCCAGCAGCGCACCGGCCAGGAGCGCGCCGGCCAGAAGCGTGCGGCGCCGTGCGCGCAGCGCGATCCGGTGCAAGCGGCCGCCGCTCAGGCCATCGAATAGACGACGAGCTTGTTGCCGTCGAGGTCGCGGAAATACCCCGCGAAAAAATCCGGCCCCCGCGCACCCACCGGCCCTTCGTCGGTGCCGCCCAGGGCCAAGGCCCGCGCGTGGACGCGGGCCACCGCATCGCGGGTCGGCACCACGATGCCCGCCATGGTGCCGTTGCCCACGGTCGCGGGCTTGCCGTCGAAGGGTTTCATCACGCCCAGGCTCGGCGCTTCCGGCGCCGTGCCCCAGGCCACGCCGCGATCGAATTCCCAGAGGCGCTTTGCGCCGATCTCGCCGAGCAAGGTGTCATAGAACGCGGTGGCCCGCGGCAGGTCATTGGTGCCGAGCGTCACATAGCCGATCATCGTTGGTCCCCCAGGACTTCGTCAGGATGCGCGAGCCTGCCCGCCTCCGCCCGGCTTGGCCGCCGGGTCTGGATTTCAGCGGACCGGAGCCGCGCCTGGCTATCCTACCGTGGCCCTTGCCGGGGCGATAGCGCTGCCACCGCCGGTTGGGGAAATTACAATGCGGCGGTGCATCGCCAGCGGGCCCCCGCGGATCGCACGCCGGTGTCCGTCGGGCCCGTACCGTCCATTTTCCAGGAGTCGCAATGCCGTTTGTCGGAATCGGCCTGCACGTGCTGATCGCGCTTTTCTTCGCCATCCACGTGGTGCGCTCGGGACAGCCCATCTACTGGCTGTTCATCCTGTTTTCCTTCCCGCTGCTGGGAAGCATCGTGTATTTCGTCGTGATCTACCTGCCCAATTCGCGCCTGCACACGGGCGCGCGCAAGGCCGTTGCGGTGGCCGCGCGCGCGCTCGACCCCACGCGCGAATTGCGCGAGGCGCGGGCCGCCTTCGATTTCACCCCAACGGCGCAAAACCGGATGCGCCTGGCCGCGGCCCTGCTGGAGACCGGTGCGCCGCGCGAGGCGGCCGCCAACTACGAGGCCTGCCTGAGCGGACCGTTCGCGGGGGACTTGGAGATCAAGTACTGCGCCGCGCGCGCCAACCTGGAGTGCGGCAACGTCGATCGCGCCATCGTGCTGCTGCGGGAGATTCGCGCGGCCGATGCCGCCTTTCGGGCCGAACCCGTGCACCTGCTGCTGGCGCGCGCGCTGGCCGGCGCCGGCCAACAGTCCGAGGCCAAGGCCGAATTCGAGGCCGCGCTGGGCCGCTTTGCCAGTTTCGAGGCGCGCGCCGAATACGCGATCTGGGCCTACCAGAACGGGGATCGCGATACGGCGCAACGCCAGCAGGCCGATATCGACCAGATCGTGCAGCACTGGAGCCGGCACAATCGCGAGCTCAATGCCGCCCTGCTGCGGCGCCTGGAGACCGCGCGGGCCGGATGAGGGCGCCCCCGGCTGCTAGCGGTGCCAGTCGCCGCCGCGCTCCGGGCCCCAGCCGCGTTCGGCATATTCATGGTGCCACGGGTGGCCGACCGGGACGACGATGCATCCGGCCAGCACGGAACTCAATACGAGCACCAACAAGAGCGTCTTCTTCACGGTACTCTCCTCGAAGCGGGCGCGCGCCGCGCCCATGCCTTCTCAACGCGCCGGGCCGCTCTGCTGCCGACCTCCCGCCCCGGGCCGTGGTAACCGGAGGTAACGGCCCGATTGCGGCAGAATCCGGGGCAATGGATACCCCCGGACACGTCCGCATCGACAAATGGCTATGGGCGGCGCGGTTCTTCAAGACGCGCTCGCTGGCGCTCGATGCCATTGCCCTGGGGCGGGTGCGCGTCGAAGGCGAGCGCGTCAAGCCGGCGCGCGAGGCCCGCGTTGGCGAGCGCGTGGAGATCGTCCAGGGCGAGCAGCGCATGGTGGTGGTGATTGCCGCGGTGTCGGCCATCCGCGGGCCGGCAACCGCCGCCCGCCTGCTGTACGCCGAAACCGCCGAGAGCCAGGCGCGGCGCGAGCGCCAGGCCCAGGTGCGCCGTTACGGCGCCGAGCCGGCCGCCAGCCTGCAGGGACGCCCGACCAAGCGCGACCGGCGCCGCCTCGAAAAAATATAGGTCGCGGGGACGCTACTCGCGCGGGTCGGTCGGCGGCTGGAACTGCACGGCCGCAATGCGCGCGGTGACAAGCACGGCCAGCAGCGCGGCGACCGCGATGATCTTGGGCCACTCCATCGAGTGGTCGTACAGGCCGATGAACACCTCTCGCAGGATGAAGGCGATGCCCACCTCGGCCAGCACGCGTAGCCGCACGCGGTGGAACTCCAGGTAATCGGTGAAGGTGCGGAACAGCTCGATCAGCACGAACACCGACAGCACGTCGATCACGAGCTCGCGATCGATGCCGTCGACCACGCCGTGCACGAGGCTGTGCGAGTTCAGGGCGCCGCTGAAGGCGTAGCCGGCCGCGACGAAGTCGATCACCAGGCCCGCCAGCGCGCCCATCAGCGCCAGCAGCATGACCACGACGAGGGCCGAGACGATACCGTCGAGGACGCGGCCGTACAGCAGCATGGCCTGGCGCTTGAGGCTGTCCTTGGGCAGGGCCGCGACGATGTCGTCGGCGTGTTCGATGTCGGAAACGGGATTGCCGATGATGCCCTCGCCTTCGCGCCGCGCCGGCGGCGCGCGGTTGCGCCATTGCCGCGTCCGGCAACGCGGGGAAACTGTACAGGCAAAACCGCTCCGCGAAAATCACGGCAGGCGCGCGGCAACGTAAAATGCCTGCAGGCCGCCGTTCGCGCGGCGTTTGCCGGATGAAGCTCCCCATGATCCCGTCGCATCGCGATCGCAATCGCAAACATCTTTTGGGCGTCCTGCTGGGCGGCGCGCTCGCCGCCCTGGCCCTGCTGCCCGGCGCGCAGGCCGCTTCGGTGGCGCCCGTCGCCGCCGAGAACGGCATGGTCGTCACCGCGCAGCGCTTCGCCAGCGAGGCCGGCGTCGATGTCCTGCGCCAGGGCGGCAATGCGATCGATGCCGCCGTGGCGGTGGGTTACGCACTGGCCGTGGTCTACCCCGCGGCCGGCAACCTGGGCGGCGGCGGCTTCATGACCATCGAGCTGGCCGACGGCCGCACCGCCTTCGTCGATTTCCGCGAGAAGGCGCCCCTGGCCGCAACGCGCGACATGTTCCTCGGGCCCGACGGCAACGTGGTCCCCGGCCGGACGACGGACAGCTTTCTTGCCGTTGGCATCCCGGGCACCGTGGCGGGCCTCGAGCACGCGCGCGAGCGCTTCGGCACGCGTCCCCGTGCGGCCCTGCTGGCGGCGGCCATCGGCCTGGCCGAGCGCGGATTCGTCCTCGACCAGGGCGATGTGAACATGCTGGGGTCCGCAACCGACGACTTCCGCAAGGATCCGGCCTCGGCTGCGATCTTCCTCGACCATGGCAGGCCGTTCAAGGCCGGCCAGCGGCTCGTCCAGGCCGACCTCGCGCAGACCCTGCGGCGCATCGCCACGCAGGGGGCGGCCGGCTTCTACCGGGGGCCGGTCGCCGCGGCGCTCGTTGCCGCCAGCAAGGCCGGGGGCGGCATCATCACCCAGGCCGACCTCGACCAGTACGAGGCCAAGGAGCGCAAGCCCGTCGAGTGCGACTACCGCGGCTACCACATCGTCTCGGCCCCGCCGCCCAGCTCGGGCGGCGTCATCCTGTGCGAAATGCTCAACGTGCTCGAAGGCTATCCGCTCAAGGACCTGGGCTTCCGTTCCGCCCAGGCGGTGCACTACCAGATCGAGACCATGCGCCGCGCCTACCGCGACCGCAACACCTACCTGGGCGACCCCGATTTCGTCGACAACCCCGTCGACCGGCTGCTCGACAGGAACTATGCCCGGACCGTGCGCGACAGCATCGACCCGGCCCATGCCGGCATCCCGCGCGACCTCCCGCCGGGCCCCGGACCGCACGAAGGGCAGAACACCACCCACTATTCCATCGCCGACCGCTTCGGCAACGCCGTTTCGGTCACCTACACGCTCAACGACTGGTTCGGGGCGCGCCTCGTCGCGCCCGGGACCGGCGTATTGCTCAACAACGAGATGGACGACTTCACCGCGAAGGTGGGCGTTCCCAACATGTACGGGCTCGTCCAGGGCGAGGCCAATGCCATCGCCCCCGGCAAGCGGCCCCTGTCGTCGATGACGCCCACCATCGTCACGCGCGCCGGCAAGCCCGTGATGGTGGTGGGCACCCCGGGCGGCAGCCGCATCATCACCTCGACGCTGCATGCCATCCTCAACGTCATCGATTACGGCATGAATGTCCAGGAGGCGCTCGATGCGCCGCGCTTCCACCAGCAGTGGAAGCCGGAGTCGACCTCCTACGAGCCCTTTGCCTTCAGCCCCGACACGCAGCGCCTGCTCGTGGCGATGGGCCATGTGCTGGTGCCTTCGCCGCCCCAGAACCACCTCGAGGCGATACTCATCGGCGCACCGACGCTCGACGGGGCCCCGGTTGCCGCCAACCGCTTCTACGGCGCCAACGACCCGCGCCGCAATACGGGGCAGGCGCTGGGTTACTGAGGCCCGGCCGCGCAAGCGCGCTTGCGGCGCGACATCCGGGCGCACGGCGGAGGAATCGATGGCACCTTCGGGAAGAAAACCACGGCCGGCGGCTCGGTCGGTGTCGTACAAATCCGAACTGCGCCACCTGCAGATCGCCCTGGTGCGCGCCCACCGCCATGTCATCGCGCACGGCCAGCGCGTGCTGGTCATCTTCGAGGGGCGCGACGGCGCCGGCAAGGACGGAGCGATCAAGCGCATCGTCGAGCACCTGAGCCCGCGCGAGACGCGCGTCGTGGCGCTGGGCAAGCCCTCGGACCGCGAATCGGGCCAGTGGTACTTCCAGCGGTACGCGGCCCACCTGCCCAGTGCCGGCGAGTTCGTCCTGTTCAACCGCAGCTGGTACAACCGCGCCGGGGTCGAGCCCGTGATGCACTTCTGCACCAAGGCGCAGTGCACGGCGTTCCTCAAGGAGGTCGTGCCCTTCGAGCGGATGCTGGCCCAGGCCGGCATCCGCCTCGTCAAGTACTACCTGGACATCAGCCGCGAGGAGCAGCGCCGCCGGCTGCGGGCACGGGCGCGCGATCCGCTGACGCAATGGAAATCGAGCCCGGTCGACGCGGCGGCCCTGGAACGCTGGGACGACTACACGCGGGCGCGCGACCGCATGCTGCGCCGTACGCACACGGGGCACGCTCCCTGGGTCATCGTCAAGGCCGACGACAAGAAACAGGCGCGCATCAACCTCGTGCGCGACCTGGTCCGGCGCATGGACCACGAGGGCCTTTCGCACGACATCAGCCGGCCCGACCCGGATGTGGTGTTCGCCTACCGCGGGCCCGACCGCGACCGCCTGGCGCGATGACGCTCCGGAGTATCGTTCGGCCTGCCGCCCGCCGGCACGCGCCCCGGGGCGGGCGCAGCGCCCGCCGGCGCGCCCCTGACGACGTATCCGGGAGACCGCCATGTACACCCTGCACATCGCCAACAAGAACTACTCGTCCTGGTCCCTGCGTCCCTGGGTGCTGATGCGCAGCCTGGGCATACCGTTCAGCGAGATCCTGCACCCCTTCGAGCCCGGTTCCAACCGCGAGCGCTTTCGCGGCTTCTCCCCGAACGGCAAGGTCCCCAGCCTGGTGGACACGTCCACCACCATATGGGACTCGCTGGCCATCACGGAATACCTCGCGGAACGCCACGCCGGCGTCTGGCCCGAGGACCCGATGGCCCGGGCCTGGGCGCGGTGCGCCGCCGCCGAGATGCATTCGGGATTCGCCGCGCTGCGCGAATGCTGTTCCATGAACTGCGGCGTGCGCGTGCGCCTCGACGAAGTCCCGGCGCCGCTCCTGCTGGACATCGAGCGGGTGCAGGAGCTCTGGAAGGACGGCCTCGCCCGCTTCGGCGGCCCCTTCCTGGCAGGACCGGAATTCACGGCCGCCGATGCATTCTTCGCCCCGGTGGCTTTCCGCGTGCAGACCTATGGCCTCGTCCTGGACGCGGCAGCGGGCGCGTATGCTGCGCGCCTTCTGGCGCTGGAGGCCATGGTCGATTGGTACGCCGAGGCGCTGCGGGAACCCTGGCGCGACGAGGCGCACGACGCCGAGACCCGCCGCGCCGGCACCTGGCTCGAGGACCTGCGGGCGAGCGCCGGCTGAAGGCCGGGCGACCCCAGGGCAATGTCGCAAACTCAGGAGAAAGCATGTTTTCGATGACACCATGGCGCGCGGCACTCGCGCTCGTGATCCTGCCCGCCGGCGCGCTCGCCGCGGGCGAAGCGTCGATACCCGGCGCCGGCGTCGCCAGCCCGGTTGCCGCTGCCGCACCCTTCTCCGGCGGCGACCCCGCCATCTCCCCGGGCGCGGATTTCTTCGCATTCGCCAATGGCGCCTGGATTCGCGATACCCCGATACCGGCCGACCGCAGTTCCTATGGCGTCAGTGAACAGCTCCAGGAACTCGCCGACCAGCGAACAGCCGACCTGATCCGCGCCGCGGCAGCCTCGGGCAAGGCCGGCGCCGATGCGCGCCGCGTCGGCGACTACTTTGCCAGCTACCTCGACCAGGACGCCATCGATGCCCGGGGCCTCGCCCCCATCCGGCCGGCGCTCGATGCCATCGCCGCGATCGGCGATCGCACTGCGCTGGCGTCCGCGCTGGGCGGCTCTATGCGCGCCGACGTCGATGTCCTCAACGCCACCGCGATCCACACGCCCAATGTCCTGGGCCTCTGGGTCGCGCAGGATCTGGACGACCCGGGCAGGTATGTCCCCTTCCTGCTGCAGGGCGGCCTGGGAATGCCCGACCGCGATTACTACCTCAAGGACACGCCGCACATGGCCGAGTTGCGGGCCCGGTACCGCGAGCACATCGCCACCGTGCTGGCGCTCGCCGGATTCGACGATGCCAAGGCGCGGGGCGATGCCGTCTACGAGCTTGAGGCGCGCATTGCCAAGGTCCACACCAGCCGCGCCGACACCGAGGACGTCCGCAAGGGTGACAACCACTGGGGCCGGTCGCAATTCGACCGCGATGCGCCCGGCATGGACTGGAGCGCCTTTTTCGTGGCGGCGGGCCTGGACGCCCAGCCCGAGTTCGTCGTCTGGCAGCCCCAGGCCGTGACCGGCCTTGCCGCGCTCGTCGCTTCCGAACCGCTGCCCGTGTGGAAGGATTACCTCGCCTTCCACCGCCTCGACCATTTCTCCGGCGTGCTGCCCCGTGCCTTCGATGCCGAGCGCTTCCATTTCTACGAGAACATCCTCACCGGCACGCCCCAGCCGCGCGAACGTTGGAAGCGCGCCGTGATCTCCACCAATTACGCCGTGGGCGAATCGGTGGGCCGCCTGTATGTCGGGCGCTACTTCCCCGCCCGCGAGAAAAAACGCGCCGAGGAGATGGTGCGCAACATCATCGCCGCAATGGGCAAGCGCATCGACGCCCTGGCCTGGATGGCCCCCGAAACCAAGCGCATGGCCAAGGCCAAGCTGGCCAGCCTGAAGGTGGGGGTGGGCTACCCCAACCGCTGGCGCGACTACTCCGGCCTGAAGGTCGTGCGCGGCGATGCGCTGGGCAACCTCGATCGGGCCGAACTCTTCGAGTACCACCGCAACGTGGCCAAGCTGGGCCGCCCCGTCGATCGCGAGGAATGGGTCATGAACCCGCAGCTCGTCAATGCGGTCAACCTTCCGGCGATGAATGCCATCCAGTTTCCCGCGGCAATCCTGCAGCCGCCCTTCTTCAGCCCCGCCAACACCGACGCGATGAACTACGGCGCGACGGGCGCGACCATCGGCCACGAGATCAGCCACAGCTTCGACGACCAGGGTGCGCTCTTCGATGCCGCAGGCCGGCTGCGCAACTGGTGGACGCCGGAGGATTTCGCGCACTTCAGCGCCTCCGGCGAGGCCCTGGCGCGCCAGTTCGACGCCTACCACCCGTTCCCGGACCTCGCCGTCAACGGCAAGCAGACCCTGAGCGAGAACATCGCCGACCTCGCCGGCCTGGGCGCGGCCTACGATGGCTACCGGATGTCCCTGCACGGCAAGACGGCGCCCGTGGTCGCGGGCCTGAGCGGCGAGCAGCAGTTTTTCCTGAGCTATGCCCAGAGCTGGCGCAGCAAGGACCGCGAGGCGGCCCTGCGCCAGCAGATCATCACCGATGGCCATGCGCCCGACGAATACCGCAGCGATACGGTTCGCAACCTCGACGCCTGGTATGCCGCCTTTGCCGTCAAGCCGGGCGAGGGCCTGTACCTCGCCCCGGCCGATCGCGTGCGGGTGTGGTGAACCCGCCCGTGGTGCCGCGCATCGGCACGGCCGGCGCGGGCCTGCGGGCCCTGACGCTGGCCGGCGCCTTGTGGCTCACGGCGGCCCAGGGCGTGCACGCCGGGGATCTCACGGTGGAACGGCTGTTCTCCGACCCGGCCCTGTCCGGGCCACAGGCGCGGGGCGTGCGCGTGTCGCCCGGCGGCGACCGCGTCACCTTCCTGCGCGGGCGCGACGACGACCAGTTCCAGCTCGACCTCTGGCAGATCGAATTGGGCGGCGCCGCCGTGCCGCATCTGCTCGTCGATTCGCGCCGGCTCGTGGCCGAGGAGCACCTGAGCGACGAGGAAAAGGCGCGGCGCGAGCGCGAGCGCACGGCGGCCTATCACGGCATCGTCGAGTACAGCTGGTCGCCCGACGGGCGCAGTCTCCTGGTTCCGCTGGGCGGGGATCTCTACCTGGTCGATCTCTCGGCGCCGGGCGCGCCCCACGTGCGCAAGCTGGCGCTGCAGCACAAGGACGTCATCGACGCCAAGATCTCGCCGCGGGGCCGCTACCTGTCCTTCGTCCACGCGCAGAACCTCTATGTGCTCGACCTGCAGACGGGCGCGGAGCGCGCCCTGACCACCGATGGCCGCGCGGCGGTCCACAACGGCGAATCCGAATTCGTGGCGCAGGAGGAGTTCGACCAGGCGAGCGGCTACTGGTGGTCGCCCGACGACGCGCGCATCGCCTTCAAGCAATTCGACGAGTCGGCCGTGACCCTGGCGCACCGCGTCGAGGCCTATGCCGATCGCCTCGAAATGATCGAGCAGCGCTACCCGGCTGCCGGCCAAGCCAACGCCGCGGTGAAGCTGGGCCTGGTGTCTCCCGACGGCAAGTCGGCGCCGCGCTGGCTCGACCTGGGCAGCCCCACGGCCAATTACCTGGTCCGCGTCAACTGGCTGCCCGACGCCCGGCGCGTCGCGGTGCAGCGGCTGGCGCGCGACCAGAAGTCCCTGGACCTGCTGTTCGTCGATGCCGCCACGCTCGAGGCCAGGCGCGTGCTCACCGAAACCTCGCCCACGTGGATCGAGGTCAACAATGACCTGCGCTTTTTCGCCGACGGCTCGCGCTTCCTCTGGGCCTCCGACCGCAGCGGCTACAAGCACCTCTACCTCTACGGCATCGACGGCACCCTGCAGGGCGCGCTGACGGCCGGGGCGTGGAGCGTCGACGAGGTGCTGGCGCTCGACGAGGCCGGTTCCCGCGTGGTCTTCGGCGCCAACCGGGAGCGCATCGAGGACAGCCAGATCTACGAGACCGGCCTGGCGCCCGGTGGCGCGGCGCCCCGGCGCCTCTCGGCGGCCGACGGCTGGCATACGGCGGCCTACGGTTGCTCGCAGGAACTGCTGTTCGGGTGCAAGGCGAGCCTCTTCGTCGACACCTGGTCGGACACGCAGACGCCGCCCCAGGTTTCGGTGCGATCGGCACAGGGCGGCTTCGTGGCATGGATCGAGCAGAACCGCCTCGACGACCAGCATCCCTATGGCCCCTACCGCGCCCAGCACGTGGCCGCGGAATTCGGCGCGCTGCCGGCGCCCGATGGCCAGGCGCTGCACTACCGGCTGCTCAAGCCCGCCCATCTGGAGCCGGGCCAGCGCTACCCGGTACTGCTGAGTTTCTACGGCGGCCCGACCGCCCAGGTCGCGACCAATGCCTGGGAGCGCAATCTCTTCGACCAGTACCTCGCGCAGCACGGCATCGGCGTCTTCACGCTCGACAACCGCGGCACCTCGCGGCGCGGCCGGGCGTTTTCCGACGTCATCTACGGGCGCCTGGGCACGGTCGAGGTGGCCGACCAGATGGCCGGCCTGCACTGGCTGGCCACGCAGCCCTGGGTCGATGCCGCGCATATCGCCTGCTTCGGCTGGAGCTATGGAGGCTATCTGAGCCTCATGCTGCTGGCACGCTCCGGCGGGGAAATCGCCGCCGGCGTGAGCGTGGCCCCGGTCACCGACTGGCGCATCTACGATACGGCCTATGTCGAGCGCTACCTGGGCATGCCCGAAGCCAATGCCGACGGCTATCGCGACAGCGCGGTTTTCCCCTGGCTCGGGGGACTCAAGAGCCCGCTGCTGCTGGCCCACGGCATGGCCGACGACAATGTGCTGTTCACGAACTCCACGCGCCTGATGGCGGCGCTGCAGGCGCAGGGAACGCTGTTTTCGCTCATGACCTATCCGGGGGGCAAGCACGGCCTGTCGACCCCGGCCATGCAAAAGCATGTCTTTCGCACGATCGCCCGGTTCCTGCAGGAGAATCTGCAGCCGGGTGGGGGACCGCCGGCGCACAATTGAGACGGGGCCTAGCCGTTGTGAAGCTTCAATCCGTTGAACATTTCCCTCTCCCGCAAGCGGGAGAGGGGAGCTTGCCGCGCTCTACGATCCAGGATGAAAAGATGATCCATGTCACCAGTGCTTTCGACAGCGGCGCCATCACCGTGCTCGACGCGGTGGACCCGGCCGATATCCGCCTGGCCATTCGCCCCGACGCGGCGGCGGATTTTTCGCAGTGGTTCCACTTCCGGGTCTCCGGGGTGCGCGATACCGAATTGCGCCTGTGCCTGGCCAATGCGGCCAAGTCCACCTACCCCGGTGGCTGGCAAGGCTATCGCGCCGTGGCTTCGTACGACCGCGAAAACTGGTTCCGGGTGGATACCCGCTACGACGGCACGAACCTCGTCATCACCCATCGGAGCGCGGCCGACCATATCTGGTTCGCCTATTTCGAGCCCTATACCCTGGAACGCCATTTCGGCCTGCTGGCACGCGCGCAGTTGCAGCCGACCCTGCGCGTTCGCACGCTCGGCTACTCCTGCGCCGGTCGGCCTATCGACGTGGTCGAGGCCGGCCTGCAGGACCCGGGCGCGCCGCAGGCGTGGATCATCTGCCGGCAGCATCCGGGCGAGTCGATGGCCGAGTGGTTCG
>Ga0181519_10002146_pt1 | contig 16956 bp, 14 predicted proteins | sample PEATcosm2014_Bin_26_FD_121102 | JGI IMG/M metagenome (GOLD analysis project Ga0181519, IMG submission 121102) | Peatland microbial communities from MTU Mesocosm Facility, Houghton, MI, USA - PEATcosm2014_Bin02_10_metaG | ecosystem: Environmental > Terrestrial > Soil > Wetlands > Peat | place...
CGGCATCGCCTCAACATCGCCGGGCTACCCATTCCAGAGCGCTTTGTGACCGGCACGGAGATGGAGGTGGGCAAGCCACATCCGGCACCCTACCTGCGCGGAGCCAAGCTGCTGGGATTCTGGCCGCCCTCCTGCGTTGTGATTGAGGATGCGCCCAATGGTTTACGCTCAGCGGCGGCGGCGGGGATTCCCGCGCTGGCCGTGCCGACCACATATCCGGTGGAGGAGTTAACCTCCGCGCTGGCGATTTTGCCGGCGCTCAGCGCGCTGCGGGTGCAGGTGGAAGAGGATTCCCTCCGGCTGGAGTGGTGATTTTACGATGAATGCCGAACTCATTAAATTGACAGCCCCTTGGGGCAACAGGCACACTTAGCCAATCCCGCTGGCGGCCCCGTTTAGGGCGGCCGCTATCGAATGGTGGTATAGCAGCGCGCAATGAATGCAACCAGGGTCTCCTACACGCTCGAGTCGTCGCTGGCCAGTGTCAATAAGGCCGAGCAGACGGCTGCCGAGCTGGCGGCCAAATCGGGCTTTGACGATGACGAATGCGGGCGTATTTCCATGGCCGTGCGCGAGGCCACGGTGAACGCCGTACTGCATGGCAATCACTACGAGCCGGGCAAGCGCGTCACCGTGTATTTTGAGTCCACGCCGGAGGCACTGACCATCGCCGTGCGCGACGAAGGACCGGGCGTGGACCCGAAGGTTTTACCCGATCCCCTGGCCCCGGAGAACCTGCTGAAACAGTCGGGACGTGGAATTTTTCTCATACGGGCGTTCATGGACGAAGTTCGTTTTCGCACCCTGGACCCCGGCACCGAACTCACCATGATTAAATTTGTCCGCGGGCCACACAGCGCCCCCGGCAAGGAGGCTCACCAGTGACCATGAAAGCAAGCTCCCGCAAGGTGGATGGCGTTGTCATCATTGATCTCAGCGGGCGCATCACGCTCGGCGAGGGCGCGGTTGTGCTGCGCGACACCGTCAAGGAAATCTCCAGCCGCGGAGAGAAGAAGATTCTTCTCAACCTTGGCGACGTCACCTACATTGACAGCTCAGGCATCGGCGAGCTGGTCTCGGCCTTTACCAGCGTGAAGAACGCCGGAGGCGAGCTGAAGCTGCTGAACCTGACGAAGAAGGTTCATGACCTGCTGCAGATCACCAAGCTGTACACGGTGTTCGACGTGCAGGACAGCGAGGCCTCGGCCCTGGCAGCCTTCGGACGTTAATCGAAATTTCCCTATCGCGACGGGGCGGCCTACGGGCCGCCCTTTTTCTGTCCCGCTCGCAATCATCCGCCGCAATGATGGAGAATGGCATATGCGCTCTTTGAAACTGCTGTGCACTGCCCTGCTGCTGTTGTCCGCGGCCTCGGTTTCGGCCCAGGCACCCGTGGTGATGGTCTCCATTGACGGCCTGCGGCCGGATTACATTACGAACCCCAAGGCCTGCGGCATGGAGTTCCCCGCCCTGCGGGCCTTTTTGACCGAGGGCAGCTATGCCGAAGGCGTCGTGGGCGTGCTGCCCACCGTCACCTATCCCTCGCACACTACGCTGGTTACCGGCGTGGAACCGGCACGGCACGGCATTCTCTCCAATGGAACCTTCGACCCGGAGAACCGCAACCTGGGAGGCTGGTACTGGTACAGCCAGGACATCCAGGCCGACACTCTATGGGACGCGGCCGCCCGCAAAGGGCTGGTGACGGCCAGCGTGGGATGGCCCGTAACGGCCGGCAACCGCAATATCCGCTACAACATTCCCGAGTACTGGCGCGCGCGAAACGACGAGGACCGCAAGCTGCTGCGGGCGCTCTCTACGCCGGAAATTTACGACGCCATGGAGCCCTTCTACGGCGCGGCCCGGGAAAACACCATGCCCGTGGCCTATGACAACGCGCTCACCGAGGGCGCCATCTGGGCCGTCGAGCACCAGGCTAAGCTGATAACGCTGCACCTGCCCGCGCTCGACCACGAAGAGCACGAACACGGCCCCTTCAGCACCGAGGCCTGCAACACGCTGGTCGAGATGGATCGCGATGTGGCCAGGCTGGAAAAGGCCGCCTTCGCCGCCGATCCCGACGCCGTCATAGCCGTGGTCAGCGACCATGGATTCTCGCGCACGGATCACAAGCTGAACCTGGGACTGGCGCTCACACGGGCCGGATTCATTACTAGGGGCGGAGCAACGGGCGTGGCCTCGTGGAAGGCTTCGGTCTTCCCCGCCGGAGGACTGGCGGCGATTGTGCTGCATGACCCCAAGGATGAGGCAACGCTGGACGCCGTCCGCATGCTGCTGCACATGCTGGCCGCCGACCCTGCCAATGGTATCGCCGGAATTCTGGAACGGCCGGAGATCGAAAAGCTCGGCGGTTTTCCCAACGCCAGCTTTGTGGTGGACCTGAACCTGGACTACCAGCTGGGCTATGCCTGGGAGGGTCCTCTGGTGACCGCGGCGCCCAATACCGGCTCGCATGGCTACCTGCCCACGCATCCGGAGATGCGTTCGTCGTTCTTCATCCGCGGCCGTGGCATTGCCCGTGGACGCGACCTGGGAGTGATTGACATGCGGCAGATCGCGCCGACCATCGCACAACTGCTCGGCGTCAAGCTGAAGGACGCGCAACAGCCTCCGCTCAGCCTGAAGTAACCGGATTGAAACATCGAGGGGCGGCCGGATGAGATGGCCGCTCTTCGGTTTTCCACCGCCGAGACTGGACAACCACGCCCTTCCACAGGACAATGTTGGCCATGCCACGCATCCCGACCATCGCGCCAGAGAAAGCCGCCCCCGAAGCCCAGCAGATCTTCGACCACTACAAGAAAGAGCGCGGCAACGTGCCGAACATGTTCCGCACCGTCGCCTACCGGCCGGAGATTCTGCGCACCATGATCGCGCACTTCCGGGCCATCATCGAGACCGGCACGGCGGGAGCCAAGCTGAAGGAGCTGGTCATCGTGCGGACCTCGCAGATCAACAAGTGCGAGTACTGCCTGAACAGCCACACGCAACTGGCGCACAAATACGGTTGGAGCGAGGAGCAGATCGCCGACCTCGCCAACTTCCGCACCCGCACCGACTTTACGGAGCGCGAGAAGGCCGCTCTGGAGCTGGCCGAGCGCGAGACCCTGGACTCGAATGGCGTGGACGACGCGCTGTGGGCACGGCTGCGCGAGCACTTCGACGAGGGCGAGATCATCGAACTGGCGGCGGCCATCGGACTGTTCAACTACTTCAACCGCTTCAACAACTCGCTCAGAATGGAGCCGACACGGTGAGGGCGCGCGCGCTGCTGGTGGGATGCCTGCTGCTGGCTTCCGTGGCCATGGCCCCGGCAAAGCAGACGGCCAACAACGCTCCGGCGGTGGGCGAGGTGAAAGAGGAGTGCGTACCGGCATCGAAGGCGGCGACCTTGGTCGGCCGATACGGCTGCGTGGCGGGAAGAGTTTTTCGCGTGACGGAGGCGAAGAGCGGCAACCAGCATCTCAGTTTCTGTCCGCCGCGCGCGGAATGCAGCTTCCACGTGGCAGTGCCGAAGGCCGACCGCAAGAAGGTGGGCGACCTCAGCTATCTGCGCAACAAACTGGTGGCCGTGGTGGGCGATGTCGTGGAGTTTCGCGGGCGTCCGCGCATGGTGGTGCATGACAAAGAACAGCTGCACGTAACCGCCGGCAATCCTCCGGGAGAACTTGACGCCGGACGCAGCCGCGCCGCAGGACGCACCACGGGCGACCACCATGGACGCGCCTGGTAGGGCACTTCTCCACACAATGTAACTTTGCAGCAACAGAAAGGCGCGCACCCGGCGCGCCTTCTTCGTTGGAAGCTGTCTTCTTCTTCTGCCACGCAGGCCTCAGCGCGACTGGCTCCTGCGCAGCTCTGCAAGTGGATAGAACGTCCCGCGCCACATCACGCCGCCGCGTCCAAGGGTCAGCACGGTAGAGATCAGCATGGTCGCAACCATCAGCAGCGTGGCCAGGGGATGCAGCAGCAGGTATGCGGGGCTGATTTTTGTGCGGCGCCCCATGCCGATGTAAATTGCCAGCAGGCTTACCATGGCCGCCGCATATCCGGCGCGCGCCCACCCGGAGCTGAAAAAGATGCCCAGCCATGGCCCCAGGTGCAGCCAAAGGATGGCCACCGCCGCTCCCATGGCAAAGGGCAGGCTGTATTTCAGCTCGGCAAAAAAGTTCTTGGTCAGGTTGCGCATGACGCCCGTGGCGCCCACGGCCCAGCGCAGGCAGACCAGCCCAGCGCCAAACACGGCTACCGATCTCATTCCGGCATGCTTCACCTTTTCCGCCAGGCGCATGTCGTCCACCACGCTGAGGCGCATGGATTCATATGTGCCGATCTGTTGGTAGGCGGCGCGGCGCACCATGTTGAAGGCTCCCACGCCGAGCACGTCCGGCGATGCCGGATCGCACACCTTCCAGGGACGATGCCCAGGGAAGATGAACATGGCCTGAAAGAAGCTGATCATCATGCGCTCACCCACGCTGCGCATCTGCATGGTGGGCAGCAGAACGATGTGCGCCGCCTGTTCGGCTTCCGCGTAGGCCACCGCGCGGCGAAGCGCCTGGGGATGATGCACGATGTCGGCATCGGTAAACAGCAGCCACTCGCCGGTGGCCTGCTGGGTGGCCTTCCACATGGCGTGCGTCTTGCCCAGCCAGCCCGTGGGCAGCTCGTGGATGTGAATGACCACCAGGCGTTCGCCAACTTCTACGCGCAGGCGGTCGAGGATCTCTCCGGTGCGATCCTCGCTGCGGTCGTTGACCACGATGAGCTCGTAGTTGGGATAGTCAATGGCCAGCAGCGAGCGCACCGAATGCTCGATCATCTCCTGCTCATTGCGCGCCGGCACCAGGATGCTGACCTTGGGCAGGGCGGCGCCTTCCGGCACGGAGTACTCCTCGCGCGCCAGCTCCGGCATGGAGTTCAATCCGCGCCGCGCCGCCACCACGAAGAACAGCCAGGTCATCCCGAGGGACGCTCCGGCAAGAAGGTTGACCAGATGCAGCCAGCTCATTCGCGCTCGCCCGGCACCAGTTGCGGAGCGTAGCGCACGCCGACGAACAGCGCCACGGCGGAGAGCGCGATGGCCACCGAGGCCGCGACAAATGCCATCTGCAGATTGCTGCGGTCGCTGATGTAACCCATCAGGCTCGGCGAAAAAGCGTCGCCCAGCAGGTGGATGGTGAAGATGTTGACGGCCATGGCCGAGGCGCGGATGGGCGCCGAAACCGAGTTGAGGATGGCGGCATTCAAGGGCGCCGTGTTCAGCAGAAGGAAAAACTCGCCGAGGAAGATGACGGGGAACATCCAGCGCCCGCCGATGAAGACCGCCAGCAGCACGGCAGGCAAAGCCAGGCTCATGCCGATGGCGCTGATGAGGCAATGACCGCCGCGCCGTCGGGCCTCCATGCGATCACCCAGCCAGCCGCCGAGCATGGTGGCGCCGATGCCGGCGGCCAGGGTCATGAGGCCGAAGCGCAGGTTGGCCACCTCAAGCGGTACACCGCGCATGCGCGAGAGGAACGTCGGCATCCACACCTGCATGCCGCCGACGGCAAAGGTCATCATGGCCATGCCCAGGGTTCCGGTCCAGAACGCCGGGTTGCGCCACAGGCCGAGCATGGTGGAGCGCTCGAAGGTCGGCTTCAGGTGATCCTGGGAGCCGCGCTTGGGCTCCGGCAGGGTGAGCAGCAGGCAGCCCAGGATGACACCCGGAACGGCGCCCACCAGGAACGGGGCACGCCATCCCCAGCGCGCAGCCAGGGCTCCGCCCAGCAGATAGCCCAGCGCGGTGCCGACGGGCGTGGCCAGGTAGAAATAGCTGAGGGCGCGGGCGCGGCGCAGCTCGGGAAAGTAATCGGCGAGAAACGATGGCGCGATGGTGACAAAGGTCGCCTCGCCCAGGCCGACTAGGGTGTGGCGGATGAGCAGTTCGGTAAAGTTGTGGGTGACCGCAGTTAGCAGTGTGGCGGCGCTCCACAGAATGGCTCCGCCGAACATGATCCACTTGCGCGAGTAACGGTCGGCGAGGCGTCCCATGAAGGGCGCGGTGACCATGTAGCAGAAGAAAAAGGCGGTGGTTAGCAGTCCAAAGCGCGCGTCGGAGCCGGGAAACTCGCGCTGCACCAGCGGCTGCACGGCAAAGAGCACCGAGCGGTCAATGTAGTTGACGAAGTTCAGCGCGGTCAGCACGACCAGCGCCATAACGGCGGCTCTCCGGTTCTCCGCGTGTGGTTGACTCAACGGCACCGCCTGCATGGCACAGAGATTATCCCAGCAGAAAGCTTACTTGCGGCGCGGCCAGTGCGCCACAACGGTTGTGCCGAGGCCGCCGCGCGGACGGAACTCGCCACGCACCTCGCACCAAACGGGGCGTGTGGCCTTCACCACGTCCTCCAGAATGCGGTTGACGACGTTCTCCTGGAAGATGCCTAGGTTGCGGTACTCGTTGATGTATTCCTTCAGGGATTTCAGCTCAAAGCAATCATTCTTCGGCTCGTAGCGGATCCAGATGGTGCCGAAGTCCGGCAGCCCGGTCTTGGGGCAGACGCTGGTGAACTCCGGGATATCAATCTCCACCTCATAGCCGGGAAACTGGTTGGGCCAGCACTCGATGGCCGGGAACTTGTGGTCCAGACCGCTGGCGGCATGGTCGGGCGTGTAGCCCAGGCGGGTGGCCGCATCCTTCTTCGTCGTCTTTTTGGGTGCCATGCGCTTATTCTAGCTGACTCTTTGGCGTTTGCAGGATTCTTCCCGCCGAGCTGGCTTTTCTTCACCATAGAGATTTTGTAGCCAGCAAGCCCCCGGGGTGATCTGCTATATTGTCGCTGGTTGGCTACCGCCTGTGGGCGGAGTCAAACTGGCAGGCAAATACACAGAATTTACGGGCAAGAAGCGAGTACCCGAATTATGGGATTTGACTTCACGAGCAAAGAGCGGCGGGCGCTGGGACTACGCCTGATGCGCCGCATTGACGAGTATTTCTCCTCCCTGGACCAGCGCTCGGTGCAGCCCCCCACCGATGAGCATGCCAGCCCGCACAAGCCTCAACCGATTCCAGAAGTTGGCTCAGACGCGGCGGTCGTTTTGGACGACCTGTGCCGCCAGATGATTGACAAGGGATTCCACATTCCCGCCGCCAACTACTTTGGGCTGATGAATCCGACGCCCACTTACATGGCCGTGCTGGCCGAAGCCCTGGTGGCCGCACTGAATCCGCAACTCGCCTCGCTGGCGCGTTCGCAGTTCGCTTCGGCCCTGGAGGCCGAGACCCTGGGCTGGATCGCCTCTCGCTTTGGCTGGCACAAGAACAGCGGCGCAGCCCCCGCGCATGGCCGCCACGCCATTCCCTGCGAAGGCACCTTCACCAGCGGCGGCAACGAGGCGAACTTCACCGCCCTGGCGCTGGCCCTGGCCAATCACTTCCCCAACGCGATTGACGACGGCGTGGCCTCGATTGGCGCGCGCCCCGTGCTCTATGCCAGCTCGGAGTCGCATCACTCGCTGGTCAAGAGCGCCGGGCTGCTAGGCCTGGGACGCAAAGCCCTGCGCCGCATTCCCGTCAACCGCAAGCTGCAACTGGACACCGCAAGGCTGATCCTGCAGATTGAGGCCGACTACGACGCGGGCTTTGTTCCCTTCTGCATTGTGGCAACGGCGGGCACCACCAGTTCCGGAGCCATGGACGACCTGCCCGCACTTGCCGCCATTGCCGAGCGTTACGGCTTGTGGCTGCACGTGGACGGAGCCTACGGCGCGGCCCTGGCCTTCAGTGACCGCTATCGTTCCATGTTGCACGGCATTGAGCGCGCCGATTCCATCACGATGGATCCGCACAAGTGGCTGAGCATGCCGTTTGCCGCCGGAGTGGTTTTGACGCGCCACCCCGAGTTGCTGGAGAAGGTCTTCAGTGTGGCCTCGCCCTACATGCCGAAGGCTCCTGAAGGTTCGCTGGTGGACAACTACAAGATCAGCTCGCAGTGGTCGCGGCGCATGAACTCCCTTAAGTTGTGGCTGACCCTGCGCGTACACGGCCGCCAGGCTTACTCGGAGATGATGGAGCACCAGATGCAGTTGGCCGCCACCATGCGCCACTGGCTGGAGCGCAACGAGCACTTCTCGCTGGCCGCTCCGCAGACCTTGCCCATCCTCAACTTCCGGCTGAAGGGGTTGGATGGAATAAGCGTGGCCGAGGCCGACCGGTTGCACCAGGAGTTCCTCGACGAGTTCAACCGCGACGGACACTACTGGATCAGCCGCACGCACGCCGGAGGCCAGAGCGTGCTGCGCATGATGATCATTAGCTACCTGAGCACCGAAGAACACTTGGCCGGATTGCAGCAGGCGCTCGCAGCGGCCGCCGTACGGATGCAGACGCTCTCCGAGGAACGCGAGCGCACCGGGGCCGCCGCCGACTAGTTACACCATTGGCACAGAGAAAAAAAGCGGCGTCCGCCATGGACGCCGCTTTACTTTTTGCAACCAACTATTTTGCACTCGATACAAACCTGCGCCGAAGAGCTTACAAAGTCTCCAGCACAGCCGTCAGGTACTTCCAGAACTCGCCCACCGAGGAGATCTGCACGCGCTCGCCGGGGCTGTGCGGGAACTCGATCTGAGGTCCGAAGCTGATCATCTGCATCTGCGGATAGTGGACGCCGAGGACTCCGGTCTCAAGGCCGGCGTGCATGGCGATCAGCTTGGGCGTGGAGCCGTACATCTTCTCGAAGACCTCTTTCGACTTGCGCACGATGTCGCTCTCCGGCTCTGGCTTCCATCCGGGATAGCTGGCGGCGTGCTCGGTCTCAAATCCGGCGAGGCGGCAACTGGTGGCCACCAGGCGCTTGGCCAGGTTCTTGCTGCCTTCAATGGCCGAACGCTGGCTGGTGACGATCTCCACGACGCCATCCTTCAGGCTGACGGTAGCGACGTTGGTGGAATCCTGCACCAGTCCCGGAACGTCGGGGCTCATGGCCAGCACTCCGTGATGCAGGCTGGCCATCAGGTCCACGCTGGCGGCGGCATCGGCGTGGGCGAGGACCTGCGCGGGCAGCGCGGCCTTCTCGACGGAGATCTCCAGGCCGGCGTCAAAGCCGCCCAGGTCCACCTTCACGTCGTCGGCGTAGGCGGCCACGGTCTCGCGCAACTTGGTCTCATTGACGGCATCGGTCACGATGATGGCCCAGGCCTCACGCGGAATGGCGTTGTGCGCGCTGCCGCCCTTGAGGTCGGCCAACTGCACGGCAACCGCTTCATTGATGATCTGCAAGGTTCCGCCCAGGATGCGCACGGCGTTGCCACGGCCCAGGTGAATGTCCACGCCGGAGTGTCCGCCCTTGAGGCCGCTGACCTTGATGCGATAGGCGGCGTTGCCCTTGGCGGGAACAAAGCTGACCTTGCGGCGCGCGCGGGTGTTCAATCCACCGGCACAACCGATGCAGAGCGTTCCCTTCTCTTCGTTATCCAGGTTGAGCAGGTAGTGCGCCTTCAGCACTCCGGGCTGGAAGGCCGAAGCGCCGCCGAGCGTCGTCTCTTCTTCGACGGTGAAGATGAATTCCATGGGGCCATGTTTGATGGTCTTGCTTTCCATGACGGCCAAGGCGGAGGCCACGCCGATGCCGTTATCGCTGCCCAGGGTTGTGCCGTCGGCGTAGAGCCAGTCTTCCTTGCGCACCATGCGGATGCCGTCGGTGTCGAAGTTGAAGTCTGTGCCCTCGTTCTTTTCGCACACCATGTCGAGGTGCCCCTGCAGGGCGGTGACGGGAGCCTTTTCGCGTCCCGGGCTGGCCGGCTTGCGGACGACGACGTTGCCGGCCGGATCCACGAAGCTTTCCAATCCCTGTGCGGCAGCCAGCTTCAGCACGTGCGCGCGCGCCGCTGCCTCTTTGGCGGAGGGACGGGGAATCGCCGCCAGCGCCTCAAAGTGCTTCCAAACCTCGCGGGGTTCCAGTCCCGCCAATGCGTTCGACATAACACTCTCCATTGCTACAAAGTGCCGTTACAAAGTGCCACTATCGTACAACGCCGGAGGCGGTGCGTGCAGCCCGCGCAAACCCCGGCAAGCATGGAGCTTATCTCCACGGTATACAATTGGGGTGCAAGGGGACGATTTCGACCTTCCGGAAGATAATTTCCCCTTTTTCCCAAAACCGGGGTATACTCGGTCTATCAAAGTCTCGCTTAGGTTGAGCGTAGCGATTTTGAGCTGGTAACGCCGAAACACTTCCGCGCTCCACTCGTAGTTGCCTCCGATCTACTCAGCAGAAATTGAAAATAACAAAAAACAAAAGAGGAAACACAAGTGGAACAGGGAACAGTGAAGTGGTTTAACGACGCCAAGGGTTTCGGATTCATCAGCCGCCAGAACGGAGAGGACGTTTTCGTCCACTTCTCCGCGATTCAGACCAACGGCTTCCGCAGCCTTCAGGAAGGCCAGGCAGTTTCGTTCAACGTGGTCAAGGGCCCCAAGGGCTTCCAGGCCGAGAACGTTCAGGCTGTCTAAGCACCAGGCATCGCAAAGGCCCGGAACTTCGGTTCCGGGCCTTTCTCTTGCTATTCGCACCAGCTCTTCTTCCCCGCCCCTGAATTTGCTACCCTGACATATGGCATCCAGCTACAACCCAGGTGAGGCATCTGCCGCGGCCAGCACGCGCCCGCGCGAGATTCCCTACAACTACACTTCGGCCTCCGACGCGCAGGCCGTCGGCTTCCTGCTGGGTGAAGCCACCGTACAAACGCTCGACGAGCTTCGCAGCGCGCGCGTCACCGGACGCAGCGCCCGCATCCTCATGCGCCTCTTCGGAGAGGTGCTGATCCACCGCCGCAACCCTTATCTGTACGAGGAGCTGGTGACCAGCGCGCAACGCCGGCGCCGCTTCTTCGGCAACGCGGCCAAGGACCTGGAGATCATCGCCGCGAAGGCCGAGGGCGATCCGCGTGTGCTGGACATCCTGGCCCAGTGCCGCAAGCTCTTCGCCGACTTCCGCACGGAAATTGAGCAGACGCCCGGCGAGCGCAATCGCGTGCGCCACGCGCTGGCTCCCATCGTCGGCACGCGCAACGTATTGTTTGATCCCTTCACGCTGGTGGCCCACACCACGGACGCCACCGACTGGCGCTTGTTTGTGCCGCTGGCGGTGGTCACTCCGGATGACGAGGCGCAGGTGGGTCCGCTGCTGGTGGCCATCGCCAAGCTGGGGCTCAAGGTGGTTCCGCGCGGCGCAGGCACGGGGCTGACCGGCGGAGCGGTTCCATTGCGCGCGGGCTGCGTGGTGGTCAACACCGAAAGGCTCAACCGCATCCGGGCCATACGCGACGAAGAGTTTCTGCTCGACAACGGTGCGAAGGTCACTGCCCCGGTCATGGAGGCCGAGGCTGGCGTCATCACCGAAAAGGCCATGGAGCACGCCCACGAGCATGGGCTGGTCTTTGCCACCGATCCAACCAGCGCCTGGGCCTGTACCCTGGGCGGCAACATAGCGGAAAACGCCGGCGGCAAGATGGCCGTGCGCTGGGGCACCTGCATTGACAATCTTTTGGAGTGGCGCATTGCCATGCCCGGCGGCCAATTGTGGAAGGTGCGGCGCGCCAATCACCAGTTGCGCAAGATTCTTCCCGAGGACACGGTCACCTTCGACGTGCTGGACGGGAAAGGCGAGCGCCTGCGCCGCATTGAGCTGAAGGGCACCCAGATTCGCAGAAAAGGCCTCTGGAAGGACATCACCAACAAGGCCCTGGGCGGCGTACCGGGCTTGCAGAAGGAAGGCACGGACGGCGTCATCACCTCGGCGGTCTTTGTGCTGTACCCGGAGTACGCGGTGACGCGCACGCTCTGCCTGGAGTTCTTCGGCCCGGACTTCGACGAGGCCAGCCGCGTCATCCTTGAGCTGGCGCGGGCATTTCCCTTCCCTTCCGATGGCGAAGAGGCTCTGCTGGCGCTGGAACATTTCGACGACGAGTACATCCGCGCCATTGATTACAAGGTAAAGGCCCCGCGCGCCGAGACTCCCAAGGCCGCGCTGCTGATTGACATCGCCGGCAACAGTCCGGAGCTGGCGGGCCGCGGCGTGGAGCGCGTGCGCGCGCTGCTGGAGCGCTATCCCAACACCGAGATTTTCGTAGCCGCCGACGCGGCCGAGGCAAAGCTCTACTGGCAGGACCGCAAGAAGCTGGGCGCAATCGCCCGCCGCACCAACGCCTTCAAGATGAACGAGGACATCGTGCTGCCCTTGGAGGCGCTGGCCGAGTTCGCGCGCTTTATTGACGGCATGAATGTGGAGGAGGAGCGCTACGCGCAGTTGCGCTTTGCCCAGCGCGCCGAAGAGCTCTTCGCCGACGCGCCCTGGAAGGATGACGCTACGGCTTTGGCGGCCAAGACTCCCGCGGCGGTTGCACTCTGTGCTCGCTTCCGCCAGCAGTTGCCTGCCTTGGAGGCTCACGCGCTGCGTGGCCTCACCGCGCTGCATGACTTCCGCGACGGACTGCTGCGCCTGCTTCACGGTTACCCGGCGGCGATTGCGCAGCTGGAAAAGGCATTCAAAGAAGTTCGCGACCGCCGCATTGTGCTGGCCACTCACATGCACGCCGGCGATGGCAATGTGCACGTCAACGTGCCGGTGCTATCAAACGACCGCCCGATGCTGGAACGCACCGACCACGTCATAGACAAGGTGATGGCCGTGGTCATCGCGCTCGACGGCGTCGTTAGCGGAGAACACGGCATCGGCCTGACCAAGCTCAAGTACCTGGAGCCGGAGCGCATCGCCGAACTCACGGCCTATCGCCGTGAGGTGGATCCTGATGGGCTGATGAACCCCGGCAAGCTGGAAGACTTCGCCGCCCTCGGCCACATCTACACACCGTCGTTCAACCTGCTGGAGTTGGAAGCGCGCATATTGCAGGTGGGCCGGTTGGAAGAACTCTCCCGCAAGATTGCCCACTGCGTGCGCTGCGGCAAGTGCAAGGTGGATTGCTGCGTCTATCATCCGGGGCGCGGAATGTTCTACCACCCGCGCAACAAGAACCTGGCCATCGGATCGCTGATTGAAGCGCTGCTCTACGACGCGCAACGCGAGCGCAGCACTCACTTCGAGCTGCTGCAATGGCTGGAGGAAGTCGCCGACCACTGCACCGTCTGCCACAAGTGCCTGGCTCCCTGCCCGGTGGACATTGACACCGGCGAGGTCAGCATCCTTGAGCGCCAGATTCTGCACGAGTGGGGTTACAAGCACACTCCGCTGGCCACGCGCCTGACCTTGCGCAATCTGAACAGCCAGTCGCCGGCCTTCAACTCGGTCTTCCGCGCCGGAGTGGTGCAACTTGGCGGCGCCGCACAGAGGGTGCTCAGCAAAGTGGTGGCGCCGCTACAGCCTGCGGAGGGCAGCAGCGCGTTTTATCCCCTGCGTTTGCTGCGTTCCAGCGTTGCGCCCGTGCCCAGCGATACCCTGCGCGATCTTCTGCCCGACTGCGAAGAGGGCGAGGCCCTGGTGTTCGAGCCGGAGAATCACGCCGACTCTGCGGACGATCACCGCACTGTCTTTTACTTCCCGGGCTGCGGCTCGGAGCGTCTGCACTCGGACATTTCCATGGCCACCATCCACGTGCTGCTGGAGGCCGGAACGAGGGTCGTGCTGCCGCCGCCGTTTCTCTGCTGCGGGTTCCCCGCGCAGGTCAACGGCAAGGCCGATCTGCACTCGCAGACCGTGCTGCGCGACACCATCGTCTTCAACCAGATCCGCACCATGTTCGGCTATCTCGACTTCGATGGCTGCGTCATCAGTTGCGGCACCTGCCGCGACGGCCTCTCGCAGATGGACACCGCCAAGCTCTTTGGCCGCGTGGTGGACGTGGCCGCCTACCTGAACGAGCGCGGCCTGCGCATCGTGGACAAGCCGCCTCTGGTGGCCGCCCCCGGCGCACGCCCGGATTATCTCTACCACGCACCCTGCCACGACTCTCTGGATGGCCGCGCCGAGAAGGTTCTTACACAACTGGGAGGCTTCGGCCACGTGCAGCCTGTGCCGCACTGCTGCAGCGAGGCGGGGACGCTCGCGCTCTCACGTCCGGACATTACCGACAGCATGTTGCACCGCAAGCGCCAGGCCTTCGCCGAGGCCATTCCCGTAGGCAAGAAGGCAACGGTGCTGACCAACTGCCCGGCTTGCGTGCAGGGACTGGGACGCCTACGCGGCCAGGGCGTGCAACCGCTGCACATCGCCGTTGCGATGGCGGAAAAGCTGAGCGGCCCGACCTGGAAGCTGCGCTTTACCCAGCAGGCTGGCCGCGCCACGGTGGTCGCCTTCTAGCCTGCGGCCTCGCACAACGCAATCGCACAATACAAAAGCCCCGGAGTCAGCTTCGGGGCTTTGCTTTTTCTAGTGGAATTCAAACTCGACACCTACGGCTGGCCGTCCAACTCGGCCAGCTTCGCCTTCAACAGATCCTGCTGACTGTCGGCATGGGCCAGTCCATAGCGCAGGGCATTTCTGGCCTCCGCAGGGCGGCCCTCGGCGCGCAGAGTCTCGGCCAGCAGCACATAACCAAGGGCGTTGGTCGCATCCACCTCGCAGGCATGGCGCAGGCGCTCTTCGGCCTCGGACGGATGCCCGGTGCTCAACAGTGTGACGCCGTAAGCGAAGTTCGTATCCCAGCCATCGGGGTCCAGCCGCAGGGTGCCCGCGTAGAGTTCCAATGCCGGCTGCAAGGCTCCAGCCTTGAGCAACTGATTCGCATAAAGATTGCGCGCCTTGACGCTCTCCGGAGCCACGTCAACGGCGTGGCCAAACAAACTCAACGGATCCCGCCAGACCTGGGTTTGCGTGATGGTCAACAAGGCACCCGCCAGGGTCAACACCAGCAGGGGCACCGTGCGGTTGGCGGCCACGCCCAGCACCTTCTGCGGACTCTCCGGCAGCCGCGCAATCACCCAACCCGCCAACAGCGCCACGGCCACGGTGGAAAGGTACACGTAGCGGTCATGCAGCAGGTCACCCGCGGGGAACGATATCAATCCCGCCAGCACCGGCAGCAGGGGCAGCAGCCACCAGGCGGCCACCAGCCGCAGTACAGGCTCTCGCCGCGAGGCCCACACCGTAACGGCCACCACGGCCACGACCACCAGCAAGGCCAACCAGAAGCCCGGCGTCGGAGCCGACAGAAGATGCAGATCGTAAAACAGCGCCAGCGGATACGGCCACAGGCTCAGGCGCAGGCACTCGACCAGATCGAGCGGCGCGGTCAGCAGCACCCGCCACAGGGAATTCGATGCCACGGCCAGATGCCGCATCACCGCAAGGCGCATCCCAAAATAAATGACGGTTGCCAGCAGCACGGGCGCCGCGGAGCTGAGCACGCCGAGAATCTTCGCCCCGACAGGCAGAGGAGCCTCACTCTCATGCTCAACGTCGCCGCCAAACCACCATGCGTGCATAAGGATGAGTCCCGGCAGGGCAAGCGCCGTCTCCTTGGAAAACAGAGCCGGCAGGGCCAGCAGGCCGCTCAGCAGCCACCACAGGCGCGCGCGGCTTTTTGTGGAAGCGTCCGGCAAACTCTTCCGGCGGCCGCGCAGATAGGCCAGAAACGATGCGAGGAAGAAGAAGGCCACCAGCGGCTCAGTGGAACCGCTCAGCCACACCGCGCTCTCCACGTGCGCCGGATGCACGGCGAAGACAATTCCCGCCACTCCGGCCGCGAACTCATCCCGCAGCAGATGCAGGGCCAGCCGCCACACCAGCACTGCGACCAAGGCATGCAGCAGCAGTTGCACCAGGTGCCAGGCCACGGCGTTCATGGCGAACAGCTTCCAGTTGATGAGCAGCCACAGCAGAAACACCGGGCGGTAGAAGTTGCGGTACAGGGGCTGGGCGAAGCGCCACACGTCGTGCACAAAGTAGCCGGTGGCCTGGCTCCATTCGAGCGTCTGGTTGTGCACTATTTGGTGTTGGTCGTCGTAGAGGCAGAATCCGAAGCCGGCGGAGCCGATGTGCAGCAGGATGCAACCCACCAGCAGGCTGAGGGCAAAAACAATGTGATTTTTGTTCCAGCGCTCAGCGCTCACCCGGGGCTCCTCTGCTAAGCCTATTTGCCGATGGCTCAGGCTTTTTTCTATCACATCGGCCGCACACTGGCCGCGCGCGCAGAAGTCTCCCCTCACCCGCGGAGGCAATTCCCTTCAACCCTTACGGCTGCGGATGCCCCACCGGCACCAGGTAGATGGGCGTAATCCCCGCAGGCAGCGCTGCGGCCTTGGCCGTATCGGCCGGAACGATGCCGCCCACCGGAACCGCGCCGAGCTTCAGTCCGGTGGCCGCCAGCAGAATGTTCTGCGTGGCGTGGCCGGCCTCAAGGTTCACCACCCGCTCGGCCGTCATGTGGTCAGTGTTCTTGGCCGCGCGGTCGTACTCGCCCGCAACCAGGAAGACCACCGGAGCCTTCTTTACCGTCTCCTGCGTGCTCAGAACACCGCGCAGATCCTTGGCTGCCAGCAATGCCAGCGCATGCTTCGCAGGCAGATACTCGTAGAATCCATCGGCCTGCGCCACATACACGTGCAGGTAATACTGCGCGTGGGCCGAAGGCGCCGTGCGCTGACCATTCGCACTTGTCACGCCCTGCGCGCTCCACAGCAGTTGGCCGATCTCGGCCAGAGTGACCTTCTCGGCGGTAAACAGCCGCACTGAGCGCCGCGTGGCCAGTGCCTGATTCAGCGGGATTCCGCCAGTTAGCACAGGCTTCGGTAGCTGGACCACCTGCGCCGCATTTGTCTCCGCGCTGGAAACTACCGGGGAGACCGCCATGGCCGTGGCCGCCAAGGCCAGCAGAAGAAACATGCTTGTCAGGATTCGCCGCTGCATCATCCGCGACGTCATTCGCGACACTATTCGCTGCATGGGATTATTCCTCCAACATTCCTGCCAGAATACACCCGCGCCATGAAAATCC
>Ga0181519_10002147_pt1 | contig 16956 bp, 14 predicted proteins | sample PEATcosm2014_Bin_26_FD_121102 | JGI IMG/M metagenome (GOLD analysis project Ga0181519, IMG submission 121102) | Peatland microbial communities from MTU Mesocosm Facility, Houghton, MI, USA - PEATcosm2014_Bin02_10_metaG | ecosystem: Environmental > Terrestrial > Soil > Wetlands > Peat | place...
CCCCGGCCGACGCCATCGGCGCGGTGGCGGCCTGGCTGGTCACCACGCCCGAGGGGGCCGAGCTGGCCGGGACCTGGATCGAGGGCCAGGACGTCTGCCGGGAGCGTCAGCTCCTGCCGGGCTGGCCCTGATCCCGGCTCGGCGGCCCGACCAGCCGTGACCCGGCCGGCCCCGGCGGCCTGGCGCGCCGTCCAGATCCTCGAGCTCCTGACCACCCACGCTGTCGACTCGTTCAGCCTGTCGGAGATCGCCCGGCGGCTGTCGCTCAACGTGGCGTCGACCCACACCGTGCTGGCCGTCCTCGAAGAGGCGGGCTACGTGGTGCGCCACCCGACCCGCCGGACCTACGGCCTGGGCCCCTCACTGGTGGCCGCCGGCGACGCCGCGCTCCGGCGGTACCCGGCGATCGACGCCGCCCGGGACGAGATCCGCCGGCTGAGCGCCGAGCTGGACGTGGAGCTGCTCATCACCGCGGTGGCCGGGACCCGGATCGTGGCCCTGGCCCGGGCCGGCCGCCGCCACCCGCTTGGCCTCGAGGTGGGGGGCAGCGTGCCCTACGCACCGCCCTTGGGCTCGGTCTTCGCCGCCTGGCAACCGGCCCAGGAGTTCACCGCCTGGCTGGCCCGGGCCGAGCCGGGGGCCGATGCCGGCGACCGGGACCGCTACCGGGCGGCGGCCGCCGCGGTGCGCCGGTGGGGGTACTTCGTGGCCGTCGACCAGGCCGTGCTGGAGAGCCTGCGGAATTCGGCCCGGCCCCGGGGCGACGCCCGGGCCCGGGAGGCGGCCCAGCTGGTGGGTGACCTGACGGAGCTGGGGTACCACCGCCATGTGGCGCCCACCCACTCGATGGTGGCCGCACCGGTCTTCGACAGTGACGGCCAGGCCGAGCTGGCCATCGTGCTGCTCGGCCTGCCCGAACGCCTGACGGCCACCGAGCTCCTGGCCTCGGCCACCAGCATCCGCGACGCCGCCCTGGTGGTGACCCGCCGGGCCCGGGGGCGGATGCCCGACGACTGACCAGCCCCGCCCGGTCAGCCGGCTCCCGATCAGCCGGCTCCCGACCAGCCGGCTCCCGGGCCCGTACCGGCGGCGCCGGGCACCGGCCGGCGGTTCGGTCACCGCCCGGGCCGGGTACGGTCATCGGCGGATGGCCCACTGCTCGCCCGGGGCCAACCCATTGGCCAGTGGCCCAGCCGCCGGGCCGTCGACCGGCGGCCATCCACATCCATGACCATCCATCCATCCCCAGCACAGGAGGACCGGCAATGACGGCAACACCCTCGGCGGCCGACGCCGGCACCATGCAGATCGGCGGCGACCTGACCGTCAACCGGCTGGGTTTCGGGGCCATGCGCATCACCGGGCCGGGCATCTGGGGCGATCCGCCGGACCACGACCAGGCGGTGGCCGTCCTGCGCCGGGCGGTCGAGCTCGGCGTCACCTTCATCGACACCGCCGACGCCTACGGCCCCGACGTGAGCGAGCTGCTCATCGCCGAGGCCCTCCACCCCTATCCCGAGAACCTGGTCATCGCGACCAAGGCCGGATTGCTGCGCTCCGGACCCAACCGCTGGTCGCCCGACGGCCGGCCCGAGCACCTGCGCCAGGCCTGCGAGGGCAGCCTGCGCCGCCTCAAGGTCGACCGCCTCGACGTCCTCCAGCTGCACCGGCCCGACCCGGCCGTGCCGCTGGCCGATTCCCTGGGCGCCCTGATCGCCCTGCAGCAGGAGGGCAAGGTCCGCCACATCGGCGTGTCCAACGTGAACGAGGAGCAGCTGGACGAGGCCATGGAGCTGACCCCGGTGGTGTCGGTCCAGAACCGCTACAACGCCGGCGACCGCTCCTCGGAGGACCTCGTCGACCGGTGCCAGGCCGACGGCCTGGCCTTCCTGCCGTGGGCCCCCATCCAAGACGCCGACAAGAACCCGGCGGTCGGTGCGGCGGCCGAGGCCCACGGGGCCACCAGCCACCAGGTGCTCCTGGCCTGGCTGCTGGCCCGTTCGCCCCAGGTCCTGCCCATCCCCGGGACCGGTTCGGTACGCCACCTCGAGGCCAACGTGGCCGCCGCGGCCATCCACCTGACGCCCGAGGAGGTCGCCGCCATCTCCGGCGGGCACTGAGCGGTCGGTGCCCGTCCTCATCGGCACCTCGGGCTGGCACTACCAGCACTGGAAGGGGGGCTTCTACCCTCCGGGGCTCCCGGCCCGGACCTGGCTCGAGTACTACGCCCGGCGCTTCGCCACGGTCGAGCTCAATAACGCCTTCTACCGGCTGCCCGAGCGCACGAGCTTCGACCAGTGGGCGGCGTCGGTGCCCGACGACTTCGTGGTGGCCGTCAAGGCGAGCCGCTACCTGACCCACGTGCGCCGGCTGCAAGAACCGCACGACCCGGTGGCCCTGCTCCTCGAGCGGGCGGCCGGGCTGGGGCCCAAGCTCGGCCCGGTGCTCGTCCAGCTGCCGCCGACCCTCCGGGCCGACCCCGAACTCCTCGACGCCACCCTGGCCGCCTTTCCCCGCACCGTCCGGGTGGCCGTCGAGTTCCGCCATCCCAGCTGGTTCACCGGCGATACCCGGCGGCGGTTGGAGGCCCGGGGCGCCGCCCTGTGCCTCACCGACGTCCAAGGACCGCGCTCGCCGGCCTGGGCCACCGCCGGCTGGGGCTACGTCCGCTTCCACGCCGGCCGGGCCAGCCCGCCCACCGGCTACGGCGGCCAGGCCCTCGACACCTGGGCGGAGCGACTGGCGAACCTGTACCCCGACGAGGCCCCGGTCCACGCCTATTTCAACAACGACGGGCACGGGTGCGCCCCCCGGGACGCCCGGCGCTTCGCCCGGGCCGTGAGCCGGGCCGGCCGGTCACCGAGCCGTGTGCCGGCGGCTCGGGAGACCCCGACGGCACCCTGAGCCGGCCGGCTCGTCTGGAGCCATCCGGTCCGACGACGTAGCGTCGGGGGCAGGCCGGGCGCCGCCCGGCGGCTGGGGCCGGCCATCGTCGGCGGAACAGCCATCGCCTGTGCAAGAGGGGGACCCTGTGAGATTCCGCATCGCCATGCCCGGCAACAACCACATCCCACCGGCCAACGACCACGTGCCCGAAGCGGCGCAGTGGGTCACCACGCTCACCGCCCCCCAGTTCCAGGAGATCGCGGCGACCATCGACGGGCTGGGCTACGACGCCATCACCACCTCCGAGCATCTGGCCATGCCCTACTTCGAGGTCCCCCGACTGGGCCCATGGTGGATGGACGCCCTGTCGGTCATGGCCTTCGTCGCCGGCGCCACCCGGCGGGTCCGGGTGGACACCAGCGTGCTGGTCGTGCCCTACCACCACCCCCTGGCCTTCGCCAAGGCCCTGTCGACCATCGACGTGCTGTCGGGCGGCCGACTCGACGTGTCGATCGGCGTGGGCCACGCCGTGCGCGAGTTCGAGGTGCTGGGAGTCAGCTTCGAGGACCGGGGAGCCATCACCGACGAGACCCTGGCCGCCATGGAGGTGCTCTGGAGCGAGGACGAGCCCGAGTTCCACGGTCGCTTCTTCGACATCGACGGGCTGGCCTTCGAGCCCAAGCCGGTCCAGCGGCCCCGGCCCCCGGTCTACGTGGGCGGCAACTCCAAGCCGGCCCTCCGCCGGGCCGCCCGCTACGACGGCTGGCAGCCCAACCCGACCACGTTCTCGGTCGAGGAGATGGCCCCGTCCATCGAGTACCTGGCCAGCCAGCCCGAGTTCGCCGGCAAGGAGAAGACGTTCGACCTGTGCTGGGTGGGCACCATCCCCGGCGTCGACCGGCCGGCCTTCGGCGGCCTGGACGAGTCGGGTCGCCGGGGCCTGGCCGAGCAGGTGCTGGACCGGGTGGGCTACCTGAGCGGCCTCGGCGTCACCACCACCGGGGTGCCGGTGCCCGAGACCCACTCGATGGCCGAGTACCTGGAATTCGTGACCTGGTTCTCCGACGAGGTGATCGACAAGGCCGGGTGATCGCCCGGTCAGACGTCGTCCGGCCGGGGCTCGGGGTCCACGGTCAGGTGGGCGGCCACGAAGAGCTTCCCGTTCACGTGGACCGGCTGCAGCCGGCCCACGATGGGGATGATCTCGCCCTCGGCCGTCTCGGCCTCGGGATAGAGACCGGGATCCATCTCACGGTCGCGGGGCTCGACCAGGTAGCCCCGCCGGTAGGCCTGGTGACCCCAGCGCTTGGACGTCGGCACGAGCATCTCCACGAACTCCCCGGCGATGTCTGCGGTCTCCATCTTGAAGAGCTCTTCGGCCGGCTTGTTCAGTCCCAGGACCAGGCCCTGGAAGTCCACGATGACCACGGCCTCCGAACCGGCCCGGTACTCGGGCACGGCCTCGAAGACCTCGTCGGGGATCTCCAGTACGGGCATCTCGTCTGTCGAACTCACGGGCGTCCGGCTCCTCGGTCAGTGGTGGCGAGCGTGGCTGACCCGTGACGGTACCCGCTCGGGCCCGGTCACCCGGCCGTCCGATCGGTCGGCCGGCCGTCGCGCCCACCCGTCGGCCCCGTAGCCTGGGCGGGTGGCCGGGCGTGGCGAGGCAGGGGGACGGGGGGCCGGGACGAGGCCGTGGCCCGGCCACCGGCCCCGGGCCGGCGCCTCTCGGCCGGTCGGGTCCCGGGGACCGTGGACCTGAAGGACCTCCTGGCCGAGCCGGGGGTCGAGGAGCAGTGCCTCCTGCGGTCCCGGGTCGGCATCCTGGCCCTGCACGGCGGGTCCCAGGACCGGGGGACCGACCTCATCGCCCGCCGGGCCGCCGACCGGGCCGGTGCCTCCTACTACGCCATCGTCCAACCGCCCTGGTTGCGCAGGCACCTGCGCTCCCGCTGCCATGACCCGGCCGACTCACCGGCCCTCCAACGGTTCCTGGGCCATGTCGAGGTGGCCATCTCGGTGCACGGTTTCGGCCGCGACGGATTCGTGGTGTACATCGATCCCGACCGCGGCCTCGTCGTCGAACCCTACGGCCCGGCCCGCCAGGGGGCCCAGCAGGGGCCCCTCAGCGCCATGATCGTCGGGGGCCTGAACGCCGAGCTGCTGGTCCAGGCCCGGGCCGTGCTGGACGGCCGGTTCGAGGGCTACCGGGTGGCCGACGGTCGGGTCAGGCTGGGGTTCCATCCCGACAACCCGGTCAACCTGCCGGCCGGCCGGGGGGTCCAGATCGAGCTCCCGCCGGGACTGCGGGGCATCGGCCCCTACGGCGAGCGGCCGCGGCCCGACCCCGACGACCCGATCATCGAAGAGGTCGCCGAGGCCCTGGTGGAGCTGGCCGGGCGGGCGGCCGAGCTGATCACCGGGGACCCCGGCGGGGCGCCCAGCCGCTCACCGGGACCCGGCCCGTGACCTCGGTCCTCAAGAAGCCGTCGGGCCCTCGGCCGGCGGCGTCCGGTACTGGTCCCGCAGCTCGCGCTTGAGCGGTTTGAGCGCCCCGGACAGCGGGAGCGGTTCGGCGCGGATCTCGATGCGCTTGGGCACCTTGTACCCGGCGATGGTCTGGCGGGCGTGTTCCTGGAGCTCTTCGGGAGTGACCGTGACGCCGGGGTGGGGCACCACGACGGCCACCACCTCCTCGCCCCAGACCGGGTGGGGCACCCCCACCACCGCCACCTCGGAGACGGCCGGGTGCGAGCTGAGGGCGTTCTCCACCTCGATCGAGTAGACGTTCTCCCCGCCGCTCACGATCATGTCGTTCAGCCGGTCGACCAGGTAGAGGTAGCCCTGGTCGTCGGTGTAGCCCAGGTCGCCGGTGTGGTACCAGCCCCCCCGCAGCGCCTGCTCGGTCTCCTCCGGCCGGTGCCAGTAGCGGGTGAAGAAGTTGCCCGACCGGGCGCACACCTCGCCCTCCTGGTTGGCGCCCAGGATGCGCCCGTCGGCGTCCTGGATGGTCAGGTGGACCCCGAGGACCGGCCGGCCGGCCGAGCGCAGCCGGGGTCCCCCGGCCCGGTGGTCGTGGTCGGTCAGCATGGTCAGCACCGACGAGCACTCAGTCATCCCGTAGCCCTGCCACAGCGAGAGGTCGGGCAGGGCGGCGGTGACCCGGTCCAGCAGCCCCGAGGGCATGGGCGAGGCGCCGTAGACCAGGTCGCGCAAGGAGGACAGACGCTCCGGCCGGAACTCGGGGTGGTCGAGGAGCATGGCCAGCATGGTCGGCACGGCCACCGTCCAGTCCACCTGGTACTGCTCGATGAGCGCCATCACCGGGCCCGGGTCGAAGAGGGGCTGGAAGACCGAGACCCCGCCGATGGCCGGGATCCCGAGGATGCCCCCCATGGAGGCGGCGTGGAACATCGGCGTCTGGTGCAGGTAGACCCGGCCCGGGTCGAGATCCACCGTCATGGCGATGTGGTACAGGTTGAGGATCTCGGCCCGCTGGTCGAGCAGGGCGCCCTTGGCCCGGCCGGTGGTACCCCCGGTGTACATGAGGACCACCGGGTCGGTCTCCCCGGGCTCCTCGGGCACCACCGGGCGCCCGGCGCCCACCAGGTCCTCGTAGCCCAGGTCCGACGGGTGGTCCCCGTCGCCGATGAGCACCACCGTGCGCAGGGGCAGGTCGCGGCGGGCGTCGTGGATGGCCCGGTCGAGGTGGTCGGCGAAGAACTGGTCGACGAAGATCACCTCGGCCTGCGAGTCGGCCAGGATCAGCTCGAGCTCGTGGCCGGCCAGGCGCAGGTTGAGCGGGTTGATGACGCCAGCCCCCAGGAACGCCGCGTGGAACAGCTCGAGGTACTGGTGGCTGTTCACCCCGAGCACGGCGAACGGCGCCTCCCGGGACAGGCCGAGCTCGGCCCCCATGGCGTCGGTCAGTCGGAGCACCCGGTCGGCGTGGGTGGCGTAGTCGGCGTGGTAGTCGCCGTCGTGGAAGCCCACGGTCGACGCCCAGGAGTCCCAGGCCGGCAGCAGCACCTGTCCTCCGACCAGCTCCTTCACCGGGCACCTCCGTTCCCTGGGGCGAGGATACCCAGGTCCGGCGGGCCGTCCCCCCGGCTGGCCGGCCCGCCACGACGGCCGGTGGGCCGGGGTGACCGACGGAGCCCGGACGGCCGCACGGTACGGTTGTCCGGTGGCCCTCAACCGCCCGCTGACCGAGATCCGCAACCGGTACCTCAAAGCCCTGAAGGACTTCACCTTCGAGGGTCTGGCCCCGCCGCCGGTCGTGGTGGCCAGCGGGCAGCTGCCGGCCGTCGAGGCGGTGTCCCAGCTCATCACCCTCCACCACGACAGCGTCCGCCGGGTCGAAGAACGGGTGGGCGGCTACCAGAAGACGGCGGCCCGGATGGGCCCCGACCAGCTGACGGCGGTGCTCTGGGAGGACCTGGCGGCCTTCTACAGCCTGCCGGTCGAGGAGATCGCCGAGGGGTTCGCCGTGCACGAGGATGCCGCCGCCCTCTACGACCGGGCCGCCCAGCCCCGGCTGGACACCGGGCAGCTCGACACGTCGGTGCTGCGGGCCGAGTGCGACCGGGAATTCGAGCTGGCCCGGTGGGTCGACCCCCGGGCCGTGGTCGACGTCTTCGCCACCCCCCACGACCCCCGGCTGCCCCTGGTCCGCTCCCGGGTCAGCCTGCGGCCCGAGGGCCTGGCCTGGACGAGCTACTACCGGCCCCAGAACTTCCAGGTCGCCCTGTTCGACGACCTCCGGCTCATCCGTCGCCAGTCCGGCCAGTGGTGCCTGGAGTTCGAGGACTGGCGTCGGCGCCGCATCGCCGACCCCAACGACACCCCGGCCTTCGAGGCGTTCTTGGACCAGCTCCGGCAGCTGGCCGACGACGCCGGGTTCACCTGGGACACCCCGGACGAGGGTCGACGGGACGGCGACCCGGGTTGGGTGGTCTACGACCTGTCCTCGTGGCCGTCCGAGCGGTGCTCGGCGGCCACGGCCACGCTCCTCGATTCGGTGGTGCCTCACGAGTGGGAGGGCCGTGAGCTGCGGGTGCCCCGGGACCACGAGGCGCTGGTCGACCAGATCCTGGGGCTGCGCGAGCCCGGCGACCCGCCGGAGTGACTCCCGGTCCGGGTCGGGCCGGCCGGGTCGCCCGCTGACTATCGTCGGGTCGGTTCCGGGACGGCCCCGGACCAGGAGGGCGGACGTGGGACGGCTGGACGGCAGGGTGGCCCTCATCACCGGCGCGGCCCGGGGCCAGGGCCGCAGCCACGCCGTCTGCCTGGCCGAGGAGGGGGCGGACATCGTCGCCGTGGACATCTGCCGGCAGATCGAGACGGTCAACTACCCCATGGCCCGGCCCGAGGACCTGGCCGAGACGGTCCGGCTGGTCGAGGCCCGGGACCGGCGGATCCTGGCGTTCGAGGCCGACGTCCGCCAGCTGGCCGAGATGCAGGGGGTGGTCGAGACGGCGATGGCCTCGTTCGGGCACCTCGAGGTGGTGGTGGCCAACGCCGCCGTCTGCCCGCTCGGCCCCGAGCTCCCGCCGACCGCGTTCACCGACGTGCTCGACGTGGACCTGGCCGGCGTGACCAACACGATGAGCGCCACCCTCGGGGTCCTCGAGGCCGGGGCGTCGATCGTGGCCATCAGCTCGTCGGCCGCCGTGTCGACCGGGGGCACCGACACCCAGGGCTCGGGGGGCGTGGCCTACGGGACGGCCAAGCGGCTCATGCTCGAGGTGGTCAAGGACCTGGCCATGGTGCTGGCCCCCCATTCCATCCGGGTCAACGCGGTCATCCCGACCAACGTCAACACCGACATGCTGCACAGCGAGCCCATGTACCGGGTCTTCCGACCCGACCTGGCCGCCCCGACCCGGGCCGACGCCGAGCGGGCCTTCGGCCGGCTCCCACTGATGCCGGTGACGGCCGTCGAGCCCCGGGACATCAGCAACGCCATCGTCTTCCTGGCCTCCGACGAGGCCAAGTACATCACCGGCCAGATCCTGGCCGTCGATGCCGGACACCTCCTCAACCGGTCGCCGTTCGGTCGCCGCTGACCGCCCCGCCGGCCGAGCGCCGGCCGTCAACCGTGGTCGGGCCACCGGTGACCGGGCCCAGGATCTCGGTGAGCAGGGCCACCAGCTCCGGCTCGGGCACCGCGCTGAGCTGGTCGAACCAACCCAACGAGCGACCGAGGGTGACCCCGAGAAGGGCCGACACGGCGATCTCGACCCGCAGCCGCGACGCCGGGGCCCCGGGCTCGGCCATGGTGGCCACCAGCGGATCGACCAGCCGGCGGCGGAGGTGGGCCAGCGCGGCCTGGCGGATCTCGGGCGACGTGTCGGATCGGACCACGGCCTGCGTGACCGGACCGGGCCCGTGCTCGGCCGCACGGGCCAGCATGGCCCGGGCCATCTCCTCCAGGCGCTCGAACGCCGGGGCCGGACCGTCACCCTGGCCCTCGGCCACCACCGCGGCCACGTAGAGGTCGGCCTTGGACCCGAAGTAGCGGGCGATCAACGAGCCGTCCACGCCGGCCTGCTCGCCGATCTCCCGGATGGTCGTGCCCTCGAAGCCCTGTTGGCCGAAGAGGCTCTGGGCGGCGGCCAGCAGCGCCTGCCGGCTCGCCGCGGCGTCGCGGGGCCGGCCCGGGCGGGGCTCGGTCCCGAGCCCGGGCGACGACGGCGCGCTCACGGGGTGGCCTCCGTCCCCCGGGGCGCCATCTCCTCGCCGGTCAGCATCAGGCCGGTCGCCCCGAGCTCACCTTCCTCCTCGGCCAGTTCCTGGCTCCCCGGGCGACCCGAGGCCGGGCCGGGCACCGAGCGGCCGGGGAGGACGTAGCTGACCACCGCGGTCACCAGGCACAGCCCCGACGCCGCCCCCAGGGCCGTCCGGAAGCCGCCGATGGTCGGGTAGGCGTGGCCCGCCCGGGTGAACCCGGTGAGGATGGCCGCGGCCAGGGCGCTGCCCACCGAGAGGCCGATGCTCCGGAGCACCTGGTAGAAGCCGGTGGCGCTGCCGGTCTCGTGCGGCGGGACGGACCGGACGATGAAGCCGGGCATGGCGGCGAAGGTGAAGCCGATGCCGATGCCGGCCAGGCCCGAGGCCACGAAGGCCGCCCAGAGTTCGCCGTTGCCCAGGGCGAAGAAGAGGGCACCCACCGCGAACACCAGGGACCCGACCGGGATCATCGTCCTGGTTCCGAAGTGCCGCTCGTAGAGCGACAGGCCCCGGCTGGCCACGAATGACCCGGCGGACAGGGGGACCAGCACCAGGCCGGCGACGCTGACCGACGCCCCGAACCCGTAGCCGTTCACCCCGGGGATCTGCACGAACTCGACGATGATCGGGATGAACAGGTACATGGCCACGGCGATCAGGAAGCCCGAGACGTCGGCGGTGAGCACCGAGCGGTTGGTGACCTGGCGGACGTCGATCAGCGGGTCGGCCGAACGCAGCTCGTGGGCCACCCAGAGCCCGGCCACCGCCACGCTGGCCCCCATGATCCCGAGGGTCACGGGCGAGGTCCACCCCCACCCGCCACCCTCGCTCAGCACCACCGAGACGGCGACGATGACCGCCCCCAGGGCGACCATGCCGGCCAGGTCGAAGGGGCGGCTCGGCGCCTCGGACCGGCGGGGCAGCGTGGCCAGGGCCATGACGAGGGCCCCGGCCACCGTGATGGCCCCGAACCAGAACGCGGCGTGGAAGTCGAACGCCTGGGCGATGAGCCCGGTGATCGGATAGCCCAGGCCGGCGGCGGCGGCGGCGGTCACCGAGAGGGTGGCGATGGCCCGGCCGGCCCGCTCGGCCGGGAGGTGGCTCCGGGCGATGGCCATGGTCACCGGCAGGAGACCCAGGCCCACGCCCTGCATCCCCCGGGCGATGACCAGCACCGTGAACCCTCGGGACAGCGCGGCCAGGACGCAGCCCACCAGGACCGTGGCCAGGGCGACCACGATGACCCGTGACTTGTAGGGCCCGTCGGCCAGCCGGCCCATGGCCGGGGTGGCCAGGGCGCCGGTCATGAGGGCGGCCGTGAGCACCCACTGGGCCGTGCTCAGCGAGACGCCATCGGCGGCGGCGATGCCCGGGACGAGCGGTGCACCGAGGCTGCTGACCACGGCCACCACTGCGGCCACCACGACCAGCGCCGGCATCAGGGCCGGGCCGGCCGGGGCCCGGATGGCCCCCGGCGCTGGGAGCTCGGGATCAACGGTCATGGTCGGTCGCTCCAGGTTTGTCATCACATAATGACATCGAGCGATGACACCGTAGCCGGGAGGTCGCCGCCGGCACCACCCCGGCGGCCCGAACCGGGCTCGGCCAGGGCACCGGACCCGGCCGCTCGGTAGGCTGGCTCCGATGCCCTGCCTTCCGGCATCCGCCTCCTGCGGGCCCCAGCCGGCCCCGGGGACCGCCCCGGCCTCCGGGGTGGTCCCGGTCGCCCCGGCGCGCCACACCCCGACCGACGGCCGGCGCCACCCCGGCCCTCTCCGCAGGCCGACCGGTGGGTCGGCCCGTCGCCGCCATGGCCCTGGCTGAGGTCGTCGCCGACCTTCTCGGGAGCAAGGTGCCCCTGGCCGTCGCCGCCTTCGACGGCAGCCGGGCCGGACCGGCCCAGCCGGTGGCCACCGTCGTCCTGCGGTCACCCGACGCCCTGGCCCGGATCCTCACCCGACCCGGCGAGCTGGGCCTGAGCCGGGCCTACGTGGCCGGCGACCTGGATATCGAGGGCGACATCTACGCCGTCTTGGATCTGGACGTCGCCCCCTCCGACCTCCGGATCGGGCCCGGTCGGGCCATCGAGCTCCTGCGCCAGGCCGGCCCCTCGGCTCTCCGGGTCCTCCCGCCACCGCCCGAGGAGGCCCGCCTCCGGGGGAGCCGGCACTCCCGGGGCCGGGACCGCCGGTCCATCAGCCACCACTACGACGTGTCGAACGACTTCTACGAGCTGGTCCTCGGACCCTCCATGACCTACTCGTGTGCCGTCTTCGATCAGCCCGACGACTCCTTGGAAGCGGCCCAGACCCACAAGCACGAGCTGGTGTGCGCCAAGCTCGGGCTGGAGCCCGGGATGCGACTGCTCGACGTGGGCTGCGGGTGGGGAAGCATGGCCATCCACGCCGCCGCCCGGCACGGGACCCGCGTCGTCGGCGTCACCCTGTCGACCGAGCAGCACCAGCGGGCGACCAAGCGGGTGGCCGACCACGGTCTGAGCGATCTGGTCGAGATCCGGTTCCAGGACTACCGGGACGTGGCCGACGGCCCGTTCGACGCCATCAGCTCGATCGGGATGTTCGAGCACGTGGGGCGGCGGCGGATGGCCGAGTACTTCGATCGGCTGCTCGGGCTGCTCCGGCCGGGCGGCCGGCTGCTCAACCACGCCATCGGTCGTCCCGGGACGCCGCCGGCCACGACGGCCGCCGGCCGGGCCCGGGCCACCGGGCGCCAGCTGTCGGGGGCCGCCGGCCTGCGGGGCCCGTCGCGGATCAAGAGCCCGTTCATGGAGCGCTACGTCTTCCCCGACGGGGAGCTCCACGAGGTGGGCACGGTCGTCTCGATGATGCAGAACCACGGCTTCGAGGTCCGCCACGTCGAGTCCCTGCGCGAGCACTACCCGCTGACCCTGCGGCGCTGGGTGGCCAACCTGGAGGCCAACTGGGACGACGCCCAGTCCGAGGTCGGCCCGGGACGGGCCCGGGTGTGGCGGCTCTACATGGCCGCCTCGGCCCTGGGCTTCGAGCGGCACCGGCTGGAGATCCACCAGGTCCTGGCGGTCCGACCCGACGGCGGCCGCAGCACCATGGCCCTGCGCAACCGGTTCTGAGCGGCCAGCCGGTCGGCGGCCCCGGCCCCCGGGCCTGGCCACCCGACCCTCCTGACCGCCCCGACCGCCGTGACCAGGGCGGCTAACGTTTCTCGACGCCGACCACCGGTGCCACCCCCGGGTGAGCCCACTTGGAGGAAGACCTCGTGAGAGCGCCCACCGTGGTGCGTCGAGCACCCGACGGAGAACCGAACGGCGCCGGTCGCCCTCCGGCCTGGCGGCGGTTGGGCGGCTGGATCGCCCTGGGGGTCGTCGGCGCCGTCGGCATGGTGCTGGCCGGCACCCGGATCGGTTCGGTCCCCGATCCCGGGCACTCCCTGTGGTGGTTCGCCCTGCCGAGCGGCGGGGCCCCCGCCACCTCGGTGGCCTTCTACGGGGCCACGTTCCTCTTCGTCGGCGCCTGGGTCGGTCTGGGCCGCCAGGCCTGGCGGGGCGGGCTGGCCGTCGGCCAGGCCTGGGTCGTCCTGGCCCTGTGGGGCCTCCCGTTCTTCCTCGGGCCGCCGCTCTTCAGCCGGGACATGTACAGCTACATCGGCCAGGGCCTCCTGGCCCACCACGGGCTCGATCCCTACACGGCCGCTCCCTCGGCCCTCGGCCCGAGCCCCCTGTTGGCCTCCATCGCCAGCGTCTGGCGCTCCACCACCTCGCCCTACGGCCCGCTGTTCGTGCTGTCCAGTCGCGGGGTGGTCAGCGTGGCCGGCAGCTCGCTGACCGGCCAGCTGCTGGCCTTCCGGGCGCTCGAACTGCTCGGAGTGATCCTGGTCATGGTCTTCTTGCCCCGCCTGGCCCGCCACCTCGGGACCGATCCCGGGCTGGCCCTGTGGTTGGGGGCGCTCAGCCCGCTGGCCCTCTTCAGCTTCATCTCCTCGGGCCACAACGACGCCCTCCTGGTCGGCCTGCTGGTGGCCGGGGTGACGTTGGCCGTCGAGGGTCGGCTGGTTGGCGCCTTCGTCCTGCTGGCCCTGGCCACGACGGTGAAGCTGCCGGCCGCCGCGGCCATCGTGTTCGTGACGGTCGACCAGTTCCGGGCACCCGACGGGGGCCGGCGCTGGAAGGTCCTGGCCCAGGCGGCGGGCATCACCGGGGCCGTGGTGGTGGCGGTGACCCTGGCCGACGGCTTCGGGTTCGTCTGGCTGGGCCCCACGGCCCTGCACATCCCGACCGAGCTGCACGTCCTGTTCACGCCGTCGGTCTCGCTGGGCGTGGCCGTCTTCCACGTGGCCCGGGGGCTCGGCATCCCGGTGGCCCGGTCGCCGGTGGTCACGGTGGTCCAGGACGCGGTGGCCCTGCTGGCCGTGGCCGGGGTGCTGTGGCTGCTGGCCACGGTGCGCCGTCACGAGCTGGTGCGGTCGTTGGGTCTGGCCCTGCTGCTCATCGTCGTCGGCAGCCCCACGGTGTGGCCCTGGTACCTGATGTGGGGCCTGGTCCTGCTGGCCGCCACCGGTGCGCAGCGGTCCCGGCTCCTGGCCGCCGTGGCCGGCCTGGCCATGCTGGCCGTGGGCCCGAGCGGCAGCCCGAGGCTGGTCGGTCCGGCCTACGTGGTGGTCAGCCTGGTCGTGGTCGCCGCCGCCGTGTGGCTGGTCCGGGACCGGCGCTGGGAGAGGGTGGTGACCGGTCGTGCCGGCTGACGTGGCCCCGGACGGTCCGGTGACCGCGGTCATCGAGGAGGCGCCGACGGGGAGGCCGGGCCCCGACCGTGGGCGCCGCCGGCCGGCCGAGCTGCTCCGGCCGGCGGTCATCTACCTGATCTCGCGCGCCGTGACCTGGGCCACGCTCATGGTCTGCGCCGCCGCCACCCACCGCAGCCTGGCCCGGGAGGTCGACCGCTGGGACAGCCGGTGGTTCCTGCGGGCCGTGGTCGGCGGCTGGCCCAGCCGGCTCCCCGAGGTCCACGGCCACGTGGCGGCCAGCACCATCGCCTTCTTCCCCGCCTACCCGCTGGCCGTCCGCGGGCTGGCCGACCTGACCGGTCTGTCGCCCCTGGGCGCCGGCCTGATGGTGACCACGGTGACCGGGTTCGGCGCGATCGCCGGCGTCTGGCTGCTGGTGCGGCACTACCTCGACCGGGCGGCGGCCGACCGGGCGACCCTGCTGGTCGCCGTGTTCCCGGGGGCCTTCGTCCTCAGCCTGGCCTATTCCGACGGGCTCACCGTGGCCTGCGTGGCCTTGGGCCTCCTGGCCCTGCTGACCCGGCGCTGGATGGTGGCCGGGCTCCTGGGCCTGGTGGCCACGGCCACCATCCCGATCGCCCTGGCCTTCGAGGTCAGCTGCCTGTGGTGCGCCTACCGGGCGGTGACCGGCCGGCGCGACTGGCGGGCCCTGGCCGCCCCGATCCTGACCCCGATGGGTGCCCTGGCCTACCAGCTGTGGCTGTGGCAGCACACCGGCAACTTCTGGGCCTGGGAGCTGACCGAGCGCGGTGGCTGGAAGAGCTTCGCCTCGATCGGCTATGCCGCCGACACCGTGACCCGGGTGCTGCGCGACCCGGTGGCCAACACCAAGACCGGCTACCTCCTCTTCGCCGGGGTGGTGGTGGCCGTGCTGGGCGCGGTGGTGGCCATCCGCCAGAGGATGCCGGCGCCGATCCTCGTCTACGGGATCTCGGCCGCCGTGCTGGCCGCCGTCTCGGAACCGGTCGGCCTGCGGCCCCGGCTGCTCTTCGTGGCCTTCCCGCTGGTCATGGCGATCGGGATCTGGCTGCGGGGCCGGGTCTACGCCGGGGTGGTGTCGATCAGCATCGCCCTGCTCATCGCCCTGACCGCCTACGAGGTCTGCTCCTACGCGGTCTTCCCCTAGGGCCATGGACCGCCGCGAGGTGAACACCGTCACCGAGACCCCCGACACGCCGACCTCGCACCCCGGTGCCGATCCGGCCGACGGCGGGCCGGCGCACCCGGCGGCGGCCGACGGCCCGGTCGGCGGCCCGGTCGGCGGCGAGGGCCCGGTCGGCGACGGCCCGGCCGGTGTCCAGGGCGGCCCGGGATCGGGGACCGGCCGGGGGATCGGGACCGGGTGGGTCGACGGCACCGCCGTGGCCGAGCGCGGCGCCTGGAGCCTGGTGTGGGTGGCCGTGGTCATCGGGGGGATCAGCCTGTGGGGCGGGTGGTCGGTCTGGGGGCCCAGCGGCTACCTGGCCCCCTTGCTGGTGGCCGGGGGCCTGGCCGGCCTGGCCGCCACCTGGCTGGTGGCCAGCCCCCGATCGCTGCGCCTCCAGATCAGCGCCCTGGTGGCCGTGGTGGCATCGACCCTGGGCGACCAGGGGGTGGCCATCCACGCCCGGCAGTACTACACGACCGACTCGGCGGCCTTCAGCCAGGTCGCCGCCCGGGTCCTGCTGCACGGCGGGAATCCCTACTCCACGCCCATGGGCGCGGCCGCCGGCCTGCTCCAGACGCCGGCCGACTTCTGGTCCTACACGGTCGATGGCGGCTTCGTGAACCACTTCTCGTACCCGGCCGGCGCCTTCTTGGTCCAGATGCCGGCCCTGGCCCTGGGCTTCCACCACGAGATCGTGGACTGGACGGACCTGGTGGCCTGGCTGGCCACCGGCATCCTGGTCTTCGCCCTGCTCCCGGCCTCGGTCCGTTGGGTCGGTGCCCTCCTGCTGGCCACCCCCATCCTGGCCGGCATCTTCTCCTCGGGCGGCACCGACGCCGCCTTCCTGCCCTTCTTGGTGCTGGCCGTATGGCGGTGGGACCGGTTCGGCCGGTCCGGGGCCGGCCTGGCCCGCTGGATCGGACCGGTGGCCCTGGGCGTGGCCTGTTCGATCAAGCAGACCCCCTGGTTCTTCGTGCCCTTCCTGGTGGCCGGGGTCTTCGTGGAGGCCCGGGCGTCGGGCCGGCCGCCCCTGCGGACCTCCGGCCGTTACCTGGGCCTGGTCGGCGCCACCTTCGTGGTCATCAACCTGCCCTTCATGGTCTGGGACGTCGGCGCCTGGGCCCGGGGCACCGTCCTGCCCTTCACCACCCCGCTGGTGGCCGACGGCCAGGGCCTGGTCACCGTGGCCCTGCACGGCATCAGCCGGGGCGTCTCCCTGCCCCTCCTGGTGGTGGCCGGCCTGCTCGTCCTGGCCGCCCTCTGGGGGGCCTTCGTGGTGTGGTACCCGCAGATGAAGCGCATCTGGGTGGTGCTCCTGCCGCTGGCCTTCTTCGTCACCCCCCGCAGCCTCTCCACCTACCTGCTCGACTTCTTCCCGGTGGTCATCGTGGCCGCCGTCACCGTGGATCCGG
>Ga0181519_10002149_pt1 | contig 16951 bp, 6 predicted proteins | sample PEATcosm2014_Bin_26_FD_121102 | JGI IMG/M metagenome (GOLD analysis project Ga0181519, IMG submission 121102) | Peatland microbial communities from MTU Mesocosm Facility, Houghton, MI, USA - PEATcosm2014_Bin02_10_metaG | ecosystem: Environmental > Terrestrial > Soil > Wetlands > Peat | place...
GGCTAAAGCCCATTTTCATTTGTGGCAGTTTGTGGCACGACTAAAGTCGTGCCCTTTCAAAACAAGTTCTTAACCACAGGAAGCTAGCCTTTGAGCAGAGACGTGTAGAGCGCCTTCTGCTGTTCAAGTTCACTGGCGCGGCGCTGAACAGCCGCTTCAAACTGGCCTTGTGCGTGAGTTGCCTTGCCCTGCGCATTCACCAGTTCCGTCGATAACTGCGCCAACTGCTGCTGAAGATCGGTAATCTGCTGACTGATCTTCTGAATCTGATCCTGGCGGCCGGTCACTTCCTTCGCGGCAAACTGCTGCTCTTTGACGCCGAAGTTGTCGTGTTCCTGCTGCAACTTGGCCTTTAGCGTGTCGAAGGTGGAAAGAATCCCGTCTTCCGTCAATCCCGCCTGCGCCGTGGCCTGAATCACCGCCGTCTTGAATTTGATGTTTGACGGCATGACAGAGTCCGGGATGGCTTTCAGCGGATCAAGGAATTTGTGAATCGTCGCGGCAGTCGGCGTGGCCTCGAAATCGGTCTTCGCGAGCAGCGTCTGGTAGACCGGATCATGATCCGCCACAACGCCCGCGTCAATGGGCAGCGCATACGGCGCCGGCGAGGAAGCATCCACGGGCGCAGTCGGAGCGGAGAACGCCGGGGCCGCAAAAGTCGGAGAGGCGAAATTCGGAGCGGCGGGCGGAGGAGTGTGCTGGGTTGGCGGCGCCGGGTCATCTTCAAAGGCCACTGACTTCAAAGTCTCAAGAAATCCATGCTTGCCGGTCATAATCCTCCATGCAACTTTCAAACAGAAAGGCGGTTTCAGTTTTTCTTCGGTCGTAGGAATCCTAACCTATTCAGCTCCGCATTTGCAATGGAATACGCATATTCATTGAGCGCAGTTCCCCGGCGCTGATTACACATTGCAATCCGAAGTTAGCGCAATATTGCAATGTGAATAAAACTGCGCGCAATAAAAAATCAGTTTCCGCGCGCATCCATGCTCTGCTATACTCTCGCCCATGGAAAACCGAACAATCAGCGACGTGGGCGGAACTCCCGGCGGACTGGGGCATTTCGCGCTGGGCTTCATCATGATGTGCGTGGGCGGATACCTGCTGATGAATCAGGTGATGATCGTAGGTTCTTACTGGAGCTTCTTTGGTGCAAACTCTTTTGGCATAACTCTGCTGCCGATGTTATTCGGTATCGGCCTGCTCTTCTGGCGCGGCCGCAGCATTGTCGGATGGGGTCTGACTATTGCCGGAGCTCTGTTTATCTTTGCCGGAATCATCGCCAATATGCACATCTTTTTCCGCCCCACGAGCCTCTTTGACACCATCTTGATTCTGACGCTGTTGGTTGGAGGCCTTGGACTAATCGCGCGCGGCACTCAGCCGCATGACAGGCAGACGAACGAGTAACTCGATCGGAATTCACCATCCCGCTTGCTCTTGCATCTCAAGCTGCCTGCGGATGCGCGGCTTGACGTTCCCCGGCTCAACGGCAGGCAGCAGCGCCAGAGCTTCTTTGGCCGTGGCGCGGCTCTGCTCAATCTGGCCCACGGCACGATAGGCCTCGGCGAGGGTCAGCAGCATCGAAGGCGACTTCCGGTGCGTAAAGGAAACCGCGCGCTCGGCGAAGGAGACGGCGGTCTTTGGCTCCCTTAGCGATGCCGGTTCAACCATGAGTAGATCGCTTGCTGCCTGATCCAGTGTCGTTGGCGAAGCCTGATTCTGCGCGCCAAGTGACTTCAAGGAGTCGATGCCGGTTTTTGCCATTGCTGCCGCTTCCGCGGAGATATGCATCATGGTCCGGTCCGTGCCCAGATGTGCCTGTGCATTCGCCAGAACCGGCGCATATTCCAGGTTTGAGGGATCTTGCTTGATCATCTTTTCCAGAATGGCAATCTCTTGAGTCCACGCTTTCACGGCGGCGCCACGGTTCTCTTGCTGGTCGGCGGCCTTCATGGAGCCGGCCGCAGTTTCAAAGGCAATCGCCTGCTGGTTCAGGTTGGCCTGCAATTCAAACAGAGCGCGCAAATCCAGCGGATCGGCTGCCGACAGATGCTGGGCCAGTTCACCAACCTGAGCATAGAGCGCCTGGGCCTCGGCGTACTGGCCCAACTCAACCAATACATCGGCCTCGCCCTGCGTCAGCGAATTGCGCACGCGCATCATGCGCATACTTCCTTGTTCCTCCTTGGATAAGGCAGAGGCGCGCTCCAGGCCGATCCGGAAGTCTTTCAGCGCCTGCACCGGGTCGCTATCACTTTCGGTTTCCGCGATCTTCAATTGCGCAACCACCAATGCCCTGCGAGCGCGGGCAAAGTCGGGATCAACGCGCAAGGCGCGATTGACCAGATCGAGATTTTTCTGCAGAGCCTGCAGCGCGCCGTGAATATCATAAAGGCTTTCATTGCCGCCCAGCCCTAGTTCATCGGCCAGGATGGCGTAGGCGCTGGACGCATCGCAGAACTGGGCCGGCGTGGCGCTGGGAAGCGCGAGGATGCGCTCGTGGGCCGCTATCGATGCCCGCACGGAAGCAATCGCCTCCGGCATACGCGTTGTGCCGAAGAGAATTTCACTGCGAGAAACCTGCGCGAAGGCGATGGCGTGCAGAGCTTCGACATCTGTTGATCCGTTGGACGTCAGCGGTTCAACCAGAGCGATTGCCTTGTCCAAACTGGCCAGACCGCCATTGAAATCACCAAAATTCTGATAATAGGTATTTCCCTGAATGTTTCCAAGGCGAGAATAGGCGTCCGCCAGATCGATCCGCGTCTGACGGCTGCCGCCAGAGTCCTTGGCGGCGCGGTCCAAGTGCTCCAAAACACGCGTGACCAGAAGCTTCTGCACGCCTGTGGAACCGGGCAACTGCTGAATTGCATCATCCAACTCGGAGAGCAGGCTGTTGCTCAACTGGCGTAAATCGCTCGCGCTGGCCTGGGCCTTGCGGCGCTCTTCGTTGGCCACATTGGCCTGCCAGACTATGCCGATCACTCCGGCGATCAAAGACGCGGCCAGCAGCGCCGAGGCCCCAACGGCAATGCGATTGCGGCGAATAAACTTGACTGCCCGGTAACGATAGTTTCCGCGCCGCGCGGCCACCGGCATTCCGTCCAGCCAGGCGCGCACGTCCGCGGCCAGTTCGGCGGCGGTTCCGTAGCGCTTGTCCGATTCCTTGCGCAACGCCTTGAGTAGAATCGCCTCCAAATCCGCGTCCAGCCGCAAGCCTAGCGCTTTGGCGGCCACTGGCTTGCGCGGCGGCTCATTGCAGATGGCGCGCAGCAATTCGGCGGTGGACAATTCGGCCAGTTCGTAGGGCACTGTGCCGGTCAGCAGCAGATACAGCAGCACGCCCAGCGAATAAGTGTCCGAGGCTGCGGTCACCGAATGGCCCAGCACCTGCTCCGGGCTGGCGTACTGCGGCGTAAAGGACTGGCAGCCGTCGCGCGTCAGCCCCGCGCCCGCTGTGGCGATGGTTGGCGTTAGCAACTTGGCGGTGCCAAAGTCCAGCAGCCGGGGCGCGCCGTCGGCGGCAATCAGGATGTTGTCCGGCTTCAGATCGCGATGGACAACAAAGTTCTGATGAGCAAATTGCACCGCCTCAACCACGCGCAGAAAGAGCGTCAGCCGCTGGCGCAAAGTGAGATTCTCCCGCTCGCAGTAGCGGTGAATCGGGATGCCATCGACGAACTCCATCACCAGATAGGGATCGCCTTGCACCGTCACTCCGCCATCCAGCAGCCGCGCAATGTAAGGATGTTCCAGGCTGGCCAGAATCTGCCGCTCCTGGCGAAATCGCTCACGGAAGGTCGCGGTGGCGAGCGGCAGATCAATCAGCTTGATGGCCACCTTTTGCTCGAACTCGCCATCCGCGCGATGCGCCCGGTAGACCACGCCCATGCCGCCGCGCCCCAGCAGGCCGTCCACAACATACGGGCCAATTCGCCTGCCGACCGATTCAGCTCCATCGCCGACCACCCGCTCCGCAATCAGCGCGGCCGTCTGTTGCTCCTCTTTCTCGCTGGCGTCAAGCAACCGGCTCACTTGTGCAGCCAGTTCAACGTCCCCGCCGCACTGCGCGGCAATCAACGCGGCGCGCGCCTCGCCCGTTACCGCCAGCGCTTGGTGGAAGAGAGCTTCGATACGTTGAAATCGGTCTGTCTTGGAAGTCATGAGGAAGTTTCCGAGCCGGGGATTTTAAGCCAACATCAGTTTGCGAGAAATATAAAGTGAGTGGCTCAGGCATCCGACAAGGGCTCCAGTCGGCTGGGATATAAACGGCTGTAGAGCCAACTGCGAATAAACTTCAGGTCGCGATTCACGCTTGAACGGGAGCGATTCATCAGCTCGGCGGTCTCATCCACCGTGCAGCCCAGAAAGTAACGCAGCTCCACCAACTGAACCTTCTCGGCATCCGACTCGCCCAGTTCCTCCAGGGCGCGATCCAGGTCGAGCAGTTCCGGGCCATCGATATTGACCCAGGCCAGATCTTCGTTGAGCGCCACCCGGTCCAGGTCACCGCCCCGTGTCAGCGTCTGCATCTCGCGCGCGTGATCGATCAGGATCATGCGCATCACTTTGGCGGCGAAGGCGTAGAAATGTCCGCGGTTCTCGCCTACCCCCTTCTTTTGGTTCAACAGGCGCATATAAAGTTCATGCACCAAGGCGGTTCCCTGCAACAGGTCAGGGTTGCGCTCACGACGAATGTACGCCGCGGCCACCTCGCGCAGATGCGGATATACCAAGGGCATCAGTTCTTGAAAGGCGGATGGCTCGCCCTCCCGCCACTTCGCCAGCAATACGGTGATCTCTCCACCGGATGGTAGCAATTCAACCTCCGCGCATGGGTAGTAACAGCGTTCCCTTTGTAAATGCTAATGCTTTCAGGTGGAAGACTCCTTCCAATTTCAGATGAATTCAATAAAAACAAAATTTATTTGGTATGCCATGGGCCTGTTTCGTGCTAGATTTCGCCTTTTGAGTGAGGTCGATTATCAGAGCCTGTCCATAAGTAAGTGGAACAGGGAGCGGAAGTTCTCGCGCCCCATTGGCTCCAATAAACCGCGGACGGATCCCTCGCACCCGCTCCGCTGACAAAACGCTGTTTGAATTCCAAAACTGGAGATAAGAACGATGAAACTCTCTTGCGCCGCCAAATTGTCCTTTGCGTTTTTGGTGAGTCTCTTCATTGTGCCGGCCACTTGCGCTTTTGCCCAGACCCCGTCGGGAGATGTGGTCATCAGCACAAGCACCGCCTGGGTTGCGGGCAGCTATCAGCTCAATAGCCTCACGGTCAACAGTGGGGCAACTTTGACGGTGGCTGGCGGATCCACGATTACAGTGAGCGGGGCAGTCGTAGTGACCGGCAATTCGAATATTGTTTTGCAGGGCGCAAACACCACGGCGCAGGTCAATGGTGCGTGGGCGGGCATGGGGGTAACTCTGAATGCGGCTTCCATTGAGGTGGACGCGGGGAGCAGCATCAATGCGGACGGGCAAGGCTATGCGGTGTGGGATGGTCCGGGCGCACCCTCCGGCGGTAACAGTTCGGGCGGATCGTACGGCGGGCTGGGGGGTGGCAACTCAGCGGCAGTCTATGGCTCGGTGACGGCTCCAACGGATTTGGGATCGGGCGGCGGCTGCTACTACTGCGGCAATGCAGGGGCGGGCGGCGGTGCGATTACTCTGACTGTCTCGGGAACTTTGACCAACAACGGAATCATCTCTGCCAACGGCGGCAACGCCAATAATGGGGAGGGCGGGGCCGGCGGCGGTTCGGGCGGATCGGTCTATATCACGACCGGTAGCCTTGCCGGCACGGGCAACATTGCGGCCAATGGCGGCAGCGGCTCAAGTGTCAACGGCGGCGGCGGCGGCAGGGTTGCCATTAACTACACCACCAACGGCAGCTTCAATCTGGCGCTGGCGACGGCCAACGGCGGCAGCGGTGGAAGTGCTGGCGCGCCGGGATCAGTCTATCTCCTCGGTGCCAGCAAAGAGCTGACGGTTTCTTCAGGGAACACCGTCTTACCCGCCAATTTAAATCTGACGTATGACAGTGTTACCGTCGGCGATCAAAGCTCGCTGACGCTGGGCAGCGGCACAACGCTGACGGCCAACAGTATTTCGGTGTCGAATGGCAGCACCTTCATAGTGGGCGGCGGCTCGACGCTGAATGTGAGCGGACAAATCCTGGTTACAGGCAATTCCAACATGATTCTGCAAGGCGCGAACACCACTGCGCAGGTCAATAACCTCTGGGCGGGCGTGGGTGTCACGGTGAACGCCGGGTCGGTCCAGGTGGATGCCGGCAGCTCCATCAACGCGGACGGCCTGGGTTATGCAGGCAGCGGTTGCAACGGCTCGGGCAGCGGTCCCGGCGGCGGACAGGTCAATTGCGACAACGCAGGCAACGGCGGCAGCTATGGCGGCATCGGCGCGGGGCCAAACCAGTCGAGCATGGCAACCTATGGATCGGCGCCGGCGCCCACGGACTTGGGATCAGGCGGCAGCGGCGGCTATATTTCTCCGGTTGGCGGCAGCGGTGGCGGAGCCATCCGCCTGGTAGTGAGTGGCACACTGACCAACAACGGCGTGGTCAGCGCGAATGGATCGGGCGGTGGCAATTGTTCAGGTGCCGGTAGTGGCGGCTCTGTGTATGTGACCACCGCGACGCTGTTGGGAGCGGGAATCTTCCAGGCGAACGGTGGAGCGGCCGAGGGATGCAGCGCGGGCGGCGGCGGCGGGCGAATCGCCGTCTATTACACCAGCGCCACCGGATACACCGGCTTCATCGGCAGTACAGCCGCCGCCGGCACCAGCGCCCAGGTAGGCACGGCAATTTTCGCCGATACCTCGCTGGCTAATCCCAAGGCAACCGTCTACCAAAATTATGTCCTGCCCGCGAATAAGGCTGCCAACTATGACTCTTTCACCGTCACCAACGGCGGCAATCTAACTGTGAGCAGCGGAGTGCAGTTGATTTTGACCGAGTCACTGAAGGTGACCGGCAACTCAACGGTCACGGTTCTCTCTGCGAACAACACTGCCCAGGTGGGCGGCCTGTGGAAGGGCTTTGGCGGAACGATCAGCGCCGCATCCGTTCAGGTCGACTCCGGTAGTTCAATCACGGCTGATGGACAAGGCTACGTGGGCAGCGGTTGCAGCACCCCCGGCAGCGGCCCCGGCGGTGGACAGGTGAACTGCGACAACGCGGGCAACGGCGGCAGCTATGGCGGCGCCGGCGGTGGCCCCAACCAATCCACGGCGACAACCTATGGATCAGCGCCCACACCGACGGACTTGGGTTCAGGTGGCAGCGGCGGTTATGCCTCTCCGCTAGGCGCGGCCGGCGGCGGAGCCATCCGCCTGATGGTCAGCGGAACCCTGACCAACAACGGCGTGGTCAGCGCAAATGGTTATGGCGCGGGCAATTGCTCCGGCGCGGGCAGCGGCGGCTCTGTCTATGTGACCACCGCGACACTGGCTGGAGCCGGAGTCTTCCAGGCGAACGGCGGAGCTGCCACGGGATGCAACGCGGGCGGCGGCGGCGGGCGCATCGCTGTTTATTACTCCAGCGCCGCCGGGTATACCGGCTTCGCCGGCAGTACGGTCAGCGGCGGAACCAGCGCTCAGGCCGGCACGGCGATCTTTGCCGACACCTCGCTGGCCAATCCCAAGGCCTATATCTATCAAAACTACGTTCTGCCCGCCGACAGTCAAACCACCTTTGACTCCATCACGGTGACCAACGGCGCCAATCTGACCATGGGCGGCGGCTCGCAACTCACTCTGACCAAGTCCATGACGCTCAGCAATAACTCCACCGTCACGGTTCTCTCCAAGAACAATACAGGCCTGGTCGGTGGTTTCTGGAAGGGAGTGGGCGGAACCATCCAGGCAGCCAACCTGCAAATCGACTCTGGCTCCACGATTACGGCCGACGGACAGGGCTACCTGGGCAGCGGTTGCAGTGGCCCCGGCGACGGCCCCGGCGGTGGGCAGCTTAACTGCGACAACTCCGGCAACGCCGGCAGTTATGGCGGCGCGGGCGGTGGCCCCAACCAGGCCACGGCGACAACCTATGGCTCTGCCAATCAGCCTAATGACCTGGGATCGGGCGGCAGCGGCGGATATGGCTCTGGAGCCGGCCAGGCCGGTGGAGGCGCCATTCACCTCATGGTCACCGGGACGCTCACGAATAATGGCCTGGTAACCGCGAATGGCATTGGCGTCGGCGGGTATGCGGGCGCGGGATCAGGCGGCTCCATCTACGCAACGGCCACCACATTGGCCGGAACGGGCGTCTTCCAGGCCAACGGAGGAAGCGCTCCCACCAGCACCACGGGCGGGGGCGGTGGCCGCACCGCCATTTACTACTATGCGAATAACGGATTCAATCAGGCCTCTGCCACCGCAAACGGCGAAAATTCCGGCCAGAATGGCTCGGTTGTCTTCAGCAATACGCCACAGTTCCAATGGGTAACTCCGGCCTCGGGAGTGTCGGTCCTGCATGGATCGAACACCCTCTCTTGGAGCGCCGATGCAGTCAACTTCAGCACCTACAGCGTTACCCTGACCATCTCCGGCCCCCTCGCCTTTACGGCCGGAACGAATCTGTCGCCGCTGGGCAGCTACCAGTGGGACACCACGACGGCTCCTGACGGACGCTATGATCTCCGGCTGGTCTTCTATGACGCGAATGGCAACGACATCAAGGAGTTGCCGCGCACCGTGGTGGTCAACAACAGCGTTGTCTGGCACAGCGGAACCATCACCGCCAACCAGGAATGGACCGCCGACAAGGTTCAGGGACTCGACGGCATTGTCACCATCCCCTCCGGCGTTACGGTCACCATCGATCCCGGCACCGTGGTCAAGGCTTTGCCCGGCGCGCAGATTGTCGTGCAGAGCGGCGGCATACTCAACGCTCTCGGCGGCAGCTCCAACCCCGTCATCTTTACAGTCTTCAACGACAGCAGCGTGGGCGGCGACACCGACTTCAGCAACGGCCAGTCCGTGCCCAGCCCCGGAGAATGGAATGGCATCTCCGTCCAATCCGGCGGCGTCTTCAACTCCAACGCCAATACGGAGATCCTCTACGTCAGCTCCTCCCAGGCCGGAACCCTGCCAACCAGCGAAACCTGGATGAGCAACCAGCTCTATGTGGTCACCGGCAACCTGATTGTACCCTCCGGCGCAACCCTGACTCTTCAGCCCGGAACCATCGTCAAATTTGATGCCGGCGCGGGCATCACCGTTCAGGCAGGCGCGCAGTTGCTTGCGCAAGGCACCGAAGCCCAGCCCATCTACTTCACCTCCCTCAAAGACGACTCGATTGGCGGCGACACCAACGGGGACGGCGACGCCACCTCACCCGCAGCCGGCGATTGGGGATCGATCACCATCAGCGGCACGGGCGCATCGGCCGCCTTCAATCATGTGCAAATCTTCTATGGCGGCGGACCGGTCAGCGCCTCGTATCAGCTCGGCATGGTCGAAACCGGCAGCGGCGCCACCGTTACCATCGACAACAGCATCCTCGCCAAGTCCTTCTGGACCGGCATCTGGACCGGCGCCACGGGCGGCGGCGATACCGTAACGATCTCGAACTCCCTCCTCTACGGCATCTCGGAGCGCGCCGTTAATGCCTGGGGCGGTTCCATCGTTCACCTGGTCAACGACACCTTTGACAACAATGCCGTCGCCATCATGCAGCATGGCGGCAGCATCGACATGGCCAACTCCATCCTCACCAACTGCCTGGGCATGGACGGCTGGAATGCCTGCGTCCAGGGCAGCATCACTGCCTCCTACACCGATGTCTGGGCCAACCAGGCTAACATCGCCAACTACAGCACCGGCGATCCAACCGGAACCAATGGCAATATCTCGGCCGATCCCGTCTACGTCAATGCAACGCAACACGATTACCGCCTCAACTTCGGCTCCCCGGCCATCGACGCGGCCAACGGCCTGGCGGCAAATTATCTGACTACCGACCTGATGGGTGATCCCCGCTATAACGATCCCGAGGTCACCACCAAAGCCGGCGTCGCCGATGCCAACGGCAATTATCCCGACATGGGAGCCTATGAGTTCGTTCAGTCAGCCGCCTCCAACGTCAACCTCACCGTCTCCGCCGTCAACGGCCCCTCGACCGCCCTTACCGGCAGCCAGGTGCAGTTGACCTGGATCGACACCAACACCGGGTCGGGCGTGGCGCAAGGCCCCTGGCACGACGCCATCTACCTGGTCCGCGACCCAGACACCAATCCCGTTGCAATTCTGGCCGGAGAAGTGCTGGTGGCTAGCAACGTAACTCTTGGACCCGGCGCCAGCACCACGGCGACCGGCACCATCAGAGTTCCGGGCAGCATCGTCGGCAACCATCGCTGGGAGGTAAAGGCCAACGACCGCGGCGAAGTCTTTGTGGGCGCGAATGCCGTCAACAATACCGGAATCTCGCTCGACACCGTGGCCATCGATCTGCCGGAACTCGACCTCGATGCCGCCGCCTCCCCCGCGTCCTTCTCGGCCAGCGGACAGTCCTCCTGGTACAAGTTCACCCCCGGCGCCAACCAGAGCGTCACCCTTGATCTCGCCTTGAATTCCATCAACGGAAGCCCCAGCACCGGCTCCGTGCAACTGTTCGTCGGACAGGGTTACGTGCCCACCCCGCAGCACTTTGACTATCAGCAGGTGGAGTGGAATTCACCCACCGCCAGCACCGTCGTTCCCAATACCTCCAGCCAGACCTATTACGTGACCGCGTATGCGCAATCACTGCCGGCGACACCAGCGGCCTTCACCCTCGCCGCCAGCACAGTTCACTTCTCGCTCACTGCTGTACAGCCATCCACCATCACCATCCAACCCACCTCGCTCGTTAAATCTGGCCCGGCCACGGTAACTTTCATGGGAGGAGGATTTACCTCCAACACAACTTACCAGTTGGTAGATGCCAAAGACAAGATATACAGCGCATCTTCAGTCTTTGTCTCCGACTCCACCCAGGCCAGCGTCACCTTTGCCATGGCCGACATACCGGCGGGCAGTTACACCGCGCAAGTGACCGAGGGCAGCAGCACGGTTTCGCTCGCCAATGCACTGACCGTCACGGCGGTATCCGCCAGCACCTCCGGTCAACAGGTGCAGGTCAACCTGGTAGCTCCGCAGGAATTCCGCACCGGCTTCCCGGAGACGGTCACGCTGAACTACAGCAATGTGAGCGGGGCGGATGTGCCCGCACCCCTGATCTGGCTGACGGCAACCAATGCAACCCTGTCCGAGATTGCGCCGCAATGCGCGGGATGCAGCACAAACTTCGCGCAGCAATATAACAACACCTTCACCTCCGGGTTGGTGCTCGGAATCAATTCGCAGGGGCCGGCGGGCGTGTTGCCGGCAGGCGCTCAGGGAAGCATTCAATTCCAGGCCTTGCCGACCGGTGGCGAAGTCACATTCAAGCTGAAATATATCAATGGCGTGGAGGCCGTAAATACATGGTACGGCGTAATCTTCCAGGGATATGATGCCGATCATGCCGCTGCGTTCTGCGCCAGCCTCCTTCCTTCCTTTGACAATGCCCTGGGATTTTCCAGAACCTGCATGCAACTGCTCAACAATGCCAGTTACAAGTTCGTCCCTGGGAATGGAGAGTTCTCGCAGCCCATACCGGGTGGCGTGGCCTACTTCCCGGATGGCGGCTATCTCGACGTCAATGGCTTCAACGGCCTTCTGGCCGCGGATGCCACCGCGCTGAGCCTGGCAGGAACCTATGAGTCCGACGCCACGCGCATCCTTGGGTTCGAGTTGCAAAAAGATGGTCTCTCCATCTTCAATCAGCGTTATCACCAAGGTGCTTTTGGATACGGCAAGAGCCATCCGTTCGATATCACCGCGCAATTAAGCGGAGGCCTTCCCACAGTCTTTTCACCAAACGGCAGCGCGCGGGTCTTCCCCGTCCAGAATCCGAATCAGACTGGGCAGTATTTTGGCACGGTCGGCGACTATGGCACCCTCACCATTGCCGCCGATGGAAGCTGGATGGTAACCGAGCGCAATGGCGTTTCCAAGCACTTTATCGCCGACCCGGTGAGCAACGCCAACAGCCGCCATCTACTCGATTTCATCCAGGATCTGAACGGCAACCGCATCACGCTGACCTATACCAATGATCTGGTCAGCAGCGTGACCGATTCCGTCGGCAACGCCATCAGCTATACCTACGATTCGCTGGGTCACATCACCCAGTCCACCGATCCGGAAGGCAGAATCACAACCTATGCCTACGACATCAAGAGCGACAGGCTGAACTCGACCTTCCTGACCTCAGTGACCAACGCCAGCGGAACCACCACCATTGCGTGGAATGAAGGCGGTCCCTCCGGCGTCGGCTACTTCCAGGACTTATGCGTCACCACGTACTGCGAGCCCGCCATCGGGGTAAGTTCCATTACCTATCCCGACAAAACGCACACGTACTTCACCTATGACAGCCTGGGACGGCTGACCAGCAAGTACCGCGATGGCAACACCGAAACGGAGAGCTTCACCTATGACAGCACCGGCACCGTCACAGCCACCGACGCCACCGGCAACGCGGTGCGAATTGCTCCCGACGAAGAAGGCGGCGTAGCCCAATTCACCGATCCGCTGCTGGCGGTCACGCAATTCTCCTACGACGCCGAGCACAAGCTGACCAAAATGGAGGAGCCGCTGGGAACCGGCTATTCGATCAGCTATGACACCCAGGGCAACCCCATCGCCCTGCTTGATCCGCTGGGCAATCAAACCAGCATGGCTTACACCTCGTACGGAAAATTGCAGTCGCTTACCGATCCCAACGGCAACGCCACTTCCTATAACTACGACAGCCACTCCAACCGCACCGCCATCACCTACTCCGATGGCAGCGCCGAGCAATTCAGTTACGACAGCTTCGGGAATCTGACCAAGTGGACCAATCGCCGCGGTAACTCGATCAGCTTCACTTACGACGCGCACAACCTGCTCTTGACCAAGACCTATGCGAGCGGCGCGCAGATCAGTTATACCTACGACAATCACCGCAACCTGCTTACGGCCACCTCCTCCAGCGGAAGCACAACCTTCACTTACGACTCGGCCGACCGGCTCACCAGCGTCACTTATCCCAACGGCAAGGCGATTCAATACACTTACAACAGTCTGGGTCAGCGCTCAAGCCAGCAGGATTCCACCGGCTTTACGGTCAACTATTCCTATGACTCGGTGGGACGGCTCGCGCAACTCACCAACAGCAGCGGGGCCGTAATTGTCACCTACACGTACAACGCGGCAGGCAGATTGGCCACCAAGACTTTGGGCAACGGAACGCACACCACCCAAGCCTATGACGCCAACGGCAATCTCCTTCACCTTATCCACTACTCGGCGGCCAACGCGGTGCTGAGCGAATTCGACTACACCTACGATGCCCTTGGCAGGCGGATCAGCGCGACCACTCCCGCCGGAGCCTGGACCTACACTTACGACGCCGATGGACAACTCACCTCGGTCACTCTGCCCAGCGCAAGCGCGCAATATACCTACGATGCCAATGGCAACCGCCTCAGCGCGGTCACCAGCGGCTCGGCCAGCAACTACAACGTCAACAACCTGAACGAATACTCCGCGGCGGGCTCGAGCGTCTATCGCTATGATGCGGATGGCAATCTGGTCTCTGGCGGCGGATGGACCTATACCTACGACGACGAAAACCGGTTGACCGCCATGGCCAACTCGACCGATACCTGGAGCTTCCAATACGATGCTCTGGGAAATCGCGCCTCTTCCACGCACAACGGAAGCGTAACCCAATACCTCAATGATCCTTCGGGCTCCGGAAATGTGGAGGCGGAGTTCGATGGCAGCGGAAACCTGCTCTCGCACTTCACCTACGGACTCGGCCTGACTAGCATGGTTCCGGCCAGCGGTGCGGCCGATTACTATCACTTCGACGGATCAGGCAATACCGCGCAGTTGACCGACGCCACCGGCAGCATCATCAACAGCTACACCTTCCTGCCCTTTGGCGAACCCATCGCCAGCACGGCCGGGGTTGCCAATCCATTCACCTATCACGCGCAATCCGGCGCAATGGACGACGGCAGCGGCATTTATCTTCTGGCGGGCCGCTGGTACAGCCCGCAGTTGGGCCGGTTCATGCAGCAGAGCAACTCGGCCACGACGGGCGGAAACTCCAATCCCTACACCTTTGCCAAAAATGCTCCGGGAAAGACTCCGCCAATCGCGCTCGGCATCCCGGCAAGAGACACCGGCAAGGCGACTAACCAAAGCAAACTGAGCCGCCCCGGAAGCAATGGAGCCGTGCAAAAGAGCGCGACTCTGGACATTCAGAAGAATGCATCCAAGAATGGCATTGGCGTCTGCATCGGCCAAGATTGCCCCGATAACGGAGATGATGGCGTCATCATTGAGGAGGTTGAACCTGAAGATCCCCCGGTTGATCCACCGGTGATTATTGCCGAAAATCCGGATGATTGGCCGCTCGACGATGATTTGGATCAGTTGTCCGATGATCTTGCCTGGTGGGATGCCCTCTCTGACCTGTTGGATGATGAAACCGAACAGTACACATTGGGAGATCTGTTTAAATATGGATGGACGCTGGGGCTGGACGATGTCAAAAATGCCTGGACATGGCTCAATCATGATTTCATTGATGATCCACTCTTCCAGGGTCAGCCGGATGACGAGGATGATATTCCGGATGCGGGCTCCAAGGATCCGAATGGCAAGATCACTTCAGGCTTCGGCGATCAGGGCTACATTCCGACCGGAGTTCCCATCACCTACACCATCTACTTCGAGAACCAATCCAGCGCCACGGCGCCGGCGCAGATTGTCACTGTCAGCGATCCGCTGGCCGCCAATCTCGATTGGTCCAGCGTGCAACTCAACCAGATCGAATTCAACAACGTCACCATCACCGTGCCCAACGGAGCGCAGAGCTATACCGGCCAGGTGAGCGTCTCCACTGACCCCAACCCCGTCAACGTCACCGCCGCTTTGAATCCCGCCACCGGCGTTCTTGGCTGGAAGATGCAATCGGTCAATCCCGTCACCGGCGGCTTGCCCGCCGATCCCCTGGCCGGCTTCCTGCCGCCCAACAACGCCAGTAACCAGGGAACTGGATTCGTCACCTTCAGCGTCATGCCCAAGACCGGCCTGGCCAACGGCGCAACCATCACCAACCAGGCATCCATCGTCTTTGACGTGAATGCGGCAATTGCCACCAACACGGTCACGAATACCATCGATTCGGTCTATCCCACCAGCTCCGTTGCTTCGCTGCCCGCGATAACCACCACCACCACATTCCCGGTGAGTTGGAGTGGCAGCGACCCGGCAGGCGCGGGCATTGCCAGTTACAGCATCTTCGTCTCGGTCAACAGCGGATACTATTCGCTTTGGCTTCCCTCCACCACCGCTACTTCGTCCACGTACACCGGCGCGCTGGGCAGCACGTACTCCTTCTACTCCATGGCCACGGACAATGTCGGCCTCAGTCAGCAAGCCGCCGGCCAGGTCCAAACCACCTCGGTCATGGGATCGCCCACGGTAACCGTAAAGCCGAATCCATCCAGCATCTCGGCGGCCCAGGCCTTGACCGTAACTGTCTCCGTCGCGGGGGGCAGCGGCAATCCAACCCCAACCGGGTCGGTAACGCTCTCCGGCGGCGGTTACACCTCGACGGCGCAACCGCTCTCCGGCGGCAGCTTCGTCTTCACCGTACCGGCCAACAGCCTCAGCGCCGGAATCGACACCCTCACCGCGAGCTACAACGGAGACACGAACTATACGTCGATGACAGGTACGGCCACGGTAACAGTGGCGGCGGTTCCACTCACTCCAACCGTGACAGTATCTCCCAAGGCATCCACCACGGATACCGGCTCTTCGCTGAGCGTGCCTGTCACCGTAACCGGCGCGGGTGCTATGCCCACCGGCACGGTGACTCTTGCGGCCGGCAGTTACACCTCAACAGCCGAACCGCTCTCCAGCGGCGCTTACACCTTCACCATTCCTGCCAACAGCTTGAGCGCTCCCTCCGCCACGATTACCGTAACCTATAGCGGAGATGCCATCTACGCCACAAACACGGGAACCGCCTCCGTAACCGTGACGGCCTCCATCTTTTCGCTGGCGGCCTCTACCCCGGTCGCAGTTGCACCGGGGTCGCCTGCAACCTCAACCATCACGGTGAGCACCACCACCGAATACGCGGGGAGCGTCACGGTTGCCTGCGCGCTGACCTCCTCTCCCGCCAACGCAACCGATCTGCCCACCTGCTCGGCCGGCAGCTCAACAGTCAACTTGAGCAGCGCCGCGCCAACCGGAACCACCACCGTTACCGTAACCACAACTGGTTCCGGCAGCGCCAGCTTGCGGCCAGTCACAGGCGGCAAGTGGGCAGGCGGCGCGGCTTTGGCCCTGCTTCTGTTCTTGGGAATTCCAGCTCGGCGGCGTGGTTGGAGCGCCATGCTGGGGCTCCTGCTGCTGTTGGCCGCCATGGGAACCGTCAGCGGCTGCGGAGGCTCTTCGTCCAGCTCAGGCCAGACTGGAACCACCGCGGGCAACTACACCTTTACCGTGACAGGAACCGGCAGCCCCTCGGTCAGCCCCGCACCCACAACCACCTTCACATTAACCGTCAATTGAAGTATGCCCAGCCAACGCTCGCCCATGGCGAGCGTTGGCTGGGCAAAATCAAAACCTGTTCACTGCTGCACAAATCCCAGGTGAATCAACAACCGCCGCGCAATGAGATTTCGGCCATGCAGCTTTCTGCATTCCTGTCTGACGGTAAGCGGCAACAGGCAATTTTGCAGATAATTATTCGGATGCCAGCTATCCTGAAACCGAATCAGCTCTCTCGAAAGGGCTGGTTCTAAGGTGAAAAGCTTCGCAC
>Ga0181519_10002153_pt1 | contig 16930 bp, 8 predicted proteins | sample PEATcosm2014_Bin_26_FD_121102 | JGI IMG/M metagenome (GOLD analysis project Ga0181519, IMG submission 121102) | Peatland microbial communities from MTU Mesocosm Facility, Houghton, MI, USA - PEATcosm2014_Bin02_10_metaG | ecosystem: Environmental > Terrestrial > Soil > Wetlands > Peat | place...
CAGCCGGCGTGGACGCTGCCGCACGGCAGCGCGCCGGCCGGCACTCCGGTCGCCGCACTGCCGCCGGCGCAAGCGCCACTCTTGCCGCTCGGCCGCGACCGGTACGCGCTCCGCGCGTGGCGCCTCAGCGATGCGCCCGCGGTCACCGCCACGCCGGAACTGCTGTCGGCCGCCGGCTTTGCGGACGCGTCGTGGTACCAGGCGGTCGTTCCCGGTACGGTGCTCACGACCCTGATCGCGAACGGCCTCTATCCGGACCCCGATATCGGCCTCAACAACCTCGCGATTCCGGAGTCCCTGAACCGCCAGGACTACTGGTACCGCACGGTGTTCCGCGCCCCGCCCGCGCTCGCCGGGCGGCGCCTGACGCTGACATTCAAGGGGATCAACTACGCCGCGCAGGTGTGGCTGAACGGCAAGCGCCTCGGCGAGATTCGCGGCGCATTCGTCCGTGGCGTGTTCGACGTCAGCGCACTCGTGCGCCCGGGCGCCGACAATGCGCTCGCCGTCCGCGTTTCCCCGCCGCCCCATCCCGGGATACCGCACGAGCAGTCGGTTGCCGCCGGCCCTGGCGAGAACGGCGGCAATCTCGCGATCGACGGACCGACGTTCATCGCCACCGAGGGCTGGGACTGGATCCCGGCGATCCGCGATCGGAACACGGGGCTGTGGCAGGACGTCGAGCTGAGCGCGAGTGGCGCGCTGCGCCTTCTCGACCCGCAGGTCATCAGCCACCTGCCGTTGCCGCGCACCGACTCCGCGGAACTAGAGATCCATGTGCCGGTCGCGAACGAGTCGGCGGCCCCGCAGCGCGCCACCGTCGAGGCAAGCGTCGCGGGCGTCCGCGTCCGCAAGCAGCAGGAACTGGCGCCCGGCGTGACCGACGTGGTACTGACCGCCGCGGAATTTCCGCAGCTCGCCATCGCGCAGCCGCGCCTCTGGTGGCCGAACGGTTACGGCCGGCCGGAGCTCTACGACCTGCTGCTGGTCGTGGCCGCGGATGGCGCCGAATCCGACCGGCGGCAGCTGCGCTTTGGGATACGCGAACTCAGCTACGAACTGTCGCTCTTCGACCGCAACGGCCGCCTGCGGCGCGTGGAAGTCGACCCGGCCGCCGCGCGCGACGTGCCACTCGTCGACGTGCGGCATGAGGCGATCAAGCGCACCGCGACCGGCTGGGCGGAGTCGCTGACCCCGGCGGGCGAGCACTCCGTCGCGGTGCGCGCACTGCCGACGGCGGCGCTGACGCCGTACCTCGCGATCCGCGTCAACGGCGTGCCGATCGCGGCGCGTGGCGGCAGCTGGGGCATGGACGATTCCCGCAAGCGCGTCGGGCGCGAGCGGCTCGAGCCTTACTTCCGCCTGCACCAGGCGGCGCACCTCAACATCATCCGTAACTGGCTCGGGCAGGACACCGAGGACGTCTTCTACGACCTCGCCGACGAATACGGCCTGCTCATCCTCAACGACTTCTGGGCATCGACGCAGGACTTCCAGGTCGAGCCGCAGGATCCGCAGCTGTTCCTCGCGAACGCCGCCGACGTGATCCGACGCTACCGCAACCATCCCTCGATCGCCGTCTGGTTCGGGCGCAATGAAGGCGTGCCGCAGCCGCTGCTCAACGAAGGCCTCGCCCAGCTCGTGCAGCAGCTCGATGGCACGCGCTACTTCACTGGCAGCTCGAACCGCGTCAACCTGCAGGGCAGCGGCCCGTACAACTGGCGGCCCGCCGAGCAGTACTTCACGGAGCTCGCCCGCGGATTCTCCGTGGAGGTCGGCACTCCCTCGCTCGCCTCGCTCGAGTCGCTGCGCGCCATGATCCCGGCGGCCGACCGCTGGCCGCTCGGCGACACGTACGCGTACCACGATTGGCACTTCGGCGGTAATGGCGACACCGCCACGTTCATGGCGGCGCTGACGCTCGGTCTCGGTGCACCCGAGTCGCTCGAGGACTTCGAGCGCAAGGCGCAGCTGATGAACTACGAGTCGTACCGGGCGATCTTCGAGGGGTTCTTCGCGCATCTGTGGACGCAGAACAGCGGGCGCCTGCTGTGGATGACCCACCCGTCCTGGCCGAGCAACACGTGGCAGATCTACACCTCCGACTACGACGCGGCCGCGGCGTACTACGCGGTAGCCAAGGCCTGTGAGCCGCTGCACGTACAACTCGATCTGCCGGACCACGCGGTCGCCGTCGTCAACACGACGCGCGAGCCGCGCCGTGGCCTCAGGCTTCGCAGCCGCGTGCTGTCGCTCACAAACCGCGTGCTGTTCGAACGCACCGAGCGCGTCGACGCCGCGGCCAACGCAGTAACGACGCTCGCGGCGCTCGACCTGCACGCGGCGCTCGCGACCCATGGCGTCGTGCTCGTCGCGCTGACCTTGAGCGACGCCGCGGGCCGCGTCGAGTCGAGCAACGTCTATTGGCAGTCGTTGGGTGCGGCGGACGAGCGGCAGCTCGTGTCGCTGCCGCCGGCACGGCTCGCGGTCACCGCCCGCGAGCGACCAGCGGCTGGCGCCACGCAGGTGACGATCGAGCTGCGCAATGCCGGCGCGACGCCGGCACTGCTTGCGCACGCGACACTGCGTGACGCCGCCGGTGCGCGGGTACTGCCGGCGTACTACAGCGACAACTACGTCACGCTGCTGGCCGGCGATTCGGTGCGCATCGAGGCGCTGTGCCCCGCTGGCGGCGCCGCCTGCAGCCGCGTCTCCGTCGACGGCTGGAACGTCCCCGCCGCCAACCTGCTGATTGCCCCTGGCGCCACCGAGCGTCCGCCCACGACCGCGCGGAGCAGCCCATGACCGAAGCATCGCCCTCCCGTTCACTGCCACGGTGCGCAGCCGCCCTGCTGCTCGGTGCCGTGGCACTTGCCGCCGGTGCGACCGATCTGCCGGGCACGGCGCATCCACGCGACTGGCCGGCGCTCGCGCCGGCGATCCCGCCCGACCCCAAGGTCGAGGCATTCGTCGACGCGCTGCTCCGCTCGATGACTCTCGAGGAGAAGATCGGCCAGCTCATCCAGGCAGACATTGCGTCGGTCACGCCCGACGACCTCGCCACCTATCGACTCGGTTCGATCCTCGCGGGTGGCAATGCGGCGCCGGGCGGTGACGTGCGCGTGCCGGCCGCGCGCTGGCTCGATCTCACCGATGCCTTCTTTCGCGCCTCGCTGGCGAACCCGCCCCCGGCTCACCGCGCGATTCCGATACTGTTCGGCATCGACGCCGTTCACGGTCACGCGCGCATCCCCGGTGCCACGGTGTTTCCCCACAACGTCGGCCTCGGTGCGGCTCACGACCCGGCGCTGATCGAAAGGGTCGGGCGCGCCACAGCCGAGGAGGTTGCGGCCACCGGCATCGACTGGACGTTTGCACCGACCGTCGCGGTAGTACGCGACCCGCGCTGGGGGCGGTCCTACGAGAGCTATTCCGAGGACCCGGCGCTGGTCGCCGCCTATGCGCGCGCCATGGTCACGGGCCTGCAGGGACGGGTCGGGACGCCGGATTTCATGTCCGCAGGGCACACCCTCGCCTCGGTCAAGCATTTCGTCGGCGACGGCGGCACGCGCGACGGCCGCGACCAGTTCGACAACCGCACCGACGAGCGGACGCTGCGCGAGGTGCACGCGGCCGGCTATCCCGCTGCACTTGGCGCCGGCGCGCTGATCGTCATGGCGTCCTACAACGGCTGGCAGGGCACGAAGCTGCATGCCAATCGGTCGCTGCTCACCGGCGTGCTCAAGGAGCGCTGGTCGTTCCCGGGCTTCATCGTGGGCGACTGGAATGCGCAGGAGGAAATTCCCGGCTGCACCAAGAGTGACTGCGTCGCGACGCTCGAGGCGGGACTCGACATGTACATGGCGCCCGACAGCTGGAAGCGCCTGTATGCCAATCTGCTCGCCGCAGCGCGCGCCGGGCGCGTGGCCGCGCCACGGGTCGACGACGCGGTGCGCCGCATCCTGCGCGTCAAGGCGCTGGCCGGCCTGTTCGACCGCCCGCCGCCGAAGGAGCGGCCCGAGACGTCAGATGCCACGCGCATCGGCAGCGCTGCGCACCGCGCCATCGCGCGCGAGGCCGTGCGCGAGTCGCTCGTGCTCCTCAAGAACAATGGCCACCTCCTGCCGCTCGAGGCCGCGCAGCGGATCCTGGTCGCCGGGTCCGGCGCCGACGACATCGGCATGCAGTGCGGCGGCTGGACCATCGACTGGCAGGGTGATCACAACCACAACAGCGACTTTCCGGGCGGCACATCGATCTATGCCGGCATCCGCGCAGCGGTCGAAGCGGCCGGCGGCAGCGTGGAGCTGAGCCAGGACGGTTCGTATCACGAGCGCCCCGCGGCGGCGATCGTCGTGTTCGGCGAGCGCCCGTACGCGGAATTCGAGGGTGACCGGGAGACCCTGGAATTCGCAGCTGGCGATGTGCGCCATCTGCAACTCATCAAGCGCCTGCACACAGCGGGCATTCCGGTCGTCAGCGTGTTCCTGTCCGGCCGGCCGCTGTGGGTGAACCGCGAGCTCAACGCATCAGACGCCTTCGTCGCCGCCTGGTTGCCGGGTACTGAGGGCGGCGGCATCGCGGACCTGCTGTTCAAGGCGCGCGGCGCGGCGCCGGCTGCTGACTTCCGCGGTCGCCTCGCATTCTCGTGGCCGGCGACGGCGATGCCCGTCACCTTCGCGCCGGACGGCTCGGTACGCGGCGCCGTGTTCCCGCGCGGCTACGGGCTCACGCTCGCGGCCAGCACCACGGTCGCGGCGCTTCCGGAGGACCCGCACGTACCGGCCGATCGGCGCGCGCGGAACACACTGTTCGCCGCCGGCCACGTGACCGCGCCCTGGTCGATCTACGTCGCCGACCGGAGCGGCGAGGTGCGGCTCACCATGCAGACCCAGGACAGTCCCGAACGGGCGCTGCGCGCGACGCTGGCCGGGGGAGCCGTACGAGCCGATTGGTCCGGTGCGGCGGCCGGCGAATTTCGCATCGGCGGACGTGCCGCCGATGACTCCCGGCTGGCTGCGGAGATGGCGCTGGTCCTCCGCTACCGCGTCGGCGAGCGCCCGACGCAGCCGGTCAGCCTTGGTCTCAGATGCGAGGCCCCGTATGGCGCGCCACCGCCACCCGGTATGACCGCCGTCCGCGCCTGGAGGAAGTGCGGCGTGCCAGCCGGTGCGACGCTCGACCTGACTGCGCAGTTCAAGGCCGCGGCCCCCGGCCGCTGGCTGACGCTCGAGGTGCCATTCGTCTGCTTCACCCGCAACGGCGCGGACCTGTCCAACGTCAATGCGCCGCTCGCGCTAGAGACGGCAGGTCGATTCTCGGTCAGCATAGCGTCCGCGCGCATCGCCCGGCCGGCCGCCACCGAGAGCTGCCCGGGCGAGGCGCGCTGAGCGCGCCGACTACCACCCGGGGTCCGCGCATGCCGCGAACTGCACAAAGGATGGCTACATGACGCTCGAGACAGCAGCCGGCTCGCCGGCCAGCCCGGTCGCGGCCGACGACGAGACGAACCCGCACGTCGATGCACCGGACCTGCGTGCGTTCGTGGTGGCGCTGTTCTTCATATTCGGCGGCATCACGAGCCTCAATGACGTCGTCATCCCGAAGCTGAAGGCGTTGTTCACGCTCTCCTACGCCGAAGCCATGCTGGTCCAGTCGGCGTTCTTCGCGGCCTACTTCCTCATCTCGCTGCCGGCGGCGGCGATCGTCAAGCGCATCGGCTACATGCGCACGGCCGTGGTCGGCCTGCTGACCATGACCGCCGGCTGCCTGCTGTTCATTCCGGCCTCGTCATGGGGTCTGTTTGCGGCGTTCCTGATGGCGCTGTTCGTGCTCGCCTCGGGCATCACGATCGTCCAGGTGGTCGCGAACCCGCTGATCTCGATGCTCGGCGCTCCCGCGACCGCAAGCAGCCGGCTGACCTTCGCTCAGGCGTTCAATTCCCTCGGCACCACGATCTTTCCCTATGTCGGCTCGATCCTGATCCTCGGTTCACTCGCAAGCGTCGACGCGACCGGCCTGTCGGAGGAGGCCCTTGGTGCGTTTCGCACGCGCGAAACGCATGTCATCGTGCTCACCTACCTCGGGCTCGCGAGCGCGCTGGCGTGCCTCGCGCTCGTGGTCTGGCTGCGCCGCAACCGGCTCGTCGAGACGCCGGCGGTCGACGAGCCGGTGCTGCGCGCCTTCAGCCTGCTGAAGCGGCCGCGCTTCGGACTCGGGGCGCTCAGCATCTTTCTGTACGTCGGCGCCGAGGTCGCGATCGGATCGCTGATCGTGAGCTTCCTGATGCAGCCCGACGTGCTCGGGCTCGACAGCCGTTCGGCGGGCGAGCACGTCCCCTACTACTGGGGCGGTGCAATGGTCGGCCGCTTCGTCGGCTCGTACCTGCTGCGCGTCTTCTCACCCGGCAAGGTGCTCGCGACGGCGGCGGCGGTGGTGATCGTGCTGCTCGCTCTCGCCGCCACTGGCGGCCGCGGCACCTCCGGCTGGGCATTGCTGTCGATCGGCCTGTTCAACTCGATCATGTTCCCGACGATCTTCTCGCTCGCCTCCGAGGGACTCGGCCGGCGCACCCACGAGGGCTCGGGGATCATTTGCGTCGCGATCGTCGGCGGCGCCGTGGTGCCGCTCCTGACCGGCAAGGCCGCCGACCTGACGAACCTGCACACCGCGCTCGTCGTGCCGGCGGTCTGCTACGCGGGAATCCTGGCCTTCGGCGTCTACGCGCGCCGTCCGTGGGCCCCCGCGCGGGCCGCGTAGCGCGCCGGCCCTCAGCGGAACGAGTAGACGACGAGCGCCGCGAGCAGCAGCAACGCGCCGGCCTGCACCCGGTAGTTCCGCCATGCGGGCAGCGTCGCGAGCCGCCGCGTCTCGCCCGCGAACGCTGCGCTTGACCAGTGCAGCTGCTCGAGCGCGGGATCCGGCGGCGCCGCGTGGCGCCGGCTGATCGTCACGAGGATCGCGACGTCGATTGCGAACAGTATGGGAGCCACGTACAGGAAGTGGACATGGGTCAGGTGCAGCACGACGTTGATCACGAAGAATGCGACGCCGCACAGCGAGCCGAGCACGAAGGTGGCATGCGCCCCTGCAGCATTGGCACCGCGCCAGAACAGGCCGCCGATGAACAGCGCCACCACCGGCGGCACGACGTAGGCGAGCATGGCCTGCAGGTACTGCCACAGCGATGGCAGGCGCTCGATCTGCGGTGCCCACAGGACTGCGACCGCGAGACACGCCGCGGCACTCAGCCGGCCGATCAGCACGATGCGTGCGTCGCTCGCGCGCGGCCGCATGCGCTGCGCCAGGTCCATGGTCAGCAGAGTCGAGGCGGAGTTCAGCATCGAGGCGACCGCCGTCATGGTCGCGGCGACGAAGCCCGCCACGAGCAGGCCGACGAGGCCGGCCGGCAGCACGCCGACGATCAGCATCGGATAGACGAGATCCGCATGCGCCGCGTGCGGGAACAGCAGCAGCGCGCAGGTGCCGGGCAGCACCATCAGGAACAACACCGGCAGTTTCAGGAGGCCCGCGAGCAGCGCACCCGAACGACCGTGGTCCAGGTCGCGGGCGGACAGCATGCGCTGCACGATCACCTGGTTGGTGCACCAGTAGTAGAAGCCGAGCAGCGGCACGCCCAGCAGCAGGCCCGGCCACGGCACGCCCGGATCACCGATGGGACGGATCAGCGAGAGCGCCGCCGGATCGACCTGCGTCATCACGGCGTGCCAGCCGCCGGCACGCGCGAATGCCGCCCAGGCGACTGCTGCCGCCCCCGCGATCAGGACGCCCGCCTGGATCGCCTCGGTGCGCAACACCGCGCGCAGCCCGCCGGTCACGGTGTAGATGCCGGCGGTACCACCCAGCAGCAGCGACAGCAGCGCGAGCGACGCGCCCGGCACCAGCACCCGGCACACGAGCGCGCCACTGTAGAGCGCCCCGGCACCGTCGACGAACACGTTGAGGAACAGCGTCAGCAGCGTCAGCCAGGTCCGTGCACGCGCGTCGTAGCGGCGCTCGAGGAACTGCGGCATCGTGAAAACGCGGCTGGCGAGCACCTGTGGCAGCAGAAACACGCAGAAAAACACCAGCACCACGGCCGCTACCCACTCGTAGTTGTACACCGAGATGCCGATCGCATAGGCTGCGCCCGCGAGCCCGACGAGCGCAGTCGAGGAAATGTTCGAGGCGATCAGCGCGAGGCCGATCGTCGGCCAGCGCGCCGTGCGCGAGGCGAGGAAGTAGTCCTCCGGGGAACTGTTGCGGCGCGAGGCCCACAGGCCGTAGCCCACGAGGCCAATCACGTAGACGACGACCACGATCCAGTCGGCGGGGCCGATCACGGCGCGGCGGCTCTCGGTGGCGCGAGTCGCGAAGGCATCGGCGCGGCTCCAGGGCTGGGACGGCGGGTCGGCGGGCTATGGTAGCAGGCAGCTTCGGCGCCGCTCGGGCCCGCCGCTGCGCGCCACCACGCCGAGTCGCGTCCACGCGGCACCTCCGTGCCAGCCAGGTGACGGTGCGCTACTCTTGGCCAAAGCGACGGCTGCAGTCGCTGCCGAGGTCAGCATGAAGAAACAACGCCCACGGCGCGTAGCCGCGCGCCAGGCGGGCACCGCGGTCGCCCAGCCGAGGTCGTCGCAGCCGGCAACCCTGGACGACGTCGCCGCGCTGGCGGAGGTATCCGCCAAGACCGTGTCGCGCGTGGTGAACGAGGAGCCAGGCGTTCGCGCCAGCACGCGCGAGCAGGTGCAGCGCGCGGTGGAGCTGCTCGACTACAAGCCGAACCTGAACGCGCGCGTGCTGGCCGGTGACCGCTCGTACCTGATCGGCCTGTTCTGCGACCGTCCGGGCGGCTATCTGACGGATTTCCAGGCGGGCGCCGCCGAGCGCTGCCGCGAGTCCGGCTACCACCTGATGGTGGAACCGTGGGACCGTGACAGCCCGCAGGTCACGCGCCAGGTGCGCGGGCTGCTGCGTCAGCTGCGCCTCGACGGCGTCATCCTGCTGCCGCCGCTGTGCGACGACCGCCTGATCTGCAATACGCTGCGCGACGCCGAGATCCCGATGGTGCGGATTGCGCCTGGCGAGCGTGCCGCTGATTCGCCGTCGATCGAGATCGACGACTACCTCGCCGCGCGCCGGCTCACGGCGCACCTGCTCGACCTCGGGCACCGGCGCATCGGCTTCATCCTTGGTCGCCCGGGTCACGGCGCCACCGAGAGCCGCTACCGCGGCTTCGCCGACGAGATGCGGGCCCGCGGCGTGCCGATCGACGCCTCGCTCATCGGCACGGGCAACTTCCAGTTCGCGGACGGCGTGGTGTGCGCCGACCAGCTGCTGACGCGCGCCGAGCCGCCGACCGCGATTTTCGCTAGCAATGACGACACGGCGGCGGCCGTCATCTCGGTCGCGCACCGCATCGGTCTCGACCTGCCGGTGGATCTGTCGGTGGTGGGATTCGACGACGCGCCGATCGCGTCGATGCTCTGGCCGCTGCTGACGACGGTGCGGCAGCCGGTCACGGCGATGGCCCGGCTCGCGGCCGAGCTGATCATCGATCACTCGCCACGCCGGCGCGGCTGGCCGTCACCCGTGCCGCACCGGGTACTAGACTTCGCCCTGGTAATCCGCGACTCCACGGCCGCGCCGCGCTGACGCGCGCCGGCCGCGGCCGTCGCCGGCGCTCAGTCGCTCGCGTCCTGCGCCCGCCCCGGCGCGAGTCCGCCCGGCTTGGCGGGCGGATGGGTCGTGTGCGTCGGCACGTGGTATTCGTGCGTCAGCATCTTGGCGAAGGTCGGCGCCAGCCAGCCCTCGAAGTCATCGACCAGCGAGAACACCGCCGGCACGATCACGAGCGTCAGGAACGTCGACGTGATGATTCCGCCGATCACCGCGATCGCCATCGGCGCGCGGAAGGCGCTCGCATTGCCGATGCCGAGCGCGATCGGCAGCATGCCGGCAATCATCGCGATGCTCGTCATCACGATCGGCTGCGCGCGCTTGTGGCCTGCCTCGATCAGCGCGCTCATGCGGTCCTTGCCGGCGCGCATCTCCTCGATCGCGAAGTCGACCAGCAGGATCGAGTTCTTGGCGACGATGCCCATCAGCATCAGGATCCCGATCACGACCGGGAACGAGAACGGCAGACCGCACACCATCAGCGCCAGGATTGCACCGCCGAGCGACAGCGGCAGTGCCGACAGAATCGTCATCGGCTGGAAGACGCGCGCGAACAGCAGCACCAGCACCGCGAACACCATCAGCACGCCGGCGCAGATCGCGAGCATGAAGTTGCGCATCATCTCGGCCATGAACTCGGCGTTGCCGCGCTCGACGAGATGCACGCCCTGCGGCAGATGGGCGAAGGCGGGCAGCGCCTTGACCTTGTCGATTGTGTCGCCGAGCGCCGCACCTGACTGCAGGTCGGCCTGGATCATCACGCGACGACTCTGGTTGAAGCGGCGGATCGCCGCAGGCCCCTCGCCGAAGCTGATGTCGGCAACCGCCTTCAGCGGCACGGTGCCGCCGCTCGTGGTCGGTACCGGCAGGTTTTCGAGCGTCGACAGATCCTCGCGCGAGGATTCGCGCAGGCTCACCCGGATCGGCACCTGGCGGTCGGCCAGTGAGAACTTGGCAACGTTCTGCGGAATGTCGCCCAGCGTCGCGATCAGAATGGTCTGGCTGATCGCCTGCACGGTCACGCCCAGCTGCGCCGCGAGATCGAAGCGCGGCCGCACCAGGATCTCGGGCCGCGGCAGGTCGCCCTTGATGCGCGGGTCACGCAGGTCCTTGACGCCGCGCATCTGCTGCACGGCGGCGCGTGCGCTCGCGTCGAGCAGCTCCGGGTCGTCGCCCGTGAAGTACAGGCTCACCGGCGCATCGCCACCGCCGCTCTGCGAGGCGATCGACACGCGCGCGTCGGGTATCGCGTGAAGCTTCGGGGCGAGCTCGTTCTCCCACTCGTACTGGGTGTGCGTGCGCTGGTCGCGCGGCTTGAGCGCCACGAACAGCTCGGCGTTGCGCACCGAGCCGTCGTCGCCGTTGCCGACCGCCTCGAGGATGTCGTCCACCTCTGGCGACTGGCGCACGATCTGCGCAACCTGGTCGGCGATCCGGCCGGTCTGCTCGATGCGGACGCCCGGCGGCAGCTCGATCTCGATCTGGCTGGTGCCGAAGTCGTCCGGCGGAATGAAGTCCTTCGGAATCATCGCGAGGCCGACCAGCGAGACCGCGAAGAAGGCGACGCCGATCCCGATCGTCCAGCCACGCCGCTTCACGCCGAGGCGCAGCAGCCTGAGGTACCAGGCCATCAGCGGCCCGTCGAGGTGCTCCTTGAAGCCTGCGGGCCTGAGCGCGAAGGCCGCGAGCACCGGCGTGATCAGGCGCGCAACCAGCAGCGAGACGAACACCGCGGCAGCCACCGTCAGCCCGAACTGCTTGAAGTACTGCCCGCTGAAGCCACCCATGAAGCTGACCGGCAGAAACACTGCGATGATCGTGCTCGAGGTCGCGACCACCGCAAGGCCGATCTCGTCCGCGGCGTCGAGCGCCGCCTGGTACGGCGTCTTGCCCATGCGCGCGTGGCGCACGATGTTCTCGATCTCGACGATCGCGTCGTCGACGAGCACGCCGGCAACAAGCGACAGCGCCAGCAGGCTGATGCCGTTCAGCGTGAAGTCCATCCACGACATGAATGCGAAGGTCGGAATAGCCGACAGCGGGATCGCGAGCGCCGAGATGGCCGTCGCGCGCCAGTCGCGCAGGAACAGCCACACGACGAGGACCGCCAGTATCGAGCCCTCGATCAGGGCCTCGATCGCCGAGTGGTACTGGTACTGGGTGGCCTCGACCGTCGAGAACACCTTCTTGATCGTGATGCCCGGATTCTCGGCGATGATCTTCGCCAGCTCGGCCTCGACGTTCTTGAGCGTCGTGACGTCGGAGAAGCCGCGCGCGCGCATGATATTGAACGTGGTCGCCTGCTTGCCGTTCAGGCGCGCGATCGAGCGTGTCTCCTCGATGCCGTCGCGGACGTCGGCGATGTCGTCGAGGCGCGCGAACCGCCCAGCCGAGAGGGCGATGCGCGTGGCGCCGAGCTGCGCCGCCGTGTGCGCGCCGCCGAGCACGCGGATCGACTGTTCGCCACCGGCGAGCTGTGCCCGGCCGCCGGGGGCGTCGAGATTCAGTGAACGCAGCTGCTGGTTGACGTCGACCGCGGTGATGCCGAGTGCCTGCATGCGCTGCGGGTCGAGCTCGACGCGGATCTCGCGGCTGTCGCCACCCCAGCGGTTGACCTGTGCCACGCCCGGCAGCGGCAGCAGGCGCTTGGTGATGCTGTTGTCAACGAACCAGCTGAGCTGCTCCGAGGTCATCGCGCTGCTGCTGACCGCGAAATAGGCGATCGCGCCGCCGTCGATGTCGACCCGATTGACGGTCGGCTCCTGGATGCCCTGCGGCAGCTGCGAACGCACCCGCGCGAGCGCATCGCGCACGTCGTTCACCGCGCGGTCGAGCGGCGTGCCGATCTGGAAGTCGATCCAGATCATCGCGGCGCCTTCGGTGGCGCGCGAGGTCATGTCGCGCACGCCGGTCACCGAGGCAATGGCGCCCTCGATCTTCTGCAGAACCTGCGTCTCGAGCTCCGCCGGCGCCGCGCCTGGCTGCGTCACGATGACCTGCGCGCCGGGATAGGACACGTCGGGGCTCAGGTTCACCGGCAGCAGGTTGAAGCACACGGTGCCGACGAACATCAGCACCATGAACAGAACGAGCGGCGGAACCGGATGCCGGATCGCCCAGGCCGAGATGTTTTTCACGGGTTGCCCTGCGACGCGACGACGCGGACCTGCTCGCCCTCGTGCAGGAATGCGCCGGCGGAGCTGATGATGGTCTCGGAGCCGTCGAGTCCGTCCTTGATTACGATTCCCTGCGGCTGCGTGCCGGCGACGTGCACCGGACGGCGCTGCACGTGGTTGTCGGCACCGACGACGTAGACGAAGTTCTCCGGGCCATCGGCCAGCACCGCCGTCTGCGGCACGACCGGGCGAACGTCGGAGCCGACTTTGACTTCGCCGCGGGCGAAGGCGCCGGGTCGCAGATCCGGATGCTGCTGCAACGACACGCGCACCTCACCGAGACGGGTCATCGGATCGATGACGGCGCTCACGAGGCGCACGGTACCGTGGAACGCGGTTGGAACGCCGGTGATGAACACGTCGGTGCTCTGGCCGACCCGCAGCTGCGGCAGGTCCTGCTCGGCGACCAGAGCCCGCATTTCTATCTCGCCACCGCGCGCCAGGCGGAACAGGGTCGCGCCACCGGCAACCGCCGTTTGCCCGACTTCCGCCGTACGCGTCAGCACGGTGCCGTCCGCCGGTGCACGGATTTCCATGCGGCCGAGTCGCGCGCCGGCCTCCGCGACCTGTGCCTCGGCGGCCTTGACCCGCGCCGCGGATGTCGCGACCTGCGAGCGGCGCTTGTCGACCTCTTCCTTCGACAGCGCACCGACTGAATCAGCGACCGCGGCGGCTCGATGGTAGTCGGCCTCGGCGAGCACCGCCTCGGCGCGCGCCTGCTCGAGAGCCGCGTGCAGATTGGCAACCTGCGCCGTGACGACCGAGGGGTCCAGCCGGGCCAGTACCTGGCCGCGCACGACGTGATCCCCGCTCTCGACGAGCACCGCGGCAATGCGGCCACCCTCGCCTTCGACGCCGATCGGCATGTCGTAGCGGGCGACGATCCCGCCCGTGAAGTTGACGATCGAGGTAATCGTCGACCGGCCGGGCACCCGTGTCGTCACCAGCGGGATGGCGTCGTTCGGATCCGTGACCCGGTGGCCGGCAGCCGCCAGGTGCCAGGCAATCAGCCCGACTACGGTCGTGACCACGACCACGACGCCGGCGATAACCAGAAAATGCGTGCGCCGGAACCAGGGTGTCGGCTCCGGGGCTGGCACGGCAGGTGCGGGCATCAGTGGCAGGACGTCCCCGTGCTGCGCTCTCGCATGCAACTCGCCGCCTTCCATGTGCGGGAGGACTTCGTCGTTCACGGCGGTGGATCTCTTCTTGATTGGGTAACAGGTCGGGTTGCGGAAATTCTACGCGGCACGGAAGCGAATGCCCGGCCCGACGCGACCAACGGACGCGAGCAGGCGACGAGCCGATAGGACAGTCAGCAGCCGCGTTAGTGCAAAAAAGAAGGCGCCGGGAGCGGGGGGAAGCTCGGCGGCGCCAAGATTTCAAACCACAGGGGGAGATGTGACTTGCAGTTGTTATAGAGCAAGTCTCGTGCCAGATTAATAAAGTCTTTGTTTATCAGCACGTTATGATATTACGCGGCGCATCCGGCGTCGGCCCGCTGACGCGGAACGTCAGATTCTGACGCACGCAGCACGTCAGTGGCCCGCATGCACAAGGGGCGGCACCAGCACGCAGGGGTCGTGAGCTGCCGTCAGCCGCTTGCAGAGCGCGGTGGCCGCCTCGCGGGTATAGCCACCGACCTGTAGCCGATGGACCTGCCGGCCACCCGCCGTGCGCGCCGCCGCGACCAGCGGCACGTGCGAGGCGAGCTCCGGGTACTTGCCGGCAAGCCGCTGCCACGCGGCGCTGGCCGCGGCACTGCCGCTCGCGAACGCGCCAAGCTGCACGCGAAAGCCGTGCAGGTTGTCGTCGTGCGCCGGTGACGCGACGGGCGCGGCCGCGCTCGGTGGGTGCGACTCTGCTGTCGCGACGGCCGGAGGCGTCTTCGCCGCGGCGGCGACGGCAGGTGCCGCCGGCACGGCCGGCACCGCGGCACGCGGCGCCGGCGCGGCGCCGCGCTCGATTGCTCCCTTGGCGGGCGCACCGGCCGGGCTGCGGGCCGCGTTGCCCGGCTCGACGGCCGCGGCTACCGGTGCATCGCCACTCGGGGCCTTCGCTATGTTGAGCTCTGTGATCGCGACCAGCGCGTCGTGCGAGTGCTGGCCGGCCGGATAGCCGCTGAGGTAGCGCTGGTACGCCTCGATCGTGGCGGCCGATTGCGCCCGCTGCCACTCGCGGTCCTCGACGAGCAGCGCGAGCTGGCTGCGTGCCTCGCGCGCGTGCGCGCCATCGGGGTGCAGGCGCAGGTAGTCGTCGTAGCCGACGATGCTGTTGGCACGCACCGCCGCCTCGTAGTCGCGATCCGCGCCGCAGGCAGCGAGCGCGCACAGGAGGGCGACTGCGACGCCGCGCAGCACGACGCTGCGGCCCGGCCGCCGCGCGCCAGCGGTCCCCATCCCCTTGAGCCAATCGATCATCGACTTCCTCCGCGCCTCGTCGGCCGGCGCATAGTGCCCCGGCCGCACAAGCCCGCCCAGCCACCCTCAGTCCCCGAGTGCCGCCCGCACGGCCGCGACGTAGCCGGCGCGGTCGAGCAGCTGCCGTGCCGCACCGGTCGCATAGTCGAACGCGGGCCGGGCCAGCAACGACAGGAGCGCGAGCATCGCGACCGCACCGCCGAACGCTGCCCGCGCGCGGCGTGACGCCGGCCCGGAGCCGGCAGCCGCCACGCCCGGCGCGAGTCTGAGCGTCGCGACGAGCGCGAGCAACATCGAGCTCGGTACCAGTGTCCACACGGCAAGCGCGTCGGGCGCCGACGCCAGCAGCAACCCGAGCAGCGCGATGCAGCCTGGGAATGGCGGCAGGCCGATCGCCGCGGCCGCCGCGATCGCGAAGGGCACCGATCGCGACGCGGTTCCGGCGTCGCCCGTGGCGGGTCCCGCGAGCACGACCGCGAGAATCAGCGCCACGGCGGTCAGCGCCGCGTGCATCAGGTAGAAGATCGCCGTCGCGAGTCCGGACACGCGGAAATCCCCGGCCGACACCAGCGCGAGACCAGCGACGAGGACGAGGAGAGAGGCGGCCGTGCCGTGGCGCTGCGATGCCTCGGCGGCGCGCAGTGCACCGACGCCGCCTGCCATCACCAGGGCGAGACCGGCCGGCAGCACGAGTCCCGCCGTCGAGCACGGGCCCTCGGCAAAGCACGGGAACACGAGCGTGTAGAGCCTGAGGATCGCGTACACCACGAGCGCCACCTGCGTGCCAGTCATGGCGAGCAGCGTGAGCGGCGCCGTCGCCTCGCCACGCGGCGACCACAGCAGGAGCGGCAGCCCGGCAGCCGGCAGGATCAGCAGGGCGAGCAGCACAAGTGCGGCGATCTGCAGCGATGTCGCCGCCGCTGCAGGCACGGCCGGCGCAATCACCGCGAGCGTGGCGAGCGAGGCGACGCCGGTCGCGGCGCAGATCGCGGACACGGCCAGAGTGCCGAGCAGGCCGCAGGCCATTCCGGCGGCCGCGAGCCGGCGCGGCGCGGCGCGGCGCCCGCGCGTGCAGAGCGGCGCAAGGCAAACGAGCGCCAGCGAGGCCGCGATGCAGGCCCACAAGGCCACGAGGTCGCCGGCCAGCAGGCCGCCGGCGACGAACAGGAGCTGCAGCTGCAGCAGCAGCTGCTCCCGGCGCTGCACGAGGAGCGCGAGTCCCGCGGCCGAGGCGCATGCCGCGCTCGCCGTGCTCGCAACCAGCAGCCACGCCGACAGGCGGTCGATCACCAGCACCGCCCCGGCCCCCAGCGACACCACGATCGGTGCGCCCGCGCGCAGGTGCAGCATGAGCGCGAGGGCAAGCACCAGTTGCGCGACCACCGATCCGGCGCTGACGAGACGCGTCGCCGTCGCCTGCCGCGCAGCGAGCAGGCACAGCGCGAGGCTGGTTGCAGTCGGCAGCCCGAGCACGGCGAGCACGGCAGCGGCCGGCACGTTCACCGCGGCTTCACCGGTGCCGCACCCGCGGCCAGAAGGCCCGCCAGCCACAGCAGCCCGAGAGCGGCGAGCGGCGTCGCCACGAAGCCTGCGAACACGAGTGGCCACGGCAGACGCGCGCTGAGCACGGGCATGATTCGCACGATGATCCCGAGC